>OJRG01001060.1_pt1 | contig 11385 bp, 8 predicted proteins | sample 1599121 | NCBI WGS metagenome assembly OJRG01 (sample SAMN03922528, study PRJEB24848) | human gut metagenome | isolation source: stool sample | host: Homo sapiens | place: Germany | collected 2010-05
ATATGGCGGCGCTGGCCATGTATATAGGGAGGGCTTCAAGATGAAGGGTACCGTCGTCCTGGGCTTTTCCGGCGGCGTGGACTCGGCCTGCGCCGCAGCGCTGCTGCGCCGCGAGGGCTGGGACGTGCGCGCGCTCTACCTCGAAAACGGCTCCGGCGAGGCGGACAGCGCCCGGGCCTGCGCCAAGGCCATGGGCCTGCCCTTCGAGGCGCTCGACGCGCGCGCCGAGCTGGAGGAACATGTCTGCCGCCCCTTTGCGGAGGCCTACAGGCGCGGCGAAACGCCCAGCCCCTGCGTGCTCTGCAACCCCTCCGTCAAGCTCCGCCTCCTGTGCGAGCGGGCCGACGCGCTGGGCGCAGGATACATCGCCACGGGCCACTACGCCCGCGCCGAGGGCGGCGCGCTCTACATGGGCCGGCCGGAGAACGACCAGAGCTATATGCTCTGCCGCATCCTGCCCGATCAGCTCCGACGCCTGCTCCTGCCCCTCGGCGGCATGGCCAAAACCGAGACCCGAGAGCTTGCAGCCTCGCTCGGCCTGCCCGCCGCTCAGAAGCCGGACAGTATGGAGCTCTGCTTCGTTCCCGACGGCGACTATGCCGCCTGGCTGGAGCAGCGCGGGGACGCGCCCGGGCCGGGGGATATCATCTATAACGGCGCAGCCGTCGCAAGGCACGGCGGCATCCACCGCTTCACCCTCGGCCAGCGCCGGGGCCTGGGCTACGCCGCGGGAAAGCGAGTATACGTCTCGGAGATACGCCCCGGTTCGGGAGAGGTCGTGCTCGCAGACGGAGACGGGCTCTTTTCCGATGAGGTCGCCGTCCGGGACATGCGCTGGCTCGTCCCGGAGCCTGAGGCGCCCTTCGACTGTCAGGTGCGCGTCCGCCACTCGCGGACGCTTGCGCCCGCGCGAGCCTACCCCGAGGCCGGCGGCCGGCTCCGCCTCGTTCCCGAAAGCCCCCTGCGCGCGCCCACGCCCGGCCAGGCCGCGGCGCTGTACCTGGACGGCAGGGTGCTCGGCGGCGGCTTCGTCTCCGCCGCAAGGCCTCATGATACAAAGGATACAAAATAGATACAATTATAATTGACAAAATGTTCCGAATAAGTTATCCTATAACTGTATTATTTTATCTGATACACGGGCTGTATTGGGGCGGATGGAAAGATGCTGATAAACATCAATTTCAGAGATTCGCGGCCTATCTACGAGCAGGTCAAGACCGCGCTTAGGAAGCTCATCGTCTCGGGCGCGATGTCCCCGGACGAGAAGCTGCCCTCGGTGCGCGAGCTTGCGGCGCAGCTGGTCATAAACCCAAACACCATCCAGCGCGCATACCGGGAGCTGGAGGCGGAGGGCTACATCATATCCATCCCCGGCAAGGGCAGCTATGCGAACATACGCTCCCAGGTGGACGAGGGCCGGAAGAAGGAGCTGCTGGCCTCTCTGGATGAAATCGTGACTGAGCTGCTGTTCCTCGGCGTCACGGTGGACGAGCTCGACGGGCGCATAAGGCAGAAGGAGGCGGCGCGGGATGAGAGCTGAATTCAGGCAAGTGAGCAAAAGCTACAACGGCCACCGCGCGCTCGACGGGCTGACGATGGACGCCCCCGCCGGCGAGGTCTACGGCCTTGTGGGGCCGAACGGCGCAGGCAAGACGACGGCCATGAAGTGCCTGGCCGGGGTTCTGAAACCGGAATCTGGCGAAGTGCTGGCCGACGGCGAGCCCGTCTTTGAAAACCCCGCCGTCAAGGGGCGCATTTTCTGCATCCCGGACGAGGTCTTCCATTTCCCCCAGGCCTCCATACTGGACATGATGCGTTTTTACCGGGGCGTTTATCCCGGCTTCGATGAGAGGCGCTTTGAACAGCTGCGCGAGGTCTTCCGCCTCGACCTGAAGCAGCCCATGCGCCGTTTTTCGCGCGGCATGCTCAAGCAGGCGGCCTTCTGGCTGGCAATCTCCATACGGCCGGAGCTGCTCATCCTGGATGAGCCGGTGGACGGGCTCGACCCCGTCATGCGCCGCCAGGTCTGGGCGCTCATCATGCAGGACGTCGCCGAATACGGCACGACGGTGCTCATCTCCTCCCACAACCTGCGGGAGCTTGAGGACGTCTGCGACAGGGTCGGCATCATTGACCGGGGCAAAATGCTCCTCGAGCGCGTGCTCTCCGATATGCAGGAGAACATGACGAAGCTGCAGCTCGTCCTCCCCGAGGGCGCAGTCCTGCCCGGGGAGCTGGATATACTCCACTCCACAGGCCCGGGCAGGCTCAGAACGCTCATCATCCGCGGCCGGGCCTCGGATGTCACAGCGCGGCTGGAGGGGCTCTCCCCCATATTCATGGAGGCCGTGCCGCTGACGCTGGAAGAGATCTTCATATACGAACTCGGAGGTGAGGGCCATGAAGTCCGGGACATCATACTTTAACTGGCCGCTCTTCCGCAAGACCGTGCTGCGCTTCTGGCCCATCTGGGCCATCTATGCCGTCGCCCTTCTGGCGCAGGGGCCTTTCCGGCTGGCCGGATGGCTGCGCGGGGCTCAGGACGCCGTAGAGGCCGCGCGCTTTGCGCAGCAGGTACCCGCCTTGGCGGCGACGGAGCTGGCCGTCCTCTTCGTACCGGCCTCCTGCGCGGCGGCGGGCATGGCGGTGTACAGCCACCTCTATTTCGCGCGCTCCGCGGCGGCCTATGGCGCCCTGCCCATAAAGCGCGGGGCCATCTTCAACTCCGTCACTCTGGCCGGGCTGCTGCCCATCCTGGCTTTGAACATCCTGGCGGGCCTGGCCTGCCTTTTGGCGGGCGCCGGCCAGTTCAGGGCCGTCCTCCCCGCGGCGGCGGGCATGGCGGCCTCGCTCTGCCTGGTGAGCCTGTGCTATTTCGGCATCGCCGCCCTCTGCGCACAGCTGACGGGCAGCATCATCGCCCTGCCTATCCTGTTTTTCTCCGTCTGCGTCGCCAGCGCGCTGCTGGATGAGCTCATCATAGCCGCGCTCAGCAACTTTGCCTACGGCTACGCCGGGAACACCGGCGGCGTACTCTGCCTTTTCTCTCCCATCATGGGCATAAGCCGCTATCTGCGCATAGACGGCGTGGGCAGCGTGCTCCAGGACGGCGTATACAGGGTCGCGGGCTACCGTCTGAGCGGCTGGGGCTATCTGCTGGGCTATGCGGCGGCGGGACTCTTGCTGCTCTGGCCCGCCCAGGCGCTCTACAGGCGCCGCAGGCTGGAGTCGGCGGGCGAGGTCGTGGCCGTGAACGTGCTGCGTCCCGTGTTCCGCTACATCCTCGCCGCGGGCGGCGCGCTGGTGCTGGCCTGCTTCCTCTCCTGGGGCCTGAACCTGGGGCTCGACCAGCTGGGCGCGCTCGGCGCGGCGGTGTTTTCCGCGCTCATGCTGCTGGGCGGCTTCATAGGCTGGTCCGCGGCGGAGATGCTCATGCGCAAGAGCTTCCGTGTCTTCAAAATGGGCCGGGCCTGGCTGGGCCTCGGCGTCCTCTGGGCGCTGCTGACCTGCCTGCTCTTCGTGGTGGAGCTCGACGCCACGGGCTTCGAGCGGCGCGTGCCGGCGGCGGACGAGGTCCGCTCCGTCGGCGTGAGCACCTACACTAGCGGCGGCCAGATGGTCCTGCGCGAGCCGGAGAACGTTGCGCTCGCCCTTGAGCTGCACCAGAGGCTCGTGGACGAAAAGGAGCTCTACGAAGCCGCGCAAATGGCGGGCCTCCCCCTCCCCGACACCTGGGAGACAGTGAACTTCACCTACACGCTGGCCGACGGCAGCCGCCTGCTCCGCCGCTACAAGGCCGCCGCTGCGGTGTCCGCGGAGGACATAGAGCTGCTCGAAACCATCGCCAACCTGCCCGAGGGCCTGCTCAGCCGCAAGCTCCCGGATGTGGAGCCCAGCGTGCGGAACATCGCCTACGCCAGCATCAGCTGGGCCGTCCCGGACGGGGACGTGACAAGTGTGGAGAGCCTGGAGCTCACAGCCGAGGAGGCACTGGAGCTCTACCGCGAGTGCATCCTGCCCGACATGCGCGAGGCGAAGATAGGCCTTATCTGGTTCACGGGCGGCGAGGTCAGCGAGGCCTACGACTGCTGCATCTCCCTGGAGCTCAGCCATTTCTCTCCCACGGAGGGCAAGAGCTACGAAACCTTCTACACCTACGCCACAGTGTACTCCGAGCGCACGAACGCCTGGCTGCTCGAACACGGCGCCGGGCTCCACACCCCCGAGGAGCTGGGGAACGAATATCTCATCAGCTGAATACCTTTATCTATTAAAAGGAGCGCCGCTTTCCCGGCGCTCCTTTCGCGTTCACAAATACCTTTCGGAAACTTCAAATTTTTTTCGATGTTTGTTCATAACCATGTCACAACTGGCCGTTAATATAACGCACGTAAACAAAATTCATGGAGGCAATGAGCCATGTACCCATATGATGAGAACAACAACAGCACCAACACCCCCGAGACCGGCAGCGAGCGTCCCGCGGAAGACGGCAGCTACCGCATCGTGAAACCCGACGCCGAGCGTGAGTCCTGCTATCGCGACGCAAGCTACACCCCCCAGGGCGAGGCCTCTTTCGACGGATACTACGTCCCCGGCGGGCGCGGCCCCAAACCGCCCGAGCCGGAAAAGAAGCCCCACAAGCGCGGCATAGGCGCCGCGGGCGTCATCGCCCTCTGCCTCGTCTGCGCGCTGCTGGGCGGAGTCTCCGGCGGCCTCATCGCCAACGCCAACCGGCCCGACGAGGCCGTCGTCAGCGACGAGCCTTCCACCGAGCCTCTGACCCAGACCAGCCCCGCCGCCTCCGGCTCCACCGCCGCAGCCTCTACCAGCGAGATGAGCGCGCGCGACATCTATTATAACCTCGCCTGCGAGCAGGTGGTCGGCATCCAGTCCGACTTCACCACCACAAACATCTTCGGCATGACCGCCTCCGCCTCCGTCTCGGGCTCCGGCTTCGTCATCAGCGAGGACGGCTACATCCTCACCAACTACCACGTCATCGAGGACGCCTACTCCGGCGGTTATGAGATCAAGGTCATGTTCTACAACGGCGACAGCTACACCGCCGAGGTCAAGGGCTTTGACCGCAACAACGACATCGCGGTCCTGAAGATAGAGGCCGAGGGCCTGAATGCCGCGGAGCTCGGCACCAGCGACAGCCTCTTTGTGGGCGACACGGTCTACGCCGTGGGCAACCCCCTGGGCGAGCTGAACTACTCCATGACCAGCGGCATGGTCTCCGCCACCGACAGGCTCATCACCACCGAGGAAGGCACCATGACCATGTTCCAGTTCGACGCGGCCGTGAACCAGGGCAACTCCGGCGGCCCGGTGTACAACGTCTACGGCCAGGTGGTCGGCGTCGTCACCGCCAAGTCCAACGAGGACGGCACCGAGGGCCTTGGCTTCGCCATCCCGATAGACGACGCCGTCAGGATCGCCAACGACGTCATCTCCGGCGAGCGCAGCCTCGACGCCGAGACCGGCGACGCCTACCTCGGCATCACCCCCGCCGACGTGGACAGCATGGCCGCCCAGTACTACGGCTTCCCCGAGGGCGCCTACGTCCGCACCGTCACCGAGGGCAGCGCGGCCGAGAAGGCCGGCATCAAGGTCGGCGACATCATCACCCAGCTGGACGGCTACGACATCGGCAGCAGCGACGAGCTGAGGCAGGAGCTGCTCTTCCACAGCGCGGGAGAGACGGTGGACATCGTGGTCTGGCGCTCCGGCGAATACCTGACCCTCTCCATCACCTTCGACCAGAAGCCCGCCGACAGCAGCACCGACTCCGGCAGTCAGACCACCCAGCAGCCCGTGAATCCCTCCGGCGGCTGGCAGGACGGCAGCTTCTACTTTGGCTGAGGCCCATGACCTCCCTTGCGGAGTTTAAATAAAAAGCCCACATCTGAACCATATTCAATCTTCATTTTCACTCCTCTCTCTTTTTTGACAGGGAGCGCCCGGCGAAACACGCCGGGCGCTTTCCCTATATCCGGGCATTAAAAAGCACCCGCCGTACGGCGGGTGCTTTTTTGTGTATAAGGTTTGCGCTTTTTCTTACAGGAAGAAGTCCATGATCTGGCCGATGAGAACGATGACCATGCCGATGGGGGTGACGAACTTGAAGCAGAAGTTGAAGAAGCCGTAGCCCCAGAACTTGTGGCCGCTGGCCTCGCACTCCGGCACGATCAGGTCTTTCGTCTTCCACTTCCAGCCTATGAGCAAGGCCATCACCAGCGCGCCTAGCGGCATCAGTATGCCCTCGGAGATAACGTCGAAGAAGTCAAGCCAGCTGTCGATGAACATCGGGATCTCGCCCGCCATCAGCTGGTCGATGGTCATGCCGAAGAAGGTATACGGAGCGGGAACCGCACCTGCTACACCGGTCACGCCGCCGCCTATGGCGTCGAGCGCGACGGGCAGGCCGACGATGAGAGAGAGGACGGCCGCAACGCACATGATCTTGGTGCGGTTGGAGGTCTTGCCCTTCTCGCGGTTGGCGTCGATGCGCCAGGTGACGACGGCCTCGAACAGGGAGATGGACGAGGTGACCGCCGCGATGAACACGAGGAAGTAGAAGATGAAGCCGACGAAGCTGCCGAAGCTGCCCATGCTCAGGAAGACGTTCTGCATGGTGTTGAACAGCAGGCCGGGACCCTGGCTGTACTCCATGCCGAAGGCCGCGCAGGCGGGGAGTATCGCGCAGGCAGCCATGACGGCTATCAGAGTATCGCAGGCCGGGATTATGAGCGCGTTCTTCTGCAGGTTCTCCTTCTTATCCAGGTAGGAGCCGTAGGAGATTATGGCGCCCATGCCAAGCGACAGTGAGAAGAACATCTGTCCTGCCGCTGTCTTTAGGACATTTAAGAAGCCGGAGAAGGTGGAGATGGGCTTTAAGTTCGGGGTGAGCATGAAAGCGTAGCCCTCGCCCGCGCCCGGCTGGAACGCAACGTAGATGATGACGAACAGGAGCATGAAGAACAGCGCGGGCATTGCCACCGTGCAGAACTTCTCGATGCCGCCCTGTATGCCGCCCATGACGATAACGACGTTGCAGACTATGAACAGCACGTGGAAGAAGACCATGCCGCTGTAGTCGTGGAGTATGTATCCGAAGAAGTTGCCGCTCTGTCCGGCGAAGCCGTCCACATCGAGTATCTGCAGTATGAAGCCGAACATGTAGCGCATGACGAGTCCGCCGAGGACGTTGTAGAACGCCAGCAGACAGAACGCCGCAAGTATGCCCAGCAGGCCTATCCACTTGTACTTCTTGCCGAGCTTCGCATAAGCGCCGACGGCGCCGAGGCCGGTCTTGCGGCCGATGGACAACTCGCCGAGCATGACGACCACGCCGACGAAGATGACCAGGAGCAGGTAGATAACCAGGAACGCGAAGCCGCCGTTACTACCCATTTTGTACGGGAAGCCCCAAATGTTGCCCAGGCCGACCGCCGAGCCGACGGCCGCCATCAGGAAACCAAAGTTGGAGCCCCATGAACCACGATCGTGTTCCATGTGCTGAGAATGTTCAGACATTGATTTTCCCTCCCAAAGTTTTAAATTAGCCGGCGTGATATCCGCGCGCCGGCTCTCCCAATCCGCGGAGACGTATCCCTGCGCCTCCGTGTTTATAATTTACACCAAAAAAGCGCCGTTTACAAGTCCTTAATTTGCCTATCAAATTTCTTTATTCAATTTACTCATATTATCGCCATTATTTTCTTTTTTTCTGTCAAATTTTTGTGCATTTTGACTATGTGCCGAGTTTTTATCAATTTTTGCTGCTTTAGCCTGCAAAATCATTGAATCATGCGGCTTTAGAAAGCATTTAGCCCTTGATTTTGCCGGGTATTTCTGTATAATTAGTGTGTTTATAAAAAGGATATGCCGCTTCGCGGCCTGAGAACACACTTTCTTTGGGAGGAATACAAATGACTTACGAGATGGACATCGCCGGCCTTAAGCGAGAGCTGCCGCTCTGCCGCGTTACGGACGAGCTGTACATAGGCGCCTTCGTCATGTTCGGGGATGTCGAGCTCACGGTCCACTGCGCGGCGGAGCTTTTGAAGCGCGCGCCGGAGTACGATTACCTCATCGCCCCCGAAGCCAAGGCCATTCCCCTGCTTTATGAGATGGCGCGCCAGTCGGGCGCGGAGAAGTATTTCCTGGCCCGCAAGGGCGCGAAGGCCTATATGACGGGCGTTTTTGAGGTCGAGGTGCGCTCCATCACGACGATGCACATACAGAAGCTGGTCATCGACACGGCGGACGCGGAGATGATAAAGGGCAAGAAGGTCCTCATCGTGGACGACGTCATCTCCACGGGAGAGAGCCTGCACGCGATGGAGGAGCTCGTGAAGCGCGCGGGCGGCATAATTGCAGGCAAGATGGCCGTCCTGGCCGAGGGCGACGCGAAGGACAGGGACGACATCATCACCCTGGCGCCTCTGCCGCTTTTCAATGCCGACGGCAGTGTAAAGGAATAATAAAGATGCCACCCGGCTCCGGAGCCGGGTGGCGATTTATCTGAGGTGCCTGAAAAACTCCGAGAGCACGGCGGCACATTCCTCGCGCAGCACGCCCCCGTAGACCCTGGGCCTGTGGCCGTAGTTTTCCTCGAAGAGGTTTATGACGCTGCCGACGGAGCCGGAGCGCGCCTCGCGCGCGCCGTAGACGACGGTGGAGAGCCGGGCGTTTATTATGGCCCCGGCGCACATGGGACAGGGCTCCAGAGTGACGGCCAGGCCGCAGCCGGAGAGGTTCCAGCTGCCGCGGGCGGCGCAGGCGGCGCGTATGGCCTCAGTCTCGGCGTGGGCGCAGGCGTCGGGCAGCTCCTCGCAGCGGTTCCGGCCCCGGCCTATTATCTCGCCCGCCTCGTCAAAGACGACGCAGCCGACGGGCACCTCGCCCATTTCCGCCGCCTCGCGGGCAAGCTCGAGCGCGGCGCGCATATACTTTTCCAAGTCCAAAATCTCACCACCCGGAGTGTGCTTATGCTTTCTATTTTACTCATAGGCGTCGGCCTGTCAATGGACGCCTTTGCCGTTTCGGTGACGAGCGGCCTGACGGTGAAGGGCTTCGGCCCGAAGCACGCGGCCATGCTGGGCATATATTTCGGCGTCTTTCAGTTTCTGATGCCGCTCATCGGCTACCTGCTGGGCAGCACGGTGAGCTCCTTCGTGAGCGACTACGCGCCATACATCAGCTTTTTCCTGCTGGCCTTTGTGGGCATAAAGATGCTGGTGGAGGCGATAAGGGGCGGGGAGGCCGCGGTATGTACGCAGCTGCGGCATACGCAGCTGCTCATGATGGCGATAGCCACGAGCCTGGACGCGCTGGCGGTGGGCGTATCCTTTGCCTTCATGCCGGAGGTGTCGCTGCTTCCGTCCTGCCTGCTCATAGGCTGCACTACCTTTGTGCTCTGCTTTGCGGGCGGCATGGTCGGCGGGAAGATACCGGGCATATCATGTAAGACCGCCGGCATCGCCGGCGGCGTGGTGCTCTGCGCCATAGGGATAAAGCTCCTCATCGAGGGCCTGGCGGGCTGAGTTTGGAGGTTTTCATGAGTTTTCTCTATCTGCTTGAGGGCATACGCTGCCCCTTTCTCGACCGGCTCTTCAGCCTCATAACCGAGCTGGGCGGCGAGACCCTGTACATGGCGGTGGCCATAGCCGTCTACTGGTGCGTGAGCAAGGGCCTGGGCTACTACATACTGACGACGGGCTTTGTCGGCACCATTGCGAACCAGTTTTTGAAGCTCTGCTTCCGCATACCTCGGCCCTGGGTGCTCGACCCGGACTTCAGCATCGTGGAATCCGCCCGGGCCGGCGCGACGGGTTACTCCTTCCCCAGCGGGCACACGCAGAACGCCTTTTCCTCCTTCGGCTGTCTCGGCATGTGGGCGAAGGGCGGCTGGAGGGCGCTGTGCTTTGCCATTGTCGTTCTCATCGGCTTTTCGCGGATGTATCTGGGCGTACACACGCCGCTGGACGTGGGCGTGGCCTTTGTGCTGGGGCTTGTGCTGATGCTGGCGCTGTATCCGGTGTTCCGGGACATTGAGGCGCACCCGGGGCGGATGTACGGCATCATAGGCGGAATGATAGCGCTGACGCTGGCGTATCTGTGCTACGTGGAGCTCTGGCCATTCCCGTCGGACATAGATGCGGCGAACCTGGCCTCCGGCACAGAGAACGGCTACAAGCTGCTGGGCGCCTCGGCGGCGCTGCTGCTGTCCTACTGGCTGGACCGGCGGTACATCCGCTTCGATACGCGCGCGCCTCTGTGGGGCCAGGTTTTGAAGCTGGTGCTGGGCCTGGCGATAGTGGTAGGCATCCGCGTCGTGCTGAAGGCCCCGCTCTACGCTCTCCTCGGCGAAGGCGGCGTGGCGGACGCCGCGCGGTATTTCCTCGTCGTCCTCTTTGCCGCCGCCATCTGGCCCATGACCTTCCGCTTCTTCTCGAAAGCAGCCCGCGCGCAGCGCGTTTAAAGTTTTTTGCCCCGCTTTTTTGTAAAAAAGCGGGGCAAAAAACTTTTAAGCGTTTTATCCTTAGTCTTTCATGGCTACGGCGGTGTCGTAGAGGGCTTCGACCTCCTTGCTCGGGGCCTTGCCCGCGGAGGTGGCTATGACTGCGGCGAGCAGACCCGCAAAGAAGCCCGGGATTATCTCGTACACGCCCGTACCCTTCAGGAAGACCAGCCACAGGACGTCCACCAGCGCGCCGACCACGATGCCCGCCACCGCGCCGCCGAAGGTGAAGCGCCGCCAGAACAGCGACAGCAGAATGACCGGGCCAAAGGCCGCGCCGAACACGCCCCAGGCGTTCTCCACAAGGCCCATTATCGTGCCGCTGTTCGGGTTCGCCGCAATGAGCAGAGCGATGACCGCAATGATGACCACCACTATGCGCCCCGCCCAGAGCATCTCCTTGTCACTCGCGTTCTTGCGGAACACCGGCTTATACACGTCGCTGGCAAAAGCCGAGGCCGAGGCCAGCAGCTGGGAGTCGCAGGTGCTCATCGCCGCCGCCAGTATGGCCGACAGCAGCAGACCGCTCGCCAGCGCCGGGAAGATCGTGCGCACCATCGTGATGAACACCACCGACGAGTCCTCGATCTCGCCCAGGAACATCCGCCCGATAAGGCCCGAGCCCACCGAGAAGATGAGGATGATGAAGGTCCAGCTGATGCCTATAACGCTCGACTTGCGCAGGTCCTTGTTGGAGCGTATGGACATGAACCTTATTATAATGTGCGGCATGCCGAAGTAGCCCAGGCCCCAGCCGAGGCCGGAAACAATGTCGCTCCAGCTTGTGAAGGCGTCCCAGTACCTGTCTCTTATACACATCTCCGAGCCCACGAGACAGGCAGAAATCTCGT
>OJRG01001065.1_pt1 | contig 11326 bp, 9 predicted proteins | sample 1599121 | NCBI WGS metagenome assembly OJRG01 (sample SAMN03922528, study PRJEB24848) | human gut metagenome | isolation source: stool sample | host: Homo sapiens | place: Germany | collected 2010-05
CAGCGTCAGATGTGTATAAGAGACAGGGGCTACGCCGTGGAGCAGGCCGCACAGGCCGCCGAAGCCCGGGGCCTGACCAGTGCCCTCATCAGCGTGGGCGGCAACCTGCGGGCCATCGGCACCAAGCCGGACGGCTCCCAGTGGGTAGGCGGCGTGGAAAACCCGTGGAACTCCTCCGAGGTCTACACCAACGGCAGCTCCACTGTAGCCGCCGTCAAGATGAGTGACCTCTCCCTTGTGACCAGCGGCGACTACCAGCGCTACTACGTTGTGGACGGTGTGCGCTACCACCACCTCATCGACCCGGCCACCCTCTGGCCCGCCGCCTACTTTGACGGCGTGAGCGTGCTGGCTCCGGACTCCGGTGTGGCCGACTGCCTGACCACCGGCCTGTTCTGCCTGCCTCTGGAAGAGGGCAAGCAGCTCGTGGAATCGCTGGACGGCGTGGAAGCCCTCTGGTGCACCACCGATGGCGAAGTGGTCACCTCCAGCGGATGGAGCGAGCATACGAATTAAATAAGGAACGACCCTCTCCGTCATTGCTTCGCAATGCCACCTCTCCCGAAGGGCGAGGCTATGCTGCCTTTATCCAAGAGCCGCAATAGGCTCCCCCTTCGGGGGAGCTGGCAAAGCCGACAGGCTTTGACTGAGAGGGTCGTTCTTTTACTTGATATCCAGTTCGGGCGGCACGTCGATCTGGTCAGAGACGTACTTGCCGTTCTTTTTGCGCTGACGCACACACTCGGTGAGCAGATACTCGATCTGCCCGTTCACCGAGCGGAAGTCATCCTCTGCCCAAGCGGCAAGGGCATCGTAGAGTTTGGCGTTCAGGCGCAGGGGCACCTGTTTTTTCGGCTCGGCCATCAGTACAGGCTGCCGCTGTTCACGATGGGCTGGGCATCCCGGTTGCCGCACAGCACCACCAGCAGATTGGACACCATTGCCGCCTTACGCTCATCGTCCAGTTCCACTACCTTGTTCTCGTTCAGACGATCCAGCGCCATTTCCACCATGCCCACAGCGCCGTCCACGATCATCTTGCGGGCATCAATGATGGCGCTGGCCTGCTGGCGCTGCAGCATGACCGCTGCAATTTCCGGTGCATAGGCCAGATAGGTGATGCGGGCTTCCACCACCTCGATGCCGGCCTCGGCCACGTTTTTCTGGATCTCGTCCCGGATGCGGGCAGCCACTACCTCGGAGGAGCCGCGCAGACTGCCCTCGTCGGCTACGCCGTCGCCGGTGGTGTCCACGTTGGGAGAAACATCATAGGGGTACACCCGCACTACGTTGCGCAGGGCGCTGTCGCACTGCAGGGAGAGGTATTCCTTATAGTTATCCACGTTGAACACGGCCTTGGCGGTATCGGTCACGCGCCAGATGACCGCAATGCCGATCTCCACCGGGTTGCCCAGACAATCGTTGATCTTCTGGCGGGAGTTGTTCAGGGTCATCATCTTGAGGGAAATCTTCTTGCTCATGGACTCGACGGTCATCTGAGCATTCTGGCCGTTATTGCCAAACAGCGCAGCCACGCTGTTTTCCTTACTGTTCACATCTCCGCTCTGGCTCAGGCGGGTGCCGGCGGCGGGGTTGACGGCGGTACAGAAGGGGTTTACCCAGTAAAAGCCCTGTCCCTTCAGGGTGCCGATGTAATCACCAAACAGGGTAAGCACCAGCGCTTCCTGCGGCTTTAACACCTTAAGACCGCAGAACAGGAAAATGCCCGCAATCCAATACGCAATGGACAAAATCAGCAGCGGCACGCCCAGAAGCAGCCTGTCTGCATTCAGCAGAGTGATGCTGTAGATGAACAGGGCGATAGCCACCACATAGCCCAGCAACGTGAGCAGCAGCGCGGCCATGCCGTTTTTGCGGGTATTCAAAATTTTTTCTTCCATAACAGGTCCCTCCTTATCAGGGTCGGAAGCGTTTCTTTCTGATATCAAAATCATATCGCTTTGTAGAAGAGCTGTCAAGTATTTTCAACAAAAAACCCCGCCTGTCCGTACACTGCGGACAAAGCAGGGTCAAATGTTATAGGTGCGCCGGGCAGACAGGGTTTCAGGCGTCTGCCTGCTCTTCTCCCCCAATCAGCACTACGGCAACATCATTGACATTGGTACCGGTAGCGCCTGTGATGATCAGCCCTTCCACCGCCTGCAAGGCGTGGTAGGCATCGTTGTTTTGCAGGGTGTCGAACACGTTCCGACCCGCTGCTGCCAGTGCTGCGGCGGTGTCGCCGTCCACATAGCCGCCGGCGGCATCGGTAGGTCCGTCGGTGCCGTCACTGCCCACGGAGAACACTGCGGCGTTCTGTCCCGCCAGCGCCGGGGCTGCGGCCAGCGCCAGCTCCTGATTGCGCCCGCCCAGACCTTTGCCGGTCAGGTGCACCACCGTTTCCCCGCCTGCGATAAAGGCCAGCTTTTTCCCCTGCTCCGCATGGGTGCGGGCGATAGACCCCAGAAAGCTGCCCGCCTCCCGCGCCTCGCAGCAGAGCCGGTCGGTGAGGAGCAGCGGTGCATAGCCCAGTTTCCGGCAGGCTTCGGCAGCGGCAGCGCACAGCTCCCGCACACTGCCGGTGATCTGGGTCGTCACGTTGTCAAGGGCTTTCGGCGTTTCCTGTGCCAACAGCGCCTTTGCCTGCGCCGATAAGCGCAGCTGGTATTTTTCCGCAATGGCAAGCGCTTGTGCACAGGTGGAGGAGTCCGGCACCGCCGGGCCGCTGGCAATCATATCCAGCGGATCGCCCAGAATATCGCTGAGCACGATACTGAACACCTTTGCAGGCGAACAGGCCTGCGCGAACCGCCCGCCCTTGACAGCGGACAGCCGCTTGCGGATGGTGTTTATCTCCACAATGTCCGCTCCGCTGGCAAGGAGCTGATTGGTGATGTCCTGCAATTCCCCGCCGGGGACAAGCGGCTTTTCAAACAGGGCACTGCCGCCGCCGGAAAGCAGAAACAGCACGGTATCCTCTTCGGTCAGCCCCTGTACCAGCGCCAAAGCTTTTTCGGTGGCTGCAAAGCTGTTGGCATCCGGCACGGGATGGCCCGCCTCGTAACAGCTTATGCCGGGGATTTCGCCCTTCACATGGCTGTATTTGGTCACTACCACGCCGCCGTCCACGCGCCCCAGTGCCTGCACGGCGGCGTGCGCCATCTGCCATGCAGCCTTGCCTGCCGCCACCAGCAGCACTCTGCCGCCTCTGGGCTGAAAGTTTTCCAGCGCGCGGCACACAGCCTTATCCGGCAGCACCGCCTGAATGCTGGCACGGATGATTTCATCCGCATCCCGCCGCAATGTGGTATTCATAATATGACCCTCCTTACAGGATCTGCCCGAACTCTGCAGCACATTCCATCAACAGCCGCAAGGTTCGGTTATTTTTTGATAAATGCAAGTCTATTTTCCGTAGAAAACAAATAATCCGAACCCGTCTCCCATCGGAAACAAGTTCGGATTATTTTTGTTTGGTCCGAGTGGCGAGAATCGAACTCACGGCCTCTTGAACCCCATTCAAGCGCGCTACCAAAACTGCGCTACACCCGGATATCTGTTTGCATTTGTCGCTCACAGCTTGATTAGTATACCCGACTTTTCCCGTTTTGTCAAGCGCTTTTTCCAAATTTCTGATACGGTTTTTACATTTTATTATCCCGGCTTTTGCCCGCGGGAAGGATGCGCGAAAGAGCGTTATTTTCAAAAATCGCTGTACGCTTCTTCCTCGTCATCCTCGCAGATGGGGGTGGTGTCGTCCGGCGGTGTGTCAAACTCCACCGTGGCAAAGGCCAGCGCGAACACACTGTCCGCCCCGGCGTGCAGCAGTGCCTGTGCGCAGGCGGCAGCCGTTGTGCCGGTGGTGATGACGTCATCCACCAGCAGGATGCGCTTGCCCTCCAGCTGCTGCGGCTGTGCCGCCCGGAAAGCGCCTGCTACGTTGGCCATGCGCTGCTCCAGCGGCAGACCGGCCTGATGCCGTTTGGTGCGGGTGCGCACCAGCGCTTGCGGTGCCAGCGGCACCTCCATGGCCTTGGCCAGCGGCAGCGCCATCAGCTCCGGCACGTTATATCCGCGCTTTTTGCCGGAGGCCGGCACCGGCACGATCAGATCGTACCCGATGGCCGCCCACGGCACCGGCTGCGGGAGCAGCTCGCCGTACTGCACGGTCAGCTCCCCGCCAAAGGCCAGCTGCACCAGACGGTTGCCCATCTCTACTGCCCGCCACGGCTTGCCCTGATACTTTGCGTTCAGGATGCCGCGCCGCACACAGCCGTTGTAGCGGTAGGGTGCAGCCGCACCGGTCAGATTGCCGATATAGTGCTGCGCCGGGTCCAGCCGGATGCCGGGCTTGCGGCGCAACACTTCCAGCTGCTCTGCGCAGTCCGGGCAATCCCGTATATCTCCCAGCACCCGGCCACAGAATGGGCACTCACGCGGGTAGAGCAGCTGCCGCACCGCCCGCAGCGCCCTGCGCCGGGGGTCATAGTAGTCCATCAGTCCTTTTTGACCGCCACGATCACTCGCACGCGCTTGCCTGCTGCGCAGCCAAAGTTATCGTACCAGCCAGTCAGGTAGTAGCCCTCGGAGTTCACCTCCGAAAGCTTGGTGGCGTAATACTGACCCTTGTACCACAGGTACACCTGCATATCGTCAGCCGTTTCGTAGCGGGTGCCGTTGCTCATCACCGAGGCTGCGCCCACCTTGTCGATCTTCATGGGCATCAGCTGGATCATAGCCTTTACCGTGCCGTTCACGTTCTGCCGCACTGCCAGACCGCCCGCCAGCACCGGGTACTTGATGGAGGTGGAAAAGCTGGCCTGACTGCCGTTGACGTAGCAGATGTAAGTAGCGCCGCCGCCCACAAAGTTGAGGATGGTACTCATGGGCTGGCCCGTGATTTTGGCCAGCTGCTTGAGGCCGATGCTCAGCAGCGAACCGGAACTGCTGGTGATGCGGTTCCAGACTGTGCTCAGCAGCGAGCCGTCAATGACGCCCCACAAGATCTCGCTGGTGGTAGGCACCAGCACACTGCGCAGATCGTCCACCACGGTGGTCGTGTTGGTGGTGCCGCCGGTAGAGCCGGAACCGGAGGATCTATCCCCGGTGGAGCCGCTTCCGGAGCCGGAAGAACTGTCCCCAGAAGAGCTATCCCCCGAGCCGGAGGAGCCGCTGCCGGTCAGGGTGCCCAGAATGGAGCTGGCGTTGACCGCCAGATTCTTCACATCGTCCAGCACGCCGTATTTCCACAGATCACCGGTGACATCGTTCAGGATCAGGCGGTCGATTTGTCCCTGCTCATTCAGCGTATAGTAGCGCACGGTCAGGGCGTTCAGCTTTGTCCCCGCTATTCGGCTGGGACGAACCGTCCCAGCCAACCCCTCCGATGTCGTATCCAGAATTTGTACGTCATCGGCCAGAGCATAGTCTCCCAGCGCGGTGGCGGTGTCGTTGATGGTGCCGCTGACCGATTTGGACTCGATAGCGGTCACCTGCTCCCCTTCGGGGGTCACACTGATCTCCACCAGCCAACCGGTGGGGTAGTTCAGGCTTTTGTCAATGTTCACGGTGCGGGTGATGCCATCGGTGCACATCACCGAGATCTTTTGCAGCACGTCTGCACCGTTGTCCTCTACAAGGTTGCGGGTGGCGGTCTGCACCACGCCGTAGAACACGCTGTCGGCTTCCTCGCCGGTGATCACATCGGCTACCTCGTTGTCCATGCCCAGCAGCAGGGTGACCACTTCGCCCACGCCGCCGCCGTTCAGGGAGGAGATCTTGGACGCCACGGCAGAGCTGCCCAGCGTGTAATTGCTGCCCGCCACGGTCAGTGCGGTAGGTGCGCTGGCACTGGGCGATACCGCGGTAATGCGGCCTGCGGCGCGGCGGGTGTAGATCCACACCGTCTGCAGGCTCTCGCTGTAATAGTACACGTCGTACCTGTTCAGCTCTGCCGAGGCAGAGACCTTATCGTTGCGGTAGACGCTCACCGGCGTAAAGGGCAGCTGGGTGCCCTCCTCTGCCACAAAGGGACCCTTGCGGCTCTTGAGCAGCACCGAGGAGGTATCCACCTGACCGTTGGACACCGTAAAGCCCAGCGAGCTGCCGTAAGCGCTGCCGCTGGCGGTGTTGGCGCGCAGGGCGTTGTACAGCAGCAGGGTGCTCTGCTCGTAGGTCATGGCCTGTCCCTGCGTGCAGGTCAGCTGATCCCGCAGACCGATCTGCTGGGCCTTGTTCAGCTGTGCCTGCGGGAAGGAGCCGGTCAGGTCGGTGGTCTTATAGCTCAGCATCTTCAGCACCGCTGCACAGGCTTCCTCCAGCGTAACGGTGTTGTCCGGGCGGAAGGAACCATCGGTGTAGCCGTTCATCCAGCCCTGCTGCACTGCAATGCGGATGTAGGGAGCCCACTGGGAGGTGCCGGGCACATCCCGGTACAAAGTGCCCACCGTGCCCTGCGCGCCTACGCTCTCCCGGTAGGTGGAAAAGGACACCAGCATTTTGGCAAAAGCGCCGCGGGTAATGTTGGCGCTAAGCTCCTGACCGGTGGGCACAGCGCCCAGAGTAATAGCCGTCTGCAGAGCCGTGTTGTTGATGCTGGCCGCCGAGACCGGCAGCACCAGCACCGACACCGCAATGCTGACCGCCAGCAGAAATGCGAGAATCCGTTTTTTCATTGGTCGTACCTCTTGTTCTTTGTTTATCACGCCGCCGCGATCAATCGTAGCGCAATGCTTCAATGGGGTTCAGCCGGGCTGCGCGCCGTGCCGGCAGGTAGCCGAACAGCACGCCGATGCCCACCGAGATGCCAAAGGCCACCACAATGGAGTTGAAGGAGGGGCTTACCGTAACGGTGGTATCGGTCATAAACATGGGCAGCACCTTGTTTGCCGCCATGGACACCGCATAGCCCAGCGCAATGCCTAAAACGCCGCCCAGCGCCGAGGTGGTGGCTGCTTCCACCACGAACTGTGCCAGAATGGTGCGCTCCTTTGCGCCCAGTGCCTTGCGGATGCCGATCTCGCGGGTGCGCTCAGTCACCGACACCAGCATGATGTTCATAATGCCGATGCCGCCCACCAGCAGCGAGATGCTGGCAATGCCGGTAAGTATCACGATGACCATGTTGATCATCTTGTTCATTTCCTCCAGCCACTCGCTGGCGCTGTACACATAGTAGCCGTTTTCGGTCTTGAGGATCGACATCAGTTCCTCTTCCATGGTGGTCTTGGCCTCGTTGGCAAAGTTTTCGTCGGTCATCACCGCCGTATAGTTGTTGACCGAGCTCTGGCTGGAAAGCCGCATCACGGTGGTGTAGGGCAGGTAAACACAGTCGTCATCGCTGCCCTGCTGCATGGTGGGGTCACTGACCTTGGCCGCCAGCACGCCCACAATGCGGAACTTGTTGGCACCGATCTTGAGCGTCTGCCCCACACCGTTGCCGCCAAAGGCCACCCGGTTCAGGTAATCGCCAATGATGCAGACCTGCTTGTTGTCCTGCATATCCATGTACTGCAGGCCGCGTCCCTGCGCGAGCTGGTAGTTCTTCATTTCAGTGTAGTTCTCGTCCACACCGCTTATGTTGGACCAGCGGTAGCTGGTGGTACCGATCTTCAGCGTACCGCTGGCTTTGCCGCTGAAGTTGACCTGCGGCGACACCGCCTTGATCAGGTCGGAATGCCGCTGGCAGATGTCGTACATCTCCTCCACCGGCACGGTACGGGAGCCGTAGCCCCACACCTGAATGCTGAGGGTGTTGGTGCCCAGTGCGGAAAAGCTGTCCCGCATGCTCTTGGTCATGCCGTTGCCCAGACCCACGATGACGATGACCGCCATCACGCCGATGATGATGCCCAGCATGGTCAGAAAAGTGCGCAGCTTGTTGCTCCACACGTTCTGGATGGCCTGCCGGAAGGTTTCAAAGATCATGCCTGTTCCTCCTTTTCCGGCGTTTCGGGCAGCAGGGTGGGCTGCACCATGGCCTCTGGTGCGTGGGAGTCGCCGTCATACACCACCTGACCGTCCTCCAGCCGGATGATGCGGTCGGCCTGCACGGCAATGGAGTTGTCGTGGGTGATCAGCACTACGGTGTGTCCCTGCTTGTGCAGCTGCTGCAAAAGCCCCAGCACCTCCCGGCCGGTATGGGAGTCCAGCGCACCGGTGGGCTCGTCCGCCAGAATGACCGGCGGGTTGCGCACCAGTGCCCGCGCAATGGACACGCGCTGCTGCTGGCCGCCGGAAAGCTGGTTGGGGCGGTTTTTCAGCTTGTCGCCAAGCCCCACTTGCTCCAGCACCTCCCGGGCGCGGATGTGGCGCTCGGCGCGGGAGATGCCCGCATACACCAGCGGCACCTCCACGTTTTCCATCAGGTTCAGCCTGGGCAGCAAATTGTATTGCTGGAAGATAAAGCCCAGCATCTCGTTGCGGACAGCGGCCAGCTCGTTGCGGTTCATCTTGCCCACATCCCGGCCGTTGAGCCGGTAGGTGCCGTGGGTAGGCACATCCAGACAGCCGATGATGTTCATGCAGGTGGATTTACCCGAGCCGGACTGGCCCACGATGGCCACGAACTCGCCTTTTTCGATTTTCATAGTGATGTGGTCGGCAGCCTTTACCGTGGTATCGCCCATCTGGTAATATTTGCAGACCTCATCAAACTCGATCAGAGCGCTCATTCATCCCTCCTGCGTCAATCCACCACGACTGCGCCGGCCTCGGCGGGGTCGATGCCCTCTGCGGGCTCTTCAGCGTCCGCTGCGGGGGCTTCACCGTTTTCCGTCTCCTCGGGCAGCGTCTCCTCGCCGCCCTCAGTGAGGTCTGCGGCGTTTCCGGCATCCTCGAGCTCTCCGCCGTCCATATCGTCATAGCCGCCAGAGCCGTAGTCGTAGTAGCTGTCGCTGCTCACAGAGCTGGGGTCGTAGGCGATGGTATCGCTCTCGGACAGGCCACTGGTCACCTGCGTATAGTTGTCATCGCTGACACCGGTCTTGACCTTGACGTACACATAGCCCTCCGGTGCGCTCATGGAGTCATCGGCGTTCACGGCGCTGGGCGAGTCCTGCCGCACCAGCACATAATTGCCCCGCACGATGGCGGCGTTAGGCACCGTGAGCGCATTTTTCGCCTGCGCCACCACGATCTCGGCGTTGGCGTTCATGCCCGGGCGCAGACCATCGGTCTCGTCGATGCGTACGGTCACCGGGTAGGTGGTAGTGCCGCCGCTGGTATCGCCCTTCATGGACACACGGGTGACCACGCCCTCGTAGGTCTTATCCTTCACGGCGTCTGCGGTCACCTGTACGGTCTGCCCCACCTTCAGGCTGCTGACCTGCAGCTCGTCCACGTTGATGGTCATTTCCAGATAACTCAGGTCGTAAATGGTACACAGGTCGCTGCCGGTGCTCAGGGCATCGCCCACCTTGGCATTCTTTTCGATGATGGTGCCGCTGATGGGTGAGGTGATGGTGTAGTTATCCATAGCGTCCTGCATATTCTGCATGGACAGCTCCGCACCGCGCAGGGTCTCGGAGGCAGACTGGATGGACTCGGTCAGGTCCTCACCGCTGAGGGTCAGGATGATGTCGTCCTTGTTCACGCTGCCGCCCTCCCGCACATTGATAGCAGTCACGGTGCCGGAAGACAGCGCAGTCAGGGTGCGCTCGGCCTGATACTGGAAGTTTGCCGCTGCAATGGAGCTGACCCCGTTGACAGTAGCCGTAGCCGCCTGTGCCGTGGTCAGGCCGCCTGCGTTGGACACCGAGAGGGTCACAGTGCGGGTGAGCAGATTGCCGGTGCTCAGGGCATCGGTGCCGGTCACGGCGGTAATAGTGCCGGGCAGCACCTCAAAGGTACCGTCCAGCGTCACCTCGGCGGTCTGCCCTACCGAGAAATTGGCGGCATCCGCAGCCGGGAACTCCAGCACCAGATTCATCTTGGAGCTGTCCCGCACCACAGCCACTTCCTGACCGCTCTTTACCTCATCGCCCTTGTTCACCTTCAGGCTGCTGACGACACCCGCCACCTCGGCGCGGACATACTGGCGGTCTGCGGTCTTATCGTAGCTGCGCTGCGCCTGCTGCAGGGTGATAGCTGCCTGCTCCACCTTGGTGGTAGCGTCGGAGGAATCCACCGTGTACAGCACAGTACCCTCTTCCACGATATCGCCCTCTTCAAAGCTGCCGGTCAGCACCTTGCCGGTCACCAGTGACTTGACGCTGTAAGTATTGGCGGGCTTCAACGTGCCGGTGCCGCTGAGCGTGTTGGAGACATCCCGGGTCTCGGGCGCTGCTTCCGTATAGGAAGTATCCACGTTTGCGGGCTTTGCGCTCTTGGGCTTCAGCAGCCACCAACCGCCGGCCAGCACCACGATGGCTACCGGCACCAGCCACTTCCAGTTCTTTTTGGCAAATGCCGCCGCGCCGCCTTTTTTCGGTGCAGCCGCTGCGTCCTGCTGCGGGTCGGCGGGCTGTTTAGACTTTTTCCAGATCATTCTTGCCGTTCCTCCTAGGTTCTTTTATGACAAGATGCTTTTTTGTAAAAAGCATCCATCAGAAACTCATATTTGTAGTGTATCGCATTTTGCCCCGATAAACAAGCGTCCAATTTTCGTTTCACGGCATTTCCACAAAGTTTCAGACTTTTTTTACAAAGAATGGCTTTTATTCAAGCAAAAAACAGCACCCGGAGGTTTCCCTCCGGGTGCTGTTTCCTTTGTTTTTACCCTGCGTCTGCGGTGGACTCTACCACCACATACACCCCTGCGGGCACACAGGCGGCCCATGCGCCGTCCTTGTCCAGCCAGCCGAATTGCTCACAGACATGGTCCGGGCACTGACTGTCCAAAAACGCGATGGCGCCATCCTTCACCTGCAGGTGCACGATGTAGTCCCCCACCTCGTACAGGTAATCGTGATCCTGCGCAAGGGGCAAGGTCTCGGTAACGCCGTCACCGAAATCCACAACGGCCTGTAAGCCGCTGCCCTTTGCGGGGTGCTGCGCCCGCACCGCAAGAAAAATACCTGCGGCCAGTGCCAGCACCACCAGTGCAAAGATCACATTTTTCTTCCACGCGCTGCCCTTGGGGGCGGCGGTGTCAGAGTTTTTTTGCTTTATGCTCATGCAGCGTACTTGCTGGCAGCTGCACCGGCAATGCGGCCAAAGACGGTAAAGTCGGCCACAGCGTTGCCACCCAGACGGTTTGCGCCGTGCACGCCGCCGGTCACCTCACCTGCTGCGAACAGGCCGGGGATCACAGAGCCGTCAGCCTTCAGCACCTCGGTGTTGGTGTTGATCTTCAGGCCGCCCATGGTGTGGTGCACACCTGCGGTGA
>OJRG01001068.1_pt1 | contig 11299 bp, 10 predicted proteins | sample 1599121 | NCBI WGS metagenome assembly OJRG01 (sample SAMN03922528, study PRJEB24848) | human gut metagenome | isolation source: stool sample | host: Homo sapiens | place: Germany | collected 2010-05
GGCCAAAGGCCCCCGCTCCTGCGTTGTGCGCGCTGTGCGCGCCCGCCGCCCCCCCGGGAACGCTGCGATTTTCCGCCGTCCAAACGATCCATCCACCACCCTTTCCCGCCCTGCCTTCCCGCAAACCAAACGAGCCCGCCGCTCCCGATGAGCGGCGGGCCAGCATAATCCGTTGCAAACCCAGAAAAGTTTTCCAGCAGGTTTTCCCCCGCTTTTTTCAAAAGCGGGCTAGGGGGTGTGGGGGGCGAGTAGCCCCCCGCACAACGACCCTTGCGAACTGCGGAAGGGGGGCGGGCAGCCCCCCACATGGCGACGCGCAGCGAAGCGCGGGGCAAAGCCCCGTTAAACCAAGAGAAGCCATATCATGCCCAGCAACAGGGCCAAGAGCCCGGCCGCTAGAATGGATTCCCACCGGCGGAAGCGTTGGAAATTCCGGTTGCGCCAGGGCGCTTGGCGGGTCACGTGGCGATAGAGGCCCCGCCGGTCCCAGAACAGGAAGCAGGCGCTGATCGCCAGGACCAGCAGCGCGGCGTCGATGAGCAAAAGGGGGGGCTGAACCCCTGCGTAAGCCATGAAGGGGATGGTGGTAAAAAGGGCGGCCAGCAGCAGAACTGTCCAGATGATCCACCAGCGCAGGGTGGTATGATAGGCCCTGTGGGCGTATTGGAAATCGATGACCGCATCCGGCTCCAGGGCTACCGCGTCCGGGTCCTGGGTATAGAAGTAAAGCCGCCGCCGGGCGGGCAAAAGGCTTTCCAAATCGCCGATGCATAGAAGCTGCCATTTTTTTCCCAGGGCGATCTGGATGTATTCATCCACCTGTTCGTCGCCGATGGGATTACGCTGGGTGCATTCGGTGGTAACTGCCAGCAGCCGGGCCCGGGGCAGGGGGCGGCGCTGAAAGGTCAGGAAGTTTCCCTTGCAATGGGAGATGACCCAGCCCTGATCCAGCATGGCGGACAGGTACTGGCAAAGCTCCCCGTTGCTGTAGATCCGCAGGAACAGGTGGCGCAGGGTGGATTGTTGTGCCATGGCAGAGGCTCCTTTCGCAGGGATGGGGGAAGAGGATGGGCGGAAAGAGGCTCAAGCCAGGTCATATTCTTTGAGCTTGTTCCAAAGCCCCCGCTCGCTGATGCCCAGCTCTGCGGCCATGGCTTTGCGCTTGCCGCCGTGGCGCTGGAAGGCGGATAGGATAGCGATCCGCTCCAATTCCTGCAGGGTTTTGCCTTCCAAGAGGGTTTCTTGGGCCCCGGCTGGGTTTCCGGCATCCCCGTCAGAAAACCGGTAGGGCAGGTCCCGGCCCCGGATCCATTCATCCGCCGCTACTATCCCCGCATATTCGATGGCATTGGCCAATTCCCGAACATTTCCCGGGTAATCATAGGCGTTGAGCAGCTCCTGGGCCTCGGCGGTAATGCCCTTGAGCTTGGTACGGCGGCCGCCCAGGGCATTGCTCCGCTGGAGAAACTGGGCGCACAGCAGGGGGATGTCCTCCCGCCGCTCCCGCAGGGGCGGCAGGTCGATTTCCACCGTATTGAGGCGGTAGAACAGATCCCGCCGGAAGGCGCCGGTTTCCACCATGGCCCGTAGGTCCCGGTTGCTGGCGGCGATCACCCGTGCGTCGAACCGGTGGATCTCCCGGCCGCCCACCGGCGTAAAGGCTTTTTCCTGGAGCACCCGGAGAAATTTCGCCTGGAAGCTCAAGGGCATATCCCCGATGCCGTCCAGGTATAGGGTGCCCTGGTTGGCGTAATCCAGCTTGCCCCGCTGGTCCCCCACGGACCCGGGATACACGCCGCTCTTATAGCCGAAGAGCTCTTCTTCCAGCTGCCTCTCGTCCATGGCAGAGCAATTCACCGATACAAAGTGTTTCCACTTGCCCTGGAAGTGCAGGGCTTGGGCCACCAGGCTTTTGCCGGTACCGCTCTCCCCGTGGATGAGCACGTTGGCGTCCACGTTGCGGAATTTCTCGATCATTTGGAGCACCCCTTGCATGGCCGGGCTGACCCCCACCAGCTGCTCCGCCTGGGACTGGGCCCGAAGCCGCTCGTTCAGGTAGGCCACGCTATCATTCAGTGCCCGAAATTCCAGGGCCTGCTGCATGTGGATCTGGAGCTCCTCCAGGTCCAGGGGTTTGGTCAGGTACATGAACGCCCCCCGTTTCATGGCACTCACCGAGGAGCGAATGCTGCCATGGGCGGTCATCATGATCACCGCCACCCAAGGGTCCAGGCTGCGGATCTGTTCCAATAGATCCAGGCCGTCGTATTCGCCGATGACCATATCCAGCAGCACCAGGTCAAAGGATTCCCCCTGAAGCCGGGCCAGCGCCAGCCGGGGATCGGTTTCCCAGGCCACGTCGTAATTGGGCTGGAGGGCCAGGCTCAGGGAAACGCAAATGCTGCTTTCGTCGTCCAGGATCAATATGCGGGGTAGCACGGCTAGCTCCTTTCAAACAGCAGGGTGATTTGGGTATATTGATATTTGACGCTGTCCATTTCCATGGCGCCGTTGTTTTCCTTGATGTATTGCTCGCATAGGGCCAAGCCCAGCCCGGCCCCGGTCTCCTTGGTGGTGAAGAAGGGGTCCCGGCAGGCTTGCAGCTCCGCCTCCGTCATGCCGATGCCTTCGTCCCGGAGGCGCAGCCGCCATTTTTCCCCCTCCTCAGCCAGCTCCACCGACAGGGTCAGGGGTTGGGCAGGGGGGAAGGCTGTGGCCTTTTGCTCCATGGCCTGGATGCCGTTGATCAAAATGTTGGTGAGCACCTGGCGGATCTGGTCCCGGTCCGCCAGGATGTAGGCGTTGGGGCGCAGATGGGCCGTCAGCAGAAAGCCCGCCTTGCGCAGCACCGGCCGCACCAGGGCCAGGCTATCCTCCAAAAGCTGGTTCAAATCCACCCGCTCCGTCTGGCGCTTGGCGGGCTTGGCATAGTGGATCAGGTTTTCAATGAGCCGGTTGATCCGATCCACCTCCCCGGGCACATATTTGGCAAAGGATTCCTGCACCTGCTTGTCCTCCCCCCGGGTGCCGATCAGGGTGGCGAAGGTGCCGATGGACATGAGGGGGTTGCGGATCTCGTGGGCGATGCCCGCGGCGATCCGGGTCAGGGCCTGGCTCTTCTGCTTATCGAATTCCGCCTGCTGCATCCGTTCCGCCTTGGTCATATCCGATACGCTTAGCAGCACCCCCGCCACCCGGCCGTATTGGTTCACCTGGTAAAGCAGATAGCTGTATACCCGCATCTGCCCCGGGGAATCCCCCAGCCGCAGGATGCCGTTTTCCACCGTCATCCCCGGCACGAATACGGAAGGCCCCTCCTTTTCCAGGATCTCCCGGAACACCGGCACCTCCCTGGCGCTGCGGCCCACCCAGCTTTCCGCCTGGCCGGCAATGCCGCAGGCGCTTTTGTTCATCAATACCACGTTGTAGTCCAGGTCAAAGAGCAGCATCCCGCTGGGGGAATATTTGATGATGCGGTTGCGAAGGTCGTTTTCATCCTGCAATTGGGCGAATTGCTTCTCCAGCTCCTGGCTGGCCCGCTGGATCTCCTGGGTCTGCTGGGCCACCTGGCGCTTGAGCATTTGCTGGATCCGCCGCATAATGATGCTATAGCCCAGCACCAGGGCCGCCACGATCACCGAACCCGTGGTGACCTGCCGGATGGCCCGGTCCAGCCGGGCTTTTTGGTCGCTGTTGGGCAGCCAACGGTTGCACAGGCTTTCGTAGCCCGGCCCTGCCTTAAACTGGGAGACGCTTTCATTCATGGCCCGGAGCAGCTCCCCGTCCCCCCGGCGCACCACCAGGGCGAAATCTATGGTATCCAGGTAATTATAGCGCACCGTGTATTGGTCCTCCACCCCGTCCTGGATCAGCTGGTACAATAGGCTGTCCTTAACCCCGATCATGGCGGTGCTCGGGTCGCTCAGGTGCCGGGCGTATACCATGCGCTGGTTTCCGGCGGCGATGAACTGGTGGATGCCAAGGTTGGCCAGCAGGGTGTGCTGAATGGTATCCGAAGCATAAATGGCAGTGGAAATGGGCAGGTTTTGCTCCAGCACGTCGTTGCGCACCACCATGCATAATTGGGAGCTGGTGAGCACGTCCGCGCATACGAAGCCGCTATCCTTGGGCAGGGAATCCGAAATGATCCCCATGGCCAGGTCCACCTGGCCGGCGGCCAGGGCCTCCAGGCAGGCCCGGTTGGTATCGAAGGGGACAAAGGTAATGGCATAATCCCGGTTCCGGCCGATGGCCTCCAACATCTCCACATGGACGCCGGCGTATGCCCCGTCTGCGTCAATAAATTGGAAGGGGGGCAGGTTCTGGTTAAAGCCTACCTTCAAATACCGGTTTAGGCCCCGGCTGGGCATGGAAAATAACAGCGCCATGCAAAACGCCCATATCCCCAGCCAGATCCGCCGCCTTCCCACAATAACGCCCCCATCCTACAGGATCCGTGTTATTTTATTCTAAGCTATGCCCTGCTTTTTTTCAACCTGGCCACGGCTCCGGCCCGGCTGGACACGGTATGCAGAATTTGCCGCAGATTCGGGGATTTGCAAAAATTTCCGGTGAAAAAGCGGAAATTTTTTCCGATACGTCGCAGGATTTGCCGCCTCGGCAGATTGAAAAACCAGGGGAATTCTGCCAGAATGAAACCAAGAGGACACATCCCGTTCATAATTTATCCACTTCTTCGGCTAATACCTTTGGCGATTACCCCGGGATCTTGCCCGAAGGGACCGGGCTTTTCATTTGTCCCAACCCCGCGCGCGGCGATGCGCACAATGATAAAGGAGGAAAACCTATGAAATCCCTGCAACGATTCCTAGCGTTGGCACTATGCGTCCTGTTTGTTCTGAGCGTGGTGGGTTGCAAAGGCCCCTATGCGGACGGGGCGCAACCAGCGGACGACCCTGCCCAGGCGCCGGCGGAAGGCGCTGCACCTGCGGAAGGGGAGGCCGCAAGCCAGGGCGCCACAGCCTATAAGGACACCATCACCATCGGCGTGGCCAACGACATCACCACCCTGGACCCCCAGGGCTCCAACACGGACGCCAACATGATGGCCTTCACCCTCACCCATGAGACCCTGGTGGAGGTGGACCCGGAGACCAACGAGGTGATCCCGGGCATGGCCAAGAGCTGGACGGTTTCCGAGGACGGCTGCACCTTCGTCTTCGAGATCCCGGATAACGTCACCTTTACCGACGGCAGCCCCTGCACCGCCAGCGACGTGAAATTTACACTGGACCGGGCCCAGGAATCCTCCTTCACCAAGACCAAGGTGGAGCTGGTCACCAGCGTAGACGTGGTGGACGATACCCACATCAGCGTCACCATCAGCAAGCCCTCCCAGGACTTCCTCCTGCTGCTGGCCCACCAGAGCATGTCCATCCTATCCGAAAAGCTGGTTACCGAGGACGAGTTCGGCTATGAGATCGGCACCGGCCGCTACATGGTGGAAGAGTGGATCCCCGGCGACCAGATCTCCTTTGTGCGCTACGACGGCTTCTATGGGGAGCCCGCCCCCACCCGGCGGATCGTGTTCCGGCTGATCAAGGAGGAATCCTCCCGGCTGATCGCCCTGCAGACCGGCGAGATCGACGTTTGCATCGACCCCCTGAGCACGGACCTGGGCTATATCGAAGACGACCCCAACCTGGAGCTGGTCAAAATCCCCAACTATGTGCTGCTCTACATCGCCATCAACGACGAGCGGGAGGGCCTCAACGACGTGCATGTGCGCAAGGCCATCGCCTATGCCACGGACAAGGAATCCATGATCCAGGTGGGCTACAACGGGGAAGGCTTTGTCCACGACCACTGGATCAACCGGGGCCAGTTCGGCTGGTATGACGACCTGGAGCCCTATGCCTACGACCTGGAAAAGGCCAAGGCGGAGCTGGCCCTGTCCCCCTACAAGCCCGGGGATCTGAACTTCCGCATCATCTACAACGGCACCGCCAAGGAGAATATGGCCCTGGTGCTCCAGGCGGACCTGGCGGAGATCGGCATCGGCCTGGAGCTGATCAAGCTGGAGACTGCGGCCCTCAAGGGCATCCTCAACGACGCGGCCCTGGACTATGACCTGTGCCTGTACCAGTTCACCGACAACCTGGGCACGGACTTCACCCTCCGCAACCAGTTCGGCTCCTTTGAGGAGGACGGGGTGCTCAAGAAGAACGGCTCCAACCGGGCCAACATGAAGGACCCCGTATTCAACCAGATGATCGACGACGCCCTGGTGGAGCAGGACGCGGCCAAGCGGGAACAGATGTATAACGAGATCGAGCAATACCTCAACGAGATCGTCCCCATCGTGCCGGTGGCCACCTCCTACATCAACATCGGCGTGAAGAAGGGCCTGAGCGGGGTGAAGTGGAACGGCACCGCCAAGCACGATTACCGCTATATCTGCCTGCCGGAAGGCTAAAGCGGCCCATGGGCCGGGGGCGCCCCAGGGGCGCCCCCGCTGGGAAAAAGTGGCTTTGCGCCACTTTTTCCAGCTAGCCCGGGCCTGGGGCCCGGGCGGCCCCTCGCCCCGGATCGCCTGGATCCACCATGCGCCTACAGGAGAGTTATTATGCATCGATACATCATCAAACGCCTGCTTATGCTGATCCCCGTCCTGCTGAGCGTGGCCTTCATCATCTTCGCCATCATGGACGTGGCCGAGGGCGACCCGGTATATTCCGTGGTCAGCGCCGACGCCTCCGAGGAGGAGATCCAGGCGGCCCGGGAGGAGATGGGCCTGACAGGCTCCCTTTTGGAACGGTATTTCAACTACGTCAAGGGGATGCTCCAGGGGGATCTGGGCACCTCCTACGTATCCAAGCGGGACGTGATGGAAACCTATCTCACCCGCCTGCCCAATACCCTTAAGCTGGCCTCCGTTACCATGATCGTGGCCCTGGGCATCTCCATCCCATTGGGAATCGTGGCTGCGGTCAACCAGAATTCCATCAAGGATACCGTCTCCATGATCCTGGCCCTGCTGGGGCTGTCCATGCCCAATTTCTGGCTGGGGCTGCTGCTGATCATCGTTTTTTCCCTCAAGCTGGGCTGGTTCCCCTCCGGAGGCTATGAGGACGGCATCCTGAGCATCGTCCTGCCCGCCTTTACCATCGGCGCGGGCTTGGCCGCCTTTATGACCCGATCTACCCGCTCCTCTATGCTGGACGTGATCCGCCAGGATTACCTGCGCATGGCCCGGGCCAAGGGCGTGCCGGAACGCAAGGTCATCCGCAAGCACGCCCTGCGCAACGCCCTGATCCCCATCATCACCGTGTTCGGCGTCCAGTTCAGCAACGTGCTGGGCGGCTCCGTGCTGGCGGAAACGGTATTTGCCTGGCCCGGCGTGGGCCGGCTGGTGGTGGACGCCATCGACCAGCGGGATATCCCCACCGTGACCGGCGCGTTGGTGATGACCACCATGCTGGTTACCGTGGTGAACCTGCTCATCGATATCGTGTACGCCTATGTGGACCCCCGCATCAAATCGCAATATATGAAGTGAGGGCAGGACCGTGGAAAAAATAGGAAGAGCTTCTCAAAAATATAAAAAGCGCAGCACCTTTGTAAGCATTTGGCACCAGCTGCGCAAAAACAAAGGCGCCATCATGGGCCTGATCCTGTTGGTGGTCATCGTCGTGGTGGCCCTGGGGTCCCCCTACTTCTTCGATTATGATACCCAGGTCATCGCCAACAACATCAAGGAGCGGATGCAGCCCCCCTCCGCGGAACACTGGTTCGGCACCGACGACATGGGCCGGGATATCTTCGCCCGGGTCTGCTACGGCGCCCGCTATTCCCTGGCGGTGGGCATTATCGCGGTGATGTTCGCCCTGGTGTTCGGGGTGACCCTGGGGGCTGCCGCCGGCTATATCGGCGGCGTGTTCGAGGACGTGACCATGCGCGTTTGCGACATCTTTTCCTCCATCCCCAGCGTGCTCATGGCCATCGCCGTGGTCTCCGCCCTGGGTAAGAGCACCTTTAACCTGATGCTGGCCGTGGGCATCGCCAGCACCGCCCCCTTCGTCCGGGTGGCCCGGGCCGCCGTGCTCACCATCCGAGGGGAGGAATACATCGAATCCGCCCGGGCCATCGGCGTGCCCGAATGGCAAATCGTCGCCACCCATATTTTGCCCAACTGCGTTTCCCAGATCATCGTCCAGGCTACCCTCCGGGTAGGCTCCGCCATCATTTCGGCGGCCCAGCTCAGCTTCCTGGGCCTGGGCGTCCCCGCCCCGGCGCCGGAATGGGGCAGTATGCTATCCGCCGGCCGGGCTTATATCCGGGACTATAGCTATATGACCTTGTATCCGGGCCTGGCCATCATGGTGACGGTGCTGTCCCTGAACCTGATCGGCGACGGCCTGCGGGACGCCCTGGATCCCAAGCTGAAGCGCTAAGGAGAGAAACCCTATGAGCCAAGATAAAAACCAACTTATCCTGGATGTGAAAAACCTGGTGGTCCGCTATGAGACCGAGGACGGCGTCGTCCACGCCCTCAACGGCATCGACCTGCAGCTGGGCTACCGGCAAACCATCGGCCTGGTGGGGGAGACCGGCGCAGGTAAAACCACCGCCGCCCTGGCCATTCTCCGGCTGGTGCCGGATCCCCCGGGCGTGGTGGAGTGCGACCGGCTGATGATCGAAGGCCGGGATATCCTCAACCTGCCCGCCGCCAAGATGGACGAGGTCCGGGGCAAGGACGTATCCATGATCTTCCAGGACCCCATGACCGCCTTGAACCCGGTGTTCACCGTGGGGGAGCAGATCGCCGAAAGCTTGCAGCTCCATGAGGCCCTGGATAAAAACGCCGCCATGGAGCGGGCCAAGCAAATGCTGGAGCTGGTGGGCATCCCCGGGGAGCGGGCCAACGAATACCCCCATCAGTTTTCCGGGGGCATGAAGCAGCGGGTGGTGATCGCCATCGCCCTGGCCTGCAATCCCAAGCTCCTCATCGCCGACGAGCCCACCACCGCCCTGGATGTGACCATCCAGGCCCAGGTGCTGGAGCTGATGAGCGAGCTTAAGGAAAAGTACGACACCTCCATGATCATGATTACCCACGATTTGGGCATTGTGGCGGAGGTGTGCGACACGGTGGCGGTGATGTACGCGGGCCGCATCGTGGAGCAGGGCACCCTGGAGGATGTGTTCAACCACACCCTGCATCCCTATACCGAGGGCCTGTTCAACTCCCTGCCCAACATCAAAAACCGCACCGCCATGCTCAAGCCCATCAAGGGCCTCATGCCGGATCCCACCAACCTGCCCAAGGGCTGTGCCTTTGCCCCCCGGTGCGATTACGCTACCCCGGCCTGCTTTGAGCGGCAGCCCCAACTTCAGCAGGTCAGCCCCACCCATCAATTTGCTTGCCTGGCCTATGAACAGCCGGGATTCCACATCAAAAGGGGGAACCAATAATGGCGGAAAACATTTTGGAAGTCCGGCATCTGAAAAAATACTTCAAAACCGGCAGCGGAATGCTCCACGCGGTGGACGACATCAGCTTCGACCTGCAAGAGGGCCGTACCCTGGGCCTGGTGGGGGAATCCGGCTGCGGCAAATCCACCACCGGCCGCTCCATCCTCCGCTTGATCGAGCCCACCTCCGGGGAGATCGTTTTCCAGGGCAAGGACATCACCAAGCTGTCCAAGGGCCAGATGCGCCATGTCCGCAAGGATATGCAGATCATTTTCCAGGACCCCTTCTCCTCCCTGGACCCCAAAAAAACCATCAACCAGATCATCTCCGAGCCCATCCGGGTTAACCGCATCCTGACGGATAAACACGCCATTGAGGACCGGGTCCTGGAATTGATGGAAACCGTGGGCCTGGCGGAACGGCTGATCAACAGCTATCCCCACGAGCTGGACGGCGGCCGCCGCCAGCGCATCGGCATCGCCCGGGCCCTGGCCATGCGCCCCAAGCTCATCGTTTGCGACGAGCCGGTCTCCGCCCTGGACGTTTCCATTCAGGCCCAGATCCTCAACCTGCTGAAAACCCTCCAGGAGAAGATGCACCTGACCTATATCTTCATCACCCACGACCTCTCCGTGGTGAACCACTTCTCCGACGAGATCGCCGTGATGTATCTCGGTTCCATCGTGGAAAAGGCCCCGGCGGAAGAACTGTTCAACAACCCCATCCATCCCTATACCAGGGCCCTGCTTTCCGCCATCCCCGTGCCCGACCTTTCCCACAAGCGGCAACGCATCTCCCTGAAAGGCGAGATCACCAGCCCCGTCAACCTGCCCGAGGAATGCCGCTTTGCCAACCGGTGCTTTGAATGCAACGAGTTCTGTCGCAAAGGCATTCCCCAGCTCAAGGAAGTCTCCCCGAACCATTTCGTCGCCTGCTTTACCCATGGATAATCGGCGGCTCCATAGAAACGAGGTGATCCGGCCATGGACGCAATAATGACGACCGCCCGGGAATTCACCTACCTGGAGGCGGGCCTGCGGATCCTGATGGCCATTGTGCTGGGCGGCATGATCGGCATGGAGCGGGGCTTGAAAAACCGCCCCGCCGGCCTGCGCACCTATATGCTGGTATGCCTGGGGGCATGTATCGTCATGCTCACCAACCAATATGTTTACGAAGCCTTTGGCGTGGGCGACCCGGTGCGCATGGGCGCCCAGGTGGTCAGCGGCATCGGCTTCCTAGGCGCCGGCACCATCATCGTCACCGCCCGGAACCAGATCAAGGGTTTGACCACCGCCGCCGGCCTTTGGGCCAGCGCCTGCGTGGGCCTGGCTCTGGGCATTGGCTTGTACGCGGTGTCTATCATGGGCAGCGTGGCCATCTTTGTGATCTTGACCCTCCTCCATGAGCTGGATTTCCGCATGCGCCGCAGCACCAAACAGGTGGAGGTGTACGTGGAACTAAAGCACAATGTGGCGGTAGGCCAGTTCCTGGACTTCGTCCGGGACCGGCAGTATGAACCCAGCAATTTGCAGATCCTTTTGGAAAATACCTCCGATAACGGCATCCTGGCCTTTAGCGTCACACTCAAAGGCCAGAAGAATTGCAACCATGACGACATCGTTACCACGGTGAAAACCATGCCCGGCATCGGCTATGTGGAAGAACTCTAACCGGCCCTACGCGGGTCCTACGCGGACAGCGATATTTGCGCACTAGCGGGAGAGGCTGTCAGAGGATTGTAGCCCGCGGCGGGACGCGAAGCGTCCTGAAAGAGCGGGGCCCGGGCATTTGGCCCCGGGCCCCGCTCTTTGGCTGTCGAAAAAGTGGCTTGCGCCACTTTTTCGAGGTGTTCATAGCTCCC
>OJRG01001074.1_pt1 | contig 11283 bp, 10 predicted proteins | sample 1599121 | NCBI WGS metagenome assembly OJRG01 (sample SAMN03922528, study PRJEB24848) | human gut metagenome | isolation source: stool sample | host: Homo sapiens | place: Germany | collected 2010-05
GAATCAATGGAGAAAACAAAATCCTGTCCTTTGTATGTGTAACCAAGAGCTTTCAAATTTCTAAGGACTATACCTGCTTGTACGTCAAGCGGAGCGGTCAGGTTCCAGGACGCCTCCTGTCCGGTCGTCTCCGGGGTATATTTGAAGATTTTGTTTTTCCATTTCCAGTAGTAGGCGTCAAGTCTTAATTCGTAATCGTAGCCGGCGGTATTGGTGTTGAATGCGGGCTTCTGCAAGTCGCACACCTCGAACAATCCGAAGTTACATTCCACGTATGAGCCAAGTTTGAAATATATGGGATTCTCTAAGGAGAACTTTAACATGATGTAGTCCTCCTTCATCAGAGTGAACTTACGCTTGCAGCCTTCATTGATCAAAGTTGTAAGCTGGATAGCACCGGATATGTCTTTGATGTCGATTTGTTCCATAATTAAGTTTTGTGTGTCTTTACACAATGCTGAACAAAAGTATATATTTTATTTGAAAATCAAATAGAATATCAAGGGGAATTTCTGTTATTGGGATTAGGCTCATTCAGCTTCAGCACGAATTTTCCTATGCCTTGCATGAATTGGCTGAACTGGTTACAGGAAATATAAATAGTCCTGTAAACTATATTGGGCTGATACTTTGTCTTTATTTCAAGTATTCCTTTATCCAACTCATTACAAAAGCTGTCATACCTTGCAAAGAATGTATCTTTATCAGGGGCTGTCAGGTTTATCTGTAATGTAAGATCGCGCTCGTCCTTTTTGGGATCAGCTGTTATCACACGCTTTCCATGCTCCATTCGGCTCTTGTTCTCAATGAACTCCTTATTGGGTGCTGGGGTCATGAGGGCGGACAGTGCAGTGTCATCCATGCTTATTCCCCATGTGGTATAAGCGTCCTTTCCATTAATAAACAGTTCTTCTTGTGGCATATTTATATACTTTTTGTATTTTTCGCTATTTCGTCAAGCTTGTCTCCAAACTTATAAATTAGTTTGGTGTATTTGTTAATACTTTCAAGGTGACCGTTGGATGAAATCATCAGATTTCTTATCTCAGTCAACATTGTATTGTTGTCTTTGGCAAATGAGGATATGGCTTGTGCCACCGCCAGCGTATTCAGCATGGCATTTTTTATTTCTTCTCCTGCAATCTGCAATGCTGTAAACCTACCGTTCAACTCTTCGCCAGTATCTTGACTCATTGCCTGAAAACCTTTGGATGAAGCTGACTGGGATGTTGATTCTTGCGAAATCTTGTCATATCCGGTTGCTGCGGCAAGCTCGTCACGGAGCTTCATGGCTTCGTCCACATAACCCATGTATTCATCCATCAGCTCCTTACGCTCATTATTGTCAAGCGTACCATCATCCTTCATGGCTTCACCGAATTTATCATACCATGTCCTCAGTTTGTCACTAAACTGTTCACCGATGGCATTTGACAGCATCGCCTGCATGAAATATTTGGATATGTCATCAGCAAAATCCTCCGCACTCTTCTCCATATCCATCAGACTGCTTATAAAACTGTCATACATGGAATCGAATGACATTCCGATCAGGCCCTCATAAAGACTGTCGGTCAGTTCTTCCAGTTTTCCTGCCTGCTCTATATAATCATCCAGCTTGTCGGTAACACGCTCACCGTAACCTCCCTTACCGGAAGATTCCATGATATCCCATAACCATACGTCCGACCGTAGAGCCTTCATCTGTTCGGGGGTCAGATTCCACAAGGAATCGGTGCCGGAGAAATCCTGCATGCCGGTAGCTTTTCTTGCGTGTTCCAGCATTTCATCCGTCCATTTCAGATAATGCTGCCAGCTGCCGTGGCTCTTATGATATCCGGCTTGCTCCTTTGCTATTTGCAGATAGTTTTTATTGACTTCCTCCTGATACTTTACAGCTTCCCTGTAAGATTCAACCGATTTCATTCCCTTGCTTGCCTTCATCTCGTCAGTCAGATCCTCGATGGCCGTTTGCAAAGTTCCATTCCTGTCCGTCAGCCTGTCTATCGTTTCCTGTACTTCCTTGGCGTTTCCACCTATTCCAAACAAGGAGTTGAAGCCTCCGAATGAGATTGCGTTCAGGATGTTTCCTATGCCGTTCCTCAATGACTTGCCGATTGTGACAAACAAATCCCCTGACAAGACATCACCGATAATTCCACTGACAGCGTTCAGAACAGCATCAAGCAGACCACCGACAAGATCACTTAATCCGTCTTTGAGTACGTCAATGATGGACAGAATCCATCCGACAATGGGGACCTCCTTAAGAGATTCTGACGTTTTTCCTATGACATCCTTGAATCCGTTCACGGTTTTGATAATTCCGCTATATGCGTTATACAATCCACCGGATGAAATCTGCTGCAAGCCTCCCAACAAATTTTCCATGCTTGCTTTCAGTCTGGTGGCGGTATCAGTCACATTACGCTGGGCCTGATTGGCGATATCAGTCTGTGTCTTCACATTGGCGGATGCAATGTCAGCATTCTGCCGTGCTGTTTCAAGAGCGTTTGCTGCGGCTTGTTTCTCACTTTCCGTTCCGCCCTTCTGCGCTTTGGCGTAATCATCCTGTGATTTCTTTAGTCTTTCCAAAGCAGCTGTTTCAATCCCTATGGCACTGATACGATTCTGTTCTGCTATTTGATAGGCTTTTACATCCTCTCCAAGTTTCTTGAAGTTGACTCCACTTGTACCACCCAAAGACTTTTCCATCTGGCTGATGGCGTCAATCAATGATTTCTGGCTTGCCTGATCGGAGTTCTTGAACTTGTCAGTCCGTACATATTTTTTCGCTTCGTCCAAGGCGGGCTTTATCATGTCGGAAAACATGGAACCAAACTCACCGAACACAGTAACCCAATCTATATTGGCTTTTATGGCTTCTGTTTCCTTGTTCTGTATGGCAACATCACGTTGTTTCTCCAGTAACTTTACTTGTGCACTATTAACACCGTTTTCTTCCTGTGCTTTCCTTATTTTTTCCGCATACTCTTGGGCGATAGCCAATTTCTGCTGCTGGAACGTGCCATATTCTTTCAAGTAGTCGTTCAAAGCCTGTTGTTCGGCTTTCAGCTGTCCTTCAGTTACATCGGAAATATCTTTATCTCTCATACTTTCGGCATTGGTATAAGCTTCTGAAATTTTCTGTGCCTGCTTGTCGGTCAGCTTACCGTTACCGGCTTTGCTCCATTCTTCCTCCTGTTTTCTTATCGCATCAATCTGTTTCTGATAATCAAGGTCAATCTGTTTCAACTTCTTTTCCGTGCCTTCTCTCATCAGGTTGATTTCATCCTGTTGGTTCTGACGGTGAAGTGAAAGAAGTTGCCCGTCCAGCTTTTCCTGATTTTCTTTTTGCTTTTTTGCTAGATTTTCCTGTCTGGTCAGTGCGCTTCCGGTTACTCCGCCCAGCTCCTTGTATGTCTTTTCGGATGCCTCCATCTTATCTTTGGCTTCTTTCACCTGTTTCGATGTAGCCGTCTGATCTTTGATTAAGGCCTCGTACCCTTTTTTCGCTTTCTCCCATTCGACTTTAGCATTTGCCAAATCCTCTTGATATGTAGTTTCTTGTGTTTCCTGTCTGTTCTCAACTTCCAATTGGGTATTGATTTCTGACAAGACATCTTTTCTTGCGTTTGCCAATTCATTCTTCAGGTCTTCGATACGCTGTGCCTGAACCTTCATTTCGGAACGGTTGTTCTCTTTCCTTGCCAGATTATAAGCCCATTCTGCACTTTTTATTTGTTGTTCCAAAGATTCGACTATAGCCTGTTTTGACTGTGTTCTGGATTTTGAAACCTCTTCATTATATGCCTTCCAAAACCCAGTCAAGTCATGTATATGACCTTTCTCATCGACATACTTCTTAAAGAGTACAGGATATAGTTTCTCAATGTCTTTTAAGGCTTTAAGTTTAGTGGTCTCGGCTTCCACCTCGCTATTAATGGTGCTAACAAGACCTTCCAAAGTACGTTTCCGATCTTCTTCGTCCGTGTCGAGTTTTTCTATTTTCTTGTTGTACGAGTCCAAAGCACGTTCAGCAGATGTTGTGCTGTCGGATAATGCCCACATGGCAGCTCCAAGCCCTACAACTGCCGTTGCCAATAACACATACGGATTAGTAAGCATGACAGCGTTCAACGCTTTTTGTGCTGTTGTCTGCAAGACCAGCCATCCGTAGTGGGCACGTTCCGCTACAGTCAGGGCCGCTATGCCGGAGGTTTGAAGCGACTGAATGGCTGTTATGACCATGACTGCAACCCTGTATGAACCGTATGTAGCAACAAGTCCGGTCAATAACCGACCTACCTTCTCATAGTTCTCCACCAGATAAGACATGCCGGACAAGGTCTTGTTGATGACACCCTCGTTTTGTTTTCCGATTTTATTGAACATGGTGTCAATTGCATCTTCGATATTGCTTATTTGTCCGGTAATGGTTTTGGATTGTGCTTCCATCAGACCGCCGAATTTGCAGCCTTCATTGGTCATGGATTCAATGGCCTTCTGCACTTCGGGGAATCCTACTTTTCCTGCTGTCACAAGTTCGCTTACCTTGTCTTTGGTTACTCCGAATTGTTTGGCAAGTTCATCGGCCAATGGAATTCCACGTCCCATAAACTGACGTAGGTCCTGTGTGAAGAGCCTTCCTTGTGTCATGGTGGTACCATACAGCCAGACCAGATCGTTCAAAGGGATGGATAGTCCTGCCGCGATATCCCCAAGCCGGACAAGCGTATCATTCACATCTTTAGCCTCCGTACCATAGGCTAACAGTTGTTTCGCACCATTGGCTACATCCTGAAGGTTAAATGGAGTGATGGCGGCGGTACGTACCAGTTGGGACATTAGTGTGTCCGCCTGTCCCTTGTTTCCAAGCATTGTCTGGAATGCTACTTCAAGCTGCTGGAACTCGCCACGTACACGAGCTATGTCACTGATGAGCTGCTGCGCTCCAAGACTGATTCCGAAAGTGGCTGCGGCCGTGGTCAGTCTTCCGAATATCTTCTCAATACTCAGCCCGCTTTCTTCAATTTGTCTTGATGTGTTGCGTACTCCGTTGCGTGCTTCCTCTAGCTTGCGTAAAAAGTTGGAGTTATCCCCAGTTATATCAAAATGCAATCCAGCCATAGTCTTTTCGATTTGATGGGTATCATGTGCATTGACATGACATTTGTTCTATTTTTCTTGTTATAAAATTATAGGCCCCGTAATTTTTTTGACCGATTATGAAAATATTGTTCTGTTTTTCCGATTCATTCCTCAAGCAGGGCTTTGATACGTTCCCTGTTCTTTGGATTCCCGGCATCGATTATTTCTTCTGAACCAGATATTCCGAGTTGTTTCATTTCGTCAGAGGACAGATATACAGTCGTGATGGCATCAGCCATTAACATCCTTAGATTGATATAGCTGATGCCCCATACCACATAATCAAAAGTCCATCCGTATCTTTGGCAGGCAAAGTCTATCATTGTTCCGTAGGTGCTGTTGCCTCCGAATGAGATACTGCTATTGTTCTTTTTTACTTTGGCTATCCGTTTTCTTTCCGTATTTTCTTTGTCTATTCCGAAATGCCGCAGGAAGGTATCCATATTATCACTTGTAAGAATGAGAACCAGTATGGTAGCAAGTTCCTCCTCAGAGAGTGTTCGGGAAAACAATTTTGTACGCCTATCCACCTTGCTATTGTCGAACAAATCGTTCTTCCGGTTGAACGTGGAGTAGGAGAGTATGCGGCAGACAATATCACGTTTTGTTTTGCAGATCCTTATGGCTTCCATATAAGGATTGGTGGAAACAACCTGTTTGCTTATTTCGAGGGAATCAAATAATCTGGCCAAAAGATACATTTTGCCGAGTGTGACGGGATGGATAAAGAAAGACCGCTTGCCAACGGTAAAGCCGGCAGGTCTTTCCATGATGGCGTCGGCCACATCCATCTCAATATTTCGCTCTTTGTCATTCATAAATCATAAATTTGATGCAGGTTTATCCTCCAACCTGTAAAGGACGTCTTTCCGTTTGCCTGTTCTCTGAATGGAAAATTATCATCCGGCAGAAGTGTACACCGCGTTTACTTCAACTGTTTCCCCATCTTTAACAGTAGCGGATGTCTGTGTAGGCAGTGTTTTTCCTTCGATATCTTTATATATGATTGTCACAAGACCGGCTTTTGTGGTAATTGAAGTACCGCTATGATGCCAGTCCGTTTCTGTAGATAATTTCCACATGCCGGCTCCGCCATCATCTGTGATGATCACTCGAAGGCTGCCGGCACCATTAAAATTTACGACTTCGAATTTTACCTGATTGCCGGTCTTAGGTTTCAATACGTCAGCGGTATATTTCCACTTGGTGCCATTATCTGTGTCGTATGTATCCTCCAAGGACAACACGCTTCTGTCGATTATGATACCTTCAACAGTTTTGTCTTCAGGCTGGAGCTTGACAGCGTATTCACCTGTAATCACACCATCTGTATCTTCCACCGGTTTTCTACGGCCTTTGCCAGCCCGGATTTCAAACTCAAACGTATAGGTGTTTGCCGCATACTTGACAGCCTCGTTTTCTCCACCTTCAATCTTGGCCTCTTTTTTCGCACCTTTTGTAGGTGTCAATTTTGTAGAGTTCTCGACAGGTGTCGGTATATCAATCCAAGATGAAGGAGCTTCTCCGCTGCTTTGCAGCTTTCCAATTTTGATAGTACATTTTCCCCAAGATAATTCCATGATCTTATTCGTTATTGAATGAATATAATAGTTTATTGTTAATGAAGTGCTCGTTCTTTCCGTTCACTTCAAGCACCCTTTGTTTATTCAGCGTGAAGCGGTAGCTTTCTCCATGCCCTGTTTCCAATACTTGGATAGCGACTTTGCAAAGTTCTCTACAGCGTGCATCATTCATTTCCGCCTCGCCATTACGGATATTGTCCTTTACATAAATGTTCACATTCACGAAAGCTTCCTGTATCTGTCCGCTTCCATTTTCAAGGATTGATATGACTATATCCTCCCTGTCAGAGTTGGATGGTCTTTTTGATGCCTTGCAAAGTTTTCCGTTCACGACTTTTTCCAAAAGGGAACCTTTGATGTGTTTGTAAATATCATCTTTGATTTCAATATCAGACTTCATCATGATGCAAGTTGCTTTTTCAGTTTACTCATCATTCCCGGTAGTTCCTTTCTTGCAAACAGTTCGGCGGATGCAAGTACATTCTTATTTTCCATTGCTTCCACAAATTCAGCATAGTTCATTCCGGCTACTACAACAAGTGCGTAGCCATTCGCGAATTTTTTAGACAATTCCTCAATAAGTGCCTTGCCTTTCCTGACTCCCTCATTACCTTGTCGTACTTGTGTGAAATCTGAGTATTCAAGTATTTTTCCGTTGTGGATGATGGCATAGCCAATCGAACTGCGCAAGTTTCCTGACCGGTCATACCAGCTTATCTCCTGCGGTCTGTTCCTTGCTTCGATCACACACAATTCTCCAAGGTAGGAGAGGGCGCGGACAGTTAACACTTCAACACGTTCTTTTTCCTTATTGATAAGGGTGTCTATCCGACTTGCAGGTGTCGTCATTTTTATACCCATAGTTTCGCATATAGTTGATAACGATGAAACCCTTTGACCTCACATTCTCTAACGATATCTCCTGACAGGAATAACTTCACACGATCTCCAACAGTAAATTCCCGGCATTCAGCATCAAGACGTATCGTGGCTGAATAGGTACGGACTGCTCCGTCCTCAAATTGCTTTTGTTCAGCTTTTCCGGCCGGAACATTCCGGCATGGGATATCACCTTCCCATCGGCTTTCACCCTGGTGGTAATCGCCGTTCTTGTCTTCGTAACCGGGAGCGGTAATAAGATATTGCAGCTTATGTGGTCTATCATCAAGTATCATGATTATTTTCCTATATAGACTATCGGTTCACCAATGTTTTTTTCTGTTTCGCCTATTGAATTATAGATGCCGTTGGCTAACGTCAGTATATTATCCTTGTCAGATAGACTTAAGGAAACATCTCCTTCTGTAAAGTTGGGCATCTGAATCAGGCTCATGAGACAGTCGGCCACAGCACCTTTGAACGGTTTGCTTTTAAGAATGTCGATGGTGCATATTTCATTTCCGTCCAGACTTCTTTCAAGCAAACGGTTTTCAAAGAAGCCACTACTTAATTTGTAGTGGACTTCATCTTTCAATGCTTGCAGGACCGTTTTCATACATTATTCAGATTTGTGTGATTCTACTGTGGCTTTTAAAGTGGCTTCATCTTCATCGTTCAGTTCGTTGACACGGGCGATGATCTTTTCATCGGCAGATTTCGCAGTCAGCTTGCCACCAGTTATCTTGTTAAGCTCCTGAACGAACTCCGTTTTTTTGTAGGTATGTCCCCAGATGGTGACTTTCACATCTGTTGAATCTTGGGCCTCCTTTTCTGCGTCAACAGTTTGTGCATCGGTGATATCCTGATAATAAATCTGGTCTACTCCTTCAATCACGGTAAGCGCAAGCATCTGTCCAGCGGTAGTTTCCACCAAAGGGTTAGCGGTTCTGAAACGGCTGATAAGTTTCATCTCATCAACTGTGGTATAAACCACTCCTTCCACCGGGCTTGTCTTTTCTGCTAATGTCCCCCAGACCAAACTGCCGACATTTTCGGTAGTCAGATAAACCAAGCGGTTCGCGTTCCACGGTTTGTAAGCCTTGCGTACACCGTTTTTCTCATAAATGATCGAACGGTCAATCTTCAGGAATCTGACACCGTTATATTGGTCGGCGAAAGCCTCGTCAAACAATGATGAAGTAGGAGTGGGAAGCGAGGTATCACTGTCGAAAATCTGCCCTCTGTATGTGGCGGCGAGTTCTTTGGCTCCTTGTGTCTGGCGCAGTTTTTTGTAGGTTGACAGGGCGATACAGATGACTGATATGGAATTGCCGTCTCCGTCAGCTGCGGCGAGCACACGTTCTATGTCATCCAAGGTTATCTCGCCGGGAATGGTCACACCAAATCCGTTTTTCGGCAGGTAACCGAAATTGACACGCAGTGCTGTTCCGACATTGGTCAGATCCTCAACCGCTACAACCCCCTCGCATAAGGCTGTCAGAAAATTCGCCTCATTGGATTCGTCCAGCCCGATGGAGCAGAACAAAGGGTCTTCCGTCAGTTTGGATGCTATTTGTGTCCATTTTGCACCCTGGGCCTTCATGATGTTGATAGTATTGATGTCGGATTCTTCCATTATACGGGAGATACCCTGTTTGGGCAGTGTGCCGCTGGCATGGGCCAGTGAATCACGCTTCTTGATGGGAAGCGGAGAGTTCATGGAAACGGTGTCCGCTCTTACGTATGTGGTATCGACAGATGCGCTGGTCCATTTCTGGTCAGCGGAATATACTTTACGTAACATGGTCTTATGCAAGTAAGTGCGTTTTTTTGCACCATTGCGCTCGCCTCTCTCTTTTTCCACGATATTCTGTAACTTCGGGAAAATACGCTTGGATAAATCTGCAAATTGTGATGCAATCATTTTATTTTTCCTCCTTTATTTTTAATCGTGCATGAAATATAATGAAGGCAGTGCGGTCTTCAAGGCAGCTTTGATACTGTCAATAGGGTAGGGCAGGGCCTTGTCGTTGATCTCTCCGTCATATTGGATGGCTCCTCTTGCATCACTTGCAGGTGTCGTGCGCACCCATATTCCAGCATATTCGTAATTCTCAGGAAGTGAGGAATACGCATTATCTGACACGGGCATGGGCTTGTAGTCATATTCATCATTTGTACTGCGGATGATAATATGTCCGGCTTTTACATATTTTTCATTGAAGCCTTCCATGTTCAGAGAGCGGCCACCGATAATTCTTCCGCCTTTGCGACGGATAACCACTGAATCCATTCCGGTCTCAAACGATTCAAGCTCGTTTGACAAATTTACTGTTCCTGGCATTGTCCTTTACTTTTTTTGATGCGGTTAGAAGTTATTGACAATACTGTCAATTTCTGCATCCGTTAATAATTCAATTTCTTTATCAGGCTTTCCTGTTCCTGCCGCAGGCGGCGTTCCCAATGTGGAGAGGCCGGCATCGGCACGTTCCTGGTTGTAAGCCTTTAAATCCTCTTCGACTTCAGATAGAAACTGTTCGAACTCCTCGTCATTCTCAAAGTTCATTTTAGAGAAGCTTTTTAATGTGCGGTTGCCGAATGTGCCTGTATCTTTCAAGAGATTTTCAAGTTTGCTTTTGCGCAAGGAGCTGGTCTTCTCTCCCTCCAATGCAGCAAATCGGGCATCCTGTTGTTCTCTGTAAGCTTTGAACCATGCAGGCTCTTCGTCCTTGTTTTCCTCTTTGTCTTGGGGTTTCTTCTTTGAAGCTGGTTTCGGAGTATCATTCGGAAAGTTGTCATTCGGTTCATCGTCCGGTTCCGCTTCGGGGTGGTTTTTCTTCCATTCGTCAAGCAGACGGTTGGCTTGCGACTGGCCGAAAGTGAGGTAGGGGAGAACCGCTTCGATCTTTTCGTCAATCTCTGCGTTTACATCCTCTTCGGAGGCATCTTCTTGGGATTCAAGGTTATCGGCAATCTTGGCGGCGATACCCTTTAATTCCTTTGAGTTGAACCCTAACGCCTTCGCTTTAAGTTTCAACTTTACAAAAACTTGTTGTCTTCTGTCCATTGTAGAATGAATTTTAAGTTATTAGATAAAATAGTCTGCACGGTAAATGTATGCCAGCAGACTATTTCCGTAGAACTTAAAAACACTCTTAGAGCAATGAGCTTTCATGTCCTGTTGTGCTATAATGAAACGGGTCACAACGTGGCGTACATCTCCATACGCTATTCATATGCAAATATACTAATTTATTTGATATTCAAATAAATTAATCGCTTTTTTATGATAATTAGTGTATCTTTTTAGTATGTTCGCTGGTTATATGGCAGGAAATGCCAAGCTATCACCAAGGTTTTTTGGACACCACTGAGTCTTTAACTTAGCGGCAGTTAATTAAATTGTTTGTTATGGATTTTATGGGATAAAATGATGATATATGATTAATATACAATATTCGTAAAAAACTTCGAGATTTGCAAACAAATAGCAGGTGATTTGGCTGATGAGATTGGGAAAATAGTCCGTCAAGATGTTGTGCCAAAGTTTTCTAATTCGGAAACTGCTGCATCGAATATTATTTTTGAAGTGGACATGATTGGTTTTAAATCTTCCTTGAACCTGTCTCTTATACACATCTCCGAGCCCACGAGACAGGCAGAAATCTCG
>OJRG01001075.1_pt1 | contig 11281 bp, 11 predicted proteins | sample 1599121 | NCBI WGS metagenome assembly OJRG01 (sample SAMN03922528, study PRJEB24848) | human gut metagenome | isolation source: stool sample | host: Homo sapiens | place: Germany | collected 2010-05
CTTGCTTCATGCCAGCATTGGCAGCCGGGAACAATGCAACACGTGGGACGGTTGCCTTCTCCAGCGGCATGCCCAAAGTCGCCGGAACCACAAATCAATATAACCCATACGCGATTGCCAGCGTAGGACTGCCTGAACAAATATCTGTGGGGTTTACATTGTACAAAATCGTTAATGGAAATGAGGTTTACATCACTTCTGATTCGGACAGTGGCCATGGCAATTATTTTGAAGCTGAAGCGATTGTTAATCTGTCAAGCGGGACTTATAAATTATATGCTTATTACCAGGGAGAAACTAACTCCGATGGGAGCGTAACTACATATATAATCAAATAGTTATAACCACTCTACAACTTGAATTGGCGGCATGCGCCCGCCCTGAAATGGAATATCCAGTTCATCCTGAGGTGCACTGGATATTCCGTAAGTTGCATCGCTTATGCTGTTACTGGTAAATCAGAAGTTCCTTATCTGGATTTTGGTTTTGAGAATCTTTCAGTATGCTGTTATTATCATCTCTCTATTCCGTTCGTTAAAGCCTTTGCTGCTCATCCATAGCTGCTAGTTGCTATGAACCACAAAACATAACCGATCTTTGCAGAGCAAAAGGTCGGTTATGTTTATATAAACCATATCACTCAAATATCTGTAAAACACTTTCCAAAGGCAAGCTGCTGTCGGCGCTAACCATCAGGACTGAATCGCTCAGTTGTGCCAACGCGTAAAAGCTGCCATCTATTTTATCCGTATTATAATAAACTTCATTGCCTGTATTGGTTGTATACAGTTGATAGGAGTCGTTAGTCAGCGCGCCAATATCAGAGGCGATATCCCAAACCTGTGTCGTAACAATCAAACCATCCCCGCAGGTATAATATGTATACAACCATTCTTCGTTTCTTCGGTTTATCAGAAATTTCGATGTCTCATAAATAATGTCGGGGGCATGCAAGCAAAACGGCACACGACCCGTCGCCTTTTCAAACTCCTGCAAGCTGGTAAACGTTTGCATTTCACGTCTTGGAGATAGCTCCTCCTCCAATGCGGATGCAAAACCATCTGCAATCTGGCTCTCGTATTCGCGCCCCGTCTGGGTTTGTGTTGGCTGCTGAACTTCTACCCTATTATCAAATAACCTTATTACAGAATAATACACCTGAATAGCAAAAGCCCTGCTTTCTGGTGCGCATATAAGCAGTGCGGCAAGTACAAGCACCAGCGAGCTCGCTACTGCAAGCTTCCTATGACGCCGCCATATACGCACAAATACTGTTTTGTTATTAAAAATCCGCACCTCCGGCTTTTCAGCTGTATCTGCAATTTTCCTTATTTCATCCCATCGTTTATCAGGCCAATCTATTTTTGCTTTAGCATGCTGAATGATTTGATCCGAACTCAGATACCCTTCTATTTTTAATCTTTGCTCTGCTTCGGCACGGGAGAGTAGAAATCCCTTTTCCATGGAAGCCACAATTACATTTTTTTTAATCATTTTCCATCGTTCCTCTTTTGTACCCTAAAGTTTCATTAATAATACACACGACATCATTTCTAACACCGAAGCGAATTCGTGTCTCATTTTCTTTCGTATACGGCGAAATTGTTGAGATAATGCGTTTTCGCTCATATTGAGTTCCATAGCTAGCTCTTTTACCGAATAACCATCCATATAGCATCTGAGAAACGCATCGGCAATTTCAGGCGAATATGATGTCAGAAGTCGGTTTAGCCACTCCTGCCGCGCACGAATGTCTTCATGTTCCCGCTCCGCGTCATCATATAGCTTTGCTCCCACTTCTGAAAGCGCATCCGGGGCATACGGAACTATTCGTTCATTCTTTTTCATCATATTGTATGCCTTATTACGCAAGGTGGTTTTGAAGTAAGGAACAGGATACAACGCATCCTGCATCTTTGGATTTTCGTAAATTTCGATCAACAGATCACTTAGTAAATCCAAAGCGTCATCTTTGTTCCCCATCAGCATATAGGCATACAGCGAAAGTTCCTTCCGGTTTTCTTCTTTCAAAAAAACTCTGATCAGTTCATGCACATCCATAACGAATCCTCAAATAACCATCTCCGTTCCCCACTTTATAATTATCATATCATGCTGGTGTATAGCTCATAAACGGATATATTCAGCAGCAATGCTCGCAGAAGCTCGAATGGTCTGTCATATCCAACAACATCAGTGGAAAACCGGGCATACGCCAATATCCATGACACCAATGCACTTTTTCGGCATGGCGTACAACTTCGTCAAAATAATATTCCTCCATCGTCCATTCGTTTATTTGCTCCACATCTTCCGGCACAAGATAGAGTGAATAGGAGAGAGCTGCTTTTTTATCACTGCTCTCCATAAAATACAGAAGTTCCGCAAGCCAAAAGTCCACGGCGTTATTGATAAATACAATGAAATGCCGGAATCCCTTTTGATGAAGCCAGCGAATAAAATCAAGTATACGTTTCTTCAGCGTAGTTTCATTGCGCCTATGCTGCCGTAAATTGAGGAATTCTTCATGTCTAAGTATAACTTGTACAATGCATGTCTGTTCTGCCGCCGCCATATATATCATACATATACATCCTCCTAACTATATAGACAATTTTGCATGAACAAATATGACGGGGAATTTTAAATTTTGTCCTGTTCTTTTATAATGTCATCCAATTCTCTGAATTGCGCTTCTGTGAAAGCATATTTTTGCTGTGCTCGGTATAGAATTTCCCAAGCCGAAATCGGGGATTGCAGGCAGGCTTCCTCCGCCTCGGTTCTTGACATCCGGAAGATTTTATCGTCTTGCATCATGTCCGTATGCTTATTGAAATCAGTTGGTGTTTTCATGGAATAAACCTCCGCTTTGTTTAGCATATTCTCTTATGAATGGTTTGATGTACCACATCTGGTTAGCTATAAGAGATATTTTAAGTTACTGAAAGCTAATTTTCAATCAAATATGGGTACGCTAAGCTAATAAATATAGGAGCAAAGATATGAACTGTGAGCAGGAATTGACCGCCTTGCGGGAAGCTATCCGCAACGAGCGCAAAAACAAAAGGATTACGCAGGAAGAGCTGGCCGAAATGCTGGAAGTATCGCCAACTCATGTGAAGCACATAGAAAGCGGCCATCGCAAGCCGTCCATAGAAATACTGTTTGAGCTTGCGAAGATCCTGAACATATCTTTGGATGAAGTCGTTTTTCCAAAGAATAGGACGCCCAATGACGCCACGCGCGGAAAGATCGAGCGCCTGCTGGACGTATCGGACGAATCGTCCCTGCAATTCATTTTGAGTGTACTGGAAGCGCTGCGCGAAAAGGAACAGACTGGCATCAAATAGCCGTCATCTTGCCATGTGCATCACAAAGGAGCCGCAAAGCCGCGCTCCTTTTTTGTATCACGCGCGTTTCTTCTTCGGTGGGCTCGTGAAAATCCGGGACAAGCATGAGACGCAGATATCCTTCATATGCCGAGATGACCGTATCCCGCAATGCCTCCGGCGTATCGCAATGGGTCACGTTGAACCATTCCCGCTCATCTTCATCCCACTCCATGACCACATATCCATGGCGGGTTATCAGCACTTCGCAGATTTCCGCCTGAATGACCAGCTCAAAACAGTCCAGTACGTTTTCAAAAGACAGCATTGTAATCTTCCTTTCTAAATGCCTTATGTATCACACTGTAATCATTCCTGGGCGAAGTTGCAAAGGTGCAAACCAGAGATTGCTTGCTTTCAATCAATGAGCTGCGCCGTCACGACGCATTTCCCCGGCGCATTCCCGCTATATCTGAAAGGATAGCAGGTCACCAGCACAAGCGTTTTGCCATCCACAGTAGGAAGCCGCAAATCGTCGGTACTTTCGTAAATTGTGATGTCCGAAACGGTGTAGGTGTAGACCGTGCCTTCGTCCATCGTGACGGTAATGGCATCGCCGCGCTCAACCTTTTCAAGCACCTTTAGGTGATTTCGGTTGCGGTGGCCATAGACCACGCACACACCATCTTCACCGGGAAGCGCCGAGGTCGGGAACCAGCCCGGTGTCTTATTGAGCGTTGCTTCTTCCACGCCGTATGCCACGGATATGGTGTCGTTCAGAATATCCAGCGTAAAGAAGCATTCGCCCTCCCGCTTTGGGGAAGGCGTTGCCGGCGGCGAGGGAGCGGGGCTTTCGATTGTCTCCGGCATTGACGCAGGCACGGGGACGGGAACAGGGACAGAGGAAGGCGCAGGAGCCGCAAGCTCCATATGCACGATCTCGGGCGTTGTTACGATCTGAAGTTCAACAAATGTGTTTCCCTGCTCCCGTGGAGCAAAAGCAAGAATGCCAAGTACGATAGCGGTAACGGAAAGGGCGGCAAGTACCGCCGCCCGTATGATGGTCTGCCTATTCATTTTCATATTCCTTTCGTGGTTATGTGGTCGGTCTGCCGAAGCATACCCATTCCCATTCGGAGCCGTTCTTGCCCCAATGCTTGCGAATCTGTACGCTGTTATTGCCGCCTGTGCTGTCAATGAGAAATTCATCGTTAATATAGATGGCGACATGGTGGATCTGCATCCAGCGTTTGCACTTGCCGCTGCCGCAGCGCCTGCGGTCGGTGCAGTAGCCTTCACCGCGGTTTGCGTCCTTACGGGCAAAAAAGATAAGGTCGCCTGCCTGAAGCTGGCTTGCATCGGTAAACAGTACGCCCATATCGCGGCACTTCTGCGCCATGCCCGTGGAGGTCAAGCCGTTTATGGAGGATAAGCCACAATCGCGGTATGCCGCCCGCACCAGGCCGGAACAGTCCATACTCGAATAACTTCGCCCAATATATTTTTTTGCCGCCTGCACTATCTGCGCGCCCAATTCATTCGGCGGGAGATCGGGATTGATGTCAAGGCCAAAGCCGTACTCACCGCCGTCTCCCACGGTATCGCCAAGAAGCTCCGCAAAGAGCGGGTAATAGTCGGGAAGCATTAGCTCATTGAGCATTTCGATTTGGTCGGCATTGAAGTGATACAGCTCCGCGCCGTCGCGGTAGTCCATGCTCGACACGTTCACATAGATATAGAGCGTAGTTTTTGTTTCGGTCACAGGCTCGCCGTCCTCGTCAAGCACGATTGCGCCGTATTCATCGGTCGCGGTAATGGTTTCTGTCTCCGTTTCCGTGCGGTAGGAAGCCGTATTCATGTCATTAAACACGGCGCGCAATCGTTCAGTGTTCTCCGGCGTCACCATGGTTATATCTGAGGGATTTTCTTCATCCATAGAGGTTTTGATGGAGTAAACGCCCACGACGTCAGCCCAATTCGGCATCGAACTTTCGGCGCCCTCCATATCGCCCTCATAGATGACCTCCACAACGTCCGCGCCGCTTTGTGAGGACAGCTCTGCTATTCTGTTCTGCATCTCGCTTAGAAACCCGGCATTGATACTCTCTATGGCTTCGGTCATGGGCTTGCTGCCGTCAGCCGCTTCGTTGGCGGAAAACACACCGAACATGGCAAGCAAAGCAATCACAAGCACTGCAACGATGATGATAACGACGGCTACCCAGCCTCCTGCCGCGATAGCAGCGACAAGCGCCTTTACTGCCGCAATGAGTGCTTTTACAAATGCGGCAACAGCTTTCGCTGCGATCTTTGCCGCTGCTGCAGCTGCTTTCGCTGCGGCCTGTGCTGCGTGTACCGTCACCTGCGCTGCTTTTGCGGCAGCCTGCGCGGTTTTCTGCGCTGCCTTTGCTGCCTGTTGCGTCGTCTTGATCGTCTTTTCGGCAGTTTTTACCGTATACTGTGCCGTTTTTACGCTGCGCTGCGCGGTCTTGATCGTGCCCTTTGCCGCCGTCATAGTCGTTTTCACGCTTTGCTTTGCGGCCTGCTGTGAAGCCTGCTGCGCTCGGCGGGAGGATTGAACGCTTCGCCTGACGCGCTCGCGCTCCTGCCGAGCGGCATTACTCTCTGGGAGAGAAAATGAGGAACGGTTTTGTTCCGTTCCTCGCTGCACTTCTTTATGCTGTTTTCGCGCCTCGTTTACTTTTCGGGCAAGCTGCTTCCCTCGGTGCACCGCCTCATCTCCTGCATGGTGGGCTGCATCGTAAGCGGTGCGCTCTACGCGCTCCTCTGCATACTGCTCGGGCTGCTCGCTCTGAGGCTGCCGCCGCTCCGCAATCTCCTTCGTCTGCTCTCTTGCGGATAAAAGCGAACGCCGCATAAGCTCCTTTGGAGCGCGGGCAGCGTCAGTCATAATGCGGGGCGTATTGTCGGTCTGTTTGGTTTTGATGTCTTTCAAATTATTACTCCTTCTAAAAGCAACAAAGTCAACCATGCATAGTTGACATGATTGACCTTATTTGAAATTGCTCTCAACAATAATATCTTTATAATAGAAAGAATATTAAGCGTTAATCCCAGTCCATATTCCTGGATGAATATATAGTTTCATATTTCTGTCGAGTGAGCCGGCATTTCTAATTACTGATCTGAATTCGTTATGGCCATTATTCTCCTTTACATTTCCTAATATGCCCAAGTCATATAAGAAATATATAAGCGAGTCTGCATCAAGGCTTATTTGGCCAACAGACTTGTATCTCGTATTGAAGTCCGTTATAGAAAACGGCCTTCTTCCTAACAATCTAAGTAAATCAAATATGACCTTTGTGTCACCGGTTATAGGATTAATTTCATTTGATAGTTCGCTATTTACTAGCCAGTCTGTAAATTTTCGCTCAGCCCTTTTTATTGTCCTAAAATATAAATCATTTGTTTCGTTGACTTCACTTTGAATGCATTTGCAGAACTTAATTATATCGCGAGGACGATGCATCGTCTGGGTAACAATATACTTAAAAATATCTTTTACATCTTCACCATTGTCTGCTCTCAATTTCATAAATCCGTTATTGAAAATCATTCTGAAATCAGGTGCATTATCTTCATGAACAAAAGATGCTTCGATACGTTTATTGACCATCTGCAATAATTTTGGGTTTTTCCAATCATCTCTATTAATTATTGCCCAATTCATATTGAGACAAAAATCATCCCAGCGAGCGCTTTCAGCGTCTCGTTTTGATAACTGAGATAATATATCGCTCCGCAAGTATAATACTATTTTAGCATTATTTATATTCAAAGCTCTGAATCTCTGGTTAATACTATAGACCACTTTGAACAAGCTGATAATAGAGTGATAGTATCGTTCGACATTTTGATACTGATTGTAATTATCATCAAGACGATCAAATTGAATTATTAACTTTGTCCGGTGTCCACAGGTAAGTAAATATTGTTCGATGCATGACAATAGTCTTGAATTAATCGCTGTGAGATTTTTTGATCCCATGTCAATATTAGTAGCAACAGAGATTTCCTTTCCTAACGCAGTATGCGACAGTTGGAGACCAGCGGAGGTTTTCTCAATCATGTTCATACTGCTTTTATGTAAATCTGTTACGCTGTGTCCTATGCATTTATCTACATACTCAAGTATTTCACGATAATAGACGTTATCACTTTCGCAGTATGATTGGTTTGTGCTTATCATAGTTGCAAAAAGATTGAGAATAATGCTTTTCCAAATGCTTTGATATTGATTAGGTGACGAAAAACCGCTATCTTCTAAAGACAATAACTTTTCAAATGGAAACTCTCCAAAGTCTTTATTTTCAACTATATGGCCCAATCCCATTCCCTTGTCTTTAATAATTCTATATACGGCGGATTTACCAGTTCCTTTTCTCCCAATCACAAAGAAAATGGGGGTTTCAATTATCCTTTGCCAATAATCATTATCAAGGAAATATTTCTCCAAATTAGGATCGCCATAGGCATCAATTTCACCGAAATCTATTCTTTTAATACACGATATGGCATCTTGTTTTTTCATGCCTATCCCCCATTCGTTTTTTTAATAAAGTTATTATAGCACATACTTGTAAATTTTGCAGCGGCCAATATCAAATATCAGCCGCTGCATCATCATTTTTACCCCCACAACTCCGTTTCCCCGGGCTTGGTGGTCATGCGCTTATACAGCTCGGTGTTCTTCGGGAACCTGTTTACGAAAGGTACCAGCGCGTTGCCGATCTTCATGAGACCATGCCCCGCCTCAGCGTTGGTGATGTAGTTCATCTGCTGCTCGGAGATATTGAACAGCGCCGCAAGCTTCTCCCGATCGCTGGCAGCCTGATTGTGCATGACGATAAACTCCGAGTTGGAAAGCATACTGCGTGCTGATACGTTATCAAGCAAATACTCCACATTCTGCGTAATGCCCGTGGGGAAAGCATTGCGCTTTCGGAACCTGCGCCACGCGGAAGTGAAGAACATGCTGCTGTACGGGTTTTCGTAGACCACATGGAACTCGTCAAGGTATACATGGGTGCGCCTGCCCGCTTTCCAGTTTTCTGTCACGCGGTTGAGTATCGCATCCGTTATGACAAGCAGGCCCATGGTCTTGAGCTGCTCCCCAAGGTCGAGAATGTCATAGACCAGAATGCGGCATTGCGTATTGACATTGGTCGGATAAGCAAAAGCGTTAAGGCTGCCCTCTGTGAAAAGCTCCAGCGAGAGCGCCAGGTCGCGCGCTTCCGGTTCGGGCTGCGCAAGAAGCAGTTCCCGCAATGCAGGAAGGGTGGGCAGCGGCCCGCCATTGCGGTAGTTTTTGTATAGATCGCCTGTGCAGCGGTCAATGATGCTCTTGTCCATGGAGGTCAGCTCTCGCGTCTGGTCAAGCTGTTCCAACAGCGACATGATGAACTGGGATTTCTGCGCAATGGGGTTCTTCGTGTCTGAATAACCTTCCACCATGTCCATGGCGTTGATGTGGTCTGGGCTCCCCGCAGCGATGTGGATGATCTCCGCCCCAAACTCGCGTAGGAAGCCATACTCCCGTTCGGGATCGCAGACGAGGATATCATCGTCGGTATTGAGCGCAAGCTGCGTCATCTCATCCTTGCAGCCAAAGGATTTGCCTGATCCCGGGATGCCGAAGTGGAAAGAGGAACCGTTCATGAGGTTGGATTTGTTGACCACAATCATGTTGCCGCTGATGGCGTTCTTGCCGCAGTAGATGCCGCCCTTGTCAAACACCTCCTGTACACGGAAGGGCATGAACACAGCGGCGCTCTCGGTGGTGAGGGTTCTTAACGCGTCGATTTTACGAACGCCATAGGGCAAAACGGTGTTCAGCCCCTCAAGCTGCTGATATTTGAGGGTGGCAAACTGGCACAGCCGCTTCCGGCCAATGGTGAACAGAGCGTCGGTGTAGCGGTTGAGCTGCCCCTTGGTGTCCGCCGTAATGACGATGGTCAGCACCCCGAACATCATGCGCTGGTCACGGTTGGTCAGGTCGTTGAGGAAATCCTTGCTTTCACGGCGCTGCACCTCCATATCAAAGGGAATGACCGCCGAGAAGTTGTTGTTCTGATTCTGCCGCCGCTGCCAGTTGGCGATGTTCGTCTCCACGCCCAGCAGCCGGTTTTCCACCTCCCGCACAGCTTCATCCGTGGGAATGGGGATGATGTCGAGAGAGAGCATCATGCCGGCTCCGATGTCGCACAGCTCGGTGATCATGTCGTCCCGGATGTAGTTGGCGTAATCCCGCAGAAACACGACGCGCCCGTAGCGGTCGCCTATCCTGAAACAGTCCTTTTCCAGTTCAAAGCTGTCGGGGGAGATGTAGTCCCTGAAGTCATGTCCCTTTCGCGCCATATCCGCCGCGTCAAAGTGGAAGGCATTCTCTTCCTCGGGCCGGAAGAAGTTATGGATCAGCTCCAGCCGCTCCGAAGCGTCCAGCGCCTCGCAACGGGAGCCAAGCCGCGCAAGGTATGCAGACAGCTCGCTGCCCACCCGGTTGAAATACGCTCTGGCGTCCCTGATGCTGTTCTTTCTGACGCTCACCGTAAGATACCGCAAATGCTGGAAGTTGCCTGCATCCATGGCCTCGTTCATAAAGCGCGCGTTGGATTCCCTGCGGAATCGGTCCATATCGTCCCCGCGCATGGGCATGAGTATTGATTCCCGGAGCGCCTTTTGATTGTAGCGGGAGAGGGCTATAGTGAGCTTATAGGTCGAGCCGCACTCAAAGGAATTGATGAGGTCACAGTATTTGAGGAACAACGTCTGTGTATCCTCCTTTGAGAGCATGGCATAGTTGATGTCCGAAAACCTGAAGGTCTTGGTGTATGCGCTGCCGGTCTTAAAGATGCCGTCACTCCAAATCCGGCTGACCGGGATAACGTCCTGTACGCCCTTTGGCACGACGAAACGTTCCCTGTCCTGTCGGAGTACGTTTTGCAGGGTTTTAATCATGGTTCTTCTTTACCTCCTTCTCATGCTTTCGAATTGTGGGTTGCAGTATTTCATAGTAGAGATTGGTGGGATGGAACGTGAGCCGCTTGGGCATGAGAAGCTCCGAGCGCACAAACGCCGCAATGCACTTCTCTGCGGGCATGCTGTTATAGCGGAGAAAGCCCAGGGCAGCAAAGGGCGCTGCCCCCAGGATACACAGCCACGACACGGTTTCCGTACCGAGATAGCTTTGCAGACCGAAGTAGATGCCCACCGCGACGCCAATCGCCAACAGCGAGAAGATAAACTGCCTTGCGTTCAGCCCGAAAAACATGCTTTCGGTGTAGTTTCTGATTTCTTTGTTGATTCGTATTTCCATATAGGCTCCTTTTTACAATCCAAACATCTCTCTGACCACCCTGTCAGCCATCTTTACCGCGCCCGTCAGCACGAGCAGGTTGAAGATCAGCTCGCCCATGTATGTCCACACCATTGTGACGGGGCTTGAGCTCGCGTCCACCACAGGCTGGCTTGAGGCAAACACGCTGAAAATGATACACCCCAGCACAATGATGGCCCCCTCCAGACATACTGCCGCATAGCTTTTGAGAAAGCTCTTGCCGATGTTCGCGGAGGGTTCTCCGGCAAAGGCGGATAAGGGAATGGGCGCAATCGCCGTGTAAAGATAGAGCTTGAAAAAGCGCCCGTAGACGCTCATGATCATCACAAAGGACAGCACGATAATCACAAGGCTGCCTATCAGGCTCACAGCCCACGCTGGGATGGACTGCCAAAACGTCAGCGCCCGGATCGCCGCTTCCATTTCTGCGGGCATTGTCACCGCCGTTTGCGCCGCAAGCCCAGCCGTGTTCATGGTTGTGGATATAACGCCCTGTACGATGCGAAACGAAGCCATCATCAGATCCAAGCCGTAGCCGACCACCGCCTTTGCAAGTACAAAACGGATAAAGAGCTTCGCCGCGTGCTCAGGC
>OJRG01001078.1_pt1 | contig 11229 bp, 10 predicted proteins | sample 1599121 | NCBI WGS metagenome assembly OJRG01 (sample SAMN03922528, study PRJEB24848) | human gut metagenome | isolation source: stool sample | host: Homo sapiens | place: Germany | collected 2010-05
TCTACACAGAGTAGATCGTCGGCAGCGTCAGATGTGTATAAGAGACAGGAACCCGCCCTCCCCGGGGGAGACGGACGCAGCGTGCCGGCACAGGACGGCGGCAACCAGAAGCAGCCCGGTGAGCACCACCGAAATGCCATAAAAAAGGAAAGAAACGGCTTTGCGACCCATTTTGTGCACTATTAAAGCGATTAACGCGTACAAAGATATGCTTTTACAAATAAAATCAGTATATTTGACGATCAAAAAAGACGCGATTTGGAATGAAGAGGATTTTAATCTCTGGCGGTGCCGGATTCATCGGTTCGCACCTATGTGAAAGACTGCTTGACGAAGGAAACGACGTGATCTGCATCGACAACTATTTTACCGGGCACAAAAGCAACATCCGGCACCTGCTGAAACACCCCAATTTCGAAGTCATAAGGCACGATATAATCTACCCCTACATGGCGGAGGTCGAGGAGATCTACAACCTTGCCTGTCCTGCTTCGCCCATCTACTACCAGCACGACCCGATCAAGACGACGCAGACTTCGGTCATCGGTGCGATGAACATGCTCGGCATGGCGCGCTACAACCGCGCCAAGGTGTTGCAGGCTTCGACTTCGGAAGTATACGGCGACCCGCTGGTACATCCGCAGACCGAGGATTACTGGGGACACGTGAATCCGCTGGGGCTGCGCTCGTGCTACGACGAGGGCAAACGCTGTGCCGAGTCGCTCTTCATGAGCTACTACCGCGAACATGGCATCCCGGTGAAAATCGTCCGGATTTTCAACACCTATGGCCCGAAGATGGACATCAACGACGGCCGCGTAGTCTCGAATTTCATCGTCCAGGCATTGCGCAACGAACCGATCACGATCTACGGCGACGGTGAACAAACCCGCTCGTTCCAGTATATCGACGACCTGGTCGAAGGGATGATCCGCCTGATGGACGATACGCCCGACGATTTCACGGGCCCGGTCAACATAGGCAACCCCAATGAATTCACCATCAACGAACTGGCAGCCATCGTCCTGGAACTCACGGGTTCGAAGTCGAAGATCATGCACATGCCCCTGCCGTCGGACGACCCGCAGCAGCGCAAGCCCGACATCTCGCTGGCCCGCAAGATGCTCAACGACTGGGAACCCACGATCCAGCTGCGCGACGGACTGGTAAAGACCATCGCCTATTTCGAGGATATCCTGTCGCGGGGGAGCGTCCGGCACTGATCCGCCCCTGAAATCGGCCCGCCCTTCTTTGAACACCGTCAGCCTGTTGAGCACCGCCCGCCTGTTTGAGTACAGCCCGGCACAATTCCCAATGCAGCCCCAACCCTATTTTTCCAGGTAGTCCCGCAATACGGAGCCAACCAGCCGTATCAGCGTGCGCGTCGGATGCAATGCGGCGAACCCGTTGAGCATTCCCCAATCGTGTACCACGCCGTTGAAGCGCACGGTCGTCACTTCGACGCCCGCCTCGTCCAGACGACGCCCCATCGCCTCGCCCTCGTCGCGCAGGATGTCGTTCTCGGCAACGACGATCAGCGTCGCAGGCAATCCCCGCAGCCGTTCGGCAGAAGCACGCACGGGCGACATGAGGTCGTTGCCGCGCTGAGCCGGATCTGAAACGTACTTGCCGAACATCCATTTCATCAACGGCGCGGTCAGGAACCGCTGGCGGCCGTATTTCACATACGAATCCCAGTCGTACCCCGCATCGGTCACGGGCCACATCAGCACGAGCGTGCGCAGCCGCGGCCCGCCGTGATCCTCGGCCACGAGCGCCGCCGCAAGCGACATGTTACCGCCGACGCTGTTGCCCGCCAGCGCCAGCCGGCTGCCGTCGACCCCGATCTCCCGGCCGTTTTCGGCCACCCATTTCACTGCGGCATACACCTCCTCGACAGCCTTCGGAAAATGCGCCTCGGGCGAAGGAGTATAGTTGACGAATACCGCCGCACAACCCGACTCCACGACAAGGTCGCGCACCAGCCGCCTGTGGGTGGGATAGTCGCCCAGCACCCAGCCCCCGCCGTGAATGAACACGAACGCCGGAAGATACCCGCGCCCCGCCCCCGAAGGACGGACGAGGTTCAGGCGGAGCGTATGCCCTTCGCTTTCGACCGTCCGTTCGGACTCCTCGATGCCCGACAGATCGACATGCACGGCCGCCTGCACATCAGCCAGGACGCGACGGGCCTCCCCGACCGGCAACGATTCGACGGGAGCGCCGCCGTTCAACACTTTCAGATAAGCTTTGGTTCCCCGCGACAGGTGGTCGTCCTGCAAATAATCCGGAGCTTCCTTCAGATGATCCATAACAAACCGTTTTAAAGTTTATGACACGGACTGCAAAGGCGCTGCCACAAACGAAAAAAGCCGGACGAAATGTCCGGCTTTTCGGTATGTCAAAGCGGTTTTTACTGCGCCATGGCATGGCGGAACCCGTCCACCTTGTCCCAGTCGCCGCGCGTGAAGTCGGGCACGGCGACCGGCATGCTGTTGTGTTCGAGCGAAGCCGAGGTCAGCGACCCGATGCACGACCACTCGGCAGCGTCGTAAACGTCCTGATCGAGCGGCAGGCCATGCTGCAGGCAGTAAACGAGGCGATAGTCCATGATGAAATCCATGCCGCCGTGGCCGCCCACGCGGCGGGCCTTCTCCTCGATGTCCCGGGCGATCGGATGCTTGTAACGCTCCATCAGCGCCGCCTTCGCCGCCTGGGGGATGAACGAATGCTCGCTCAGATTCTCGTGGTCGGGAATCTCCTCGCCGGCGATTTGCTCGGGACGGAACGCATAGCCCTCGACAGGGTATTTGTTGGCGAAGCCCTCGGTGCCCGTAAGCTGGTACATGCGGCTGTAAGGACGGGGCGTATAGACGTTGTGTTCGAGCAGAATCGTGCGTCCCCGCTCGGTCTTGATGAGCGTCAGCGTCTGGTCGGCATTGGCGAAGGTCTCGGCACCCATCTTCTCCTTGGCGAGTTTCAGGCCGTTGACCGACTTGGTATCCATCGCCACGAGGTAATTCATCTTATCGCCGCGGTGGATGTCCAGCAACTGGCAGGCGGGGCCGAGGCCGTGCGTGGCATAGACGTCGCCGCGGTGCGACTGGTTGAAGTCGAGGCGCCAGTTGCCCTGGTAATAATCCCAGTAGGGTTCGAGGTTATGAATATAGGAGCCTTCGGTGTGGAGTATCTCGCCGAACAGCCCGTGCTGAGCCATGTTGAGCGTCGTCAGCTCGAAGAAGTCGTAGACACAGTTCTCGAGCATCATGCAGTGGCGCTGTGTCTTCTCGGCAGTGTCGACCAGTTGCCAGCACTCGTCGAGCGACATGGCGGCTGGGACTTCGACGGCGACATGCTTGCCGTGCTCCATGGCATAAACCGCCATCGGGACGTGCAGCTGCCACGGGGTGCAGATGTAAACCAGGTCGATGTCATCGCGCCGGCAAAGTTCCTTCCACCCCTCCTCCCCGCTGTACGGGGCGGCGGCCGGGAGGTTATGTCCGGCGAGGATCTCCTGCGACTTGTCGACACGCTCGGGGTAGAGGTCGCAGAGCGCCACGATCTCGACCCCGTCGATGTTGGCGAAGCGTTCCACGGCGCCCGGGCCGCGCATACCCAGCCCGATGAACCCTACGCGTACGACCGGGATCGGGTCGACCGTCAGCCGCAATACGGAATGCTGGCCCTCGGCACGGGCCGGGACGTCGAATACGATCACGCCGTCGACGATGCTGTAACCTTCCTTCGGCGAGGTGCTGCAACCGCAGAACAATACGGTCGCCGCCGAGAACAATAAAAAGGCAAATTTCTTCATTATATCCGGGATATTTAGATGTTTAGACAAAAGTATGAAATATTTTGAAATCTGCGCTCATTTGACTACTTTTGCCGACGTAAAAATCACACACCATGTTTCGTAGATTAGCGGCGGTAATCCTCTCGGTCGTCCTGCTCTCACCGGGCTGGCTCGGCATGACGGGGCTCACGCTGCCCTTCGCCATGATCCCGCTGCTGTGGATCAGCGCATCGTACGACCAGACGCGCCGCTCGTGGTGGCGCATGTTCGGCTGGGCGGCGCTGACCTTCGCGCTGTGGAACATCTCGACCGTATGGTGGATATGGAACGCCACTCCGGTGGGGCCCGTGGCCGCGACGCTCGCCTCGACGACGCTCAACATGATCGCCTTCATGCTGTTCCACACCGTCTCGAAGAAAGGGCCGAAGGCTCTGGCATACACCTTACTCATTGCCGGGTGGATCGCAACGGAATACTGGTATACGGTCGGCGAATTCTCGTGGCCGTGGCTGATCCTGGGCAACGGGTTCTCGCACGACGTATGGCTCGTACAGTGGTACGAATACACGGGTGTCTTCGGCGGTTCGCTGTGGGTGCTGCTCTGTAATATCCTCTTCTTCGAGGCGCTGCGGGCACGCCGCAGCATCGGGCGGTGGATCCCGGCCGCGGGCGTCCTGCTCCTTCCGGCCGCCGTGTCGCTGGGCATCTGGTGGAGCTGGGAGCAACCTGACGAAGGGACGGCCGAGGTGAGCATCCTCCAACCCAACGTCGACTGCTACGACAAATTCAACGGCCGCGCCGACTGGCAGGAAGACAACATCACCGACCTTCTGGCACAGGTGCCCGCCGGGGCGCAATTCATCCTGCTGCCCGAGACCGCCGTACCGGGGCATTACTGGGAACCGGAGCTTTCGGAACTCCGCCCAGCCGACGAACCGGGCATGTTCTGGCAGGAACTGACCGACAGCCTGCGCCGGTCGCACCCCGGGGCGCTGCTCGTCACGGGCGCCAACACCCTGCGTTATTATGCCGCCGGGGTACAACCCCGCACGGCACGCAGGGACGGGTTCGGCGAAGGTTACTACGACGTATTCAACACGGCCGTAGGGCTCGACTCCGCAGGCCGGATGCAGCTGCACCACAAAGGCAAACTGGTGATCGGCGTGGAAAATACCCCGACACTGCTCTTCGACATCCTGCAATTCCTCGTGATCGACCTGGGCGGCGTCGTGGGACAGATCGGCATGGGCCAGCACGGCACGGCCTTCGAACACCGGGGCATGAAAACCGGCCCGGCAATCTGCTACGAAGGACTTTACGGCGATTTCTTCGGCGATTTCGTGCGCCGCGGGGCGCAGTTCATGGCCATCATCTCCAACGACGGCTGGTGGGGCGACACGCCCGGCTACAAACACCTCTTCACGATCTCGCGCCTGCGCGCCGTCGAACACCGCCGTGCCATCGCCCGGTCGGCCAACACCGGCATGTCGGGCTTCATATCGGCCCGCGGCGACATCGGCCAGACGCTCGGCTGGGAAAAACGGGGCGTGCTCACCGCGGCCGTGCCCCTCAACTCCCAACTTACCTTCTACACCCGGTACGGCGACTACCTGGGACGCATCTCCGAATACCTGATGCTGCTCTGTGTGCTCTACTACATCGCCTACCGGGCCAAGAAAAAGAACCACCTCGTAAAATAAAACCCGAAACCCGATATGAATTACACCCAGACCCTCGAATTCCTCTTCCAGTCGCTGCCGGCCTTCGAAACCAAAGGCGCAACGGCCTACAAGCCGGGATTGGAGCGCATCACCGCATTCTGCCGCCACATCGGCAACCCCCAGCGCAATTTCTTCACGATCCACGTGGCGGGCACGAACGGCAAAGGTTCCGTATCGCATATCATCGCCTCGGTATTGCAGCAGGCCGGCTACCGCACGGGGCTTTTCACCTCGCCCCACCTGCAGGATTTCCGCGAACGCATCCGTGTCGACGGCGAGATGATTCCCAAACAGAAGGTCGTGAACTTCGTGGACAAACACCACGACAAGATGGTCGAACTGGAACTGTCGTTCTTCGAAATGACCGCGGCACTGGCTTTCGACTACTTCGCACAGAGCGACGTCGAGGTCGCGGTGATCGAAACGGGACTGGGCGGACGACTCGACGCCACGAATATCATCGTACCGGTCGTAAGCGTCATCACCAACATCGGGCTGGAGCATACGGCGCTGCTGGGCGACACGCTCCAGAAGATCGCAGCCGAAAAAGCCGGAATCATCAAGAAGAGCATCCCGGTCGTGATCGGCGAGGGCGACGTGCGCTACAACGAAGTGTTCGAGCAGGTCGCTGCGGCCAACAAATCGAAAGTCATCTATGCCGAAAAGGTATTCTCGTGCCAAGAGTGCGGTTGCCGGGAAGGGCGGCAGCACTTCTGCATGCACCGCATGCGCGACGACCGCAAATTCGAGGTAGACCTCGACCTTACGGGCAATTACCAGCGCCATAATATCCTGACGGCCGCGGCGACGGTCGATTTCCTGCACGAGGAGACCCCGCTGACGATCTCCCGCCGTGCCTTCCTCGAAGGGACGCGCGATGCGGCGGCCATCACCTCGCTGGCGGGACGCTGGCAGAAGCTGGGTGAAAATCCGCTCGTCGTCTGCGACACGGGGCACAACCCCCACGGCATCGCCTACGTGGCCGAACAGCTCAAAGCGACGCCCCACAAGGAGCTTTACTGCGTGATCGGGTTCGTCCGCGACAAAGACCTGGCACACATCCTGCCCCTGCTGCCGCGCGACGCGCACTACATCTTCACGCAGGCACAGACCGAAAGGGCATTGCCCGCCGCCGAACTGACAGCCAAGGCTGCGATCTACGGGCTCAGGGGGGAAACCATCCCCGAAGTGCCGGCCGCCGTGGCACACGCCCGGGAACTTGCCGCTGCGGACGATATGGTCTTCATCGGCGGCAGCACCTATGTCGTCGCCGAAGCGCTCTGATACATACGATATTCAGAACCCGTATAAAGTCCGTCCGAGTGTCTCGGACGGACTTTCTTTTGTCATCGCGAATAAAACTATAAAAAATAGTTTCATGTGAAGATTTTTTAGTTATATTTGCAGAAAACCAATCGCATGAAACGAATCCTTCCGCTCCTGGCGGCCATGATCGCATTGACAACCGTACTCCCCGGCAAGGCGCAAACCGGCAAATATTACATCGACGGACGGGAAACCACCCGTGAAGAGCTATTGAAGCTACCCGCGGGTACAATCGAATCCATGGCGAATTCGGTGGAAAACGGATTGCCCGTAGTGCGTATAAAATTAAAACCCGAAGGCGGGGAACAGGCTCCGGCCACCGGGCAACAGGAAAAAAACACTGCGACCCCGCATGAAAAAGCGATGCAACTGGTACGAGGAATCTACGAGCAGCACACCCTGCTCAAGGAGGGCGACCTGGCGGCCGATTTCCGGGCCGCGAAATATGCCGGAGGGGATCTCACGCTTACAGCCCTGCGCGGCAAAGTCGTGCTGCTGAACTTCTGGGCTACCTGGTGCGGCCCCTGCCTGCGGGAACTGGCGCCGGAAGCCCTGCCGAAAATCATTCTCGAACGGTTTGCCGCAGACAGCGAATTCGTATTCCTGCCGGTCGCCTATACCGATTCGAAAGAGAGCCTCGACAAGTTTTTCGCAGGCGACGAACAGCATAATTACGCTTATCTGCGCGACCTGACGGCAATGGATCCGGATAAACGGGTATTCGGCCTTTATGCGGAGCAGGGCGTCCCGCGCTCCTTCGTAATCGACCGCAACGGCCGCATCGTCCTCGGGTCGCTGGGTGCGGCACAGGAGGAGCTGGAACGCATAGCGGCGGCTATCGAAAAAGAACTTTCCAGATAACGGATAAAAACAGCCCGGCCGAAAAACGGTCGGGCTGTTGCGATTTTAAGCTTCACCCATCTTGGGACCCGTTTCGGGAACCGGCGGAGGAGTGGGTATTTCGATCTTGCCCACATTGCTTTCATAACGCACGATATTCTCCTGCAGCGAACGCAACAGCCGTTTGGCGTGTTCGGGCGTGAGGATAATGCGGCTCTTGACGCGGGCTTTCTGCACGCCGGGAAGCACCGCGGCAAAATCGATAATGAATTCCGAGGTGGAGTGGGATATGATCGCCAGGTTCGAATAGTGGCCCTGGGCCACCGTATCGTCGAGTTCGAGGTCGATCCCGAATTGTTTCATTTCTGCCATAGGCCCGCGCTTGTTGTTTCTGCAAATTTACCGACTTTCGACTGTCAGTATACAACTCTGCGGCCAAAGTTTTCGATATTTTATCAACATATCGGCCATTTCCGACAATCGGCCGCGCCCTTTTTTCACCCGGCCTTGACGGATGTCCGAGGTTTTTCGTATCTTTGTTGCCTGAAACTCCGCAACCGAAGAAAATGGGATTGGAAATCTTGGACATTATGTTCCGTGGCATCTGCGTAGGCGTGGCGGCATCGATCACGGTAGGCCCCGTGGCCGTGCTGTGCATCCAGCGCACCCTGTCGAAAAGCCGTCGTTCGGGAATCGTCTCCGGCCTGGGCGTAGCCTGTGCCGACACCTTCATGGCCATGGCGGCGTTGTTTTTTTACTCGATGCTCCAGACCCAGATCGAGCAGTACAACACCCTGCTGCGCGTGATAGGCGGCATCTTCGTGGTAATCGTCGGCGTCTACATCTTCGCCCAGAACCCCGTACCGCAGATACGCCGCAACCGGGCGGGCAAGACGTCGCTGTGGCAGGACTTCGCCTCGATCTTCGGGCTGACGATCGCCAATTTCATCATGGTGATCCCCTACATCCTCGCCTTCTTCGCGGTATTCAAGATTTCGGGCGGCGACATCACGCACGAAGGCGTGGGAGGCTTCTTCCGCGCCATGTTCATCATCGCCGGATTCTTCGGCGGCGCCGCAGCCTGGTGGACGATGCTGGCCTTCGTCATCAACCTTTTCCGCCGCCGCTTCCGCCCGCGCCACATGCTGACGATCAACCATGTCGCCGGCCTTATCATCGGGATACTGGGTATTTACACGATACTTTCAACATTCTTTGATATATTCCCCAATGTCGGATAACAAACACAAGATCATAATCGCCATCGACGGCTTTTCGTCGTGCGGCAAGAGTACGTTCGCCAAAGCCATCGCCCGCGAGCTGGGTTACATCTTCATCGACACCGGTGCCATGTACCGCGCCGTCACGCTCTATGCGCTCGAACACGGTGCGATCCGGTCGGGCATCGTCGACGAGGACGCAGTCGTCAGGCTGCTCGACCAGATCGCCATCACGTTCCGTTTCAACCCCGAACGCGGTGCCAGCGACATCTACGTCAACGGCGACCTGGTCGAAGGCAAGATCCGCACGATCGAGGTGAGCAACTGCGTGAGCCGCGTGAGCGCCATCGCCGCAGTACGCAGGAAACTGGTGGCCATGCAGCAGGAGATGGGGCGCCGCCGCGGCGTGGTGATGGACGGCCGCGACATCGGCACGGTGGTTTTTCCCGATGCCGAACTGAAGATTTTTATGACGGCCGACCCGCGGGTTCGCGCCTGCCGCCGCTATGACGAGCTGCGCGCCAAGGGAGACCCGGTGTCGCTCGAGGAGATCGAACGCAACGTGCGCGAGCGCGATAAGGCCGATATGGGGCGTGCGATATCGCCGCTCAGGCAGGCTGAAGACGCCATCGTACTCGACAACAGCTGCATGACGGTCGGGGAGCAGATGGCGTGGTTTATGAAGGAATTCGAACAAGTTACCAGATAGGAGCACGGATCGCCGTGCACAGGGCACAGTGAAAGGGTTGCGAATAGAGATCGATGACAAATCGGGCTTCTGCTTCGGCGTAGTCCGGGCTATTTCGGAGGCCGAGAAAGCCCTCGCCGAGGGGAGTACGGTCTATTCGCTGGGCGACATCGTCCACAACCGCATCGAAGTGCAGCGCCTCGAACGGCTGGGGCTGCGCACCGTAACCCACGCCGACATGCCAGCGCTGGGCGGCCGGCGGCTGTTCATCCGCGCCCACGGGGAACCGCCCACGACTTACGCGCGCGCGAAGGAGCTCGGCATCGGGGTGATCGACGCCACCTGCCCGGTGGTCGCCCGTTTGCAGAACCGCGTGGTGAAGGCGCACGAACAGATGCACCCCGTCGGCGGACAGGTAGTGATCCTCGGCAAACGGGGCCATGCGGAAGTCGTGGGGCTCACGGGACAGGTGCAGGCACCGACCATCGTCATCGAAGGCGAGGAAGACCTCGGCCTGATCGACTTTACGCGGCCGATCTATTTCCTGTCGCAGACGACCCAGAGCATCGCCCTGTTCGAGGCCCTGGGTGCCGAGATGCGCCGCCGGGCAGCACATCCGGACGGGGTGCGGATCGACGACACGATCTGCCGGCAGGTATCGAACCGCGAACAACACCTGGCGGAATTCGCACGCCGCTTCGACGTGGTGGTGTTCGTCTGCGGGCGCAAGTCGTCGAACGGCAAGGTGCTCTCGGAGGTGTGCCGCAGGGCGAACGCCCGGACACATACGGTCGAGGAGGCCGCCGAGATCGACCCGGCATGGTTCCCGGGGGCCGAGTCGGTCGGAATATGCGGCGCCACGTCGACCCCCAAATGGCTGATGCAGGAGGTTGCCGACCGCATCGGGCAAATTGGGAGAAGATGATAAACAGGAAAACGACCGCATGCAACAAGCCCCTCCCACGGAAGAGGTTTGGGATGGGGTCAAAATTGCAAACGGCGCCGGCGGCGGCTACGACCAACAAAGGCATTGTAACGATACAAATCCAACAAAAATCACTGTTATGAAATACTTCATCCGCTCGTTAAAATATTTCGTCGCCCTGTGCGTTATCTGTGTAGCCATCCTGGCCCTGATGCTCGCAACGGGGACTTCGGCACTGACCCTCGACCAGACAGTCTACGTAATGTTCCACACCAGCCGTTACGCGACGCTGTTCGCGGCAATCGTGGTGCTTGCGGCGCTATACCCGAAATTCGGGTTCGTGGTGCGCAAGGTCGAAGGCGACGTGGAGGAGAACCGCGAACAGATCATCAACGCCTTCAAGTCGGCAGGCTTTTCGCTGCGCGGAGAGGAAGACGGGGTGATGACATTCCGCGCCGACGGCCCGCTGCGCAAGCTGATGCTGCTGGGAGAGGACGAAATAAAGGTTTCACAATACGGACAGTGGATTCAGATCGACGGCATACGCCGCGGCGTCGCCCGGGTCGAATACCGGCTGGATTCGTACATACAAATGAGTAAACATGATTAGGAAAGGATACAGATACCTGCTCACGGCCGTCATTGCGGCCTCGGCGGCAGCCCTTTTGACCTTTGCGGCCCGCAACGACTTCGGGCTGGGGCGCAACATGGAG
>OJRG01001082.1_pt1 | contig 11196 bp, 10 predicted proteins | sample 1599121 | NCBI WGS metagenome assembly OJRG01 (sample SAMN03922528, study PRJEB24848) | human gut metagenome | isolation source: stool sample | host: Homo sapiens | place: Germany | collected 2010-05
GGCGCGCAGCATGTTGTTCACGGAGAAGCAGGCACCCACCTCACGCAGTAGCTCAACGTAGTTCAGATCCAGCAGCCAGTCGGCGTTGTTCAGCATCAGCGCCTTGCCCTCGGAGAAATCAATAAACTTCTCCATCTGCTTTTTAAAGCAGGCGGCATTGTGGGCAATATCGTCCTTGGTCAGCATCTTGCGCATATCGGTACGGCCGGAGGGGTCACCGATCATCGTGGTGCCGCCACCGATCAGAGCGATGGGCTTGTTGCCTGCCAGCTGCAGGCGCTTCATCAGGGTCAGCGCCAGAAAATGGCCGGCAGTCAAACTGTCAGCAGTGCAGTCAAAGCCGATGTAAAAGGTGGCCTTGCCGTTGTTGATCAGATCAATGATCTCTTCATCGGTGATCTGAGCTACCAGACCGCGGGCTTTCAGTTCTTCGTACAGCGTCATGGGAAAAACCTCCTGTTTTTGGGGCAGAGGAAACAAAAAACGCCCTCTGCCAAAATTGAATTTGGCAGAGGGCGAGATAACTTCGCGGTACCACCTCTGTTTGCCGCTTCCTCACGAAAGCGGCCTCACGAGTGCACACCCCAGAGTAGAGTGACACTCCTGCGTCTTTAACGCTCGCACGCGGCACAGCCTACTAGCCTTACGCATTCAGCCTGCAGCTCCGGGAGGTATTTCCCCTACTGTTCTGTAATCCCTTGCACCAACCGGGACTTCTCTGGACAGAACGCTTCAGGGTACTTGTTCCCTTCATCGCCATTAACAATGTCTACTCTATCACAAGACCGTCGCCTTGTCAAGAGTTGCCTTTTTGCAAAAGCGCATTCCGCTAAATCAGCCGCCGTGCTTGTGCTCCTGCAGCATTTCCCGTGCATTGGCACGGGAAAGTTCGGTAACGTGGTCACCGGAAATCAGGCGTGCCAACGCCTCTACGCGGCCATTTTCGTCCAGCGGGTGGATCTCGGTATAGGTACGCTCGTTGGACACGTTTTTCTGGATGAGCAGATGACAATCGGCCAGTGCTGCGATCTGCGCCGTGTGGGTGATACACAGGATCTGATGTCCCTGTGCGCTCTGACGCAGTACCTCGCCAATGCGTCCGGCTGCCTTGCCGGACACACCGCTGTCGATCTCATCATAGATCACGGTAGGTACAGCGTCCTTATCGGCCATTGCATTCTTGATGGCAAGAGTGATACGGCTCAGCTCGCCGCCGGATGCGATTTTTGCCAGCGGCTTGGGCGCTTCACCGGGGTTTGTTGAGATGTAGAACTCGATGCTGTCCTGCCCATGGCTGGCCAGCGGGCCGCGGGTGTGCCGCAAAGTCATACGCACACCCGGCATATTCAAAAAGTCCAGCGTGCCGGAAATGCGGGTGTTCAGTTCCTCAAAGGCTTTCAGCCGGGTCTGGGTCAGCACCTCTGCCTTTTCCCGCGCTTTTGCGTAAAGACGCAGCTTTTCGGCCTGCAATGCATCGTGGCGCTGCTGGGAATGCTGGATGTTGTCCAGCTCCTCCCGGGCCTTCTGCCCAAAAGCGATCACATCCTCCACCGTGCTGCCATACTTGCGCTTCAGCCGATACAAGAGATCCAGCCGCTGCTCTACCTCGTCCAGTTCTGCATCGTTGGTGTCGTAGGCATCCAGCCGCCCGATCAGATCTGCGGCCACATCCTTGGCGTTATAGTATAAGTCCAGCAGCTGCCCGGCGGCAGCTGTAAGCGCGGGGTCCAGCTGCGCAGCGGCATCCACTGCGTTGGAGGCTTCCCCCAGCAGATCCACCGCGCCTGCAGCATCATCACTGCCGGAAAGCAGTGCATAGCTTTGTGCCAGACGATCCCGAATGGCAGAGGCATTGGACAGCACCTTCCGGCGGTTTTCCAGCGTCTGCTCCTCACCGGCAGTCAGTCCGGCGTCCTCGATCTCCTGCACCTGATATTGCAACAGGTCGATCTTGCGTTGTTTTTCGGCCTCATCCGTAATCAGGGCATCCAGTTCCCGCTTGACCCGCACCAGCTCACGGTACAGGGTATAGTACTCCTGAAAAACTGTACGGTTCTGCGCATAATCATCCAGAATGCCCAGATGATGCGCAGGGTTGAGCAGACCCACAGAATCGTGCTGGCCGTTGATGTTGATCAGACCGCCGCACAGCTCCCGCAGAACGGCTGCCGTGGCCGGCATCCCGTTGATGCGGCAGCTGCTTTTACCCTCGGCGGTGATCTCGCGGCTGAGCAGCAGTGCTTCCGAGCGCTCGTAGCCGGACTGTTCAAGCTTATCCAGCACAGCAGGCGGCACCTGCTCAAAGGCGGCGCGGATCACCGCCTTTGCAGCCCCGGTGCGCACCAAGTCCTTAGAGGTGCGGTTGCCAAGGATCGCATTGATGGAATCGATCAGGATAGATTTGCCCGCACCGGTCTCGCCGGTCAGCACATTCAGCCCCGGTTCAAAGTGCACCTCCGCCTTCTGGATCACGGCAACATTTTCAATTTGCAGGCTGCTCAGCATGGCTTCGTTCTCCTACTGTCATCTCTGCCCCACATAGCGGGTCAGCTCCGAACAAATGGTCTTTGCATCGCGCTCCGAGCGCGCAACAATTAAAAAGGTGTCATCACCGGAAAGAGTACCGACAACGTTTTTCCACTGCAAGGCGTCAAAAACTTCACAGGCAGCATTTGCCATGCCGGAATAGCATTTTACCAGCACAACGTGCCCTGCATAATCCACCCCCAAAACGGACTCGTGAAAGATGGTCTCAAAGCGCCCTTGGGTCTTGGGGTTGAAGCTTTCGTTCCGGCTGGAAACATAGCGGTAACCCTCGGTGGTGGCTGCCTTTACAAGGCACAGCTCTCGGATATCGCGGGAAACGGTGGCCTGCGTTACCTCAAAGCCTTCGTTCCGCAGGTGTTCCAGTAGCACCTCCTGTCGGCTGATAGGATGCTCCTGCACAAGACGTAGGATCGTCTGCAAGCGTTCCGCTTTTGTTTTTGTATCTTCTTTGCGGCTGCGTGCCATCTTAAAAATCGCCTCCCGTGTTATTGTCTTTTGCGCAGTTTCTGGTCAATGGCCTGAAACTGGTCTGCCCGCCCAAAGGTGATAAGCTTGACGTTTTGATCGGACAGACGGATCTCTGCGGTGGCACCCGCCTTGAGGGGGTAGCCCGTACCGCCGTCACAGCTGATAAATACTTCATCATCTGCCACCTGTCCCACGCAGACGTTCAGCTTGCGCTCCTGCGCAAACACCATGGCCGGGCTGGCCAGACTGTGAGGGCAGATGGGAGTCACCACGACGCCCTTGGTCTGCGAGTCCAGAATCGGGCCTCCGGCTGCCAGCGAGTAGGCCGTAGAGCCGGTAGGGGTCGCCACAATAACGCCATCGCCCCGGTAGTGCTCTACCAGAATATCATCGCAGTAAATGCTGAAGTCGATGGCCTGCTGCAAGCGCCCTTTGGTCACCACCACATCGTTGAGGGCGTGACCCTCCCAGCCGTCCTGACCAAGCACCCGGGCATATAAAAGCATCCGGTTATCCAGCTGGAACTCGCCCCGCGCCACGGCGGACAGCTTTGTTTCCATTTCGCCGATCTCGCAGGTAGCCAAAAAGCCGCAGCGTCCCAGATTGATGCCGAGGATGGGCTTTGCGTACCGGAGCGAAAGATTCGCTTCGTGCAGGATGGTACCGTCCCCGCCGATGGTCAGGATCACGTCAGCGCGCTCCAGACACTGCTCCAGCGGCAGATAAACGACCCCTGCCGTGCTGTTTTCTTGCAAAGCATCGTTCATCAGCACGGCTGCGCCGTGGGTCAGCAGGATCTGCGCCGCACGCAGCGCGATTTCGCTGGCAGAGGTCTTGCCCGGATTGGGCGAAATGTAGATCGTCATACCGGCTTCTCCTTTGCTGAAGGCTGGGTCTTAACGATCCAGCGTGGTGTGGCTTGCTGCCACCACCTGTGCGGCGGCTTCATCGTCCAACACTGCGGGCTGGTCACTCTTCTGCACAAACATCAGGTACTCGATATTGCCCTCCGGCCCCTTGACCGGGCTGTAATCCAGTCCGCGCACCACGAAGCCGTTTTCCGCAGCATAAGACATGGCATTGTGCAGCACCTCACGGTGCACGGCGGGGTCGCGCACCACACCGTTTTTGCCTACCTTCTCGCGGCCTGCCTCGAACTGCGGCTTTACCAGACAGACACCCATGGCATCCGGGGTGGTGATGCGCTGCGCCACCGGGAAGATGTGACGCAGAGAAATAAAGGAAACATCCACACTGAAAAACTCGATAGACTCTGCCAGATCCTCCGGCGTGACATAGCGGATGTTCGTGCGCTCCATGTTCACCACGCGCTCATCCGTCCGTAGGCTCCATGCCAGCTGACCATAGCCAACGTCTACGGCATACACTTTCACTGCACCATTTTGCAGCATGCAGTCGGTAAAGCCGCCGGTGGACGCACCGATGTCCATGCAGACCTTGCCGTTAGGGGTAAGCGGGAAACACTTCATGGCCTTTTCCAGCTTCAGACCGCCGCGGCTGACGTAACCGATATCGTGGCCGCGAACCTCGACCACAGCATCCTCCTTGATCATTTCGCCGGCCTTGTCCACCTTTTGCTGGTTGACAAAAACCACGCCGGCCATGATCAGAGCTTTGGCACGCTCCCGGCTCTGCACAAGGCCGTTCTGCACAAGATATTGATCCAACCGAATTTTCACAGCTCGTTTTCTCCTTTCATAAGGGCAGCCCGGACTGCCTGCACAAGATCTGCAGCATCCAGACCGGTGCACTGCTTGATCTGCGGAACAGTCGCGTGCGGCAGACAGGCTATGCGGACGGCGCAGTGCAAAAAGCGTCCGTCCCAGCCTTTTTGCTGCAAAGCATATGCCAGATGTTCGCCAATGCCACCGGCTGCAACACATTCCTCTGCAAACAGTACAATTTTATATTTCAACACAGCATCGATAAGTTTATCTGTAAAGGGATACAACTTTACAAGTTTCAGAACGTCCGTATTCTGCGATGCATCGTTCAATTGGTCGGCGGCTTCCAGCAGATCCTCCAACTCATCCGCATAGCTGACCAGAAGGATCTTTGCTCCGGGCGTCTGTTTCAGGAAATCGTAGTCCTGCTTTGTGCAGGGATACTGCGCCAGCTTTGCACTCTCGCCGCCGCGGGGATAACGGATAGCCCGCGGGCCAGAGACTGTATCCTGCAGTAAATAGTGCAGCCAGTATTGCAGCTCCTCGTAGTTGGAGGGCGCAAAGACCGGGATGCCCATCTGGCTGAGGAAAGCAGCATCGTAGATGCCCTGATGGGTCTCACCGTCTGCGGGAACAAAGCCTGCACGGTCGATGGCAAAGACCACGTTTTCCTTTAAGAGGTTGACATCATGGATGATCTGGTCATAGGAACGCTGTAGGAAGGTAGAGTAGATGCACACCACTGGCAGCATTCCCTGACTGGCAAGACCTGCTGCAAAGGTGACAGCGTGTTGCTCTGCCATGCCCACATCAAAAAAGCGCTGCGGATGACGATGGGCAAAGAATTGCAATCCGGTGCCGTACTTCATGGCAGCGGTGATCGCGCAGAGCTTCGGGTTTTGGATTCCCTCCTGCACCAGCATCTTGCCGAAAACGGTGGAGAAGGACTCCTTCGGCGCAACCTCCGGGTCCGGCATTCCATCCGGGTCAAAGGCGGATACACCGTGATAGTTGCCCGGGTTCATCTCTGCCGGCTGATAGCCCTTACCTTTTTTAGTCACAACATGCAAAAAGTGCGGGCCCGGCCGCTGATAGATCGAGCGCAGAGTGCGCTCCAGTTCCTCCACATTATGACCGTCCACCGGGCCGATGTACTCAAAGCCCATATCCTCGAACATGGTGGAGTGGTACATGGCGCGGCGCACCAGCGTTTTTGCGCCCATCAGCGACTTTTTCATCGGTGTGCCGATCAATGGCACGCCGTCCAGAAAGCTGCGCACATTATCCTTGGCATCATAATAGGCCGTAGTCGTGCGCAGATGGGTCAGATACCGCGCCAGCGCACCAACATTTTTAGAGATGGACATCTTGTTATCGTTCAGGATCACAAGCAGATTCTCCAACCCGCCGATGTTGTTCATACCCTCGTATACCATGCCGCCAGTAAAAGCACCATCGCCGATCACTGCCACCACAAGCCCGGATTCTCGCTTGATTTTTTTTGCCCAAGCCATGCCAATGGCCAGCGAAAGCGCCGTATTGCCATGTCCGGCAATAAAGGCATCGTGCACACTTTCATGGGGGTTCGGGAAACCGGAAATACCATCCAGCTGCCGCAAATGGTCAAACTGCTTCCGGCGTCCGGTGAGCAGCTTGTGGGTGTAGCACTGATGCCCCACGTCGAATACGATCTTATCCTTAGGCGTTTCCAATACACGGTGCAGCGCCACTGTAAGCTCTACGGTGCCAAGATTAGAGGCCAGATGCCCGCCCGTTTTGGAGATGTTTTCCAGCATAAAATGCCGTATCTCCGCGCAAAGCTTCTCCACCTGCTGTGCATTTAGTTTTTTAAGATCGCTGGGCTGATCGATCTTGTCCAGCAACAACGATTCCATATTCACACGTCCTTTATGCGTTTGTACTTTGGGCGTTTCTGTCGTTTCTTACACGACCGGGAACAAAAAGCCCACCAGAGAGCCGAGCAGCACGCCTGCTACGACCTGCAGCGGCGTGTGACCGACCATTTCCTTCAGGTGCATATTCTGCAAAAAGGGAGCATTTTTCTCGCTTACATCGATCCACTGGGCGATCATCTGGTTCAGCACCTTTGCCTGCTCGCCGGTCTCGTGCCGGACGCCCATAGCATCATGCATGGTGATGATCGCTACAACGCAGGCAACCGCGAAAATGGGCGAAGAGATCCCGGCACTGCGCCCGGTAACAATGGCCATGGCGCAGACGGTCGCGCTGTGTGCGCTGGGCATACCACCATCGCCCCACATCCGCTCTAGCTGGAACTTGCCCAGCAGAACAAAGTTGATGATGGTCTTTAACACCTGCGCAATGAACCAGCTGAGGAGCGATGCCGTCAAGATCTGATTTGCTGATAAGATGTTTTGAATAAACTGCATATCCGTATTCCCTTTTCTTTAGTTTTTGCGCACCAGAAGTTGCTGTGCCAACTGCTGCAAAAAAGCCGCTTTTACGCCAAAATGCTGTTGCAGATCATCGCAGATCTGCTCGTTCAGTTTTTGCGCCAGCGCCATTGCACCGTCTGCCCCGTACAGGGTGACGAAAGTTGTCTTGCCGTTTTCACTGTCGCTGCCAATGGGCTTGCCCAGCTGCTCCGGGGTGCTGGTAACATCCAGCACATCGTCCACGATCTGGAACACCAGCCCCAGCCCGTATGCGTAGGAGGCCAGAATTTCGCACTGATGCGGCGTTGCACCGGCTGCGGCAGCGCCCATCTGGACGGCGGCGTTGATCAGTGCACCGGTCTTGTTGCGGTGGATGAGGCGCAACTGCTCCTCGGTGGCCGCCAGTGCCTCATATTTCAGATCCAGTTCCTGTCCGTAGACCATGCCGCGGCTGCCTGCACCTGCACCCAGCGCACGGGCGGCTGCCACGCAGACTTGCGGCGCAGCGGGTGCGTTGGCGATCACCTCAAAGGCCTCGGTCAACAGCACATCACCGGCCAGCATCGCCGTGGACTCGCTGAAAGCCTTGTGGCAGGAGGGTCGGCCCCGGCGCAGATCATCATTGTCCATGCAGGGCAGATCATCGTGGATCAGCGAGTAGCAATGCAGCATCTCCACAGCTGCCGCAAACTGTGCAGCAGTCTGCATCTCGCCGCCCAGCATATCACAGACGCTGAGTGTCAGAATTGCGCGGATGCGCTTTCCACCGCCCAGCAGGCTGTAACGGGCGGCTCTGCATACCTCCGATTCCTCGGGCAGAAAACGGGCGCTGGCAGCATCCAGCGCAGCCGTGGCTTGCAGCAGATATTCCTGATATTGCGCCTTGTATTCCATTATTCTTCCTCCTGCTCCTGCGGGGCTTCTACGGTCTCAGCGATCTTTGCACTGATCTCCTCGATCTGCAACGAGGTTTTTTCCAGTGTTGTATGGCAGTACTGCATCAGAGAGGCCGCTTCCGCATACAGCTTGACGGAATCTGCCAGCGAGGTGTCCTCCTGCTGCATCTGTGCAAGGATCGCGTTCAGCCGATCCATTCCTTCTTCAAAGCTTTTGGGTGCTCTCATTGATCTCCTCCACCGTTTCCACACGGCATCGTGCCTGATATTGTCGGCTGCGCACGCAGATGGTCTGCTCCGGTTGCAGCTGTTCCACGGTACAGACCTTTCCTTTTGTATCGGTTACAAGGGCATAGCCACGGGCCAGCACGCGGTATGGATCCAGCGATGCCGCCAGTGCAGCTGCGTGTTGAAGTTGCATATTTTTGTCATTCATACGCGCTTTTTGTTGCATCTGAATGACCTGTCGCATCTGTTGCAGACGGCCTGAATACTGCTGTAAGATTTTGCTTGGCGCGCTTTGCTCCAACAAAAAGTTGTATTGTTTCAGACTATTATAGCACAACGCAAGTCGTTTTTGTATATTTTTGTGAATATTTTCTTCAATATTTTCAAAAATGCGCTGCTGCTCCTCCCGATCCGGCACCGCAAGCTCTGCGGCGGCGGACGGCGTGGGCGCACGCTGGTCGGCTACAAAGTCCAGAAGGGTGTAGTCGATCTCGTGACCAATGGCGCTGATCAGCGGCGTTTTGCAGCGAAATGCTGCCCGGGCGATCTCCTCGGCGTTGAACACCCACAGATCCTCCCTGCTGCCGCCGCCCCGGGCCACGATGATCTCGTCCACCTTCCCGCTCTGATCCAGCGTGCGGATGGCAGCAGCGATCTGCCGGGCAGCCTCAAAGCCCTGCACCGTTACCGGGCACAGCAGCAGCCGAACGGACGGCCAGCGGCGGCTGATCACATTGCGGATATCCTGCAATGCTGCCCCGGTTTTGCTGGTGACGACACCAATACATTTGGGGTATGCGGGCAGCGGCTTTTTATGTGCAGGGTCGAACAGACCTTCCTTTTCCAGCCGGGCTTTCAGCTGCTCCAGCGCAAGCTGTGCTGCGCCAAGACCGTCCGGGAACATTTCATTCACATAGACCTGAAACGCGCCGTCCCGCTCGTAGAGGGTAGCGCGGCAGCGTACCACCACCCGCATCCCCTCCTCCGGGCGAAATGCCAGACGGCGGGCATCGGTGCGGAACATCACTGCCTTTACGCTGCAAGCTTCATCCCGCAGAGAAAAGTAGCAGTGACCGCTGCGGGCGTTCTGTACAAAGTTTGCAATCTCGCCACGCAGGGCAAGATCAAACAAGCCGTCATTCACATCCAGCAGCGTTTTGACATAGTGGTTCAGCTCTGAGACCGAGATCACATCAGCCATAGACCGGCCTCCCGTGCAGCAAGAATGGACACGCCGATAGCGTTATCACTGGAATACTGCCCCGGCACAAAATAGACTTGCGGCAGCCGCTGCTGCACCCATGTGCGGATGATATCGCTGCTCATCACGCCGCCGGCGCAGACCACCGGCAGACCGGGGTATTCCTTCTGCGCGGCCTTTGTCATGCGGACAACGGTATCTGCCACACAAAGCAGACAGTACTTGCAGACGTATTCCGGCGCTTTGCCGGCAGCCAGTAAGGCGTTGCACTGGTTTTCCAGTCCGGAAAGGCTGCATTGCAGTCCCTTTACGCTGGACTTGGGGCGGATCTCCTCGGTGCACTGCGCTGCAAGGCGGGAGACCTCGGCCCCTGCGGGAAAGCCAAAGCCCAGCCGCACGCCTACACGGTCCACCGCCTGACCGGCGTATAGATCCGTGCTGGTGCCAAGGGTGGTGATGGTACGCACCTGATCACACAGCAAAAGGTCCGTGGTGCCGCCGGAAATATGGAACAGCAGTACCTTCTGGGAGAACAGCGCCTCGCCTTTAGCGGCATACAGCGCCGCCGCAGCGTGCCCCTGCTGATGGGTGGTGTGGATCAGCGGAATACCCCGCGCCGCTGCAAAGGCAGTTGCCGCACTGACACCGGCCAGAAAGCAGGGCATATAGCTGCCCTCTACCGGACGCGGCTTTTGCGAAACACCCACAGCATCTATTTTTGTCAGGTCGAATTCCTGCGCCAGCTCCTGCAGCATCTCCGGCAGAGCTGCCGTATGATGGAACAGCGCATCGCTCTGCCGCAGGCCAAGCTGTCCGGCTTTTACCGGCAAAAAGCGCTTTTTTGCACAAACAACCTCCCCGGCTGTATCAAAAACTGCCAGAGAGGTTGCATAGTTGCTTGTATCGACCCCGAGCGTATAACGGCTCACTGTTCAGCCGACTCCGCGACGGCTTCATCACTCAGGCCATGGTCGCGTGCCACAGCACCCAGCAGGCCATTCACAAACTGATAGTCCTCGCCCGCGCCGTACTTCTTGGTCAGCTCCACAGCCTCATTGATTGCAACACCGGGCTTGTTTTCGCCGCCGAACAGCATCTCAGCCACGGCCAGACGCAGCACGGTCAGGCTGACGCGGGGCAGACGCTCCATGGTCCAGTTGCGCAGATGGGCACGGATCTCGTCATCCACCTCTGCGGAATGATCGTAGTAGGCGTTCAGCAGCAGACGGCTGAAGGCGTCCACGGGATGCTCCTCATCGTTCTCGGCGTGATTGGACAGTGCCTCGGCCAGAGGAATGTCACCGAAGGTCTGCGAAAATGCCAGCAAAAAGGCGTTTTCACGGGCTTCTCTACGGGGCAGAATATTTTCCATAATGTTCCTTTCGCAATACAAACCCTCCCCGCCGGGCGTACCGGGAGGAGGATCGTTTTCTGATATGATTTTTTGCTAAATTTGTTACTGCGCCTCGGCAAGGCCTGCAATGACCAGATCCACGCGACTGACCGTCACATTAGTCATGTTCTGTACGGCAGACTTTACGTTTTCCTGTACCTTTTCAGCCACAGAGGGGATCTGTGCGCCGAACTCCATCATCAGGTGCAGGGTGATGCTGGCCGTGCCGTCCCGCATCTCTACCGCCACAGGCGGCTGGATGCTGGCAGATTCCAGCAGGTTTTTCAGCTTTTTGTTCTGCACGCCGCAGGACCTGTCTCTTATACACATCTGACGCTGCCGACGATCTACTCTGTGTAGA
>OJRG01001089.1_pt1 | contig 11111 bp, 9 predicted proteins | sample 1599121 | NCBI WGS metagenome assembly OJRG01 (sample SAMN03922528, study PRJEB24848) | human gut metagenome | isolation source: stool sample | host: Homo sapiens | place: Germany | collected 2010-05
ACTGGTGTTCCTCCTAATATCTACGCATTTCACCGCTACACTAGGAATTCCGCTTTCCTCTCCTGCACTCAAGTCCGACAGTATTGGATGCAGCCCCCAAGTTAAGCCCGGGTATTTCACATCCAACTTACCAAACCGCCTACGCACCCTTTACGCCCAGTAATTCCGGACAACGCTCGCCCCCTACGTATTACCGCGGCTGCTGGCACGTAGTTAGCCGGGGCTTCCTCCTATGCTACCGTCACTTCCTTCGTCACATAGGACAGAGGTTTACAATCCGAAAACCTTCTTCCCTCACGCGGCGTTGCTGGGTCAGGCTTGCGCCCATTGCCCAATATTCCCCACTGCTGCCTCCCGTAGGAGTCTGGACCGTGTCTCAGTTCCAGTGTGGCCGATCAGCCTCTCAGCTCGGCTACCCATCGTCGGCTTGGTGGGCTGTTATCTCACCAACTACCTAATGGGACGCGAACCCCTCTTTCAGCGATAAATCTTTGACCCCATCCCGATGCCGGGTCGTGGTCTTATGCGGTATTAGCACTTGTTTCCAGGTGTTATCCCCCACTGAAAGGCAGGTTGTTCACGCGTTACTCACCCGTTCGCCACTAGAATCATAAACCTTCCATCCGAAAACTTCCGCTTCATGATCCCCGTTCGACTTGCATGTGTTAGGCACGCCGCCAGCGTTCGTCCTGAGCCAGGATCAAACTCTTGAGTTAAAATCCTGATCGAAACCTTTCGGCTTCGCTCTTTCCTTTTTTCTGGCTCGTCTTCTTTGTCCGACTTGCCGTTGCGATCCTTTCAGATCGCTGCCGGTCTTGTCCTCAAATTTCATTGCGTTTCTTGTTCGTCTGCACTATATAGTTTTCAAGGTGCTCTGCTGCTTCCCCCGCGCTCCCGCGCGAGGCAGCTTGTATATAATACCAAGCCCGCCCTCGAAAGTCAACCCCTTTTTCAAAAAATTTTGCTGCTTTTCGTCGCAGTCTAGCATAAGCAGGACGAAGAGGTGTTTTTCTGTATTTGCAACTTCCATAGGGCGGGGTTATAATAACCCCAAGGAGATTTTTAATTGTATGCGTTCTATTCACGCGCCCATCGGCGTTTTTGACAGCGGGCTGGGCGGGGCCAGCGTCTTGCGGGAAGCCCTGCGCCTGCTGCCCACCGAAAACTATATATATTATGGAGACAATGCCCACGCCCCCTATGGGGACCGGCCGGAGGCGGAGATTACCTCCCTTACCCTGGCCTGCGTCCATAGGCTGGTGGACATGGGCTGCAAAGCCATCCTGGTGGCCTGCAATACCGCCACGGCCAACTGCATCGACGCCATCCGCCAGGAGTTGAATGTGCCTGTGGTTAGCGTGGAGCCGGCCATCCGGCCCGCCTGCATGGCCCCCGGCAACGGCAAGGTGCTCATGATGGCCACCCTAGCCACCACCCGGCTGGAACGATACCTGGCCCTGCAGGCCCGTATGCCGGACCCCAATCGCGTGATCAACATCCCCTGTCCCGGCATCGTGGACCGGGTGGAGGCCGGCCGCTTTGCGGACGAGGATTTCGACGACCTGTTCGACCGATTCCTGGCCCCCTATGAGGGCCTCGCCACCGACGGCATCGTGCTGGGTTGCACCCACTACGTATTCATCCCCGGGGCCTTCCAACGGGCTGCCCGCCGGCATCTCACAGGCCCCTGCCGGCTCTATGACGGCAACGAGGGCACCGTCCGCCAGCTGGGCCGGGTGCTGGAGGAGCACGGCCTTTGCAACCCCGACGGCAATGCCTCGGTCGCCTTCCACACCAGCGGCGATCCCCAGCGGGTCTCCCCCCTGTTCCACGCCTTGCTGTCCCGCTGATTTGCCGTAAAATGGCCTGTCCACGCCCCATTCCTGGCGGCCGGACAGGCCTTTTTTATGCTCAAGCAGCCTCGATCTGGCTTTGCTGGGCCCCTTTCTTCAGGGTCGCGTATAGGGACACCCCCAATACTACCGTGCCGCCGATCACTTCCCGCAGGGTGGGGGGCTGCCTCAGCAGGATCGCGGCCAACAAAATCCCATATACGCTTTCCAGGCCCCCGATCAGGGATAGAGTCTGGACCTTCACCCGCTTCAGGCCGCAACCCACCAGGGCTTGGGCCAGGGCGCTGCACCCTAGGCCCAGCACCAGCACCGCCGCCCAATCCAGGGGCGCCAGCACCGGCTTTAGGATCAACCCCGCCGGCAGCAGCAAAATAGCCGCCGCGCTTTGGGAATAGAAGGCCACCAGCTCCCCCGGGTAATCCTTCACCATGCGCCGGTTGATGAGCACGATGGCGGCATGAAGCACGCTGGCCACCATGCCCCACAGGAAGCCCGGCAGCAGGTCGCCCTGCTGGTCCCCCCAGGGCACCAGCACCGCCGCGCCGGCCAGCATGATCAGCGCCTGGATCACGGCGCCGGGCCGAAGCCGTTCCCGGAAAAGCCAGGGTTCAAAGAAGGTAACGAACACCGGATAGGTGGAAAAGGTAATGGTGGCAATGGCTACGGTAGCCGCCTGGGCGGAATGGAGGAAGGTGATCCAATGGGCCGCCCACAGGGCGCCCAGCAGGGCCATAGCCCCATAATCCCGGCGACAATGGAGGCGCAGAGGGAACCGCCGCAGCAGGAGATAGAGCAGTAAGGCCGGGGAGGAGATCCACACCCGGGCAAAGGTAAGCACCAGGGCGTTCTGGCTGCTCCACTTCCCCGCCAGGGCGGAAAGCCCCAGAAAGAACACCGCAATATGGATCTGAAGCAGGCTTTTCCGATAGCCGGCATCCCGCTTTTCCTTGCTTTTCACAGGTTTTTCCATCATCCTTCCCCTCCCAGGCGAATGGGTTTCAGCGGCCGGGTCTCGTCGATGGGCCCGCCGCCCAGGCACACTTCCCCATCGTAAAATACCGCCCATTGCCCCGGGGTTACCGCACGCTGGGGCTGTTCAAAATCCACCCAGCAGCCATCCCCATCCATTTGGACCCGAACCGGCTGGTCGCTTTGCCGGTAACGGAATTTCGCCGTGCAGGCAAAGCGTTCCCCGGGCGGCGTCCCGGCGATGAACTGCACCCGGCCCGCATAAAGCCCGGTGGAATACAGCTCCTCCCGCTCCCCTTGCTGCACGATCAGCAGGTTTCGCTCCATGTCCTTGCCGATCACAAACCAGCTTTCCCCGGTGCCCGCCGCCATGCCGCCGATCCCCAGGCCCCGGCGCTGCCCCAATGTGTAATACATCAGCCCGTCGTGGCGGCCCACCACCCGGCCTGTAAGGTCCACCATGTCCCCCGGCTGGGCGGGAAGGAACTCCATCAGGAACCGCTTGAAATTCCGCTCCCCGATAAAGCAGATGCCCGTTGAGTCCTTTTTTTGCGCCGTACATAAGCCGGCCTCCGCCGCCAGCCGCCGGACCTCCCCTTTGGAGAGCTCCCCGATGGGAAACATAGCCCGCTCCAGCTGCGCCTGGGTGAGCCCAGCCAGAAAATAGGTCTGGTCCTTGCTCCCGTCCACGGCCCGGAGCAGCTTGACCCCCTCCGGCCCATGGGATAGCCTGGCGTAATGGCCGGTGGCCAGGGCGTCCGCCTCCAGGCCCATGGCGAAATCCAAAAAGGCCCGGAATTTGATCTCGCAATTGCACAATACATCCGGATTGGGGGTGCGGCCCTGCCGGTATTCCGAAAGGAAATAGGAAAATACCCGTTCCCGGTATTCCTTGGCGAAGTTCACCGTATAATAAGGGATGCCGATGGCGTCGGATACCCGGCGCACGTCCTCATAGTCCGCCGCGGCGGTGCAAACCCCGTCTTCCCCCTCTTCTTCCCAGTTTTTCATGAAAACCGCAATCACATCATAGCCCTGCTCCTTCAGGAGCAGGGCCGCCACCGAGGAGTCTACCCCCCCGGACATTCCCAGTACGATCCGCTGCTTACTCATCGATCATGATCCCCGGATTCCGCAACAAGGCGTTGCCTAGATACAGCTCCCCAACGGCGCCCAGCTTGTTCCCATTCTCCAGCATCCATACCCGATGGATGCCCTGGATCTCCGTGATGGCGTTCACCACGCTATAGATGAACAACTGCTCCCGCCGGTTCGCCGGCACCTCGAAATCTGCATATTCCAGCAGGGCTTGCAGCTTTTCCGTAAAGCCCGCCTTCCAGTTCACCACCGCCAGGTCGCCGATTACATATACGCTCTCCACGTCCTCCTGGGTAAACAGGGGATACATCACCCCGGGATCCGCCGGCCCTTTGAACAGCTCCGCCAGCCGCACCTCCGGATCGTAGGCCCGCAGGCTGGATACCGCCCGGGATACCCGGTGCAGCACGCTGCCCTCCGCATCCGGATAGGGCAGGTATACGTTCACGCCCACCATATCCGAAAAGTCATCCCGGGTGCAATACAGCCCCTCCGGATCCAGATTCCGGTAGGCGCCATCCGCCTGCTGCATGTAGATGGCCACCCCCTCCGTATTGGGGAGATAGCCGGTGATGGTCATGGTCAGCGCCCCCGCCAGGATCTTTTCATCATAGGCGTAGGTGGGTTCCTTAAACCGCAGGACAATGATCTGCTTTTCGTATTTTTCCCGTTCCTGCTCATAGAAGGAGTCCACAGGATGGGGCACATCCCCTTCCTCCTCCCCCAACTGCTGGGCTTCCGGCTGGAGCTTGGCAAGGAAGTCCTCCAAAAAGAAGGCCTGGGGCTGCTCCGCAAAGGTCAGGTCCGCCGGCACCACAGGCTCCAAACTGGCGTCCCCATCCAGCAGCTTGCTTACCAGCAGCCCCGCCACATCCGCCCGGCTGTCGCTGCTATCATAATTCACCGTGCTGTTGCGGGCGATGAGCAGCTCCCCTTCCAGATCCGTAAAGTACAGGGTTACCGTCCGGGTCTCATAGCTTCCCGCTTCCGTGCCCGTTTGCTGGGCCAAGGTGCGGAATTCCTGCTCCATGTTGGCAAGGTAGGTGCCCAGCTGCTCGCTGATGGGCGCCAACGCCCCCAGGGGCCGGCCCTCATAGCCCGGCTCCACCCCGTTCAAATACAGGTTGACGGAGCCTATGCCCTCCGCATCGTAAATGGTGGCCGCCACCGCCGCCCGAGCCGCCAGCCACTCCACAAAAGTCGGCAGGGAGGAGGACAGCAGGTATACATTGCAGGCGTCGCTGGAAAGCTCCACCCGCTCCAGGGTATAGTTCCCGGGCAAGCAGGCCCGCAGCACGTCGCTGCTGGGGCCCTGGGTCAGGGCCTCGATCACCGCCTGGGCCCGGCTGATGTTGCCGGTATAGGAAATCTGCCGGGTCTCCGGCACCAGCCGCAGCCCGTCCTCGGATAAAAAGTACAGTTTCGCTTCAAAGCTGCCCTCCCGGGCCACCCCTTCCTCCAGGGTGGGCGGCATATCCTGGCTTGCCTCCATAAGGGGCAGGGTCTCCCCCTTGGCGGTGCAGCCCCCCAGGAGCAGCAGCAAGCCCAGGAACAGCCCCAGGCCGGGGCGGAGGCTTTGTTTCATCTTCTTCATGCCGCGCCCTCCAATATGCTTTTAAAGGAGCCATAGCCGATCTTGTACAGGTCGCCCTCCTTGCGCAGGGTGATCTGGGCGTCCTGGATGCGGCATTGGGTCCCGCCCGCCGTGCGGAAATCCAGGTTCACCCATACGCTGAACGAGCCGTCCGCCTGCTCCTGGGAGGAGAGGATCTCAAAGCCCGTCACATTCCCCAGGCCCAGCATTTCGCTCTCAAAGTTGGCGTAGGTGGGCTTGGTCACCCCCGACACCGGCGCCTCCATGAACAGCACATAGGCCATTTCGTATTCGCCGCTGATCATCCGGGACAGCATACAGCTTACGATCCGCTCCGGGGTCACCACCGCGTCCGCTTCATACTCCATGGGCTCGATCAGGTTGCTGCCCTTTTCCCATGGATCCAGCCCCATTTCCTCCAGGGGAAGGCGTTCCCCCTCCCCGCTGCCGTCCACATCCACCAGAATCTGGACCCGAACCTGCTCCCGGCTGTATTCGCACAGGGTGTTTACCAGGGAGTATACCCCCATCCGCCGCATCAGGTACATTTCCTCCGTGGCCAACTCGATGGCCTGCTGGGCCCGTTGCTGCCCCTCCGGGGTATTCCCGTAGGAGCTGGTGGCCTGCCGGACGGCTTCCACGTTGGAGGTATCCAAAAATTCCCGGGACAAGGTTACATATAGGATGCCGCTATCCCGGCTCACGTCCACCAGGCTGGTGCCCTCCGGGAAGGTGGCGCTCACGTTCCCGGAAAGGGATTGCTGGGGCACCCCCTCCAGCAGGGTGCGGATCATGGCGGTCTCGGTCCGCTCGTTGGCCCGCACGGATATATTCCGGGTCACCGGCACCAGGTAGGCCTCCCCGGTCAGCCGGTAATACAGCACCACGCTGATATCCCTGGCCACCCCATCCTCGGGGTCCAACACCGGCAAGTCATAGGAGAGCCGGTCTTCCTGAATGATCCGGCTGGCGCACCCCGCGAAAAGGAGGCAGCAGCCGGATAGGAGCAGGGCCATAGCCCGTAATAAACGCCGCCGCTTCATAGGCTTTCTCCTTTCAGGGGCAGCCGCACGGTAAAGGTGCTGCCCTGGCCAAGCTGGCTGCTCACCTGGATGTATCCACTGTGCAGCGCCACGATCTTCTCCACGATGGCCAGGCCCAGGCCCGTACCCCCCGTGCCTCTCGACCGGGCCTTATCCACCCGGTAAAACCGTTCGAACAGGTGGTCCACCGCGTTTTCCGGAATGCCGATGCCCGTATCCACCACCTGGAACACCGCCTCGTCGCCCTCGATGAACACCCGGGCCTTTACGCTGCCTGCGTCGGTGTATTTCAATCCGTTCTCCACCAAGTTGATCACCACCTGCTCCATGCGCGTAGGATCCGCCTGGATGGTAACGGGCGCCGCTTCCACGGACAGGTCGATGTGCTTGTCCGCCGCCAGGGGCTGCAGCCGCTTGCACACCCTCTCCGTCAGCTGATCCAGCCGCACCGGCTCCAGGGCAAGGGCCTGCGCCCCCGTATCCTCCTGCACCAGCCGCAGCAGCTCGGTCACGATCCGGGACAACCGGTCGATTTCATGGTTCACGTCGCTGAAGAATTCCTTCATCATGGCGGGATCCGGATCGTCCTGGTAAAGGATGCTCTCGCTGAGCAGCTTCATGGTGGCCAAGGGGGTCTTCAATTCATGGGAGGCGTTGGCAATAAACTCATCCCGCACCCGGTCATGGTCCTCGATCCGCTCGCTCATCCGGTTGAAGGCCCGGCCCAGCTCCGCGATCTCCCCGCCCCCCGTCACCTTGACCCGCACCCCATAGCCCTGGGTGCCCATGCGCCGGATGGCTGCGGTAAGCTCCACGATGGGCTTGGTGAGCCAGCCGGACAGCAGGAAGGTCAGGATCACGATGGTGACCATCATAATGACGAAGATCATGGTGGTTTGCCGGGTCACGTCGTTGATGCTGTCCACCACGTCCTGGATGGAGGCGCAATAAAGCACCGCCCCCACATAGGTGCCGTCCACTGTGATGGGCGCGGTATAATACACCGTCCATATCGCCTTCTGATCCCAGGGCAGCAGGCCGGTCTGCTCCTCATCCCGCTGGACGTAGTGAAAGCCATAGGAGGTCTCCATGCCCCCCACCAGCACGTCCTGCACCTCCCGATAGGGCAGGCGGTAGCCATTGTGCTGGGAGGCGGAGTCCACCTGGACCACCGCGTCCATATCCAGCAGCAGGATGCGGCCGTTCATGGAATAGGCCCGCTCCTGTACATAGGAAAACAGCCGCTCGCCGTCAAAATCGCTCAGCTCCGGGCCGATTTCCAGGGCCAGGCGGGCGGTTTCCTGGCTTTGGTTCTGGGTGCGTTGGGATACCAGGAATTCCTCCATCAGGTTCGCCACCATCTGGCCGATGAACAGCAGGGCGCAAACGGTAATCAGCAGATAGACGCCCGACATCCGGGCCCGCACGGAGCCGAAGAGCTTATTGCGCAAAGTAGTAGCCCACCCCCCACTTGGTCATGATGTGGCTGGGATTGGCGGGATCGGCCTCGATCTTTTCCCGCAGGCGGCGGATGTGCACATCCACGGTGCGAAAGTCGCCAATGTAGTCGAATCCCCAGATGGTCTCCAGCAATTCATCCCGGCTGTATACCTTGCCCGGGTTGGACATAAACAGGTTCAACAGGTCGAATTCCTTCACCGTCAGGTTCACCGACTGGCCGTGGGCCTGTACGCTCCGGTTCCCCAGGTTGATGGTGATATCCCCGGCGGTCAGGGTAAGGCGGGGCGCCTCGGACTTGGCCCCCGTGCGCCGTAGGATGCTCTTGATCCGGGCCTTGACCTCCAAAATATTGAACGGCTTGGTCATATAGTCGTCCGCCCCATACTCCAGGCCCAGGATCTTATCCATATCCTCGCCCTTTGCCGTAAGCATGATGATGGGCACGTCGCTCTTTTCCCGAACGGCCTGGCAGACCTCGATGCCGCTCATCTTGGGCAGCATCACATCCAACAGCACCAGGTCGAACCCGCCCTTGCGGAGCTTTTCCAACGCGATCTCGCCATCCTCCGCGCTTTCCGTTTCATAGCCGTCCTGCTCCAGGGCGAATTTAAGCCCCTTGAGGATCAGCGGCTCGTCGTCTACGAGCAAAATACGTTTTGCCATGGCGTTGACCTCCCGTAAGGCATGGGCTTACGCCTATACCCGCATTTTAATGTTTATTCATACCGATTATATCATATATCCCCCCTTTTGAAACCCGCAATTGCAAAAAATAGGCCTGGCATCTGTACAAACGCACCTAGGATTTGGTATAATGTCATATTGTTGAATATGTATTACTGTCGAATTTCTGCTGGTTTTTGTATCCGGGCTGAAATTTGCCTATTATGATGCAAGGAATCCAAATGTAAAATGTGGCCGTAATTCATAAAATACTTGCAGCATGGTTCAAGTGCCGGACCCTGTGCGGGCTTAGCCTTGCCCACGGCAGGACGCCGGGATCCAAGCCGGTCCCCCGTCCGCCCCAAGCGGGCGCCATAGCCAGATGAAAGGATGAACTGTTTTGAAACGTAGGATTCTGTTGTTGTTAGCGGTTGCCTTCCTGCTGGGCCTGTTTCCCAGCGCCGCCCTGGCGGATTTTGACCCTGCCTCCATCTCCACCCCCTATGTCTGCCTGATGGAAGCGGAGACCGGCGCCGTATTATATGAACACAATGCCCGGGAGCAAGCCTTCCCAGCCAGCACCACCAAGATCATGACCACCATCCTCACCATTGAGATGTGCGATGATCTTTATGAAACCGTCAACATTGGCCGGGGCTTTGATACCGGCGGATCCGTAACCCGCCCCTATGCCCTATCCCGGGACGAGGAGCTCCGGATCATCGACCTGCTATATTGCACCATGATGGTATCCGGCAACGACGCCTCCAGCGCACTGGCCATCTATCTGGCGGGCAGCCAGGAGGAATTTGCCAACCTGATGAACAAAAAGGCCGCGGAGATCGGCATGGTGAATACCCACTTTGTCAACGCCAACGGCCTCCATGATGAAAACCACTATACCACCGCCTACGATATGGCCCTGCTGGCCCAATACGCCATGCAGAACCAGGCCTTCCGGGATATCGTCTCCACCGAGACCTTCGAGGTGCCCGCCACCAACAAGAACCCTGCCCGGCTGCTGGAAAATGCCAACCGGTTGATCCATACCAAGGCGGATACGGATAACCTGGAATACGCCTATGCCACCGGCATCAAGACCGGGGATACCGCCTATGCGGGCCGCTGCCTGGTGGCCTCCGCCCAGCACGACGGGGTGGAGCTGCTGCTGGTGCTCTTCGGCGATATGGAGGGCGAAGTGCCCTCGGAATACCGCTTTGAAAACGCTGCAAAGTTCTTCGACTGGGGCTTTGCCCGATTCGCCACCGCCCCCATCTCCTCCCTAAACCTGATCACCGAGTTCTCCGCGCCGGTATCCAACGCGGCATTTGACAGCGAGAGCGCAGGCGGCGTGTCCGTGCGGGCGGAGCTGGACCCCAACGCCAAGATCGGCGGCCTGTCCGATAAGATCCAGAACATCCAGGCCAACGCCGCCTCCATCACCGCCAACCCCATCTATACCGGCGGCACCCTCACCGCCCCCATCCAGGCGGGCGATGTGGTGGGCCAGGTGGAATACAGCTACAACGGGGAGGTCCTGTACACGGCGGATCTGGTCTCCCAGGATACGGTCAATGAGATCGGCAGCATCGTGGAGACGGATCCCTCCGCCAGCCCCCTTCTGGTGGACGCGGAGGAGCCCAAAGGGAATCCCTTCCTGATCTGGTTCATCATTCTGGCGGTGATCCTCATCCTGCTGGTGGTGATCAAGCTGGTGGCCAGCCGGCGGCGGCGCCGGCGTCGCCGCCGCCGTCCTTCCGCCTACCGCTATCGGGGCCGCCGCTGATGCGCGCCATCGACCTGACCCATACCATCCGGGCAGATATGCCCGTGTTTCCCGGCACCCCTGCCCCGGTGTTGCAGCCTGCGGCTACCCTGGAAACGGCAGGGTTCCGGGAAACCAGCCTGACCCTTACCTCCCATACCGGCACCCATATGGACGCCCCCGCCCATCTGCTGCCCCAGGGCCTGACGCTGGACGCGTACCCTGCGGAGCGGCTGATCGGCCGGGGCCTTCTTTTGGATTGCCGGGGCCAGGCCCTTTCGCCTGCATTGCTCCAAGGGCTTTCCGCCAGCCTGGCCCGGGATGCTTTCTTGCTGCTTCACACCGGCTGGTGGAAAACATGGGATTCCGGCGCCTATTTCCAGGGCTGCCCCTTCCTTCCCCCGGCCATGGCTTCCGCCCTGGTGGCGCTGGGGCTCCGGGGCGTGGGTATCGACGGGCCCAGCGTGGATCCCATCTCCTCCGACACTCTGCCCGCCCATCGCATCCTTCTGGGGGCCGGCCTGCTGATCCTGGAAAACCTCGCCCGCTTGGACCAGCTGACGGACGCGCCCTTTACCCTGTGCGCCTTTCCGCTGCCCTATCCCAACGCGGACGGAGCGCCGGCCCGGGTCATCGCTCTGCAGTGACCCGGGGCTGCCTTGCGC
>OJRG01001093.1_pt1 | contig 11044 bp, 10 predicted proteins | sample 1599121 | NCBI WGS metagenome assembly OJRG01 (sample SAMN03922528, study PRJEB24848) | human gut metagenome | isolation source: stool sample | host: Homo sapiens | place: Germany | collected 2010-05
GGCACGAACCAGACCCAGAGCATGGCCATGGCCCCGCCGATGAAAAAGGACCACCAAATGTCGCTGTAAAACACCAGGTTCAAAAGCCCGCAGCAGATGGCCACGGAGAGCAGCATCGCGCTCAGCAGCAGCGCGGCCTCGCGGCGCGAGACCGGGGCGACTTCCTCGCGGCGCACGGGGAAGAAGCCGGGCTCGGCGGCGTCAACGGGACAGGAGGGGTTCACTACCGGCGTACGGCAGAGCGGACACTCCCGCGCGCCGGGGTTCAGCTCGACGCCGCAGTTTACACAGTAGGACATACCGGCACCCCCTTAACGGTTGCTCTCGACGCGCACGTGGAGTCCCTCGCGCACGAGAAAGCGGAAAAACTCGCGCTCCAGGTCGGTCTCCTTCTGCACGCCGGAAAAGGTTATCTCGAAAACATCTCCGTAGCTGATGCTGGAGACATGCGGCCTGGCCACAGTGGCCTGACCGAGGATGACCTCCATGTGGTCGATGTATGGCCTCATGCACTCCGGCAGGGCGAAGGCCCCGGGGTTCGTGAAAACGGCGCTGTATGGCAGCACGCCTGTGAGGTGGTAGCTCAGGAGCATGATGGGGTTTTTGAGCACGCGCGGGATGAGGATGAGAAAAGGATTCATAAGCAGCCGAACGCCGCGGGTCATGGCGGCGCGGAGCTTCACGGGCTCGGCGGTGAGGCGGATGTAGTGCCGCATGAGGGCGACAAGCTGGGGAAAATCGTAGTCCCCGAGCGTAGGGTCCACGGAGGGCTGGACGGTGAGGATGAAATTCCTGAGCGTCTCCGAGGGGAAGAAGGAGCGCAGGTTCACTGGCACGGCGAGAGTGACGGGCCGCTCCCGGAGCGGCCGCTCGCGCCGCTGCTTTTCGATGAGCAGCTTCATGAGCACGGCGGCGAGGTACTCCGTTACGGAGGCGCCGTAGGAGCGGGCCTTGTCCCGGAGCTCCGAGACGGAGAGAAAACCCATCGTGACGTGGAAGGTGTAAAAGGGCTCGGGCGTGCCGCGGTTCTGATAGGCGCGGGCGACGCGGGGAAGGGCGCGCGAGGCCTTGCCGGCGTAGCGGAGATAGGCGTCTTCCCGTTCCTCGGCCCGGGGCGGCTCGTCCAGGTCGATTATCCCCTCGCCGGAGGGGATGTCCGCGCCGCGCAGGCGCAGATATTCTGCCAGCACGGCCTTGAAAAAGGTCATCGTCCCCGCCCCGTCGGCCAGGGCGTGGAAGACCTCGATGGAAATGCGGTTCATGTAATAGTAAAAGCGGATGAGCCAGCCGCTGTCCTCGTTGAAGCGCACGGGGCGGCAGGGGTCGGCCACATCCTCACGCACGTAGGGTCCGGGCGCGGTGTTCGGCTCGAAGTAGTACCAGAAAAAGCCCCGGCATATCTTGACGGCAAAGCCCGGAAAGCGCGGCAGCGCCTTGTCCACCGCCGCCTGGAGGCAGACGGGGTCCACCCGCTCGGTCATGACGGCGGAAAAGCGGTATATGGCCGAAAACTGGTCCCTCTGGATAGAGGAATACATGAAGCTGGCGTTGTCCATCCTGTACCAGGGAGTGCGGGGTCTGTCCATAGTCGCCTCCGAAGAAGGTATAATGGGATTTTACCACCCCCCGTCAAGGCTCACAAGTCGAAATTCAAAATATGTTAAAAACCACGCGGGAACTTTTCTCCCGAATAACAGTCATATGGCCACGGCGGCAAACCGCCGGAATAATCTTAGAGCAAATCAAGGAGCAAAACAAAATGAAAAAGTACATTGCGGCATTTCTCTGCATAGCCATGTGCCTGGCGCTGATGAGCGCCTGCGGCACTGAGACCAAGCCTGAAGAGAGCACCGAACCCATCACGAGCGAGCAGCCTTCCGAAGCCCCCGAGGACAGCGCGGAGCCCGAGAACCCCGAGGACAGCGCGGAGCCCGAGAACCCCGAGGACAGCAGCGAGCCCGAAACTTCGAGCCCCCTGGCCGACGCCATAACCTCCGCCCGCGGCGACGAGGAGAATGAGGCCTACCCCGTCCAGAGCGACAAGGATGCCATTGAGAGCATGTATTACGACGTGCTCGGCTTCACCGCCGACGATGTTACTGAGCTGGCCATGAGCGTCTCGCTCATAAACGTCAAGGCCTACGGCATCGTCATCGCCAAGCCCGCCGAGGGCTGCGAGGAGACCGTCAAGGCCGGGCTCCAGGGCTTTATCGACACCCAGTGCGCCAACTTCGAGACCTATCTGGCTGACCAGTACGAGATAGCGAAGAACGCCAAGTTTGAGACCCTGGATGACGGCACCATCATAATGGTCATGTGCGAGAACGCCGACGCGGTCTACGAGGCCATAGTCGCCGCCCTGGCCGCCTGACGCGGAGCGCCGCCCCTGTGGAGGGGCGGCGCTTTTTTCTGTCCTGCCCCCGCTGTTCAAGGCGGGCGGACTGTGGTATAATCGGCTAAAACGCCGGGAGGGGGTCAGGTAGTGCCAAGCAAAAAGCACAAGCTCGTGAGCGGGCCGGAGGAGCTGAAGCTCGCTCCTTTCATGCGGCTTCTGAAGGCCGTCCACAGCATGGGAGAGCCTGAGAGTTTCACACCGGAGGACCTCGAAAAGCAGCGCCGCTCCCAGGACGCGCTGGGCAACATGGCGGCCTCGATGTCCGGCCTCGTGTGGGAGCCCTTCACGCTCGCCGGCATGGACGCCGCCTGGATGCGGCTTTCCCGCGAACACAGGCGCCGCCGGGTCATCCTCTACTGCCATGGCGGCGGCTACACGAGCGGCGGACTGGGCTTTTCCAAGGTCCTGGCCTCGAAGCTCACCCGGGCCACGGGGATGGACACCCTCGCCTTCGACTACCGCCTCGCGCCGGAGCACCCCTACCCCGCGGCGGTGGAGGATGCCCTGACCGCCTGGGGCCACCTTGAGAGCCTGGGCATAGCGCCGGGGGATATAGTTCTGGCGGGAGACTCCGCAGGCGGGAACCTGGCTCTGGTGCTCTGCCTGAAGCTGCGCGAGGCAGGCCGCGGCCTGCCGGGGGCGCTGCTGCTGATGTCGCCCTGGACGGATATGACCGCCTCTGGCGAAAGCCTGCGCGGGCGCGCGGGGATAGACCCCGTGCTCACGCCGGAATACATGTACGCCGTGCGCGAGGCCTACGCCGGGGGGCTGGACCCCTCAGACTGCCTGCTCTCGCCGCTCTTCGCGGACTTTGCGGGCTTCCCGCCGGCGCTCATCCAGGTGGGCACGCACGAGATACTCTATTCCGACGCCGAGCGCCTCGCGGAGCGGATGCTCGCGGCAGGCGCGGACTGCCGCCTGGAGGTCTGGGAGAATATGTGGCACGACTTCCAGATGTACCCCAGCAAGACAGCCTCCAACGCCATCCAGAATATGGCCCATTTCCTGCTGGAAGTGCTCTGACGGCGCGGCGCCTGCGCAGTATCGACAAAATACGCCCCATAAACAGGCGGGATTTTTGTATATGTTTTTTCGCCTGAAGGCGGCGAAAAAGCCTCGGATGATGCAAATTTGATGCAATCGTGTTATATTGTATTAGCCGGAGGTGAACGGCATGTACAGGATACTTGTCGTGGAGGACGAGAGACCCATCAGCGACCTCATCGAGATGAACCTCTCCGAGGCAGGCTACACCTGCGTCTGCGCCTATGACGGGCTGGAGGCGGCGAACCTGCTGGAGAAGGAGGGCTACGACCTCGTGCTCCTGGACATTATGCTGCCGAAGGTGAGCGGCTACGAGCTGCTCGACTTCATAAAGCCGCTGGGGATACCGGTCATATTCCTGACCGCTAAGGGTACTATGGCGGACAAGGTCAAGGGCCTGCGCCTGGGCGCGGACGACTACCTTGTGAAGCCTTTTGAGATAGTCGAGCTGCTGGCTAGGGTGGAGGCCGTGCTCCGCCGCGCCGGCAAGTCTGCAACGGAGATAAGCATCGAGGGCCTGACGATAGACACGCGCTCGCACACGGTCATGCGCGGCTCCCGCCAGATCCCGCTGACGGCCAAGGAATTCGAGCTGCTGCTGCTCTTCGTGCGCAACCGGAACATCGCACTCTTCCGCGAGACTATTTATGAGCGAGTCTGGGGCAGCGAGTACATGGGCGACTCCCGCACCGTGGACCTGCACGTCCAGCGCCTGCGCAAGAAGCTGCACTGGGACGACAAGATAAAGACCATCTACAAGGTGGGATACCGACTTGAGACCTAAGAGCGCCCGCGCCGCGTTTCCCCTGGGGCTTTTTTTGGCCTCCACCTGTGTCATGGCGGTCATCATCTGCCTCGGGGCCTGTATAGCGATAGGCCGCGGGGCCGGGCTGAGCTACCCGGCCTACGCTGTTTTCCTGCTGCTCGCCTCCCCGGCGGGCGGCGGGCTCGTTGCGTTTTTTTCGCTGCGGGCTCAGGGGCGCGCGGCGCGCGAAGCGGAGCGCCGCCGCCAGCAGGCGGAAGAGCTGGAGGGCGAGGTTAAGCTGCTTGAGGAGGCGGCGGAGCGGCGCGAGGAGTTCATCGCCAGCTTCGCGCACGAGCTCAAGACGCCGCTCACCGCCATAATAGGCTATGCCGACATGCTCCGCTCCCGCGAGATGAGCCCGAAAAACAGGTTCACCGCCGCGGGCTATATCTTTTCCGAGGGCAAGCGGCTGGAGGCCCTCTCCCTCAAGCTCATGGAGATAATAGTCTCCGGCAAGCAGGGTATAGAGCGCCGCAAGTTCGACGCGCCGTATTTCATACGCGAGGTCGCGGCTGTAACCGTGCCGTCCCTGGCCTCAGACGGCATGACCCTGGACATGCGCTGGGAGCAGGGCGAGGTGGAGATAGAGCCGGACCTCTTCAAGACGCTCATGATAAACCTCATCGACAACGCCCGCAAGGCCTCGCGCAAGGGCCAGACGATAGAGCTCTTCGGCAAGCGCGAGGAGGATGGCTACGCCTTCTATGTCCGGGACCACGGCCGGGGCATGAAGAAAGAGGACCTCTCGCGTATAACGGAGCCATTCTATATGATAGACAAGAGCCGCTCCCGCGCGCAAAACGGAGCGGGCCTCGGCCTGGCCCTCTGCCAGCGCATAGCCGAGCTGCACGGCACCACCCTGGAGTATGAGAGCGAACCGGGCGAGGGCACCACCGTGCGCGTCTTCCTGAAGGGAGGCGGCGGGGAGTGAAAAAGCCGAAGCCCGGCCTGTATGCCGGCATCCTGACGATGTTGGTCTTTGCCGTCTGCCTGACCGTACCAGCCCTCATGCTCCTCGGCCGGACGCAGGAGCCCGCCGCGCAGGAGGAGAGCCCGTCACCCACGGAGGTCCTCAGCCTCGCCGAGCGCGTGCAGCTCTATACACTGTACGACGAGGGTCAGCTCTCCCGCCGCGCCCTTGACGCCGAGGAGATAGACGGCGACATCCTCGTCGCCGCCATCCGCCGCGCCAACGCCGTGGAAAACGTCCTCGTGGCAGACCACGGCGCCCAGCGCAGCCTCAGCTCCACCGGTACGAACTTCTACACCGTTTCCGAGGGCGGCAAGACCATCCGCGTCCTGGAGTACTACCGCGAGTGGACGGGCGACTGGAGTAACTGGTTCTGGATAAAGCTGGATATCGACACGCTGGACGTCTTCTACTGCTACTACAGCGCCTCCTGCGAGCGGAACCTCGCCGACTACAACGCTGACGACTACTACAACGCCTCCGCGCTGCTCGGAAGCTTTGCCTCGGCGCTCGACTACGACGGATTTCAGAAGATCCCGGAGGGTATAGAGGACAACGTCCCCTTCGAGGTCCGGCTCACTAACAGCGCCGCGGGCGAGGAGCGCAGCTACGAGTGCCGCATGCATACCTACTCCGACTCCGCCTCCCTGCTCGTTGACCGCGAATTTACGCTCACAGGCTGAAAATATGCAAAAATGATGCGAAAATGATGCAATTCTGACGAAAATACGATACAACCGCCCTGTATGATATGCATACAGGGCGGTTTTTCCGCCCCGCGAAAGGAGCGGCTATGAAAAACATGCGAAAATTGTCCGGGGCGCTTCTGGCGCTGCTGCTCGTGCTGCTGCTGGGCATAGGGGCCATGGAGGCGGGCTCGTCAGGCGAGAGCGGGGACAAACCCCGGCAGACGGAGGGGGGCACGGAGCCCAGAATGGAACAGCCCTCGCCCGCCGGCGCGGACGACTGGCGCCTGACGCTGGTGAACACGGAAAATCCCCTGTCCCGGGATTATGAGCCCGATACCGCTGAGGCCGACAACGGCTATCTCTTCGATTTGCGTGCCGTGGAGTCCCTGCGTGCGTTGCTCCAGGCCGGACGCGAGGCGGGCCTGGACCTCGTCGTCACCTCCGGCTGGCGCAGCTGGGCCTATCAGGAGCAGCTCTTTGAGGACAAGGTGGGACGCGTCATGGCCGAGACCGGCCTCGGGCGCGCCGAGGCCGAGGAGCTTGCCGCAGCCGAGGTCGCCCGCCCCGGCACGAGCGAGCACCAGCTGGGCCTTGCGGTTGACATAATATCAAACGCCCATCCGGAGCTGGACGAGAGCTGGGCGCAGACGGAGGAGGCCGAGTGGCTCAAGGAAAACTGCGCAGACTACGGTTTCATCCTGCGCTACCCGCCGGACAAGTCCGGCATCACGGGCATAGTCTGGGAGCCCTGGCACTTCCGCTATGTGGGCGAGGAGGCCGCGCAGTACATAATGGAAAACGGCCTCTGCCTGGAGGAATATCTGGAGGAGCAGCAGTAAAAAAAGCCCCGCCGCCCGATTTGGGCGACGGGGTGGATTTTTGGGAATCCCTCAATTTTTCCTCCAGGTGGAGGGCAGGAAGAGGATGAGCATGGGGTAGATCTCCAGGCGGCCCACCAGCATATCGAAGGAGAGCAGCACTTTGGAAAAGTTGGAGAACATGCCGTAGTTCCCCATGGGGCCTACGAGGCTGAGGCCGGGGCCGACGTTGGAGATGCAGGACGTGACCGCGGTGAAGTTTGTCTCAAGATCGTAGCCGTCGAGCGAGACGGCCAGGGTGGACAGGAAAGTTATGCCGATATAGAGTGCGAAGAACACCAGCGCGCAGCGGATGGTCGTCGTGTCTATGCTGTGGCCGTCGAGCCGGACGGAGACGGTGCGCCTGGGGTTGAGCAGCTTGCCGAGCTCCTGCTTGGCGGCGCTGGCAAGGATGTGTATGCGCGAGACCTTGATGCCGCCGCCCGTGCTGCCCGCAGAAGCGCCGATAAACATGAGCAGCACCAGCATCCCCTTGGAGAAGGCGGGCCAGTGGTTGAAGTCCGCCGTGGCGAAACCGGTGGTCGTCATGATGGAGGAGACCTGGAAGAAGGACAGGCGCAGGCTGTGCCAGAATCCGCCGTAGTCGCCGTTTATGTCCAGCGCGATGGCGAGGGTGGCAAAGGCTGCGATGCCGAAATAGAGATGCAGCTCCGAGTTTTTGAGCGCCGGCCGGAACTTGCGCATGATGAGCAGGAAATAGATGCTGAAGTTGACGCCGAAGAGCAGCATGAATACGCCAGTGACGACGTCAATATACGCGCTGTTGTAGAAGCCTATGGAGGCTGCCTTGACGCTGAAGCCGCCGGTGGCGGCCGTGGCCATGGCGTGGTTCACGGAGTCGAAGAAGGGCATCCCGCCCAGGCAGAGCAGGAGGATGAGCATGACGGTGAGCGCGACGTAGATGAGGTAGGTGATGGCGGAGCTGTGCCGGATGCGCGGCACGAGCTTCCCGACCTGAGGCCCCGGCACCTCCGCGCGCATGATGTGCATGCTCCGTTCCTCGGAGAGGGGCAGCACGGCCATGATGAAGACGAGCACGCCCATGCCGCCTATCCAGTGGGAGAGGCTGCGCCAGAGCAGCACGCCGCAGCTGAGCTCCTCGACATTGGCGACAACGGAGGCGCCCGTCGTCGTGAAGCCGGAGACGATCTCAAAGAAGGCGTCGAAATAGTTCGGTATCTCGCCGGAGAAGACGAAGGGCAGCGCGCCCACAAGGCTCATGAGCAGCCAGGAGAGCGCGACGCTGACGAAGCCCTCGCGCGCGTAGATGTCGTGATGCCGGAGCTTGGGCAGCGTCAGCAGCCCGAAAAGGGCGGCCGCAATGAGCATCGTGCAGACAAAGGGCAGCACGCTTTCGCCGTAATAGAGCGCCGTAAGCGTCGGCAGCACCATGAGCGTGGCCTCGACCGCCATGACGCGGCCGAGTATTTTGGATATCATCCTGTAATTCATGGCCGGCGGCTACTCCTCAAATATATCGTCGAATTGCTGCATGCCGAACTTGGTCGTTACGGCTATAACGCTGTCGTGGAGCTTAACGCAGTCGTTGCCGCCGGGTATGATGCACTCGTTGCCCCGGATGATGGCGGCCAGCAGGGTGTCGCGCCGGATGCGAAGGCTCTTCAGCGGTATGCCGAGGTAGTCCGCGGGGCGCTTTATGGAGAATTCCAGCGCCTCGGCCTTGCCGTCTGCGATCTCGTGCAGGGACTCGATGCCGCTGGCGTCTATGGAGTTCTGCATGGCACGGACGTAGGTGACGATGTTGTCCGCGGCGATGTTCTTGGGGGTGACGAAGCTGTCGAGCTTGTGGGAGTCCACCATGCGGCGGAAGCAGTCGTCGTTGACCTTGGTGATGACCTTGCCGGCGCCGGAGCGCGCGGCGAACATGGAGGTTATGATGTTGTTCTGGTCGCTGCCCGTGAGGGCGACGAAGGCGTCCGTGGTGCGGATGCCCTCCTCCTCGAGGACCTTGGGGTTTGTGCCGTCTCCGAGGAGTATCTCGGCGCGCGGGAGGAAGCCCTTGATTATCTCGCAGTGCTCCTCGCTGCGCTCGATGATGCGCACTCGGATGCCGGCGTCGAGCAGGGCCGAGCCGAGGTAGAGAGATATGCGTCCGCCGCCCAGTATCATTACGTCGCGGACACTGCGCTTGTAGGAGCCGACGGACTTGAAAAAAGCGCTCATCTCCGCGGAGGGGCCGACGACATGGAGCACGTCGCCCGCAGAGAGGACGAAGTCGCCCTTGGGGATGATGACGCGCCCGTCGTGCTCGACTGCGCAGATGAGGAGGTTGGAAGCATATTTGTCGCGCAGCTTGACTAGCCTGAGCCCGCACAGCGGGGACTCGGGCGCGAGGGTGAACTCCACCATTTCTGCCCGGCCCTTGGCGAAGGACTCGACCTTGGCTGCGGAGGGGAAGCGGAGTATGCGGGAGATCTCAGAGGCTGCGGCCTGTTCCGGGTTCAGCACGAGGGAGAGGCCGAGCTCGTCCTTGAGAAAGACCATTTGGCGGAAGTATTCCATCGTGCGCACCCGCGCGACGGTGTTGCTGACGCCCAGCTTCTTGCCCGTGAGGCAGCAGAGCATGTTGACGGAGTCGTCGCTTGTGACGGCGATGAGCAGGTCGGCTTCTCCGACTCCGGCCTCGGTAAGGACGGTATAGTCCGCGCCGTTGCCGTAGAGCACCATGGCGTCCACGCCGGTGGATATCTCCTCAAGGCAGTCTGTGTCGGTGTCGATAACGGTTATGTCGTGACCCTCTTCGGCGAGGCGCCTTGCTATCTCCTGGCCCATGCGCCCGGCTCCGACAAGAACGATCTTCATTGTCCCTTACGCTCCTGTTGCTTAGAAATTTTCGCGCGGCGTCGGCCGCGGCCCCGGTTCCTCGGCTGAGAGGACTTGGCGGCGTAGAAGCTCTGCATGCTCTCGTCCGCGCGGTAGGCGAGGCGGCCGGCGGAATAGCTGCCGTCGTCGGAGTGCTTGAATTTTATCCTCAGCAGCAGCTTGCCGTCCTGGGGGCACTCGGCGAGGCACATGTATCTCTGGTCGCCCTGGTTTATCCAGCGGGAGAATTGCATCTCGGCACCACAGATGGGGCAGGCCGGGGCGGCGAGGGAACAGTCGGCAAAGGCGTCGCCCTTGGAGGCGTAGCCGGAGAAGGCGCTGTGGGCGATGGGCTCGGGAGTGTCCGGGCGGGGCTTCTTCTCCTTGGGCGCGCCGCGGTGGGAGAGTATCTCCACGGCGTCGGCATACTGCTCCATGCCCGAGACCATGTCGAGCCGTGAGCAGACGAGGCCGGTGTTGTAGGCGTCGCCCAGCGCATCGTGGGCCACGCGGGTCTGCTCGATGCCGAAGTGCTCCATGGCGGTGGCGAGGGACTTCTGGTTTTTGTCACCGCCGGTCTGGAGGTTGTATATGAGCTGAAGGTTTACCCAGCCGGCTATCCAGTCCCAGTCGAGGTCGTGAATGATGATGTTCTGCTCCATGATGCCCTGGTCGTCATAGCCCCAGGTGAGGAAGGTGACCCCCTCGCCGCACCAGGCGCGGAACTGCTCAAGCGCCTCCGGGAAGGAGACGCCGTGGGAGAGCCGCTCCTTGTCGAAGCCGGTGAGCTTTTTTACTTTGTAGTGCATGCGCTTGAAGTATACGGGCTTGACGTCTATCTGAAATTCCTCGCCCGGGGTCATGTCCTCGTTGAGGCGAACGGCGCCTATCTGGATTATCTCACCCCGCAGGTGGATTGGCAGCCTGTTGAAAACGGAGGATTTGGAGCTCATCGCCTGATTCCACTCCAGATCCACCACTACATAATTCATCGGAATACCGTCCCCTTTTCCCTTAGCGCTGACGCTAAACACATTCCCAGTCATTATATCACAGGGTAAAATATATATCAATCAGGCATTTGGCCCGTGAAGCGCATAAAAATAGTATAAAGCCCAAATCCCCAAAGCGGCCGTCCGACCCCACCCGGACGCTGGATTACTGCCGGCCCCACGTCGCCGCAGCCGCCCCGTAGGGGACGGCGTCCTCGACGTCCCGCCCTCACGGCCCACGCCGGCCTCACCACGTTCCGCCAGCCCCTGCCCGGACGTGTGATGATCTCGCAGTAAATCCCGCGGCGCACGGCCCGTTTCCCACCCGCCGTAGGGGTCGGCGTCCCCGACGACCCTTTCCTTCGTCCATCGCCAGCCCCACCACGTTCCGCAAGCCCCCGTAGGGGCGGGGTTCCACCCCCGCCCGGCGTTCGTTCACCACCGGCGT
>OJRG01001106.1_pt1 | contig 10919 bp, 13 predicted proteins | sample 1599121 | NCBI WGS metagenome assembly OJRG01 (sample SAMN03922528, study PRJEB24848) | human gut metagenome | isolation source: stool sample | host: Homo sapiens | place: Germany | collected 2010-05
GGCCTAGGCTGTTAGCTGGCGGTCATGACCAGCCCTTGAATGGAGCGGTATTTATCTTCGGTCACCACCTGGGTGTCTATCAGCTGGCCTTGGGCGTCGTAATATTCCTTATAGGTGACCGCGATGCAGCCCCGCCGGCTTTCCCGCACCTCCAGGATCTCCCCGGGGGCCAGGGAGGGATCCACTTGGTATTCCGTGCCCAGGTCCTCCAGGGTGGCGGTTTTTTCCGAGCGGATGCGGATGCTGCGACCCTCCGGCAGGGGGGCGCCGTAGATGCCCACGGTGATGGTTTTCTCATCCGTATCCACCTGGGCGGATAGGGTCACAGGCAGGTCACTGGTATTGAGGAAGCGGAAGTTGGGCCCGTCCGTGCTGATGGTGGCGTCCCGGCCTGGGTCGATATAGCCCAGGGGCCAGGAGTGGTGGTGGCGCTCCGTGACTGTGAGATCCGCCATGAGCACGGCGTTGTATAGGGTGGAAGATACCTGGCAGACCCCGCCGCCATATTCCTGCACATAGGCGCCGTCCCGGATGCCGGCGGCTTCCTTCCAGCCGTTTTCCTGATTTCGGTCCCCCAGGGTCTCGTTCATGTCGAATTCCTGTCCGGGCTTGACCTCCACGCCGTCGATCAATTCTGCAGCCTTTTGGATGTTATGCACCCGGTTTTTTTTGCCATAGGTGCTGCCGGCAAAGGAGGTGGAAAATTGGCAGATCAGCTGGTGCTCCGCCTGGGCCTGCTCCTGGGTATAGGCGGGCGCCTGCTCCAGGAAGGGCACCTGGATGGGCTCCCGGTTCCCGGATTGAATGGCGGCTTGCAGGGCTTGGGCCAGGGCGGGGACATCCACCTGGCGGCCGGCTTCGGCCTTGGTAAAGGTAAAGGCCCCGGCTTCCTGGTCGTATAGGGCCTGGGCGTCCTGGGCAGGCTGGTTTAGAGAGGCCACCGCGTCGTCCAGGGCGGCCCGCAGGGCCGACAGTTCCGCCTGGGGCTGGCAGGACAGGCTGCGGATCTCCCCGGCAGGGGCATAGGCAGGCAGGGCCAGGGCCTGGGTAAGGGCGGACTCCACATCGAAGCGGATGGGGAGGCTGGCAGCGGAGAGCAGCAAGGTCTCCCCGTCGGCGATGAGCGGATATTCCCAGGCGGCCAGGGCAGCCTGGTGGGTTTGCGCCAAGGCGTCCTGGGCCTGCTGGATGGTCATGCCGGAGACCGGCACCCCGTCTATATAGATGGATGGGCCCAAAGCGGCGCCCTGGGCCTGGGCTTCCTGCAGGCTATCCGGGGCAGGGCCTGCGCAGGCCCCGGCCAATAGCAGCAGGATCAGCATGAATGGGATAAAAATGATGGGCTTCATGGCTGCTTCCTTCCTGGGTGATATGTATCAGTATGCACGGTATGCATCTTTTTCTTGCATCCTGGATTGGGTTGGACTACAATAGAAATACCAGGAACCTACGGCAGGAGTTAGAGCAATGTTTTTTGACATGAGCGACAAGCAATCGCTGACCACAAAAGTATATAATCACATTCGGGACGGTATCCTGGACGGCACCTATCCCATCGGCGGCTATCTGGTGGAGACCCGGCTGGCGGATGAGATGGATGTAAGCCGTACGCCGGTGCGGGAAGCGCTGAAGCAGTTGGAGCTGGAAGGCCTGGTGGATAGCATTCCCAACCGGGGGATGCGGGTGCAGGGGATCACGGATGGGGATCTGGACGACATCCATACCATCCGGCTGCTGCTGGAAGGACAAGCGGCCTGGTGGGCGGCCCAGCGGATCGATCAGGAGCATCTGGACCGGCTGGCGGAAATACTGGAATTATTGGAGCTATACACCAGGCGCAACGATGTGAGCCAGCTGGCCAAGCTGGATAGCGCCTTTCACGACGTGATTTATGATGCGGCAAGAAGCCGTATGCTCAAGCATGTTTTGACCTCCTTGCATCAAAACGCCCGCAGGGGCCGCCGCAGCAGCCTGACGGCGCCCAGCCGGCCGCACTATTCTTTTCAGGAACATCAGGCCATCTTCCGGGCGTTGGAAAAACACTGCCCGGAGGAGGCGAAGGCGGCGATGGAGCAACATATCGCCAACGCCTGCGCAAAGGAAGAAACGGAATGATCCATGCCCCGTCGCGGTCTGCGGCGGGGTTTTTACGAGCAAAACCAAAACATAGACAATCGTGGAATTATGCCTTGGCGCTCTGCGCCCAAGGTATAAATGGCGTTTCGGGAAAGCGGGACGGGGCAGGCAAAGGAGGCGGGCATATGCGTTTGATCCCCTGTGCAGGCGAAGGGTTTATGGTGGCAGGCGGGGGCCGGTTTTTGCTGTCCCGGATCCAGGAGGCGGCGCCGCTGTTGCGGGAGGAATATCCGGAGCAAGCCCAGCTGATCTATCTGGACCCGCCCTTTGGGACGGGGACCAGCTTTTATGCCAAAGTGGATGCCGGACAGACGCCGGTGCAGGCCCCGGCCTATACGGACCGTCTGGCCCGGGAGGCGTATTTGGTCGTGCTGAGGGAAGCTTTGCGCCTGTGCCATGACCTGCTGGCCCCCACGGGAGCGGTGTATGTGCATATCGATCATCGGATGAGCGCCTATGTGCGGCTTTTGATGGACGAGATCTTCGGGCCGGAAAACTTTGTAAACGAGATCATCTGGGCCTATCGCAGCGGGGGGCGGGCCACCCGGTACTTTTCCCGGAAGCATGATAATATCCTGTTTTACCGTAAGAGCCGCCGGATGTATTTCAACATCCAGGCGGTGGGGACGCCCAGAGGCCCGGAGCGGCGCAACCATATGAAGCGCATCGTGGACGAACAGGGCCGGGTGGCTTATTCCATCCGCTCCGGGGGCCGGGAATACATATACCGGGAGGACGCCCTGGTATATCCGGGGGACGTTTGGGAGGATATCGGACATTTGCACCAGCGGGACCCGGAGCGCACCGGCTACAGCACCCAGAAGCCCCAGGCGCTGCTGGAACGGATCATCAATGCCTCCAGCCGGCCGGGCGACCTGGTGATGGATCTGTTTTGCGGCAGCGGCACCACCGGGGCGGCGGCCTTTGCCCTGGGCCGGCGATGGGTGATGGTGGATGCGTCGCCGGTGGCCATGCTGGTGCTGCGCAAGCGGCTGCTGCAGGCCATGGGCCAGGGGGATCTGTTCACCCAGCCCGGGGAGCTGCGGCTGGAATACCATTGCGGCCCCGCCGACTGGGAGCCGCCGGCATTGCAATGGGAGCAAAACGACGCTTGCCTGACCCTGTATCCCGAAGGGCCCTTGGCCTATGTGGCTCTGGGCCGGATGGCGGACGGCTGCTTCCGCCCCCTGGAATACGATCTGGAGCCGGGGCCCCAGCGCAGCATCCAGGTTCCGGCCCAGGCCACGGCTATCCAGGTATCGGACGCCTATGGCCGCAACGGCGTATGGGCTCTGCCGCCGGTAGAAAAAATCCATATGGCAACATAAGATATGGCGGCATATAAATAGCCGCTTTCCAAAGGAAAGCGGCGCAGCTTGTCGAGAAACCTCTGACGAATAGAAGATCGCGGCCCTTTTAGGCTTTAATCGGATTTGGCGGCACAAGGTGAATTGTCCCGAAGGGACAAGAGAAGGCCCCCTGGGGGGTGTACGGCAAATCCGCAAAAAGCCTTGCGTAGCAAGGGTTTCTCTGCATAGCTCCCTGGCCGCGCCGTAGGCGCAAGGGAGCTATGAAAACCTCGGAAAAGTGGCGCAAGCCACTTTTTCGACAGCCTGAGGGCATACCCCATGGGGTATGCCCGAAAACGATAGGGGTCAGGGCTCCACCAGGATGTATTCGTCCTCCGCCCCACAGACCTCCCCGATGAGGCGGGCGTCCTGGACCCCCTGCTGTCCCAGGGCGTCCAGCAGCCGCTCCGCGTCCTGGGGCGCCACGCTGATCAACAGCCCGCCGGCGGTCTGGGGATCGAACATGATGTCCGCCACGTCCAGGGGCACGGCGGCATGGAAGGAAACCTTGCCCTCCAGATGCTCCCGGTTCCGGTAGGCGCCGGCGGGGATGATCCCCTCCTGGGCCAACTCCCGGGCCTGGGGCAAAAGGGGCAGGGTGCCGGCCATGAGCCGCAGGCTCAGGTTGCTGCCCTGGGCCATTTCCGCGGCGTGGCCCAGGAGGCCGAAGCCGGTGATATCCGTGCAGCCGTGCACCGATAGCCCTTCCATGGCCCGTTGGGCCCCGGCGTTGAGGGTGGTCATGGTGCGGATCAGGGCCTGATAGGCGCCGTCGGGCAGGATATCCGCCTTGGCGGCGGTGGTAAGGATGCCGCTGCCCAGGGCCTTGGTGAGGATCAGAAGGTCCCCCTCCCGGGCGCCGCTGTTGGCCATGATCCGGTCAGGGTGGACAAAGCCGGTGACGGAGAGGCCGTATTTTGGCTCCTTATCCTCGATGGTATGGCCGCCGCACAGGCAGGCCCCGGCCTCTGCCACCTTGTCCGCGCCTCCCTCCAGGATGGCCCGCACGTGCTGGGGGGGCAGCTTGTCCGAGGGGAAGCAGAGCAGGTTCAGGGCCAGCTTTGGGGTGCCGCCCATGGCGTAGATATCGCTCAGGGCATTGGAGGCAGCCACCTGGCCGAATGTATAGGGATCATCCACCATGGGCGGAAAAAAATCCACGGTCTGTATGATGGCAAGCTGGTCGCTCACCCGGTATACGGCTGCATCGTCGCTGGTTTCCATCCCCACCAATAGGTTGGGGTCCGCCATGCGGGGCAAGCCGGTCAACATATCCTCCAGGACGCCCGGCCCTATTTTGGCCGCTCAGCCTCCGCAGGAGGTCATTTTGGAAAGGTAAATCTTTTCCCCTTCAGACATGAAGCCGCTCCTTTCTATGCTGGTTCCATGCTTCATTGTAGCATCTTCCCCAGCCGGGCACAAGGCCCGCCGGGGCCAAAGGGAAGGGACATGCCCGCCCTGGGACATGTCCCCTTTATGATGGCCATATCGCCGCCCCATCTCGGGGCAGACGGCAGCCAGCGCGGCAACCCGGGAAGGGGGCAAGGGCCCCCTCAGCCCTCCTGGGCCCAGATCCGGGTGAACCCTGTAGGCGCCTGAAGATAGACCGCTTCCGTATCCTCCACCAGCAGGGGCACAAAGTCCCCCGCCCATTCGAAGGATACGCAGCTGCCGCAGGAGGCGCTTACAGACCGGGGCGTGGGCATCATCTTGCCGGGGATGCCCTGCTTTTTCAAGCGGCGGGCAAATGCCTGGGCGGCAAAATGGGTATAAAAGGTTGCCAGATATTGCATAGGGTCCTTACTTTTGAATGGTCAGGGTAAATACGCCGTCCTTGTCCGCCACGCCGACCTGATAGCCGGCGTTCTGGGCAAAGCGGGAGATGTTGGCCACAGCCACCTGGTTGTCCACCAGGACCTGCACCCCGGCGGGCTCCGCCTTAAGGGCCTGCTTGGTCATGAGGACGGGTTCGGGACAAGCCCGCCCGCAAGCGTCGATCTGTTTCATAATCCGGATACTCCTTCCTTATCAGCTAAGATCATACCCCAAAAGGGGGCAAATGGGAACCCCCTTTTGGGCGGGATGGGACGAGGGACTTAGTCCTTCTGCTTCTGGATGTTGGCCAGGCCGATGATGGCGACCACCACCAGGCAGATGATCACGGCGATCTTGCCGTTAGCGGTGGGGCCGTCGGCAGAGGAGGCCAGGCCGAAGTTGTGGCAGAAAGCCGCGCCCACGGTCATGCCCAGCACGGCGATGCCGCTATCCCCATTGCCGCTGCCGGCCAGGATCAGCTGCCGCAGGGGGCAGCCGCCCAGCAGTACGCTGCCGAAGCCGGTGAGCACCATACCCAGGGCATTCCACAGGCCGTCGGTATGGGCGACAGGCTGGCCGTCGAAGGCGAAGTTTACGCCGGCGCCGCTGATCAGGTTACCCAGCAGCACGGCGACAAAGATGGCGATGAAGCCATAGAGCAGGTGGCCGTCCTTGAACATGACCGCATCCCGGATGCCGCCCACCATGCACAGGCGGGACTTCTGGGCCAGGGCGCCGACGATCAGGCCGGCGATGAGGGCGATGGCGATAGGGGCCCGCATGGAGCCGGGGCCGCTTTCGCTGAAGAAGAGCAGGCCGGCGCCCAGGGTGAGCACCAGCAGCAGGCCCAGGGAAATGGCGCTGGGCAGATAGCCTTCCAGCTTGGGCAGGTCATAGGCCCGGCGCAGGGTAAAGCCCTTGTTGAGGAACAGGATGCCCAGCAGGATGCCCACCACAAAGCCCACCAAGCCCACGATGGCGTTCAGGTCGCCGCCGCCGATGCGGATGACCATGCGCAGGGGGCAGCCCAGGAACATCAGAGCGCCAACCATGACGGTGAAGCCCAGCACAAACCGGGTCAAAGGCGCACTGCCGCCCTTGGGGGCGAATTCCTTGCCCACCAGGCTCATGATGAGGGCGCCCAGCACCAGGCCGATAATCTCAGGCCGGACATACTGGACGATCTCCGCCCGGTGCATACCTACGCCGCCGGCGATATCCCGCAGGAAGCAGGCGATGCAGAAGCCCATGTTTTTCGGGTTGCCAAAGGCCACCAGCGCCACGGCGATGATGCCCACCACCAGCCCGGACAAAATGACCAGGCCATGCTTTTTGATGAAGTTCATGCGTATGATACCTCCATAAAAAATAATGATGAATAATTGTGCGTGCCTTTTTTAGGCAATTTCATCATAGCGGCGGCTGTAAATAAAAACAAATAGAAAATCCGACAAAATCCGAAAATAGAATAGATAAAATCTATGGACGCGCATTTCAAATAGGCGCTTTTGACTTTGCATTATTTACATATAAGTTGAAAAAATGCCTAAATAGCAGGGATTTATCGTCCCCGGCAGCCGCAGGGAAGAAGATGCGGATCATGGGCCAAAGCGTTGCGCAGAAAAATTACATCTATAAAGTACAAGAAATAATTCGGGACAAACCCGCGGGGATGCGATATACTATAGCAGGAGAAACACCCCCAGGAGGCAATGCGCGATGATCTATTTTGACAATGGCAGCACATCCTTTCCCAAAGCGCCGGGCGTAGGCGCGGCTATGGCGGCCCTGTTGGAAAACGCGGGCTTTAACATCAACCGGGGCGGCTATGAGGGCGCCTACCAGGTGGCGGATATGGTGTTGGATACCCGGGAGCTGTTGTGCAAGCTCTTCGACTGGCAGGATGCAAAAGGCGTATGCTTTACCGGCAACGTGACCCAGTCGTTGAACCTGATCCTCAAGGGGTTCCTCAAGCCGGGGGACCATGTGGTGGTTAGCTCCATGGAGCACAATGCGGTCATGCGGCCCATCAACCAATTGGCCGCCCAAGGAGTCGCCTTTGACGCGGCCCAGGCCGATTCGGACGGCGCCCTGCCGGTGGAGCGGGTGGAAGCCCTATTCCGGCCCGAGACCCGCCTGGTGGTCATGACCCATGCCTCCAACATCTGCGGCACCATTCTGCCCATCCAGGCGGTGGGCGACCTGTGCCAGGCAAAGGGCATTCCCTTTGTGGTGGACGCCGCCCAAACCGCAGGCATCCTCCCCCTTTCCATGGAAACCCTTCACGCCGCCGCCATCGCCTTCACCGGCCATAAGGGCCTGCTGGGCCCCCAGGGCATCGGCGGCATGGTGATCCGGGAGGAATTTGCCCAGCAGATCGAGCCCCTGCTCAGCGGCGGCACCGGCAGCGTTTCCGATACGGAGTTCATGCCCCATTTCCTGCCCGACCGGTTTGAAAGCGGCACCATGAACCTGCCGGGGATCGCCGGGCTGAACGCCTCCTTAAAATACATTCAGGACATCGGGCTGGATAAGATCTATCAGACGGAGATGGCCCTTTGCGGCCGGTTCCTGGCCGGGGCCCGCACCCTGAAAAACGTCCGCATCGCCGGCATAGACGGTCTGGAGGGCCGGGTGGCCACGGTTTCCCTGGATTTTACCCCGGCGGGGCTGGACAACGCCATGGTCTCCTTCCAGCTGGACAGCGAATATGGGATCATGACCCGCTGCGGTATGCATTGCGCCCCCAGGGCCCACAAGACCCTGGGCACCTTTCCCCAGGGCACGGTGCGCTTCGCTTTTGGCCACCGGAACACCCCCCAGGAGGTGGATACCTGCCTGGAGGCCCTGGAGACCATCTTGGCAGGCTAGGGGCCTTTGCAGTGGGGCGTTTTCGCGGGGCTTTGCCCCCGGACCGCCAAACGCCGCCGCCCCCCCGCGGGACGCCGGATTTTCTGCCGGCCGCAAAAACATGCCGCAGCCTTTGTTGCCGGCAAAGGCTGCGGCGTTGCGCCCCACGAGCGGCGCGCCAGCGGCAGGAACGGATGTGGGGGCGGGAGCGGGTTCATGAGGCGGGGAAAGGCTTGGGCAGCAAAGGGCGCCCTGGCTGCGAAAACGCAAAGGGGACGAGGGGAGCGACAATAGGCGGCGTCCGCCGTTTGTTCCAGGCTGGGAAGCGGGTAAGCTCATTTTTTTTGCGCAAAAAAGGAAAAAGTATCGCCGCTGATCCAAAACCCAACATAAAATACCGCCGCCGGCGCAAACTAGCATCAGCAAATAACAGGAGGGTCAACATGACCAAAGGAAAGCGGTATTTATTTTTTATTTTGTTGGGGGTGGCCCTGCTGGCGGCCTCCCTACTGTTGTATCTGGGCTTTGCCCAGCAGCGGAGCGCCCCGTCCGGGGGCTCCAAGTTCGTATATCAAGAGGATGGCTAAGGCCATGGGGAATAACGGCTTTAGCGCCCTGCCATCCGGGGATCCGGCGGGCCCGCTCCATACGGAGCGGGAGATCCGTTACCGGCCCCATACGGCCCGGGTCTATGCCAGGGGAAAGGCGCCTGGGGCAACCGGTCAAGGCCCGGCCCAGGAACAAACAAGATAAGGAGCGTATATACATGGGAAACAACGAAACGGCCCGGCAAAAGCAATACCAACAGCGGGTCAATGAAAAGATGCCCCGCCGCAACATTGCCCTGCAATGCCTGCGGGCCTTTGTATCCGGGGGGCTGATCTGCTGCATCGGCCAGGCGGTGCGAGATTTTGGTGAAAGAAGCCTGGCCCTGCAAGGGGACGATGTGGCGGCCTTTACCTCCATCGTCATGGTGTTCCTGGGGGCTACTCTTACGGGCCTGGGGGTCTATGACCAGATCGGCGCCTGGGCAGGGGCGGGAAGCATCGTGCCCATTACGGGGTTTGCCAATTCCATCGTATCCCCGGCCATGGAATTCAAGCGGGAAGGATATGTGATGGGGGTGGGGGCCAAGCTGTTTTCCATCGCGGGGCCGGTGCTGGTATACGGCATTAGCGCCTCCGTTCTTGTGGGGCTGCTCACCTGCCTGCTGGCGTAAAGGAGGGCTTATGAAAAGCAAGCGTGCAGGGAAACAGACCCTGCTTTTTACCGAACCGCCCCAGGTGATCGCCTCAGCGGCCATTGTGGGGGAGATGGAAGGCCAAGGCCCCTTGGGCGGCTATTTTGACGAGGTACTCACGGACGATACCTGGGGGGAGGAAAGCTGGGAAAAAGCGGAACGCAAAATGTTCGAGCAGTCCGTGCGCCGGGCCCTGGATAAGATCGGGCTGGAAAGCGGCGACATGGATTGCCTGCTGGGCGGCGACCTGCTCAACCAGATCATCTCCGCCAACTTTGCCGCCCGGGAGCTGAAGACGCCCTTCTTAGGCTTGTACGGCGCCTGCTCCACCATGGCGGAAAGCCTGCTCATCGGCAGTATGCTCATCGATGGAGGCTATGCCGGCCGGGTGGCCTGCGCGGCCACCAGCCATTTCTGCACGGCGGAGCGCCAATTCCGTTCCCCTCTGGAAATGGGCGGCCAGACCACCCCCACCGCCCAGCGCACCGTTACCGGGGCGGGCAGCAGCATTTTGGCCTATGAAGGCTATACCGGTAAGATGCTCTATGGCAACGTATTCATCACCGCCGCCACCATCGGCCGGGTGGTGGACCTGGGGATCACGGACACCACCAACATGGGGGCGGCCATGGCCCCGGCTGCGGCGGATACCCTTTGCGCCCACCTGAGCGAGACCGGCCGCAGCATACGGGACTATGACCTGATCGTCACCGGGGACCTGGGCAGCTTTGGCAGCGAAATGTTCCTGGAGCTGTGCCGGGACAATGGGGTGGACGCCAGCCGGCGGCACATGGATTGCGGAAATCTGATCTTTTCCAGCAAGCAAAAGGTGGATTGCGGCGGCAGCGGATGCGGCTGCTCCGCCAGCGTGCTGAACGGATACCTGCTCAACCGGATTGAGCAAGGGGATCTGCGGCGAATCCTGTTTATGGCCACAGGCGCCCTGATGAGCCCCACCAGCGGGATGCAGAGCGACAGCATTCCCGGCATCGCCCATGGGGTGGTGCTGGAACGGAAATAGGGAGGGAGAATCCATGCAATATCTATGGGCCTTTGCGGTGGGAGGCGGCATCTGTGTCATCGGGCAGCTGCTCATTAGCCTGACCCGCCTGACCCCCGCCAGGATCCTGGTGATCTTCGTGACCACCGGGGTGGTGCTTACGGCGCTGGGGGTCTACGAGCCCCTGGTGGAGTTGGCCGGAGCCGGCGCCACCGTCCCCCTGACGGGCTTCGGCTATGCCCTGGGCACCGGCGCCATGGAGGGCGCCATGGAAAACGGTTGGCTGGGCGCCTTTACCGGCGGCATTTCCGCCACCGCCGGCGGCGTGGCCGCAGCCATCCTGTTCGGCTACCTCAACGCCCTGCTGTTCAACCCGAAAGCCAAGAAATAAGCTTCCCTTCCGGTAGCGGCCCAGAGAATATGCTTGAGGGCCCGGCAATATCTTGCCGGGCCCTCAGCCTGTCGAAAAACCCTCGGGGGTTCGGGGGCCGCAGCCCCCAGAGGCTATAATCGGATTTGGCGACATGCG
>OJRG01001107.1_pt1 | contig 10908 bp, 10 predicted proteins | sample 1599121 | NCBI WGS metagenome assembly OJRG01 (sample SAMN03922528, study PRJEB24848) | human gut metagenome | isolation source: stool sample | host: Homo sapiens | place: Germany | collected 2010-05
GCGCCAGGAAGGCCCCACGGGCCGACGCAGCGCGACCTTTGCGAACTGCATTGCGTCCCCGAACCCCCAAAGGTTTCTCGGCAGCCTGAGGCGGCAGTATACGCTGCCGCCAGCCATCCGATCCGCTTGCTTTCTTGGTTTCCCCTAGGGGGCAAGGGAGCGATACAGGGTGATCCGGTCCGGCACATAGCCCATGCTCAGCCACCGTTCCCCATCGGACAAAAGGTTGACGATGGAAACATAGTCCTGGCCCTGGATCTCCTCCCACTGGGTCTCCACCAGGGAAAACCCAGCCTGCTGCAAGGTGTCCAGATAGGTCGCATAGCCGGTTTCGTCAACGCCCACCAGGCTGACGCTGCAATGGCCGCGTTCCGTATCCACCATGGCCCAGTCCACCCTGCCGGGCGGTATGGGCAACCCTTCCGTATAGGCGTTCTGGGGCCACGTCCCCGGCTCTAAAAGCAGGACGCCTTGGGCGGGGGCGCTGTTAACATCCTGCCCGGCATCGATTTGCCCAGCCGGCCGGCCGCAGCCGCTTAGAAAAAGGGCCAGCAACAGGGCTCCCAGCAAGGTCCAGCGTTTCATCGTTGTCCCCTGTTTTGGCCCACCGCCCGGAGGATAAAGGCCAGGGCCCCGCAGGCAAAGAGGATCCCGGCCGCCAGCAGGATGCCGGGCGCCTGGATGCCCAGCCCCCCTGTCACCTGGATATTGGTCATGGCGTCCGCCTGGCCGATGGCGTCCGCCGGCGTTTGGGAAAGCTGCCCGGCGGCATATCCGGCAAACGCAGCGGCCGCAACAAGCAGGCAGAGCAGGCCCGCCAGGAGCTGCTTTCGCCGCTTCCCCCCTGCCGGGTCCAGCCCCAATTGCTCCGCCGCGCTGTTTGCAAATTCCTTGGGCGTTCCCAAACGTTGGATCACCTGCGCTTCGGTTTCGCCATGCTCCAGGGCGGAGGCAAAGGCCCCCTGTAGATCCCGCAAAACCTCCCCTTTGATTTTCCGGGGCGCCTTCAGTTCCTTTTCCACCTGCCGGATATATTGTTCTTTCATTCCCGTCCCTCCGATTGTTGATACGCCTGGATAAAGCCGTTGACGCAGGCTTCATAGCCGGCCCAGAATCCCATCAGTTCCTCCAAGACCGCCCGCCCTTTAGGGGTAAGGGAATAGTACTTTTTCGCCCCCCCATTGGCAGCGGCCCGGGCGATGCGGCATTGGATCAGCTCCGCCTCCTGCAGCCGGTACAAAAGGGGATACACCGTCCCCTCCTTGGCATAGCCCAAAATGGCGGCGCTTTGGTTGAGCCGGGTTATGATCTCGTAGCCATAGGTCTCCTCCCGGCCGATCAGGCATAGAAGGATCATTTCCAGCGCGCCTTTTTTGAATTGCTGTACATACCGGTTATCCATACCCCGTCGCCTCACTTTAGCGTTGCTATTTAGTATAACTAAGTAGTAAGGCTATTCTATCACCTTTGGGCGGGGGGTGTCAATAGGCCCTTTGCAAGAATCCAAACCCACAACCTGTTGCAGCCCGGGCGGGCCCCGGGGGGGCCTTGCCCTTGGGTTGCGCCCCCACGGGGCATAGCCCACCATCCGCACCCGGTATCCGCAGCGCAGGAAGTTGCCCCCCACGGAGGGGCGTAGCCGGGACGGCAGCGTTCACAGGGCGGTCTGCGGCCGGCCCCCTCAAAGGGCGGGGGGCTCCTCCTGAAGTTCCGCCACCTGTTCCAGCGGGATGGCCGTCCCGTCCTCCAAAACCAGCAGGCCCCGATCCGCCAGCACCCCCCGGACCCGGCCCATAGCCGTCCGGTAAGCGCCCCCGTCCTTTTTCGCATCCGGCTGAAAATAGACCACCGCCACCCTGGGGCCCCGGCTGCCCAGGGCCAGGAGCCGCCGCAGCTGGGCGTCCAGCTCCTGCTGCCGCTGGGGGTCCAGCTCCCGCCGGGGCTCCGTATGCCTGGCCGTCTCCCGGATGGCGTCCCCATAGCCGGCCAGGGCGGAAAAGGGGGCAAACTGGGCCGCCCGGTTCCGGCGGGGCATGGGAGGATGCTTGGTGGAAACGTGCCGGGGCAAGCCCAGCATGTCATCATAGGGGCCCTTCATGCCTTATGCCCTCCGATCTGCCGGTTCCGCTCCATGGCGGTAGCCCCTTCCCGCAGGCTGGCGCCCCGCAGGATGGCGTTGTTCCCATATTTGTGCCGGATATCCAGCACCGCCTGCTGGGCCTGCCGCTCCCGCTCCAAGGCCGCCGCCTCCCTTTCCCGGCGGCGCTGGGCCGCCGCCTGGTCCGTAAACAGATCCAGCTGCTCATATCCCTCCCGGCTTTCCAGCATCCCCTCCGGCTGCACCTGAAGGGCCGCCAGGTTGAGCCTGCGCACCAATAGGCCGGGGTCCACCGTCCCGTCGAAGATCTCCAACACCGCCTGCACCAGCAGCCGGGCGGAAGCGGTGGGCCGCTCCAAGGCGACGTGTCCGTGGGCGGGCTTGGGAACGGGGCGGCCGTAATGATCTATGCACACCGGCCCGGCATAGCCCCGGCGCTGGGTCAGGTTTTCCCGGTCATAGCCCACCTGCAGGGCCACTTGCCTTGCCACCAGCCCCTGCTCCAGCAGGGAAAGCGCCAGGGCCTCCCCCATCTCCCGCACCACCAGCCGGGCCTTTTCAAAGGAATACGGGCTGGCCAGCACCTGGCCGGTGCCCAGGCTGCGGCTTTCGGGCCGATAGGCTTTGATATCCGCCATGGTGCAGGGTTCCCAGCCCCAGGCGTGGTCGATGAGCAATTCCGCGTTCACCCCAAAGAGCCGGTACAATAGCGCCTCATTATAATAGTCCCCCGGCCCCCCCAGGGAGCAGCGGGCAATGTCCCCCATGGTATACAGGCCCACCCCTTCCAGCTTCTTGGCATAGCCCCGGCCCACCCGCCAGAAATCCGTCAAGGGGCGATGGGTCCACAACAGCCGCCGGTAATCCATTTCGTTCAGCCTTGCGATCCGCGCCCCGTTTGCATCCGCGGGCAGGCGCTTGGCCTGGATGTCCATGGCTACCTTGGCCAGGTATAAATTTTCCCCAAGGCCGGCGGTGGCGGTAAGCCCCGTCTCCTCATAGACCGCCAGCAGCATATCCCGGGCCAGCTGTTCCGGGGTGCGCCTGTAGGCGGCCAGATAGTCCGTCACGTCCAAGAACACCTCGTCGATGGAATATACGTGGATATCCTCCGGGGCGATATACCGAAGATATATGCCATAGACCCGCTGGCTATATTGGATATACAGCGCCATGCGGGGCGGGGCCACCAGATAGTCCAGGGCCAAGTCCGCCCGCGCCTGTAGGGCCCGGCTGTCCCAGCTGGCCCCCGCCAGCCGCCGGCCCGGCGCCTGGGCCCGGCGCTGGGCGTTGATGGCCTTCACCTGCTCCGCCACCTGAAACAGCCGGGGCCTGCCGGGGATGCCATAGGCCTTCAGGGCGGGGGATACCGCCAGGCAAATGGTCTTTTCCGTGCGGGCCGCATCCGCCACCACCAGGTTGCAGGTCAACGGGTCCAGCCCCCGCTCCACACATTCCACCGACGCGTAAAAGGATTTTAAGTCAATGGCCATATAGATCCGCTCCGGCATTCCTCCACGCCCCTTTCCCGTTATCGAGAATAGAACAAACGTTTTCTTCTATTCTACCATACCCATTTCCCTTTTGCTAGCCCCCGGAAATATTTTCCTAGGCCCCGCAGCCTGGAACCCCGCCCGGCATTTTCCCGGGTTCCCATGGCCGGCTCCCCCATCCTAAGCCCTCGGGCTTCCGCCGCGGCCAAGCCAAAGCCGGCCCTTTGGCTTGCGCCAAAAGGCCGGCTTCTATGCTTTTTTTGGTTTCCCTTTTGGGGGTGGTTCCCGGGTCCCCGCCGGGGCGGGGCAATCCCGGGGGGGCGAACGCCGCGGCCGGGAAAAAGCCTATGCCTGCTGCCGGATCTCCTCCAGGGGCATACCGCCCATCATCAAGCCCATTTCCTCCACCGTGGTTTCCTCCGGCTTAACGATGCCCATGATCCTGCCTTCGTACATAACCGCCACCCGGTCGGACAGCTTCAGCACCTCTTCCAATTCGGTGGATACCAGCAATATGCCGACGCCATTGTCCCGCTGCTCCATGATTTTCTTATGGATATACTCTATGGCGCCCACATCCAGGCCCCGGGTGGGATGCATGGCGATCAGCAGCTTGGGCTGCCGGCTGATTTCCCGGGCCACGATGACCTTTTGCTGGTTGCCGCCGGATAGGTTCTGGGCCAGCTCAAAGCGCCCGGGGGGTTTCACGCCGAAATCCCGAATCAGCTTATCGCTGTAAGCATCCACATAGGCCCAGTTCACAAACCTATGCGTTCCAAACGCCGGCGTATAATAATCCTGAAGCATAAAGTTTTCCCGCAGGGGCATGGGCATCACCAGGCCGGTTCGCTGCCGGTCCTGGGGGATGTGGGATATGCCGTTTTTCATGATTTCCCGGGTATTGGCCTGCAGGATGTCCATGCCTGCATAGGTTGCCGTTCCTTTGCCGGCACGGCGTAAGCCGGTCAGGCATTCCACCAATTCCGACTGGCCGTTTCCGTCCACCCCGGCGATGCCCAGGATCTCCCCCGCGCGGACGGTCAGGTTCACATCCTCCAAAATGTTGACGGCGGAATCCTTCCGCTGCAACGACAGCCCTTCTATCTCCAGCACCGCCTCGCCCGCCGTTTGCGCCTTGCGCTCCACGGAAAAATCCACCTCCCGGCCCACCATCAGCCGGGCAAGGTCGTTGACGGAGCAATCCGCGATCCGGTAGGTGCCGCAGGTTCGGCCCAGCCGCAGCACGGTGACCCGGTCGCAGATCTCCTTGACCTCATTGAGCTTGTGGCTGATGAACAATACGGTAAACCCATGGTCCGTCAGGCTGTGAATCATGTTGAACAGCTCGCCGGTTTCCTGGGGGGTCAATACGGCGGTGGGTTCATCCAAAATGAGGATGCGGGCGCCCCGGAACAGCGCCTTGATGATTTCCACCCGTTGGCGTTCCCCCACCGCCAAGTCGCTGATCTTGGCAAAGGGGTCCAGGTTCATGTTGTATTTCTTGGCGATTTGGGCAATCTTCTGGGCGGCGGTCTTCAGATCCAGCCGCATTCCGCCTGCATCGCGGGCGCCGATCAGGCAGTTTTCCACCACCGTCATGGTGGGCACCAGCATAAAGTGCTGATGCACCATGCCGATGCCGATGGCCATGGCGTCCCGGGCGGAGCCAAACGACACATGGTTTCCCTCGATGCGGATCTCCCCGGAGGTGGGTTTATACAGGCCGCACAGAACGCTCATCAGGGTGCTTTTCCCCGCGCCGTTTTCCCCCAAGAGGGCATGGACCTCGCCGGCCTCTACGCTGAGGCATACGTCCGCATTGGCCAATACGCCGGGAAACTGCTTATAAATATGCTGCATTTCCAATATGGTTGCCATTGGCGGTTCCTCCTCATCCTCTTTTATACGGCTTCCCCAGGGCTGCCGGGGCCACGGCGCTGCGGGCAAAGGCAGCCAGCGCGATAATGGTCAGCACATACGGGATCATGGTCAGGAAGTTGTAAGGGATGTTGGAGCCGGTGACCATGAGAATATTTGCCAGCACGTTTCCCCCCATAAAGATCATGGCAGCCGCCATAATGCCGGTGGGCTTATACCGGCCGAAGATCACCGCAGCCAGGGCGATATAGCCTCGCCCGGACACCATTTCCTCGGAGAAGGAATTCAGCAAACCCGTGGACAGGAACGCGCCCCCCATGGCGATGATGGCGCTGCCCACAATGGCGGCGGAATACTGGGTACGGGCCACGTTGATCCCCAGGGTATCCGCCACCTTGGGGTTTTCGCCTACCGAGCGCAGGTTCAGGCCCGACTGGGTGCGGAACAGGTAATAGGAAACCAGGGGCACCATCAAAAACGCAATGTATACGATGGGCTTTTGCTGAAAAAAGGCTTCCCCCAGGATGGGGATGTCCTTCACCAGCGGGATCGCCAATACATCGAAGGTATCGATGGGGGCGTTGTTGGTGGCCACGCCGAAAATAATTCGGTATAAGGTGGCCGATAGGCCGGACCCCAATACGTTGATGGCGGCGCCCACCACCGTCTGGTTGGCCCGCAGGGTCACGGTAAGCAGGGCGAACAGCCCGCCGATCAGCGCGCCGGCAATCATGGCGCATAGCAGTCCCTGCCAAACATTGCCCAGGAAAAAGGAGCCCACCACGGCGATTAGGGTGGCGATCAGCATGGTGCCCTCTGCGCCGATGTTCAGCAGGCCGGCCCGGTTGATGAGCAAAAGCCCAAGACCGGCCAGCAGGATGGGCGTTGCCATACGGATATCGGAGGCGAGATAGCTACCGATCATTTGTACCAAATCCATCTTCAACCCTCCTGTGCTTCCAAGGTATTGGTTTTGCTTTCCATCGCGGCTTTTTTCAGCCGGTGCTCATTCCAGATTTCAAGGAGCATCTGGCTGGCCACAACGGAAATGATCACCAGGGCCTGCATCACCGAAACGATGGAGTTGGGCACCTTGGCCCGCATTTGCATCCGGGTCCCGCCCGCCCGGAAGGCGCCGAAGAGGAAGGCCCCGAAGATGATGCCGATGGGGGAATTCATGCCGATCAAGGCCACGGCGATGCCGTCGAAGCCGTAGCCCGGGGAAAACAGCGGGAAGAGCCGCCCCTGCACCCCCATGATCTCGCTGGCGCCGGCTCTGCGCGGGCTCGCCCGCCCGCCAGGCAACCCCGCAGGCAAGAGGTAGGCCGGTATGCAGCGCCGCGCTGCCCCATAGGCGGCATACGCCGCCGGCCTTCGCAGGGCGCAAGGCAGGCGTCCCCAGGGCGACGCCGGGCGCTTCCAACGCCCGTGGCCGCCGGGGCGGGGGGGGCTCTGGGGACTCCCGTTTTGCAGCAACGGCTATTTTCCACAGGCTTGGTAGAACGCCAACTGCTTTAATATATTATTTACACTTTTGGCGATAGAAATTGTATATACTTAGACTATATAGAAGGAACCTCTCGGCTCGGATGAAACGGATGCGAAGCGACTGCGCCACAGCGGCGCATCCCAGCGCCATAGCGAAAACAAGAACGGGAAAGGAGGCGCCTCCCTTGCGATAATTTTTGTACCAAGGGGAACCTGTTCGGCATCAAGTTTGGCTTATCCGTCTTGAAACGAAGCCGCGTGCCAATGGGATTTTCTATACCTGGTTGCCGGTCGCCCTTTCCCCTTTCTCTGTATTGCATATGCCATGGACGAGCCCCAAGGCGAATTCCTTAGCTGTGGCTTCCTGCGGCCGGCTATTGCAACCACAATTGGATACAGACCTATGTGGGGGAGCCGTTTGATACAGAACACAATGGCCAACTACATTTGCATCAACTGGTGCTGAACCGATGCACCAAATGCGGAGACTATTATTATAGTGAAGCATGTTACGGGGTTACTTGACGGTACATTTCCTTTAGAATCGGACGCCTTGCGGCGCAGCCGGTCATTTGCGTTCCATAAGTAATCGAAAATAGGGATATGGATTGCAGGCAACGGTTCATGCCGCTGCTTGCAATCGTCCTCATTGTTTGCGGCACACGGTCTTTACGCGCAGGAAAGGAGGCGAAGGCCTTTCATGTCAACGATGGAGTTTGTCATAAAAGGGATACGGGGCCGAAGGCGGCAGTCCTGGCTGCTGCTGGCAACGGTGACGGCGTTTTTCACCTTTATTACGGCGGCGCAATGCTATTTTGCCAGCGCGGCATACGGCCAGGAGCAAAGAAGATACGACCTATATGGGCGCTGGGAGGCGGCGCAATACGGCCTGACGGCCCAGGCTGCCCAGGCGCTGTTGCAGGAAACCCAACCGGAAGCTGCCGGCATAGCCGTGCAAGCCGGGGTGTTCGTAGGCCGGGACATGGAGCCCCTAGGCAGCGTAGGCTATGCGGACGCGGGCTATGTGGAATTGGGGCGTCTGGCCCCCATAGAGGGGCGGTTCCCCCAGCAGGCCCAAGAGGCGGCGCTCACCTTGAACGCCCTGGACAGCTTGGGATATTCCTATGCTTTGGGGCAGTCCATAACCCTGCCCCTGATGGAGTGGGACTATTTGGCCGCAGGGGATACCGCGCCCCGGGAAGCGGAATTCACCCTATGCGGCATTCTGCCCTCCTATGAGATTTTCTGGAATACGGAAAACCAGCTGCCGGTAACCGCTTTCCTGCATCAGGATGCGGTTTTACCCCTGGAAAATCCGCCCTTGCAGCAGGTGTTTTATACCAGCGGAAACCCGGGCGGCGCCGGGCTGGCGGCCGGCGGGCAGGCGGGCGCTGTCTATAATCGCTTTGCCTATCCGGAGCAGAACCCCCAGGACTGGGCGCCGGCCATGCTGATAGGGGCGTCGTTGGCCCTGGCCTTCTTCGCCGCTTCTCAACTTTTTTTCAGCGCGCTGCGCAAAAGGGTTCGCCAGCGGGGCATCCTGCGGGCGGTGGGCGCGACGAAAAAGCAGCTGCGGCGGCTCTATGGGATGGAAGGGCTCCTTTACGTTGTCGTGGCCCTGCCTTCGGGCTTGCTGCTGGGGTTGGGACTGTGCCGGTTGGGCCTTGGGATACAGGGGGCCGGAAAATTCTTTGTCATTCCGGCCGCCTCGCTGGCGCTGGGCTTGAGCCTGTGCGCTTGGGCGTCCTTTGCGGGCTTTTTGCTGCCCGCCGTCCTAGCAACTCGTACCCTTGCCCATGGGCCGGCGCTATATCGCCAACAGGCCAGGCTGCGCAAGCGCCTTGATTTGGCCATGCCGCTGCCCGCCGGGGAGCTGGCCCTGGGGATCCTGTGTTTTTTTTGATCCTGCTATGCGTTGGCTTTGCCAGATGGTCGCTTCTTCCCTATCAAATCAACAAGGATAAGGCTGCCGTCAACATCACCAACCTTACGGATCAGGCCGTTCAGCCGGAGCTGCTTACAGATCTTGCCAGACTATCCGACGTGGTGGAGGTCAGCGCCCTATCCCGCCTTCCCAACCATGCTTACATTTCCTCGCCCAGCTTCTTGCAGAACAAAATGCTGCAAGACCTATACCAGAACCCCCTCTCAAACGATATGACGGGACTTACCATGCAATCGGCGGACACCTTGCAAACCGCCCTGTGCTCCGCCGAGCAAGGGTTATTCTACGCCTTGGCGGATCTATGTGAAGATCCGGCAGCCGCCCGGCAGGCCCTTGCGTCGGAAAACGCCTGCATCCTGTACCTGCCGCATATGGGCTGGGACCCCCAAAGCAACCAATACCGCTATGCAGGGGAGGGGCTGGAGCAGGCGGATCCAGGCCTTTTCCCCGGCCAGGCCCTGGGGTTTTCCATTTCTAATGCCGTGGAGGATTCCAACGGCCAATTTCAGACCTTAACCATGGAAACGGAGCTGGTTATCGCCGGGATCATCCGATCATTTCCGCCGGACTTTTTGGCCGTCAACCAGACTCCAATTTCCACATGCAGCGTGTTCGTTTCCCGGGCCATGTGGGCCGAGGCCAGCCGGGCCATCGGCTATCCTTACATGGCGGAAGGATATACCAACGTGAACCTTCGCCTGCGGCCAAATGCCGGTTACGCCACCCGGCAATCCATCGCAGCCATGGTGCAGAAGCGGGGCGGCATGGTGCGGGCCAATACCTATGACAAAGTGGAACAGGCCTATCAATCCGGCGCGCAGGGAGCCTTTCTCTTCGGGGTAGGCGCGCTGCTCATAGGGGGCATCGGGCTGCTGTTGCTGCAAAACGTGTTCCTATCCCGCCTCCAGGAGGCCCAGCCGGGCATGGGCATCATGCGGGCCATCGGCGCCTCCGCCGGGGCGATCCGGCAGGCCTACGGCCGCCGGGCCCTGCGTTTCTACCTGGGCATAGCCGGGACGGCTACCCTGCTCGGCATCCTGATCCAATGGCAGAGCAGCAACCTTCGGATACAATCCCTCCTGTTTCGGGCGATGGATCTGATCTTTACCATGGGCGGCGGCGTACCCCATATCCGCATTTACCCCTGGGCCGCCCATATGATCCTGTGCGGGGCCGCTGCCATGTATCTTTGGCTCATGCATACGCTGCCCCTTAGGCCGCTGCTGAAGAGCACCCCTGTGGACAATATGAAAGGAATATAGCAATGCTGGTGTTAGAGACGAAAGGGTTAACCAAAACCTATGGCCAGGGGGCCAACGCGGTCCACGCCCTGCAGGGGGTTACGGCCGCCTTTGCAGAAGGCCGCTTCTACGCCATACGGGGCAGGAGCGGCAGCGGGAAATCCACCCTGCTCAATCTCCTTGGCGGGCTGGATATGCCTACCTCGGGTACGGTTTTGCTGGAGGGGCAGGACCTGTATGCCTGCGACGAAGCGGCGCTCGCCGCCATCAGGCGCAGGCGCATGGGGTTCGTATTTCAGGACTTTCAGCTTTTGGCGGAATATACGGTACGGGACAATATTTTGCTTCCGCTGTTTTTGGACCGGCGTGCAATAGACGCGGCCTACTTTGCGCAGATCGTCCAGGCGCTGGAGCTTGCGCCCCTTTTGCGCAAGCAGCCCTGGCAGCTATCCGGCGGCCAGCAGCAGCGGGTGGCCGTAGCCCAGGCGTTGATCGCCCGGCCCGCTATTTTGCTGGCGGATGAGCCCACCGGCAACCTGGACGCCCAAAGCGGCCAGCGGGTATTGTCGCTGCTTCGGCAGACGGCCAGCGCCTTCTGTAAAACCATTATCTTCGTGACCCACGACGCCATGCTGGCCCGGCAAGCCGACGTTCAGCTGGTGATAGAGGATGGGCGTATCGTTGCCTAAATAAAGGTAATTGCGACGGCTGATGAAATATAGGTAATCCATAAGGCTTGCAAAAGGCTTCCTTCGCAAGCCCTTT
>OJRG01001124.1_pt1 | contig 10765 bp, 10 predicted proteins | sample 1599121 | NCBI WGS metagenome assembly OJRG01 (sample SAMN03922528, study PRJEB24848) | human gut metagenome | isolation source: stool sample | host: Homo sapiens | place: Germany | collected 2010-05
TGGGGTATGGCGGCCTGCCCGATGCCACCGTGGCGGATGCGGAACAGATGATCGCCAATGAACTGGCCGCCGCCTATGCCCTGGTAAAGGAAGTATCCTTCCAGCCGGCTGTTACGGACCTGTTCCTTATGAAGGCAGACGTGCACAACCTGAAGGTACTGCTCAAGCTCCGGCTCACAGGCAGCAAGGAACCCCCTGTATTGCTCCGGGGGGGCGTTTACAGCGTGGAAGCCCTCAGCCATATGGTGGAGGCCGGGGAATACAAGCAGCTGCCCCCCGCCTTCCAGGAAACCCTGGACGCCCTGGAGCAGAGCTTCCAGGTGCGGGTGGACCCCGCCCGGATCTCCACGGCCCTGGACAGCGCCTATATCCAGCACGCCTATTCCTGCAAGCTGCCCGCCCAGGCGCGGGATTACTTCAAGGCCCTGGCGGATTTTGACAACGTGCTGACCCTGCTTCGGGCCCGGCAGATGCAGGCGGACCCGGACCGGTTCGCGGCCCTGCTGCTGCCCCCGGGGGATATCCCCCACGCCGCCCTATTGGGCGCCCTGGAGGCGCCGGTGGAGGGCTTGGGCCGGCTGGTGGCCATAGGCCCCGCCCGCCAGGCTATCCTCAAGGGCCTGGAGGGCCTGCAAAAGGGCGAGGGCATCGCCCCCATGGAGCGGGAACGGGACGATTACCTGATGGGCCTGTTCCAGGGCGCCCGGTTCGACAACGATTCCGTGGCCCCCTTGCTGGCCTATCTGCTGGCCAGGGAGCAGGAGGCCGCCTGCATCCGGCTGATCATCACGGTGAAGCGGAACGGGCTGCCGGATAGCATCATCACAGAAAGGCTGCGTGGATTATATGGCTGGTAAAAAAGGCGATCTTGCAATCATCGGCGACCGGGACTCCGTCCTGCTGGCCAAGGCCGTGGGCCTGGCGGTGTTCGACGAGACGGACCCGGAAAAGGCCAGCCGCCTGATCCACAGGCTGGCCCGGGAGGAATATAAGGTCATTTTCCTGACAGAGCCCTTGTTCGCGGCCTGTGGGGAGGCGGTGGCCCAATACAAATCCGAAACCTTCCCCGCCATCATCCCCATTCCGGATTCCCATGGGACGTCCGGCGTTGCGATGGCCAACATCAAGGCCAATGTGGAAAAGGCGATTGGCGCGGATATACTTTTTGCGGAGGAGAAATAGATGGCAGTACAAGGAACCATAGTGAAAGTTTCCGGCCCGCTGATCGTTGCCAGCGGCATGGCGGACGTGCAGATGTTCGACGTGGTGCGCGTTTCGGAAAAGCAGCTGATCGGCGAGGTGATCGAGCTGCGGGGCGACCGGGCCTCCATTCAGGTGTATGAGGAGACCGGCGGCATCGGCCCCGGGGAACCGGTGGAATCCACCGGCGCGCCCCTGTCCGTGGAGCTGGCCCCGGGGCTGATCGAATCCATTTACGACGGTATCCAGCGTCCCTTGGATAAGGTGCGTGCCCAGGCCGGCGACCGGATCACCCGCGGCATCGTGGTGGACTCGCTGGACCACAGCCGGCTGTGGAATTTTGAGCCCATGGCCAAAGTGGGCGACCAGCTCACCGCCGGGGACGTGCTGGGCACGGTGCAGGAGACCGAGGCGGTGCTCCACAAGGTGATGGTGCCCCCGGGCTATGCCGGGGAGCTCACCTGGATCGGCCAGGGGGAATACAACATCGTGACCCCCATCGCCAAGCTGAAAACCGATAAGGGCGAGGTGGAGCTGCCCATGCTCCAGAAGTGGCCGGTGCGCCGGGGCCGCCCCTACGCCCAGAAGCTGGCCCCCAAGGAGCCTATGATCACCGGCCAGCGGGTTATCGATACCCTGTTCCCGGTGGCCAAGGGCGGCGTGGCCGCGGTGCCCGGCCCCTTCGGCAGCGGCAAGACCGTGGTGCAGCACCAGCTGGCCAAGTGGGCGGATGCGGACATCATCGTTTACGTGGGCTGCGGCGAGCGGGGCAACGAGATGACCGACGTGCTCATGGAGTTCCCGGAATTGAAGGACCCCCGCACCGGCCTTTCCCTGATGAAGCGCACGGTGCTTATCGCCAATACCTCCGACATGCCGGTGGCGGCCCGTGAGGCTTCCATTTACACCGGCATCACCATCGCGGAATACTTCCGGGATATGGGCTATAAGGTGGCCATCATGGCGGACTCCACCTCCCGTTGGGCGGAGGCCCTTCGTGAGATGAGCGGCCGCTTGGAGGAGATGCCCGGCGAAGAAGGCTACCCCGCTTACCTGGGCAGCCGCCTTGCCGAGTTCTATGAGCGGGCCGGCGTGGTGATCACCCTGGGCAGCGAGGGCAAGGAGGGCGCGGTCACCGCCATCGGCGCCGTGTCCCCGCCGGGCGGCGATATTTCCGAGCCCGTGTCCCAGGCCACGCTGCGCACGGTAAAGGTGTTCTGGGGCCTGAGCTCCAAACTGGCCTACGCCCGCCACTTCCCGGCCATCGACTGGCTGACCAGCTATTCTTTGTATCTGGACCGGCTGGAGCCCTGGTTCAATAAGGCGGTGGATCCCGAATGGTCCGCTATGGTGCAAAAGGCCATGGCCATGCTTCAGGAGGAGAGCGAGCTGGAGGAAATCGTCCGCTTGGTGGGTATCGACGCCCTGAGCTATAAGGACCGGCTGACCCTGGAGGCCACCCGTTCCATCCGCGAGGACTACCTGCACCAGAACGCCTTCCACGAGGTGGACACCTACGCGTCCCCCGCTAAGCAGGCCATGATGCTCCGGCTGATCCTGGCTTATTACGAAAAGAGCCTGGACGCCCTGGAAAAGGACGCCTCCTTCAGCAAGCTGGCTTCCCTGCCCGTGCGGGAGGAGCTGGGCCGTTTCAAGTATGTGCCCGAAGAGGAATGTCCGGCCCGTTACCAGGCGGTGTTGGCCGAGCTGGATAAGCAGATCCGCGCACTGACCGAGGGAGGTAACGAGGATGCGTAAAGAATATCGTACCATAAAAGAAGTAGCCGGCCCCCTGATGCTGGTGGAGCAGGTGGAAGGCGTAAAATACGACGAGCTGGTGGAGATCGAACAGGCCAATGGCGAATTGCGCCGGGGCCGCGTGCTGGAGATCAACGGGGACAAAGCCCTGCTGCAGCTGTTCGAGGGCTCCCAGGGCCTGCGTATTTCGGATTCCAAGGCCCGGTTCCTGGGCCGCTCCATCGAGCTGGCGGTGGCGCCGGATATGCTGGGCCGCGTGTTCGACGGCATGGGCCGTCCCAAGGACGGCGGCCCCGCCCTGATCCCGGAAAAGATGCTGGATATGAACGGCGCCCCCATCAACCCGGCGGCCCGGGACTATCCCAACGAGTTCATCCAGACCGGCATCTCCGCCATCGACGGCCTGAATACCCTGGTGCGCGGCCAGAAGCTGCCGGTGTTCTCCGGCTCCGGCCTGCCCCATGCCAACCTGGCCGCCCAGATCGCCCGGCAAGCCCGGGTGCGGGGCACGGACGAGAGCTTTGCCGTGGTATTCGCCGCCGTGGGCATCACCTTTGAGGAAGCCGACTTCTTCATCAGCGACTTCCGCGCCACCGGCGCCATCGACCGGACGGTGACCTTTATCAACCTGGCCAACGACCCGGCCATCGAGCGTATCGCCACCCCCCGTATGGCATTGACCGCCGCGGAATATCTGGCCTATGACCTGGGGATGCACGTGCTGGTCATCATCACGGACATCACCAACTACGCCGAAGCCCTCCGGGAGGTCTCCGCCGCCCGTAAGGAGGTCCCCGGCCGCCGGGGCTACCCGGGCTACCTGTACACCGACCTTGCCACCATGTATGAGCGGGCCGGCCGGATCAAGGGCAATGCGGGCTCCATCACCATGATCCCCATCCTGTCCATGCCTGAGGATGACATCACCCACCCCATCCCCGACCTGACCGGTTACATCACCGAGGGCCAGATCATCCTCTCCCGGGATCTGCACCGCCGGGGCATTACGCCTCCCATCAACGTGCTCCCCTCCCTGTCCCGTCTGAAGGATAAGGGCATTGGCAAGGGCAAGACCCGGGAGGATCACGCGGATACCATGAACCAGCTCTTCGCCGCCTATTCCCGCGGTAAGGACGCCAAGGAGCTGGCGGTCATCCTGGGCGACGCCGCCCTGTCCGATGTGGATAAGCTCTACGCCAAGTTCGCCGACGCCTTCGAGGAGAAATACGTCTCCCAGGGCTACTATACCAACCGGAGCATTGAGGAGACCCTGGACATCGGTTGGGAGCTGCTTTCTATCCTGCCCAGGAGCGAGCTCAAGCGTATCAAAGACGTTTACCTGGATAAATACCTTCCCAAAAAAGAGGAGGCGTAGCCTATGGCAGCCCTGCAAGTGAAACCCACCCGCATGGAGCTTTCCAATCTGAAGAAGAAACGGAAGGTGGCTGTGCGGGGCCATAAGCTCATGAAGGACAAACGGGATGAAATGGTCCGCCGGTTTATCCTCTACATCCGCAAAAACAAGGAGCTGCGGCAAGAGGTGGAGGAAAAGCTGGCCAAGGCCATGCAGGGGTTTGTGCTGGCCCGGGCTTCCATGAGCACCGAGGCCATCGAGGAAGCCCTGTGCTATCCCGCCCAGCCCGCTACCATCCAGGTGGACACCCAACACGTCTTGTCCATCCAGGTGCCCAAGCTCCAGCTGGATACCCAGGGCGGGTTCGATTATCCCTACGGCTTCATGACCACCAGCGCGGAGCTGGACGGCGCGGTGCAGGCCTTTGCTGAGGTGCTGCCCCTGCTGATCCAGCTGGCGGAGGTGGAAAAAATCTGCAACCGGCTGGCGGATGAGATTGAAAAGACCCGCCGCCGGGTCAACGCCCTGGAATACGTGATGATCCCCCAATTCGACGAGGCGATCCGGACCATCACCATGAAGCTGGACGAGAACGAGCGTGGCAATCTGACCCGTCTGATGAAGACCAAGGACATGATCGCCAACCGCTGACCACGCCCCTTTCCAGGCGCTCACCGCCCAGTCCCCCATCCATGGGGCTGGGCGTTTCTTCTTTCCCCGGGGTCCCACCGGGGGGGGGCGGCGGCGGGCGCTTTGCGCCCGGAAACGCCCGCAGGGGCGGGGCCTAGCGGCCCCGCCCCTGCGGGCGTTTTGTTTGGCGGCCCGGGGGCCCGCAGGGCCCCTGGGCCGCCAAACGCCGCCGCCCCCCCTGCGCCCTCCCTCAGACCAGATAGCTATCCGGGATTCCTTCCATCACCACGGTGAGCTTGTCCCCCTGGTCCGGTTCCTGCTCCATCTCCAGCAGCAGCTTGGCTGCCGTCACCCGGTCGGCGGCCCGGACATCCGGATCCCCGCAGATGGCCAGCAGGCAGGATAGGGCGATCTCCCGGATCGCGGTTTTTTGTTCTTCCATGGGCAATCCCCTCCTTTCCGCGCGATCGGATTGTACACCCTTGCGAAGTATGCTATGATGAGGACAACGTATTGTTTCACCCAAAGGAGGATTCCATGCGCTCCATCATCCGTCCCGCCGCCCTTCTGGTGGCGTGCCTGTTTATTACCGGCTGCACCGCCCAGCCTGCCGCCACTCCCGCAGAGGAGGTAGTGACCCTGACCCCGGCCCCTGCGGATACCCCGGCCCCCCAGGCAGGGCCCGTGACCCTGTACTATCCGGAGGGAGCGACCGAAGGGGATGCGGCCTACAAGCTGACCTATACGCTGCCGGTCTTTTCCGGGGAGGATGCGGCCGCTGCGGCCATGAACGCGGCGGTTGAGGATTGGCGGCAGGAGCTTTTGGCCCGGGTGGAAACCGAACGGCTCCCCCTGGCGGACCGGGTCGAGGGGGCCGACCTGCCCGGCACCCAGGTCAGCAGCCTGTGCATCGAGGCGGAAACGCCTTTGGGCCGCTTTACCAGCGTGCTGTTCTATGAGGACGAGTGGTACGAAAATCAAAACGGTGCGGCCCAGCGGATCTCCACCCTGGTGTTCGATGAAATGGGCCGGGAATGCAACCTGGCGGCTGCCAGCGGGGTCTACGATCCCCTGCCCCTGGCGGCCCAGCAGGTGTGGAACATCATCAGCATGGATCCCGGGGCCTATTATGGGGACCTGACCATCCAGGATGTGCGCGAGAGCCTGGATCTATATAACGGGTTTTCCGTATCAGAGGAGGGCTATACCCTATATGTGCAGCCCGGGGTGCTGGCGGCGGACGAAAGCAATGCCGCGCCTCTGGAGTTCAGCTTTGGCCGCAACGGGCTATATCCGGACTTTGTGGGGGACCTGATGACGGCGGAGGAATACGAGGCCCTGCTGCCCCAGCTATTTGCCCTGGCCAGCCACTGCGGGCCGGGCTTCCAAAGCTGGCAGGGGGAAGCCTTTGACCCGCCGGAGGCCTTTACCCATGGGTTTCGGCTGGATTCCGCCAGCCTGCAGGGGGAGGAGCTGCTCCTGCGGGGCCAGCTGATCCAGGGGACGCCGGGAGAGCTGGAGGCAACGGAGATCGCCGCCGCCCAACTGACCCTGACCCGGGAGCAGGGGGACGGCTGGCAGCTGGCGTCCCTGGCCCTCTCGTAAGCGCGTTTGCGCCCGCCCGGGGCCTTGCAGGTTGCCCGGCCAAGGGGGGCGGCGGCAGGGCGCGAAGCGCCCGAAACGCGCAGGGGCGGGGCCTTTGGCCCCCGCCCCTGCGCGTTTGTTTGGCAGGCTGGGGGCCCTGTGGGTCCCCGGCCGCCAAACGCCGCCGCCCCCCCCGCGGATTTGCGGGACGGCCGGAGCAAGCGGGATTAGAGGTCGTCTGCGTCCTGGACCGGCGGCTCCCCTTCCCGGCCCGTGCCGGTGTAGCTGCCCTCCACGTCGCTTTTGATGCCGCGTTGGTTCAGCTTGCGCATGGTGGCCGCCAATATGGCGGGATCCATGGGTTTTTTCGGTTCCATTCCGGGACTCCTTTCCTGTTTTGGTTCAGGTTTCCCCGGGGAGCCCGGACTTATACCTCGGCCGCTAAAAGCTCCTGGGCGATGGGCCCCTGGGCTGCAGAGGCTTCCGCCGGCTGGGCCGCCTCCAAGGCGGCCCGTTTCTTTGCCATCAAAGATAGGGCCTGTTCCTTGCCGTCAAAGAGCATCAGCTCCATGGCCACATCCGGGGTCAGCATCCCCATGTTGGTCATGCTGAGGATCAATTCGTTGTGGGCGGCCACGGTAAACTGATTTTCCCGCTGTACCTTTATGCTCACGTTGAATTCCAGGGGGACCCGGTTGCCCAGCTTGGTCTCCTGGGAAAGCATATCCGCCGTCAGCACTGCCTGGCGTTGGTCCGCGCTGGGCAGGGCCACCCGCCGGGGCAGCAGGCAAAACTCCCGCTCCACCTCCAGCTCCTGGCGCACCGCGCAGGCGAAGGCGTCGTGTACCGCCCGCACCGCCATGCGGCTGCGCTTGCTGCTCATCTCCTGCAGGGCGGCGATGGCGGATGCGGCGGTGACGCCGCCGGCGGTCATGCCCCGGGAGAAGTCGTTGGAGCCGCTTTCCTCCTTGATGCTTTCCCGGACGGCCTGGATGTAGGATACCAAATAGGCAGGCAGCGGCGGTGTGGGGAACCAGGTGACCCCGTTGAGGTTTTCCCCCTTATGGACCTCCTTGCTCCAATCCCGCAGGTCGTCTATGTCAAAGCCGCTGGCCCCGGTGACCAGGAGCTTGTTATGGGAGGCCATGAGAGCGTTTTTCAACAGGATCTGGTCCAGCTTGTCGGAATATAGCTGGGCCTTTTCAAACATATCCACAAAGCCAAAGCCCAGGCAGGTGCCCTTGCGGGGGAATAGGGGGGTCACCACAAAGGGGTATTGGCCATGGGCAAAATAGCCCTCCGGCTTCTGGCGGCGGCTATCCTCCAGCAGAACGCCGCCGGCCAGCTTTTGCATATGCACCCGGTATTGGCCGGATTTTGCATCGTACTCCCGCTGCCAGCATTCCAGCAGCAGGATGGTATCCTCCTCCCGCACCTGGAGCAGCTCGTCCCGCATGGGGCGCAGGCCCAGGGTATCCGCCTGCATGGCAGGGACTTCCTTTGGATAGTGGCTCTGGAACCAGGCCCTGGGATAGGGGACAAACTTAAATACCGCCCGGCCCTCCTGAAAATCCTCCACCAGGGGATCGAACAGGATGCTTCTGGGGTCCACGTGGCGGATAAACGCGCCGCCCATGCCCCCGTTGAGCTCCGGATCATAGCCGGTTTCCTGGATCATATAGCCCCCCACCAACAGATCGTGGGTCAGGCGGCCATATTCCTGGCTATAGCCTGCCCGGACATGGTTTTCCTTTATGGTGGCGGTGAGCAGCTCTGCAAGCTGGCTATAGGCGGGGTCGTCGGCGGTGATGATGGCCTCCGGGAAGCTATCCATCAGGTCTGCCCGCAGGTTTTCCACCGTGGACTGGATGATGGGGGTCACAGGCCGGGGCTCTCCCGAATGGGTCTCGGGGACATCCTGCCAATGGTTCCCATGATAGATGCGTTCGCACCGGGCCAGGCGTTGCCATTCGCCTGCGTAGGCCTGGCGGAATTGGTCGAACAGGGCATAGACCTCCTGGGTCTGCTGATTGCGATTCACGGACGTTTCCTCCTTATATGCTTAAAAATGACGGGGGCTGTTGCGGTTCCAGGGACAAAGGGTCATAGGGCTTGGGCTTGGGGAGGATGGGCGCCTGGCCGGGCGCCGGCCGGGACATGAGGGCATAGCGCAGGGATTCCGGCGCATGGTCCTCCCCGTCTGCCGCGTCCTCCCGATCATGCCGGTCGAATACCAAAAGGGGCAGGGTGCGGATCAGGTTTTCGCAGCAGGGGAAGCATTGCCAGCGGGGCCGGCCGTCGGCGGCGTCGGCCAGATATCCCCGCACCCGCTGCCAGCCCGCCACCCGGGAATTGTCCGCCGGGGTCAGGGGCACCCCCGCCAGGGCAAACAGCTCCGCAATGCTTTCCCCCTCGAAGCCCCCCTCGCTTTTCAGGATGGCCCCCCGCTTTTGCCACATATCCGGGGAGGCCACCGTATAGGCGATCTGCTCCCCCGCCGACAGGGCCTGGATCTTGGCCGCCACAGCATCCGCCCGCGTCTGGCGCACATACAATTCCCGGTAGGTATATACCCGGCCTTCCCCATCCACCCCGTGCCACAGCACGGCGCAGGGGTCGTTGTACCCCCAGTCGATGGAGCGGAACCTGCGCCACCAATCGGGTATGGGAAAGGGATCGCATACATGCCGTCCCCGGGAAAATTCCCGGAAAAATTGGCCGGACAGCACGTCCCAATCCCCGTCCAAATACGCCCGCCTTAGATCCTCCGGCAGGGCCTGCAGCTGCTTCACATACCCCGGGTCCCCCTGGAGCAGCACCGGGTTATCCCAGATCCTGGCGGGAATAAAAGCGTATTCCGACGGCTCCTCCCTCGGCTGGTACCGCCGGTCGATAAACAGCCGCTTTACCCACCCGTGGCCCGGCCCCCCCGGGTTGCAGGTATAATACATCCGGGGCTTGAAGCCCGCCTTGACGGTTCGGTTGCAGGTGGTCAGAAATTGCATCTGCTCCTCGGTGAAATGGGTGGCCTCCTCCAGGCCGATCACATCGTATTCCTGGCCCTGGTATTGATATACGTCCCCTTCCTTGTCGCAGTAGCCCAGCCGCAGCCTGCTTCCCGTGGGAAAGCGGAAAACCCGCTCTGTCCCATTGTAATCCACCGCTTTGCCCAGCTCCGATAATAGCGGCACCAGGTGGTTCTCCCGAAGCTCCGGCAGGGTGCGCCGCAGCAGCAACAGGTTGAGCCCCGGCTGGTGCAGCGCCAGCAGCACCAGCTTCCTGCGCATGGCCCAACTCTTGCCCCCTCCCCGGGCCCCTCCATAGGCCGTATGCCGTGCCTGGCTCCGGAAAAATTCCGCCTGGCGGGGGTTGGGTATCCCCTTTAACAGCAACCGCAAACAATCCCCCTCCTTTTTATCGTACATTTGTTCTTGTTTATAGCTTAACAATCCCCCACGGCCTCGTAAATAGCAGGTTTCGCGCAGGTTTCATTCCCTTTTTGCGCGCCTTTCCATTTTTTCTTTTGTCATAATTTATTTATTATTTTTTTGCCTTTTCCCATTGACCTTCCGGCTGAAATGCTGTATGATATTTCCACAAATCGTACAATTGTTCTAATCTTAAGCACTGTAATAAGGAGACACGATGCATATGGAACAGGATCTACATTTGGAAAACCATATGGTATCCGCCCAATCCTTGGAGCGATATTACGGGCCCAAGGCGGAGCCCACCGCCCGGGCCGCATACCGGGCAACGGAGAAGCGGCTCTACCGGCTGCCAGCCCTGCGGGAGCGGGTAGAGGACGACCAGGAGGACCTATTGGCCCTGGAAAGCGGAGAAATGGAGGTATTAGCGCCCAGGCCGGCCCTGTTGGAAGCGAGCCACAGCCCGGGCCCGCGGCGATCGCCCCAAGAGCTCCGGCAGGATCAGCTGGCAATCCTGCGGGGGCGGCTGGCGGCCAACGAACGGGAGCTCAAGCGCATGAACGCGGCCCTTGCCTACATTGAAAACGATCCTTACTATAAGATTATCGAGATGAAGTACTTTCAAGGAATGCGGGAGGCGGATATCGCGGAATCGATGCTTTGCGACCCGACAACCATCCGGCGGAACCGGGCCCGGCTGATCAAGCGGCTGGCCTTGCGGCTCTACGGGGTAGACGGTCAGCCCTGAGCGCCCGGGGGGGCGGCGGGGGCGCTGCGCGCCCCGAAAGCCGGGGCAGGGGGGCCGTTGGCC
>OJRG01001127.1_pt1 | contig 10755 bp, 8 predicted proteins | sample 1599121 | NCBI WGS metagenome assembly OJRG01 (sample SAMN03922528, study PRJEB24848) | human gut metagenome | isolation source: stool sample | host: Homo sapiens | place: Germany | collected 2010-05
CGGTCTGTTCGGTGAATATGAGCGAGTGCGCCGGGAAAGCGCCGGAGGTGGAGCCGGAGTCCGAACCGGAGCCGGAGAAGGAGTCCGGCAGCGGCGGCGCCCTGGTGCTGATCCTGCTGCTGGCGGCTCTGGGTGGCGGCGGAGCCTTCGCCTACATCAAGTTCATCAAGCCCAAGCAGGGCGCAAAGGTCAGCGCCGACCCGGATGATTATGAGTTTGAGGACGAGGAATACGAAAACGAGGACGTTCCTGAACAGGAAGAACAGGAGGACCAGAATTGAGAAAATTGGTGATCTGTGAAAAACCGAGTGTAGCAAAGAGTATCGCATCGGCCCTGGGTGTCACATCCAGGGCCGATGGCTATTTTGAAGGCGGCGGCTGGCTCATTTCCTGGTGCATCGGGCATCTGGTGGGGCTGGCGGATGCGGCCGCCTACGATGACCGCTATAAGAAGTGGAGGTATGAGGACCTTCCCATCCTGCCCGCCCCCTTCCGCTATGTGGTGTCCGAGGAAAAGGCTGCCCAGTTCCACATTCTCCGTTCCCTGATGGAGCGCCCTGATGTGACAGAGCTGGTCAACGCCTGCGACGCGGGACGCGAGGGTGAGCTGATCTTCCGGCTGGTCTATGAGGCCGCCGGATCTTCCAAGCCTTTCTCCCGCCTCTGGATTTCTTCGATGGAGGACGCGGCGATCCGGGAGGGCTTTGCCGATCTGCGCCCCGGTGCGGACTATGACCCGCTGTATCAGTCGGCGCTTTGCCGCCAAAAGGCGGACTGGCTCATCGGCATCAACGCAAGCCGCCTGTTCTCCGTCCTCTACCACCGCACCCTGAATGTGGGGCGGGTACAGACGCCCACCCTGGCGATGCTGGCCGACCGGGACAGCAAGATCGTCCTGTTCCGCAAGGAGAAATACCATCATGTGCGGCTGGCGTTGGAGGGAGTCGAGGCGGTTTCTGAAAAAATCCCGGCTATGGAGGATGCCCAGACCATCCGGGATACCTGTGATGGTAAAGAAGCAACCTGTGTATCCGTGGTGCGGGAGAAAAAGGCGGAGAAACCGCCCAAGCTGTATGACCTGACCACCTTGCAGCGGGAGGCAAACCGGGTGTTCGGCTACACGGCCAAGCAAACCCTGGACTACGCCCAGTCGCTCTATGAAAAGAAGCTGCTGACCTATCCTCGCACGGACAGCCGGTATCTGACCGGAGACATGGCGGAGACCGCCTCCGTGGTCTTGCATCTGGCGGCACGGGTGCCGCCCTTCGAGGCCTGCCCGGAGTTTTTTCCCGATGTTCTGGCGCTGGTGAACGACAAGGAGGTATCCGATCACCATGCCCTGATTCCCACCCTGGAGCTGGAAAAGGCGGATGTCCCTGCGCTGCCTGTGGGCGAGCGCAATATCCTTCTGCTGGTCTGCTGCAAGCTGCTGTGTGCTGCGGCGGAGCCTTTCGTGTATGAAGCGGTCACGGCTACCTTTGACTGCGGCGGACATACCTTCACAGCAAAGGGAAAGCAGGTGCTTTCCCGGGGCTGGCGGGCTATCCAGGAGGTGTTCCGTTCCTCCCTGAAGGAGAAGCCGGAGGATGAAGATGCCGAGGGCGTCCTTCCGGCCTTGACCGAGGGGCAGGTTTTGGAGCCGGTCTCCGCCTCCGTCACCGAGCATTTCACTTCGCCCCCCAAGCCCTACACCGAGGACACCCTTCTGTCGGCCATGGAGAACGCGGGCAAGGAGGACATTCCGGAGGATGCGGAACGGCGCGGCTTGGGCACCCCGGCGACCAGGGCGGCCATCATTGAAAAGCTGGTGTCCGGCGGATTTGTGGAGCGCAAGGGCAAGAACCTGATCCCCACAAAGGCAGGTGTCAACTTGGTCACGGTGCTGCCGGAGCTGCTGACCTCTCCCAAGCTCACAGCGGATTGGGAGCAGCGGTTGAACGAAGTGGCAAAGGGCCAGGCGTCGCCGGAGGACTTCATGGACGGGATCGAGGCAATGGCGGCGGAGCTGGTGCGGAAATACTCCCACATTTCCGAGGATGGGCAAAAGCTGTTCCAGCCGGAGAAGGAGATGGTGGGCCTCTGTCCCCGCTGCGGCAAGCCAGTTTATGAGGGCAAGAAGAACTTTGCCTGTTCGGACCGGGCCTGTCAGTTTGTCATGTGGAAGAATGACCGCTTTTTCGAGCAGCGCGGGAAGGTTTTTACTTCCAAAATCGCCGCCGCATTGCTCAAAGACGGAAAGGCAAAGGTCAAGGGGCTGCGCTCCCTGCGTACCGGGAAAACCTATGACGGGACAATCGTTCTGGCCGACACCGGAGGGAAGTATGTGAATTACCGTATCGAGAAATAAGTATCGTGTCGTTATTCCTTCACAGCTCTATCCAAGAGTAATGGATTGCTGTATAATAAGGCTAAAATGTTTCAGGAGGTAAATAGCCGTGAGGGATATGATCGCATACTGTGGGCTGGACTGTGAGAAGTGCGACGCTTATCTTGCAACGATCAACGACGATCAGGCATTGCGCGAGAAAACCGCAAAACTATGGTCTGAATTAAATCATGCGCCCATTCTTCCGGAGCATATCAACTGCCAAGGTTGCCGCACGGATGGGGTAAAAACGGTGTATTGCGAAAGCCTTTGCGGTATTCGTCAATGCGCGCTGCAAAAAGGCGTGACGACCTGCGGCGACTGTCCTGAATTAGAAAGTTGCCAGACGGTGGGCGCAATTCTTTCCAACAATCCCGCTGCGCTGGAGAACCTGAAGGGATAGACTACATACCACAACAAAATAACAGCCGCCGGTGGCGGCACCAAGCAGGAAACCTTTCCGGGTTTCCTGCTTTTCTTTTACCCATTTTAAGAAAGGATGATGTCTTTGAGCAAAACCGAACCTAATTTCATGGAGTATTTGAAACCGCTGCTCCCTGCAGGCGGTGACGCAAGCGAACTGGAGGCAGCGGCCCAGGTTCTTGCCGGACTTTCCCCTGAGGACCGTGACCTCCTGGCCGCTGTCCAGGAGTCGACTTATCGCCTGACCACTCTGGAACAGTTCCGGGAGTTCCCCGCCAACACCGAGTATTTTGTCCTGGAGCCCAACATCAGCAAGGTGGAGGATGTGGGCTGGCGCTATCTGGCGCAGCATTTGGACGTCCTTCTGCCCCCGGAGCTACTGGACGCCATTGATCCCGTTCCTTTTGGCAACCATGCCATGCAGGAGGAACAGGGGTGTTCACCAGTAAAGGGTATCTCACCCTCTCCGGCGACGAGTGGGAACATGAGCGCCCCAGGGAGAGACAGACAGAGAAAAAGCCCTCCATCAAAGAGCGGCTGGAACAGAGCCGGAAGGAATGTGCCAATCAGAGCAAGGCGCAGCCCCATCGGGAAAAGCCTGCGCCGGAGCGATAAGGAGATGTCGCTATGCCCCATTATGACTATGACAAAGATTATCCCTTTGCCGCCTTCATCACCAACCTGGGCAAGTACAACGAGGGCGCCCTTGTGGGTGAATGGGTGAAGTTCCCCACCACGGCGGAGGAACTGAAAAAGGTCTTTGAGCGCATCGGGATTGGTGCGAAAGACGACTTCGGGCAGACCTATGAGGAATGGTTCATCACGGACTACGACTGCTATGTGGACGGCCTCTATGACCTGCTGGGTGAGTATGCCAACCTGGACGAGCTGAACTACCTGGCCTCCAAGCTGGACGACATGAGCCAGGATGAATATGAGCGGTTCCAGGCGGCTATGGAGATCGGCGATCACACGGGCAGCATCCAGGAGCTTATCAACCTGACGGAAAGCCTGGACTGCTACGATGTTTACCCCGACATCCACGACCACGACGATCTGGGACGGTATTACATCGAGGAACTGGACACCATGCAGGTGCCGGAGCATCTGCGTAATTACATCGACTATGAGGCCTACGGCCGGGACATCGCCCTGGAGGAAAGCGGCCAGTTCACCGACCTGGGCTATGTGCGGGACACCGGGGACAGCTTCCATGAGTATTACGATGGCGAGCGCAGCAGCATCCCGGAGGAATACCGGGTGATGACCTTCCAGGACGACATCCCCGAAGAAGAAATTTCGGAATGGGCTATGAACCTTGCCTACGATATGGACGAGTTTTTCCGGCAGCACGACCCGCAGTATGCCGCCGAGCACCCAGAGGAACACGCTGCAAAGGAAGAAATCTACGAGAACCTTTCCGATTGCCGCATCGCCTCTCTGGAAGAAAAGCTGAAGGCGTTGGGCCAGCCCCCGGAGGACTACCTTCCCTCCGAGCTGGAGAAGTTCAAGGAGGCTGTGGGCTACGAGGCATATTTGGATGTGGACCCGCAGGTGATCCGGGAGGCCATCGAAAACCCGGATCAGTCCCATGTGGACGAGATGCTGTCCTTTGCGGAACAGGCAAACCGGGCGTATGAGGCAGAGTTGTACGGCCAGACGGCAGCACCGGAGAAACTGACCGTCCTGGTGGTGGAGCCCATGAAGGAGCCCTATGTGAAGGAGATCGACCCCGGCCTCCATGCGCTGCAAGCGGAGGTGGGCGGCGACATTGCCGCCTCCTATCCCTTTGACGATCCGGTGGGGCTGGTGCTGAACGATGAAGGCAAGCTCATCGGTCTGGACCTGAACCGCTCCCTCCGGGACGAGCATGGGGAGATTTACGACATCGTGGCGGGCACCTTCCTGGTGGTGGGCCTGGGGCCGGAGAGCTTCGCATCCCTGCCCCCGGACATGATCCAGAAGTACACCGAGCAATTCAAGCGGCCGGAGCTGTTCGCCAGCATTAACGGGCAGATCGTGTCCGTTCCCGTGGAGCCGGAAAACCCGCTGCGCACGGCGGAAATGACTCTGGAGGACGACTACGGCATGATCGACGGGATCATCAACAATGGCCGCCGTGGGGAGGAACTGGAGAAGGCCCAGGACGAGGCGCGCAGGACCACGCCGGAGAAAAAGCCCTCCATCCGGGAGCGGCTGGAGGACGCGAAACGGGAGTGCGCAGAATGGAAAGGCTCGGACAAGCCTGCCCCGCAGAAGAAGCCCCCGGAGTTGGGTGACTTATGAGCCGGAGCAAAAAATGGCGTCTGGAATGGGCGTTCTTCCTGGGCGAGAACGGCAGGCGCCAGTATAACAAGCTCTGCAGGAGCTGTGTCCATCCCTGCAAGCAGAGTTTCCGGGCGGTGGTGGTGTCCTGTCCGCACTATCTTTCCCGTCGTTCCAAAAAGTGCAGGAATTAGGGTTCAAAATAGGCGAAGAAACCGCCTGTGGCGGCTTTTCCGTGTAGGGGCAGTATGATTACATATATGAAGCGAAAGGTTATTTTTATATAGGGAGATGCCATAATTTTACCCCTTGGTAAAAAAAGAAGCCCCACCACCGGAATGTCCGATGGTGGGGTTCATTTTCTTCTTTTAATTAATTTGCTTCGGATAGCATTTAGTCGGGTAATTTCGTCGGTAGATAAATCTGCTTCTAGTGTTTTGGAATTGACGAAAGCAACAATCTGATTAAGATCTTCGTTATCGTTAAACATCTGTTTTGCGCGTTCAATATCACAAGGTTTAATTTGACGATATGGAACTGAGATAGTTCTAAATTCGTTAGGGGTAAGTTCTGACACTCCACCTGCGTAATATCTACCGACAAACTCGCATTGAGCAAGTGTTAGTGAATTATAAAAGCAAAACACTAAACTTTCGGGATCTATGCCCTCATGCAGTCGAAGATTATACGCAATATCTGTGGTATATATTTCGGCAGGATTAGTAGAAATTCGCGGGCATAAATCATATCTTTTGAAGAATATTACTCGGCCACTTTTAACGATTGGAACCCCATACCAAGGTTTGCGTTTAGAACATTTGTAACTTTTCTGAATTTCCACACCGTTTCTTTTTGTGGAGGCAACTATAGACAAATAGTTTTTTAAGGAAACTGGTAACTCGTCTGGTTTTGTTCCTACCAGATCTAAAAGATATACTTTTTTTCCCGCTGATGCTAATTCGGAAATGAGAGCATGATTTACCTCAAATTTGTTTTTTGCCATTCCCCCCTTAGATATAATGGGTTTTACATACTGAGTACATTCATATTGATCGACTTCTTCTTTTGTCAAAATAAATTTATTATTTGCGCCAGTCACAATCCCGGGAGCACTATCTGAAAGTTTTGCAATAGTAGTATATTGGTTTGTAATTCGATTTAATAAATCAATTTCTTCATCAGAAAGAACTGCATTAGACCATTTTTTCAAAGGTTTATTTCGTTCAATTCTAGATTCTAGAATTGGTGTTTTCGAATCTAACTTTGCATATTGACGATACGAAATATAGGGAAGCCCTTGATTTTCATTAGTGAGGTATACCAAGCAAGCCTCTTGCTCTATTTCAGGAAACATACGCTCTTCAAAAGAAAAAATATGTATAGTGTTAAATTTTTTTTCAAGAAATCCTCTAAGCTTTTCGGCATACTGTACTTGCAAAAACTCTGTGGGAAGCACAAAAAATACCGTACCGGTTTTTGATAAAAGTTGAGTGGCCGCTATTACAAACGCAACCCAAGCATTTTGAATTAAGCTCTCAGGTAAGTTTAAACTTTGACATAAAGAACGAGCAGCCTCCAAGAACTTCTTGTCCATGTTTTTTATGTTGATGTATGGTGGGTTTCCTACAACAAGGTCGAACTTCGCTTTACAAGTGGAAGAATATTCCAAAAAGTCAGCAGCAATCATTGTAACTTTAGGAGAAAGAATTCGTTCATTGATGGCCTGTACTTTCTCTTGGCATAACTCCACTCCTACAATATTGTCTACAGAATTGGATTTGGAAAAAAGTCGAATGAACCTTCCATCTCCAGCGCTGGGCTCTAAAATTGATTTTATAGGCTTATGTTGCTGTTGTAGGTAATTGTATATAAAGTGAACAGTTTTTTGGGGGGTATAATAAGACCCCGACAATTTTTCATCCATAGTTTTCCTGATAACTTTAAGGTGTTATATTAAAGTTTTATTCCTTTTCATTATTAGAGCACCAAGGCATTGCTCCAGTTTTTCTGCAACAGTGGGATTGCTTGTGCGCTGTGTAGAAATAAAATTCTTTATTTCCAGTAACAAATAGTCTAGGCGACGAAATTCACTACCCAATAAAAGTTTCTGGTAAAAATCTACGACTACTTGATCTTCAGCATAATCCGGTCGGATACATATGTAGTAATCTTCGTTCCTATCAAAAACCTGTGCAATAGATCCATCATCGGGATTCAGAGTCCCTTGGTGATCTTCATCAATCATCAATTTCCCTTTGCCACGGTTGCAAGAATAACAAGCGAGTACAAGGTTGCTCACTTTACCGGCTTTACTTCGACCTGCTGTATCTTTTGAAAAAGCATCTTCACAAATAAAATGGTCAACTTCAAATAGCCGTATATCAGAGATTCCAATCCAAGCACCACAATAAGCGCATTTGCAGTTATATATTTCAGAAAATGGCTTAAAATAGACATCTTGTTTATCGTGAACAAAGTTATACATTATTTTTGCGCGCTTGTGATCTTGCTGGATTTTGCGCTCTAAAGCACACTTTTTAAGCGCAACGTCAACTAAGACCGGACAATTTGTTGTGTTCCTATAATCTTTATTTGTGTCCGTAAGCATCTTTAATCTCCCTAAAACTGCAAATCAGATTATCAATATCACTTTTCGACAAAGCATCATAAGAATCATCGCCTTGTAACGAATTTAACACTTTATCAATAAGAAGCTTTTCCACATCTTTGCTCTGAATCAGATCATCTGCCAAATCCTCAAAGTCTAGAACCTCTTTAATAGCCCTGTCTAAACACGGAGCTAAATTTTCCTGATAGTATTGAGTGGCATCCTCTCCATGCCGGCCAGAAAACTTGCGGATGACATTTTCGCCAGCCAGTGTTTCATCTTGGGTAATAATTATGACTTCTACATATGGCAAAATCTTTCTAAGAATAATTTTAAATTGCTTACCAGAAAATCGACCAGTGCCAATAGTGCGTTCTTCAAATAAATGATTGTCGATCAAAATCACATTTGCAGCTTTAACAGTAACATTTTGGAGTAATGCTTCATAACCTTCATCCCCACAAAAACGGACCTCTTTATAGACTTTTTCAATTTGTGTGATATCAGATTGTTGAAACGGTGTGGCGCAATACTCCTTGGTCATGTACTGAGACAAAATTTCATCACTATTATCATCGATATATACGATGTTAATCTTTTTGTCCGGCATTTATAATTTCTCTCCTAACTCAAAGTTGAAGTGGAAACCATTATGGCCATCGATACTAATCACATCCCCTCCGGTCATGCGAATTGTATTATGCACAATCCACATACCGAGACCGTGACCATTTTCTCTGGAAGATTCATGAACTTCAAGTATACGCATTGGATCATTAATATACTTTGGAGGCAAACCAACACCAGAATCTTCATAGACGATTTTTAACAAGCCACCGACTTTATGGATGGATATATTAATTACAATTCGACTTGAAGCTTTATTCTGCTGCCATGAATTTAGAATCAAATTATCAAAAATCGCTGTAAAAACGTCCTCTGATGTTTCAAAGTAAACCGATTCATCAACATTTAGGTTGATCAACAAAGAGGCGTAGTCTCGCATCCAATTAGCCTTAATGTTCTCCATAATACTGTTAACAGAAAGGCTTCTAGGTGAAAACTTTTTCTTCTCAATTTCATCGAGCATTGTGTCCATAAAGGCAACGATTTTTTGATTGATCGCCTTGTTGCGGCTTAAAAGTTGAGGCACATTTTTATAACTATATTCTGTATATTCTTGCGAACACAGGTCTTCCCAAAAACCGTATTCCTTTAACGCCTCTACAATATATTGGTAGTTTACACTAACACTATTTCTGTCATTTTTTAACTCGTGAGCAATAGACGATGCTTTTAGGCCCGTGGTTGCCAAAACATTTAAAATTCTGACATCGTACCGGTATTTCTTTTCGGTGGATTCTTTCTCGTCCTGAAAGCTCTTCGATTCTGCTTTCACCGCAGAAATTTCTTGGGCCAACGCTTTAGTCTCATGAGATGTTAAATGGATTTCTTTATTTCGTCCCCTAAGGATTTGATCAATCATGGGCGTAGTAGGAGATGGCTTAGGAGCATTCTTTTTGTCAATTGAGCGAATAATTGCTTGCCTGTATCGTTCAAAGGCAGCAATACCAATGGTGATTATTTTTACAAACAGCTTAAAATACTCATTTTCCTCCAACCCTTGTCTGTTAGCTAAATCTCGAAGCTGATAATTTTCTTTTTTATCAATTTCGACTTTGCCGGAAAGTTGGTTCGCACGAACCCGCCATGCTCCTGTAGGATGTGTTGCAGCGGCAGGAGATTTTCGAGAACGCTGGTTAAGACCCAACCAATCTTTTTCTCCATCAAATGAAGCTATACTAAATGCGTTTCTATATAAAACGACTCCCTCATCATATCTATCGGGGAGAGCAGAATAGTTATAGCAAAATCTTTCAACATCCTGTTTTGTAGGTGTTTTTAAAGAAAAATACAGTTCGGCCGAAAAATTCCCCAATTCTTTTAACATTGAATACAATTCGCTGTCTGAAGAATCTATTTCTGTATTCCCAGCAAGTTCTTCTAAAATAGATACATCGTTTGAAAAATGTTGCAAATCGAGAGAACGACAGTAGTTTTTAGCTAAATCAGAAAATTCATCACTTTTTATTGTATAGTAAAGTTTTAATTCTGAAGCATCATAAAACAATCCTATCTGGGTTACAAAGTTTTTCCCTATCTGAGGCTTTTTGAAAATATAAGATACACCTTTCCCAAAATTAGGATAAATTTTAATCTGCATCCTATCATCATTGCAAGTAATGGACAAATAGTTAATTAAGTTCTTGATTGATTTTTCGGTCCATCTATCGCGCAATGCGGAAATTTCAATCCGTGTCCCTAGCGGCAGGTTTTCTTCATTGGTTAGGTCATCTAATATGCTTTCAGACCAGTCGGTGGTCCATTTTACAGGAATTTCGCCTTTCTTTGCGCTATAAACGATAACTGATGCACCAAGGCGGGCTAAGGCAAAACGGCCGACACCTTTGGAACCCGCCAATACACGGCCGTCATTATCTTCTGTACCAGAAAGGCTATATCCTTTGTCACTTTTTCCAACATGCATCCAGTTCTCGCAAATCGTACTCTTGCTCATACCAATACCGTCATCAATAATGACAATGCTGCGATCAGAAAAAGTGATGCTAACATTGTTTGCTTGCGCATCGTAAGCATTTTTAACAAGTTCAAGTATCGCAGATTCTTTATTGGTAAAGTTCTGGACACCCAAAAGTTCAGCTATTGTGCTATCTTCCACAATATATTTAAGTCGTTCCATAAAGAATCTCTCCATTCCTTGCACTCCCTTTCACTATACCATATGAGAAAATAATCGGCAATAATAGCCGAGAAAATTGGCGAATAATTGTGGCCATTTAGGTATATTTTGCCCATCCGATACTTGTTGAAACCATCTATTCGATTTCATAGTTGTGCAGATGCGAACGCAATTGTGGGCTATCCAATAAATCACAAACATTCTGCAGGACAATATCGCATTCCTTTTCCACTCGCTGTATCTTCCGAAGTTCCGCTTGCAAGGCAGTCTTGCGGGCAGAGAGTCCGTCCCTGTCTCTTATACACATCTGACGCTGCCGACGATCTACTCTGT
>OJRG01001128.1_pt1 | contig 10754 bp, 8 predicted proteins | sample 1599121 | NCBI WGS metagenome assembly OJRG01 (sample SAMN03922528, study PRJEB24848) | human gut metagenome | isolation source: stool sample | host: Homo sapiens | place: Germany | collected 2010-05
GTCCAGGGGCGGCGCCCCGGCCGCGCGCCGCAGCGCGCGGGATCCCCCATCGCAAAGAAGCGCAGGAGGGGGTCAAAGGGGGGACCCCCGGCGAGGGTCCCCCCTTTGCGGGCGGCCCCCGCCGCCCGCAGCCTCGCGCGAAGCCGCGCACGCCCTGTAGCGGACAGCGCCCTCAACTTCACCGATTTCAAAAAAGACACCCCGCGCCCGGAAGGCGCGGGGTGCTTAATAAGTGTGTCAGTTGAGGAAGTCCCTCAGCTTCTTGGAGCGGCTGGGGTGGCGGAGCTTGCGGAGGGCCTTGGCCTCTATCTGCCTGATGCGCTCTCGCGTGACGTTGAACTCCTTGCCGACCTCCTCCAGCGTCCTGGTGCGGCCGTCCACGATGCCGAAGCGGAGCTCCAGCACCTTCTTCTCGCGCGGGGTCAGCGTGTCGAGCACGGTCATGAGCTGCTCGCGCAGCAGGGAGAAGCTCGCGGCCTCGGAGGGCTCGGAGGCGTCCTCGTCGGGGATGAAGTCGCCGAGGTGGCTGTCCTCCTCCTCGCCTATGGGCGTCTCAAGGCTCACCGGCTCCTGAGCTATTTTGAGGATGTCGCGCACCTTGTCCACGGGCATGCCCATCTCCTCGGCGATCTCCTCGGCGGAGGGGTCATGTCCCAGCTCCTGCAGCAGCTGGCGGGAGACGCGGATGACCTTGTTGATGGTCTCGACCATGTGTACGGGGATGCGGATGGTCCTGGCCTGGTCCGCAATGGCGCGGGTGATCGCCTGGCGTATCCACCAGGTGGCATAGGTGGAGAACTTGTAGCCCTTGGTGTAGTCGAACTTGTCCACGGCCTTGATAAGGCCGAGGTTGCCCTCCTGGATGAGGTCGAGGAAGAGCATGCCGCGGCCCACGTAGCGCTTGGCGATGGAGACGACAAGGCGGAGGTTGGCCTCGGCCATGCGCCTTTTGGCCTCCTCGTCGCCGTCGGCCATGCGGCGGGCGAGCTCCTGCTCCTCGTCGGGGGTGAGCAGCGGGACCTTGCCGATCTCCTTGAGGTACATGCGCACGGGGTCGTCAGTGGAGAAGGTGTCCACGAGGGCGTCCGTGTCGGCTATCTCCTCCTCGGTGACCTCCTCAATCTCCTGCAGCTCCTCAAGGGCGGGCAGGGCCTCGTCGTCCAGGGGCGGGAGTATGTCCTCGCCGGAGGTGTCTATGCCCAGGTTCTCCAGCTTGTCGTAGAACTTGTCCAGCTCCTCGGGTTCGAGGTTCATGTCGTCGAGGACGTCCATGAGCTCCTTGGAGGTGAGCTTGCCGGCCTTTTTGCCCTTTTCGATGAGGGCGTTGAGCTTTTCCTCCTTCTGCTTTGCAAGCAGCTCGGGGTCCTCGGGCGCCTCGTGCTCGGCGGGCTTGGAGGAGCCCTTCCGGCTCCTTTGCCTGACTTCGGCGGCCTCGGCGGCCGCGGCTTTCTTTTCCATCTCAGACATGGCTCATCCTCCGTAACTCTTTGTCTTTTTCATCCGGTCCTGAAAGGCCAGGAGGTCGCCCTCCGCCTTGTCAGCGGCACGCATAATGGCTATGTAATCGGCCAGGGCCCGCGGAGCGTTCGCGGCGGACTCCGGCTTTTGGATAACGCTTGTGAAAAGCGAAAACTCCTCCGGCGAGAGCTCCCCGCTCATTGCGGCGGGGGAGAGTCCCGCGCCCTCGTCCGCCCTGCGGCGGAGCGCGGAATATATGCGCCAGAGCTCGGGGGAGGAGAAGTCCGCCTCCGCCAGCCCGACGCCCCGGAAGAGGGAGGGGTCGAGGTTCAGCAGGCGTATGACGCCCTCCTCGGCCGCGGCGGAGCGGGGGTTTTTGTACTGGATGCCGCGCTCCTGTGGCTGGGACATGCGCAGGGGGCGGAGCTCCTCGCGCTCGGTCTGCCGCCGGGCTGCGGCGGCGCGGCGGCGGCGCTGCTGCCTGACCTCGTCCTGCACCGCCTCGGGCGAGACGCCGCACTGTGAGGCCGCGCGCATGGCGTAGACCTCCCTGGCCGCCCTGTCTGGCAGCTGGGCGATGACGCCGGCGGCCTCTTTCAGATAGGCCACCTTGCCCTCGTCCGTGGCGAGGTCGTGCTTCGCGCGCACGGCATCGAGCCGGTACTCGACGTGGTTCTCGCTCTCGGCCAGGAGGTTCTGGAAGGCTTCCGGGCCCTTGGCCTTGATGAACTCGTCCGGGTCCTTGGCGCCGCGGACGGTCAGCACCCTGACCTTCAGCTCCAGCTTTTCAAGTATGCCGATGGCGCGCTGGGCGGCTTTCTTGCCCGCCTCGTCCGCGTCGTAGGCGATGACTACCTCCTGCTTGAAGCGGGAGATGAGCCGCGCCTGCTCCGGCGTAAGCGAGGTGCCGAGGGAGGCGACGGCACTGTCGAAGCCCGCCTGATGCAGGGATACGACGTCGATGTTGCCCTCGACGAGGATAATGTACCCGGATTTGGACTTTTTAGCCAGATTCAGGCCGAAAAGGTTATGGCTTTTGCTGAACACCGGCGTCTCGGGGCTGTTGAGGTACTTGGGCTCCACGTCCCCGAGCGCGCGGCCGGAGAAAGCGATGACGTTGCCGCGCACGTCGATGACGGGGAACATCAGCCTGCCGCGGAAGGCGTCGTACACTCCGCCCTTCTTGCCGCGGCGCACGAGACCGGCGTCATAGAGCTCGCGCTCGGTGTAGCCTTTCTCCTTCATGGCCGAGCAGAGCGCGTCCCAGCTCTCCGGCGCGCAGCCGAGGCCGAAGCGCCGCGCCGTCCCGGGCGTGATTCCGCGCCGGAGCATGTAGTCCACCGCCGCCGCGCCCGCCGGGGTCGAGAGCTGCTCGTAAAAAAAGCGCGCCGCGTCCCGGTTGAGGGCATAGAGCCTGTCCCGCTTGGGCTTGCCCGGGTCGCTCTGCTGCTCCGGGACCTTCATCCCGGCGCGCCGGGCCAGGAACTCCACGGCCTCGGGGAAGCTGAGATTCTCTATCTCCATTATGAAGTTTATGACGCTCCCGCCCTTGCCGCAGCCGAAGCAGTGGTAGATCTGCTTCGAGGGCGACACAGAGAAGGACGGCGTCTTCTCACTGTGGAAGGGACAGAGCCCGAAGAGGTTCTGGCCTGAGCGCTTGGTGAACTGCACGTATTCGCCCACGACGTCCTCAATGGGGTTCCTGTCCGAGAGCTCCTGCAAAAAATCCTGCGAAAAGGCCAAGCGCTTTCGCCTCCCTTCTCAGCGCACCTGCCAGGATTTCGGGATGAACAGCTCGGAATACACGTCCATCACGTATTTGTCCGTCATGCCGGAGACATAGTCCGTCGCCGCACGATCTATGCCCTCCTCGTCCGCTATCGCGCGGTAGTCCTCAGGCAGCCGCTCGGGATGGTTGACATAATATTCCCATATGCTCAGGAGGATATTCCCGACCTTGCTCTCCTCGCCCTTGGCGACGGGGTTTTTGTAGACCTCGGAGTACATGAAGTCGGTGAAGACCTGCACGGCGTCGGTGATATCAGGGGACATGAGGATCACATCGAGCTCGGCGCTGGTCTCTATGACGTCGTTGACGATGGAGTTTATGCGCTCGCTGTTGCGCTCTCCGAGGCGTTCGCGGATGATCGCGGGCTCGTCGCCCGGGGCGAGGATACCGGCGCGCTCCGCATCGTCGAGGTCGTGGTTTATGTAGGCGATGCGGTCTGAAAGGCGGACGACGTCGGCCTCGAGGCTGCCGCGCGGGGTGCCGGTGGTGTGGTTCAATATGCCCGTGCGCGTTTCCCTGCAGAGGTTCAGGCCGCGCCCGTCCTTTTCGAGCCTGTCCACAACGCGCAGGCTCTGCTCGTAGTGGCGGAAACCGCCGGGGAAGATGTCATTTAGCGCCCGCTCGCCCGCGTGGCCGAAGGGCGTGTGTCCGAGGTCGTGGCCGAGGGCGATGGCCTCGGTGAGGTCCTCATTGAGCATGAGCGCGCGGGAGATGGTGCGCGCGATGCGGGCGACTTCGAGGGTGTGGGTGAGGCGGGTGCGGTAGTGGTCGCCTTCCGGCTGGAGGAAGACCTGGGTCTTGTGCTTGAGGCGTCGGAAGCTCTTGCAGTGGATGATTCGGTCGATGTCCCGCTGGAAGCAGGTGCGGATCTCGCACTCCGGCTCCGGGCGGGGCCGCCCGGCGCTCTCACGCGCGCGGACGCCGCGGGAGCAGACGAGCAGCTCCTCGGCCCTTTCTCTCCTCTCGCGTGGGCTGTCCATGAAACGACCTCCTTCGCGCCATAATGCCTTACACAATACTTATACTGCGTCTTTCCCGAAAACCCTTTATTTTTCTGAAAAAATTTTTTGCGGCCTGAAAACGCTCCCGCCGAGGCGGCAGAGGGCGCTGCCTGCCGTCACGTCCACTAGCCGACCGGCGAAGGTCTCCGCGCTCTCGATGGGCAGCAGCGCGGCCAGCTCGACCTGCGCGCCGAAGGCGGAATTCTGTTCCTGCGCGCCGAAGTCGGCCAGCAGCCGCCTCACGCGCTCGAACTGCGGGTAGCCGCAGGAGACCTCGACGAGACGCCACTCGGCCATGCGCGCGCGGCCGGCGGCCTCAAGGGCTAGGGCGGCGGCCTTGGAATAGGCCCGCACCAGCCCGCCGGAGCCGAGCAGGATGCCGCCGAAGTAGCGGGTGACGACGCAGCAGACATCCGAGACCCCGGCGGAGCGGAAGACGTTCAGCGTCGGCTGGCCGGAGGTGCCGCCTGGCTCGCCGTCGTCCGACCAGCGCATGGCCCCGCTTTGCAGCACGTAGGCCCAGACGTTGTGCGTCGCGTCCGCGTGTTTTTTGCGTATCTCCTCGACAAAGGCCATGGCCTCGGCCTCCGTCTCCGCGTGCTGCACCTGGCCGATGAAGCGGGACTTCTTGTCGATGTGTTCCGCCTCGCCGTAGCCGGCGGGTATGATGTAATCAGACATGGCTGCACCTCTTTCCAAACTAAGTAATTCTACAATATCCCCGCCCCCGGCGCAAGCCCCGGCGTGCAAAAACCCCGCCCCCAAGCAAGGGGGCGGGGCTGCTGCTTTTATTTTTCCACCAGCGCCCAGATGAGCTCGGCCTCCTCCGGGCCGTCGTTGCGGCTGGAGTGACGCTGCCCGGCGGGGATGAAGCTCGCGCCGCCGGCCGTCATGCTCAGCAGACCGTCCTCCTCCGTCTCGCAGCTCACGCTGCCGCGGAGGATAAAGGCGTACTCGTCCGCGTCGTGCGCAGCCCAGGGGACGACCGTGCCGGCGGGGAAGACCGCGTGACCCATAGTCACCTTTGCGCCCTCGGCGGCGGAGAAGAACTCCGTCATTGCCACACCGTCGGGCCGGACGTGTGTCCCGGCGGTGCTGAGGCTGGTTATTTTCATTTTACGGCCTCCCTCTCGGGCGTGAAGCCCGTGACCTCGAAGGTGTCCGGGTCCACGATGACGCCGTAATCCGCCTTCGCCTGCTCGGCGGTGATGTACTCGTTTTTCACGTCCATGGCCACCTTGGCGGGGTCGCGCCTGAGGGGGTCGCCATAGCCGCCGCCCGTGGCGGTGACCATGCGCACGACGTCGTTCGTGTTCATGACGCGCCGGGCGACGATGCCCATGGGCTCGGAGACGGTGCCGTCGGCGTCGTGGAACTGGAAGTAGTTTATAGAGCCGTCCTTGCCGCCGGCCGCGCCCCAGACGGGCCACTTGTTGCGCCCGAAGGAGGCGGTGAAGCTCTGGTTCTCGTTCATGGAGCGGTAGGTGCGCACGCAGCCGGAGCCGCCGCGGTATTCGCCCGCGCCCGCGCCGTCCGTGTGCAGGCTGTACTCATCCACGCGGATGCCGTAGCGCGTCTCGGCCATCTCGACGGGGACGTTGTAGGTCTCGCCGTCGCCGACGCAGAACTGGCCAACCTGCCCGTCGTGGCCGCGGCAGGCGCCCCAGCCGCCGACGGTGGGCTCTATGATGAGGTAGTCGTTGCCGAAATCCTGGTGCTGCCCGGCCATGAGCACGGTGCAGACCGAGAGCAGGTGCCCCGCGCCCAGGGACTCAGGGAACACGGGCGCGAGTGCCTTCCACACGAGGTCGATGGCGTAGATCATGCTCTCGTAGTAGCAGGAGGTGGCCGCCGGGCGCTTGGCCTGGAGCACGCTGCCCTCCTCGCAGACTATGCGCAGCGGGGCGAAGACGCCGTCGTTAACCGCCAGCTCCGGGCCAATGATGGACATGAAGATGACCTTGACGCCCGCGTAGGCCGCCGTTGCGCCGGTGTTCACGCAGCCCGCGACCTGGGGGTCGGAGCCGGTGAAGTCGGCCAGGAACTCGTCGTCCGTGATAGTGACCTTGACCTTGAGGTGGACGGGGCTGCCGTGGCCGTCGTCGTCCATGTACTCGTCCATCTCCCAGCTGCCTTTCGGCATCTCGGCCAGGCGCTTGCGCGCCACCAGCTCGCCCTGGGCGATGAGCCGCTCCATGGAACCCTTGACGACCTCGACGCCGTACTTCTCGCACAGCTCGTTTATCCGCTTCTCGCCCGTGCGCAGGGAGGATATCTGGCCCCACATGTCGCCCTGGGAGATCTGCGGATAGCGCATGTTGCTGCGCATGACGTCCCAGACCGGCTCCACCAGCTCGCCGCGGTCAACTAACTTCACGCCGGAGAAGCACATGCCCTCCTGGTAGGTGTTCGTCGCGTCCGTGGTGAAGGAGCCGGGGGCCATGCCGCCGATGTCGCTCCAGTGGGCCTTGTTGCCCGCAAATGCGATGAGCTCGCCCTTGTAGAAGATGGGCATGACCATGCCCACGTCCGACATGTGCGTGCCGCCGCCGATGAAGGGGTCGTTTATGATGTACACGTCGCCGGGGTGGAGGTTTTCCTTGCCGAACTTATCCACAACGGCGCATATCATGGGGGAGATCATGCCGATGAAGCCGGAGACGCCGTTGCCCTGGGTGAGCAGGCGGCCCTCCGCGTCGGCGATGCCGCTGGCATAGTCGAGCGTCTCGTAGATTATGGGGCTCATCGAGGTCTGGGCAAAGGCGTAGAAGATCTCATTGCTGACCGCTATGAGCGAGTCCTTGACGATATCGAGGGTGACGGGGCTGATATTGAGCTTCTCAGACATTTACTCCACCTCCATTTCCACGACAAGATTGCCGAACTTGTCCACACTGAGGCTCTGGCCGGGGCAGACGACCGTAGCCGTCGTCGGCTCTTCGACCACGAGCGGGCCTTCGGCCCTGGCGCCCGCGCCGAGCTTTGCCCTGTCGTAGATGGGCGTTTCGAGCCAGCCGTCGCCGGAGAAGAAGACGCGGCGCGTCTCCTTGAGGGCGGAGCCTATATCTCCCTCGTGCGGGGCTATCTCGCGCAGCTCGGGCTTGTGCAGGCGGCCGTAGGCCACGAGGTGGAGGTTCACTATCTCAGCCGGGGTGTCCGGCAGGCTGAAGGTGTAGAAGTGCTCGTGCGTCCTGTGGAAGCGGGCCATTATCTCGGCCCTGTCGGCCTCCTGCCAGGGCACGGCTGGGGTCTGGACCTGGACGGTGTGCTCCTGACCCATGTAGCGCATGTCCGCGATGTAGGTGAACACCGCCTGCTCCTCCGAGACGCCCTCCTGGGCGAAGACGGCTCTGGCCTCAGCCATGAGCTCGGTCCACATGGCGTTGAGCTCCTCCATCGGGGCCGTGGAGAAGGAGGTGATGCGGGTCTGGATAAAGTCGTGCCTGATGTCCGTCATCAGCATGCCCCAGGCGGAGAACACGGAGGCCGCCACGGGCACTACCACCTTGCGGATGTTCAGCTCCTTGGCGAGCGTGGGGCCGTGCATCGGCCCGCCGCCGCCGAAGGCCACCATCGTGAAATCGCGCGGGTCGTAGCCGCGGCGCACGGAGATGAGCTTCAGGGCGTTGTTCATGTTCGAGTCCGCGACGCGGATGATGCTCTCCGCCGCGCCCTCCTCGTCCGTGCCGAGCGGCGCGCCCACCTTTTCGCGCAGGGCCGCGCGCACGGCGTCCAGATCGACCTCCATGTCGAAGTTCTTGGCCGAGAGCCGCCCGGCGATGAGGTTCGCGTCCGTTGTGGTCGGCTCCGTGCCGCCCTTGCCATAGGCCACGGGGCCGGGCAGCGCGCCCGCGCTCTTGGGGCCGACCTTTAGAGAGCCGGCCTCGTCCATCCAGGCGATGGAGCCGCCGCCGTTGCCTATCTCCACGATGTCCACGACAGGGGCCATGATGGGATAACCCGCGTTGCGCTCGTCCTTCTCGATGTAGTACGAGGTCGTGACCTTGACCTCGCCCTCGTCTATGAGGGAGCACTTCGCCGTCGTGCCGCCGACGTCGAAGGCGATGACGTTCCGCTCGCCTATGAGCTTGCCGAGGATGGACGCCCCGAAGACGCCGGCCACGGGGCCGGACTCGACGACGTTTATGGGCGTCAGCTTCGCCTGAGCAAAGGTGGTCGTGCCGCCGTTGCTCTGCATGATGTAGCGCGCGCCGGAGACGGCGTCCCCGTCGAGCCGCATGCCGAGCCTGTCGATGTACGAGGAGGCCGCAGGCATGACGTAGGCGTTCAGTGCCGCCGTGGACGTGCGCTCGTACTCGCGCCACTCTTTTGTTATGTCAACCGACGGGCAGACAAAGACCTCGGGCCAGAGTTCCTTCACATAGGCCGCGGTCTCGCGCTCGTGCGCCTCGTTGGCGTAGCTGTTTATGAAGCAGACGGCGATGGCCTCGACGCCCTCTTTTTTGAAATACTCGACGGCCCGCTCTATATCCTCGCGGCAGAGGGGGGTTATGACCTTGCCGTCGTAGGAGACGCGCTCCGTGACCTCACGGCGCAGGTAGCGGGGGATGAAGGGCGCGGGCTTTTCAAAGACCATGTTGAAGAGGTCCGGCCTGTTGCCTCGCGCGAGCTCCAGCACGTCGCGGAAGCCCTTAGTGGTGAGCAGGGCGGTCTTTGCGCCCTTGCGCTCTGTGAGGGCGTTTATGATGGTGGTCGTGCCGTGGAAGAAGGCGGTTATGCTCTCGGGCGAGACTCCGCTCTTTTCCAGCACGTCCATGACGCCTGCCTCAAAGTTCGGCGGCGTGGTGTGGGCCTTTTCCTGGACGAGCGCGCCGTCCTCAGAGATGGCCACGAGGTCTGTGAAGGTGCCTCCGATGTCGGTTGCAACTCTCATTTGCCGGTTCCCTCCATTTCTTGTTTCGGTGTTATACATATGCTTTGCATATATATGGAGTAGGATAGCACCAGGCTCTGCCAATGTCAATGAAAAACTCAGCCCTCATGGTGCCGCGGGGCGGCGGGGAAGTCCAGGATCTTCTTTATGAAGACTGCATAAATGATGACGCTGGCGATGGGGCCGAGGACGTCGGACACGGGCTCGGCGTAGAAGACGGCGCGCGCGCCGAAGGCGGCGGGCAGCCAGAAGAGGGCTGCGAAATAGACGACCTTGCGGAAGGCGGAGAGCGGCAGGGCCAGCTTCACCTGGGCCATGCCGGTGAAGCCGTCCACAATGGCGTACTGTATTCCGAGCGGGATGACGGCGAGGGTGCATATGCGGATGGCGTCGAGCGCCTCCGCGGCAAGCTCCGGCTCCGTGGTGAAGAGCCTGACGAAGAGCCCGCCGCCCAGGCGGGCGAGGGCGAACATCAGGGCGGTGTAGCCCACGCAGAGCAGGGCGATATGCTTTTCGGCCTGGAGTATCCTGTCGCGCCGGTGCGCGCCGTAGTTGAAGGCGAGGATGGTCTGCGTCCCGCCGGAGATGCCGCCGAGGGGCATGGTGACGACGAGCATGAAGCTCTGGGCGATGGTGGCGCAGGTTATGAGCCTGTCGCCCAGCTCCGCGCCGCCGTAGCTTTGCAGCACTGCGTTCATGGAGATGATCATGACGCTGTCCACGAAGATGATGAGGAAGGGCGATATGCCCGTTATGAGTATGCGCCCTATGAGCTTCAGGCTGTAGCCGCCGAAGCCTATGCGCACCTGAACGCTCCTGCCGAAGAGCACGCAGAGCACATAGACGCAGCTGGCCAGCTGGGAGAGCACCGTGGCCACGGCGGCGCCGGCGACGCCCATGTCAAAGGCGAATATGAACAGCGGGTCGAGCGCGATGTTGAGCGCCGCGCCGAGCACGACGGAGAACATGCCCTTTTTCGCAAGGCCCTGGCTGATTATGAACTGATTCATGCCCAGGGAGAGCAGGTTGAAGACGGTCCCGCACAGGTAGATGGAGAAATACTCCTCGGCATAGGGATAGGTGACCTCGCTTGCGCCGAAGAACATCAGCATGGGCCGCTGGAGGGGGAAAACGACGGCCGTGAGCACTACGGCGCAGACGCACAGGACGAGGAAGCTGTTGGAGAGTATGCGCCGCGCCTCCTCCGGCCTGCCCGCGCCCATGTTTATGCTCATGAGCGGCGCGCCGCCGACGCCGACGAGAAAGGCGAAGGCCCCGAGCATGGTGACCACCGGCCCGCAGACGCCGACGCCCGCCAGGGCCGTCTCGCCCGTCAGCGGGATGTTGCTTATGTATATCCTGTCCACGATGCTGTAGAGCACGCTGACGAACTGCGCCAGCATGCTGGGGAAGGCAATGCGCCAGACGAGCGGGCGGATGGGGTCGCTGCCCAGATTGTTTTGCATTTTCACGGCGTCTGCTCCGTTCACAGAGAATTTTCAAATACACATTATAGTATATTTCCGCCCCATTTCAAGGCGGAAACGCAAAAAAAGCCCCCCGCGTCTGCGGGGGGCGGTAAAGGGCCTCAGATGGCCGCCAGGGCCTCGCG
>OJRG01001137.1_pt1 | contig 10660 bp, 7 predicted proteins | sample 1599121 | NCBI WGS metagenome assembly OJRG01 (sample SAMN03922528, study PRJEB24848) | human gut metagenome | isolation source: stool sample | host: Homo sapiens | place: Germany | collected 2010-05
TCCGCTGGGGTGGGACCCTGCTGCCGCAGGCAGTAGGGCGGGCGATGGAATGGCCCGATTCGTGTCCGAGGAGAAAGCTCCCGGTACACAGGCTCCCCTGCATCAATGCATGACCAGCACCCTGCTGTTCAGAGATAAACTGTCATTTGGAGGAACACAGCGTATGCAGACTTATACCACCCAGATGGATGCCGCCCGCAAGGGCATCATCACCCCGGAGATGGAGATCGTAGCCAAAAAGGAATACCGCACCACCGAGGAGATCCGCCAGTGGGTCGCCGAAGGCAAGGTAGCCATCCCCGCCAACAAGCACCACAAGTGCCTGAACCCCGAGGGCGTAGGCTCCATGCTGCGCACCAAGATCAATGTGAACCTTGGCGTCTCCCGCGACTGCAAGGACTACAACATTGAGATGCAGAAGGTGATGAGCGCCGTGAACATGGGCGCAGAGGCCATTATGGATCTGTCCAGCCACGGCAACACCCAGCCCTTCCGCCAGAAGCTGACCCACGAGTGCCCGGTGATGATCGGCACTGTGCCGGTGTACGATTCGGTCATCCACTACCAGCGCGATCTGGCCGAGCTGACTGCACAGGACTTCATCGATGTGGTGCGTCTGCACGCAGAGGACGGCGTGGACTTTGTTACCCTGCACTGCGGCATCACCCGCAAGACCATCGAGCAGATCCGCAAGCACAAGCGCAAGATGAACATCGTGAGCCGCGGCGGTTCTCTGGTGTTTGCGTGGATGAGCATGACCGGCAACGAGAACCCCTTCTACGAGCACTTTGACGAGATCTGCGAGATCTGCGCCGAGCATGATGTGACCATCTCTCTGGGCGACGCCTGCCGTCCCGGCTGTCTGGCTGACGCCACCGACGTGTGCCAGATCGAAGAGCTGGTGCGTCTGGGCGAGCTGACCAAGCGCGCATGGGCGCACAACGTGCAGGTGATGGTAGAAGGCCCCGGCCATGTGCCCCTGAATCAGGTCGCCGCCAACATGGAGGTGCAGAAGAGCATCTGCATGGGCGCACCCTTCTATGTGCTGGGACCTCTGGTCACCGATATCGCCCCCGGCTACGACCACATCACCGCTGCCATCGGCGGCGCAGTGGCAGCCGCCAGCGGTGCAGCCTTCCTGTGCTATGTGACCCCCGCCGAGCATCTGGCACTGCCCAATGTGGAGGACGTAAAGCAGGGCATCGTGGCCTCCAAGATCGCCGCCCACGCCGCCGACATTGCCAAAGGCATCCCCCATGCCCGGGACATCGATGACAAGATGGGCGATGCCCGCCGCGTACTGGACTGGGATGCACAGTTTGCCTGTGCGCTGGACCCCGAGACCGCCAAGGCCATCCGCGACGCCCGCCTGCCCGAGGACGACCACAGCGACACCTGCAGCATGTGCGGCAAGTTCTGCGCCGTGCGCAGCATGAACAAGGCACTGGCCGGTGAATACATCGATATCCTGTAAGCTATTTCCGCGCTGAAAGGCGCTTCTTCCTCCGGGACTGCTGCACAAGCGCGCGGCAGTCCCTTTTTTGTAGGACGATTTAAATGCCCTCCGCTTACGCTCTGGGCATATTCAGCGGAAAATTTATTTTAATTTCGTGGTTCAGGAAAGTCTGCAGACTTTCCTGAACCACATTTTCACGAGAAAAGTCGTGAAGATAAACTGCATTTGCCACACTACGTTCGGTTTAGTCAATCCGCACTATCAATATTTTAGATTTTACAATTCTTCTGTGCTGTACTATAATGAAGTAACAACTTTATTTTTCAAAAGTACAGGAGGCTGTTTTCTTGATAGTTGATCTGATTGAAGCACTTTACCGCCTGCTGTGGGGCGATTTGTTCACCCTGCCGGTGGCAGGCGGCATTGGCATCTCCTTTATGGTGGTGCTGTTGTTTGCAGCCGGTATCGGCTTTACCCTACGCACAAGGTTGCTGCCGGTGCGGCTGTTCCGGGATATGATCGGCGCAGTGTGCGAAAAAAAGCAGGCTGCGGGCGGGCTTTCCTCCTTCCAGACGCTGGTCATCTCCACCGCTACCCGGGTGGGCATGGGCAATCTTGTAGGCGTGGTGGCCGCTGTTTCGGCGGGCGGCGCGGGCGCGGTGTTCTGGATGTGGGTCACTGCCCTGCTGGGCGCTTCCACCTCCTTTGTGGAGTCTACTCTGGCGCAGAAGTACCGCGTGCCGGACCCGCTGTACGGCGGCTGGCGGGGTGGCCCGGCCTACTACCTGCATGTGCTGGCCGAGCGCAAACGGGGCAAAAAACTTCGCCGCTCGGTGTGCGCAGCACTGTTTGCGGTGTCCGGTCTGATCTGCTGGTGCGGCATCAGCCAAGTCATCTCCAACTCGGTCAGTTCTGCCTTTGAAAACGCCTTTCATGTCCCGCCGCTGGCTACCACCGTGGTGCTTACCCTGCTGGCGGCGCTGATCGTGCTGCGCAAAAACGCTACCGTAAAAAGCCTTGACTTCATCGTGCCGGTCATGGCGGTGTGCTACTTTGTCATCACGGTGGGCATCGTGGTGCTGAATATCCGGCAGCTGCCCGCCGTGCTGGCACGCATCTTTGCCGAGGCTTTCGGCCTGCGTCAGGTGGCCGCAGGCGGCTTTGGCGCGGTGCTGATGAACGGTGTCAAGCGCGGGCTGTTCTCCAACGAGGCAGGTAGCGGTTCTGCCCCTTGCGCCGCTGCCGCTGCGGAGTGCGACGACCCGGTAAAGATGGGGCTTGTGCAGGCGTTGGGCGTATTGATCGACACGGTGGTCATCTGCAGCTGCACTGCCTTTCTGATGCTGCTGGTGCCGCAGGACATCACCGCCGGGCTGACCGGCATGGGCCTTTTACAGACTGCTATGCAGTACCATCTGGGCAGCTTTGGCATCGTGTTCATTGCGGTGATCTTAGCACTGTTCAGCTTCTCCACCTTTCTGGGGGTGCTGTATTACGCCCGGGGCAATGTGGCCTACCTGTGCGGCGACAACTGGTGGAGCCAGACTGTCTACAAGCTGCTGGCGCTGGCCATGCTGCTGATCGGCGGCACACAGGCCTACACCGTGGTGTGGGATCTGGGCGATGTGGGCATCGGACTGATGACCATCTTCAATATGCTGGCGCTCGTTCCCCTTTCCGGCGAGGCGCTGACCGCCCTGAACGACTACAAAATGCGCAAAAAAATAAAATAAGATCACAAAAACGGGCTGCTGCACAAGGTTCTGTGCAACAGCCCGTTTTGTGATCTGCTAAAACTTTCAGCTATGCTGCTTCAGGGCGCAGACGGCGATGCTCAAGGCGCTCCATGCGGCCTGATACATCAGCACCGTGGCAATGGACAGCTGCCAGATACTGCCCGCATAGGTCAGCAGCACTGCAATGAACACCGAGAAGCACACCGACACCAGCTGCACCGTGGTGGCGCTGGTCTCGGCATTCTGTGCCTGATCTGCGGCCTGCAAGCCGCCGGTCAGGCTGGCAAAGCCCCTGTGGTGGTACAAGCAGCACTTGGGCTTTTCCGGGGCTGCATCAGCGGCTTCAATGGCCTGACACTGCTCGCCATCCAGCACGGTGACCATGCCCTCCGGCAGATGGTAGGCCTCTGTGATGTGCCGCGCCGTCAGGCTGGGGTCCTTGCTGGTGACCAGCAGACGGATGTTCTCCCTTTGCAGAGAAGCAAGGCTGCGTGCCACATTGCGGCCGCCCACATAGCGCAGCACAAACATGGCGTGCAGGTTGCCGGACACTGCCAGATACAAAATTTGCAGTTCACCGTTTTTGGAATGGCTGTCCTCGTAGTCCTGCTCCGGCAGGGTCACGCCCTCCTGCTCCATGTAGCGGCGGGTGCCGATGAGGATGCGGTTATTGTCGCACCATGCCGAAAAGCCCATCCCGGTGTGCTGTTCCAGATCCTTGACCGGGAACAGGATATCGGTGCGGTCCTCGATGATCTGGCTGAACAGCCCGCGCAGGGTGTCGCAGCTCTCGTTCAGCACACTGGCCGCATACAGGATGGCGCGGTCGATGCGGCCGCCCTTGAAGATGCGGATATCCTCCAGCGTTACGCTGTCGGCGGTAAACAGGTCATCGGCGTCCAGCTCAATGGTGTCGATGCCGCCCAGCTCCTCAATGGCTGCCCAGCCGGGCACCACAGCGCCCACAGCGGCAGCCGCTCTTTGCAGCCGCAGCGCCGCCAGCCCGGGCACCAGCACCGAGGAAAGGGGTGCGCCCATGCACAGCACGGCAGCAGCCGCAGCCACAGCGCAGTTGATCCCGCTGCCGAACAGCAGGAAGGCCACGCCGCTGAGCACTGCCGCTGCCAGCAGAACGCAGGCCACCTTGCGAGCACGGCGCTCGCTGGCGCGCTCGCTGAGGCTCTGCTCCACAAAATCATCGCTGGCGGTCTGCACCGGGCGGCTCAGCAGCACCCACGGATCCTTCTGCTTCAGATCCCGGGCGAGGGCGCGGATCAGATCTTTATCGCGGGTGCGGTAAGCGCCCCGCACTTCGCCGCCCTCTGCTGCCAGCGTGTAGCCGCCCTGCACGGCAGCCAGCATTACCCGGCTGCCCACCAGCGCCAGAAACAGCCCCAGCGCTGCCATACCGGTCAGCAGGCCGATGCCCTCGGTGCTGCGGTAGGCGTTGGCATTCAGCATGGCCACCACTGCCTGCAGCAGCGCTGCCACAGCGGCCAGCGCGGGCATGGTGTCTGCACTGGGACGACCGCGCAAGCCGGTCAGGCCGTCCCGCAGCACCGGGTAGCCCACAAACAGGCTGGCGGCAAACAGCAGCAGATTGGCGGCATAGAACGCCGCCGGGGCAGCGTCCGGGTCCAGCACCGAAAGCGGCGGCAGCAGACGCTCTGCCGTCAGCCCAAAGTGCAGCAGCACCACAGCCAGAATGCCCGCCAGCACACAGCGCAAGGTCAGCTCTGCGGCCATGTGGTGCAGCTTATCAGTGGTGGATTCCGGCACAGTATCCTCGGCAGGAGCAGCGGTTTCTGCTGCGGGTGCGTCCTCCGGCTGTGCCGGGGTCACAGCTGCATCGGCTGCCGGTGCGGGCACTGTTTCACCAGCAGGAGCGCCGTCCTGCTCCAGCGGGAGCAGCGGCAGGCTCATAGTATCCTCTTTTTCCGGCTTGCAGGCGGCGGGCTTTTCGTCCTCTGCTGTGCCGAACATCTGGAAAATCGACTTTTTCTCAGGCTTTTTCGGTAGTGTCTCCGGGTCTGCCGGAACGCTGGCAAACACCGCCGACGGCAGCTCATCGGCAGGCTTCTGTGCTGCCTTTGCCGGGGTTTTCTCCGGCTCTGCGGCGGGCTGTGCAGGCGCAGGCTGCACCTTGGGCTGCGGCGCTGCCTGCACAGGTTTTGCGGGCTGCGGGGCAGGCTTTGCCTTGCCGCTCATGCCGTTGAGCATATCCTTCAGCTGCTGCATCTCCCGCTGTTCCAGTTCCTCCTGCGGCAGCAGCATCTCCGGGGCGTTCTTCGCCTTGGGCTGCTTTTGGGGGGCCGCAACAGGCTGCGGCTCCGGCTGGGGTGCAGGCTTTTTCGGCTGTGGATTCACGGAAGCAGCCGCCTTGGGTGCAGGCACAGGCTCTGCCGGGACGGCCTTGACAGGCTCCGGGCGGGCGGGCTGCATCGGCATTACCGGAACAGGGTCTGCGGTGCGCAGCTCCAGCGCCATGTCCTCCTGCTCCGGCTGTACCGGCTTTGCATCTGCCCCAAGCAGGATCTCACCGGTGGGGATCTCCAGCACCGGCTGTGCGGGGGCGGGCGTCTCTTCCTTGTCGTGGCCGAACAGCTTGCCCAGCAGCCCGGCCTTAGGCTTTTCCTCCACCGGAGCAGGCGCGTCCCGGTGGGTCATCTCCTCGGGCAGATCGATCACACTGGTGCTGAAGAAGTTGCGGAAACGCTCCTCTGCCGAGAGCTCCCCCGCCTGCTTGCCCTTGTGTTCATTTTTATTGTTCGGCATCCTTGTTCCTCCCACTGTTCTGGATGGAGTTTACCGCTTGTTTTATTCTTCTACGGCGCGCTGCGACTGGATCTCGTACAGGATGATGCCTGCCGCCACCGAAACGTTATAGCTGTCCACGCCGGTGCCGGGTGCAGCCATATCCAGCCGCACCACGCCGTCACACAGCTTCTTGACCAGCTGGGATACGCCGCTGCCCTCGCTGCCCAGTACCAGCGCGATGGGGCCGGTCAGGTTATTTTTGCGCAGGGACACACCGTCCATGTCGGCGCAATAGACGAACACGCCCTGCTCCTTCAGGCGGCGGATGGTCTCGCCGATGTTGGCCACCCGCGCCACCGGCAGACGCTCGGCAGCGCCTGCGCTGGACTTGATGACGGTGGGGGTGACGGACGCGCCGCCCCGCTTGGGGATGACGATGCCGTGGGCGCCGCACAGCAATGCACTGCGCATGACTGCGCCCAGATTGTGGGGATCCTCAATGCCGTCGCTCAGCACCAGAAAGGGCGGCTCGCCCTTGGCCTTGGCTGCTGCCAGCAGATCCTCCACGGTCGCGTACTCGATCTCGCTGGCAAAGGCCGCTACGCCCTGATGGCTCTCGGTGCCGGTCATCAGGCGCAGCTTGTTGGGGTGCACCCGCTTGACCGTTGCGCCGGCCTCTTTGGCCAGTGCTGTATAGTATGCCGCCACTGCCGGGGCCATCCCCTCGGCAATGAGCACGGTGTCCACACCGGAACCGCTCTTGAGCAGCTCGGTCACCGGGTTTTTGCCATAGATCAGGCTCTCGCTCTTCTGCTGCGGCTGCTCTGCATCGCGGCGCGGACGGCGCGGCTGGTTACGTTCTTCCATCTTTTTATGCTCCTTCCGTTCCGGGCGGTCTGCGCCGCACCGGAGCGTTTTATTTTGTTTATGATAATCCAAAATAAAGTATACCATATCTCGTCCGGCTTCGCCACAAATTGCCGGGATTTTATTCCCTCGACGCCTAAAATTTTTTCGACAGAAAGCGTCTTTCCGGCCGGACTGGGCATCTGTAAAAATGTTTTGCCTGCTGCCCGGGCGGCACGGCACACTTCTGCTGTTTTGCCAAGGCAAAAAGTTTTCCACAAAAAATGTCTATACATTCCGTAAACGTTCCGCAGTTTTTCCACAAGTTGAAAACTCCGTGGAAAGTGTGCAAAAGTCCAGCCGCAGCGCCTGTTTTCCGGGTGGAATTAAACAGTTTCCACCGAGTTTTCAACAACAGCTTCCCCCATATCTTAGCAAAAGTCTTACAATTTGTAAAATTCAAGTCGGAATTATGACAATTTTTTGAACCGGAAATTGTCCGTTTTTGCAATTTCCTCCAACATCATTTTGACGAATGTTAAAATACGTTGAAAACCCACTTCATCCAAGCACAAGGCAGATGTTGCGGCGTATATGGATTTTTGTCTCTAAGCATGATAAGTTTCTGATGCAGCCGCTGGAGCTGCTTTGTGCCGTACCCGTTCCACAGCAGCTCTATGCAAGAAAAAGCGCCTGTTCGGATTGATTTTAGGCGCAGTTTGGGGTATACTAACCATGTGGGCTTGTTAAACCATGCACAATGCGGTGTGTGGCAGAGCCGGAACCCCGATAATTTTTGGAGGTAATGAATAATGTTGGTAAATGCAACCGAAATGCTGCTCAAGGCACGCGATGGCCACTACGGTGTGCCGCAGTTCAACATCAATAATCTGGAGTGGACCAAGGCAGTCCTGACCGCCTGCGAGGAAATGAAGAGCCCCGTCATTCTGGGTGTTTCCGAGGGTGCAGGTAAGTACATGACCGGCTTTAAGACTGTTGCCGCTATGGTCAGCGCCATGGTCGATTCCATGGGCATCACTGTTCCCGTTGCTCTGCATCTGGATCACGGCACCTACGAGGGCTGCAAGGCCTGCGTTGAGGCCGGCTTCTCTTCCATCATGTTCGATGGCAGCCACTACTCCATCGAGGAGAACGTGGAAAAGACCAAGGAGCTGGTTGCTCTGGCACACGCTCACGGCATGAGCATTGAGGCCGAGGTCGGCTCCATCGGCGGCGTTGAGGACGGCGTTGTAGGCGCTGGCGAGATTGCTGATCCCGAGGAGTGCGCAAAGATCACCGCTCTGGGCATCGACTTCCTGGCTGCCGGCATCGGCAACATCCACGGCGTCTACCCCGCAAACTGGAAGGGTCTGGACTTCGAGGCTCTGGACCGCATCCACAAGGCCACCAACAACATTCCTCTGGTTCTGCACGGCGGCACCGGCATCCCCGATGAGATGATCGCAAAGGCCATCAGCCTGGGCGTTTCCAAGATCAACATCAACACCGAGTGCCAGCTGGTGTTTGCTGAGGCCACCCGCAAGTACATCGAAGAGGGCAAGGATCAGCAGGGCAAGGGCTTCGACCCCCGCAAGCTGCTGGCTCCCGGCGCAAAGGCCATCGAGGCCAAGTGCAAGGAAAAGATCGAGCTGTTCGGCTGCGCAGGCAAAGCCTGAGCCGAAGCGCATCTCCTGAGCACATCCCCACCCCATAAATGATACTGCCCCGCTGTTCTGTGCATCACAAAACAGCGGGGCATTTTTTTGTAAGCCAGTCTGCAAAAAGGGGGCTGCTGCACCGTTTTTTCCCGTGTGCCGCAGCCCCTCTTCTTTACTGGTTCAATTTTGCAAACGCTTCCCGCACATCGCCGGAGAAGTAGAGCGTGCCCAGCGCGCACACGGGGCCGGTGCCCCCAAGGGCGACCGCCCGGGCCACACCGGCTTCAATGGTGGGAGCAGGCTCGGCCCTGCCGCCCCGGGCGCGGATCTGTTCGGCCAGCGTCTCAGCGGGCATGGCGCGGGGGGTATGGGCCGCTACGGTGACGAACTGCCCGGCCAGCGGCAGGAGCAGTGCCAGCATCTCGTCCACATCCTTGTCCGCCATGATGCTGAGCAGGAACACGAACTTCTGCCCCGGAAAGCGGTCCCGCAGGCTCTGCACGGTGGCCCGCATTCCGTGGGCGTTGTGGCTGCCATCCAGCAAAAAGACGGGCGAATGCCGCAGCAGCTCGAACCGGCCCGGCCAGCGCACCTGTTCCAGACCGGCACGGATGGCACTGTCCGGGATGTTCCAGCCCCGGCTGCGCAGCACCCGCAGGGCCGTAATGGCCGTGGCGGCGTTCCGTGGCTGATAGCTGCCGATCAGGGGCAGGCGGATGCCGTTCAGGCCGTCAAAATCAAAGGTGACAGCATCCAGATCCCCGTCCTCGATGGTCAGCCTGCTGAGGTCCACCACGGTCAGCGGCGCGTGCCGCTCTGCCGCCGTACGGGCGATGACGGCATCGGCCTCGGGCACACCGCCATAGCTCACCACCGGACTGCCCGGCTTGATGATGCCCGCCTTGGCCGACGCGATATCGGCCAGGGTGGGGCCCAGCTCCTTTACATGATCCATGCCCAGCGCCGTGATGACCGCGCACTCCGGCGGGTCGATGACGTTGGTGGAATCCAGCGTGCCGCCCAGGCCCACCTCCAGCACCACGATGTCGCATTTCGTCTCAGCGAACCAGAGCATCCCCAACGCCGTGATGATCTCGAACTCGGTGGGGATATCGGTCATGGCATCGGCAGCGGGCTTCACACGCTCCACCAGCCGCACCAGCGCCTCGTCCGGGATCTGTTGGCCGTTTACCTGAATGCGCTCGTTGAACCGGTTGATAAAGGGCGAGGTATACAGGCCCACCCGGTAACCCGCCGCCTGCAGGCAGGAGGCCAGCATGGCCGCCGTGCTGCCCTTGCCGTTGGTGCCCGCCACATGGATGAATTTCAGCTGCTTGTGCGGATCTCCCAGTGCGGCCAGCAGGGTCCGGGTGCGGGTCAGGCCCGGCTTGTGCCCCGCCCACTGGACGGCGTGGATATAGTTCAGCGCTTCTTCATAGTTCATTGTGCAATGCCTCGGATCGTTTTATTCTCCAGCAGCAGGCGCACCAGCACGGTGTTCACCGCCGCCAGGACCAGCGCGTTGGGAATGCGGGTCACCAGCACGCTCCACGGATAGTTATAAAAGAGGTGGAGTGCCAGCGAGTTGATGACAATGGAGCCCACCGCATGGCCGGCAAACACACTGATCTGGGTGCGCAGGCCCAGCCGCAGGTTGGGCAGAGCGCGCCAGAGAAGGCCCGCCGTCAGGCCGATGGAGCCAGCCCCCAGCGTGATCAGCGGATTGATGGCGTAGCCGGAAAGGGTGCCGCCGATCATATCGGCCACTGCACCCACGGCAAAGCCCTCCACCGGCCCGAATAGCACAGCGGCCAGCAGGGTGGGCAGACTGCCCAGGTTGAACCGGACAAAGCCGGTGGAAATGCTCAGCACCCGGGCAAACACGATGCTCATGGCAGTGAGCAGGGCCAGCATGGTGAGCTTGCGGACGGAATTTCTGGAATGGTTCATATCAATTGTCCTCCCCTGTTTCGGGAACCGCGGGGCGGGCAATGCAAAACGCCCTCCCCTGTGACAAACCGCACAAAGGAGGGCGTGATTCAACGGTTCACATCCAGACGGGGCCGCAGACGGCCCCATCTGCACCCAAGTCCATGCAGCAGCGGGATGCAGGCCATGCACCGCGGGTCTTACCTTCGTCCGCAGCACAACTCCCCGTTGATGCGGCACTTAACGCGCATGGCCTTACTCTGTTGATGGTCTTATTA
>OJRG01001140.1_pt1 | contig 10644 bp, 15 predicted proteins | sample 1599121 | NCBI WGS metagenome assembly OJRG01 (sample SAMN03922528, study PRJEB24848) | human gut metagenome | isolation source: stool sample | host: Homo sapiens | place: Germany | collected 2010-05
TTTGTTTTGGTATCAGAGCTGCAAAGCGCCAGGAGGTGCGCGGGCGCGGCGTAGGAAGGCATAAAATAAGCCACGCAATGGCAATCCGCATTGCGTGGCGAAAAGGGAATTTTCCATAGGCCCCTTCAGCGGGACATCCGGACTTATTTTATTGAAAGATCGAAAGAAAACCGTAGGGTTATAGGCACTTCTTTTGCGTAGATCTATAGGCGTTTTTGCGTAAGAGCTCCCGGAACGGGCTTTGGTGTGGCGTTAGAAGGGTTTTCGAAAAAGGTGGCGGCAGCCAGAAGTCCTCGACAACCCACGGCGGCTGATTACATAGCCGCCTTATTGCGGCCACATCCGGTCATATCTCTTATTTTGTGCCCAGAATAAATGCTAATACTTTAAATCCGTCCACTTTTTTGCCACTGATATGACGTAGCTATCATAAAGGTAGCACAAATAAACAGCACGCAGTAATCTCGTATTAAGCGCGCCTCAGTTGTAAGCTGTAAAACAAGGGTTACGCTAGGCAAAATAGCAAGTAGCGCATTCTTAATGGTAGCGAATGGTAATGCCCATGCAATTAACGATGAACAAAGGGAAAGACAAGTCGGCGCAATGATACCAATATAGCGGTTGTTTGTAATGGCAGATAGCCCCATACATAAAAGAGCGTAAACAAAGCCAGAGACAAATGCGTTGAATGATATTAAAAGTGCGTATTGCAGCATGGAGTTGTGATATACTCGTACAAACGCCCCACCCAAAATCATGGTTCTGGCAGAGGGAAGCGGATCGATCAGGCAAAAAAACGCCAGGGTAGATAAATATCCCAAAAGCAATACCAATCCCCCCGATATTCCAATAGAAACCATCCGGCTGATTACATAGGATCGCCTGGTGGTTCTTGCTATGATAGATTTTACATACCCGGTTTGCAGATCGTCGATATATGCAGTCGCAAAAGGTAGCACAGCCAATATGGGCGCCACTACGGGGCCATAGCCGGAAAGGCAAAAGGCAGCAAGAAAGCAGTTCAGCGGCCCATATGTTTGACTATGATCTGCAAAATCAGGATATATCAATGCGCATTGTATAATGCCGCCAATTACAACGATTACAATGGAGAGAAAAAATATCCACGATGTAAAAATGCGTTTTAAATCTGATCGAAAAATGCCCATCACTCTGTATCCTCTTTCTTTAGTATGCCATTGTTTATGGAATAAGTAACATTACAAAGCATTTGTACATCTTCCAGCATATGTGTGGCTATGATCATGGTAACGCCCTCTTTGGCCAGGCCTCGTAGGACTTCTCGCATGTGCTTCATGCTTTCGGCATCCAGATTATTCATGGGCTCATCTAAGATAAGCAATTTTGGGTTTTCCATCAATGCCTGCGCTAAACCTAACTTTTGACGCATGCCGAGACTGTATTTACGATATGGCCGAGAATCGCTGCTATCCAAGCCTACAAGTTCCATCACTTCTGAAATCCTCGTTAGCGTTACGGTATTTTGAATTTCGGCGAGCAGTTTGAGGTTTTTATATCCGCTGTATTGGGGAAGAAATCCCGGATGTTCGATAAGAATCCCTGTATTCCGGGGGAACTTTCCGCTGCGTATATCATCGCCAAACACATGTATTGTTCCTGCATCTACATTGATCAAGCCGCACATAGCTTTTAAAAACATGCTTTTGCCTGACGCGTTACGCCCTACAATAGCGCAGGTCTCGCCGGCATTTGCTTCAAAGGAAATATTATTCAAAATAATACGATCCTTTATCTGTTTGCGTACTGATTTCATATAAACCACTTGATTCTCCATTTTTCCCTCCCCATTCTTCATAAAGCTGTTTTGCTAAGAAATATCTTTTTACGACATACTATTACAATTCCGATTGCCAATAGAAGTATATATACCAAACTTATTACGAATAATTGAAAGTAAGTCTGTCCTCTAGCTAGTCCTTGGGCTAAAAGCGTAGAACCGACGGGTAAATATGCCATCCATTGCGGCAGGGCAAAACAGCACAGCGTATACAATAGAATGAACGAGGCGCTGAGCCTGCTGTTTACGAAGGCTAGCATTGTGAACAATTGAATAAGAAGGATCGTTGTTGCCTGTATGATCGAGAACAGCATAAAGCATAGCGGAGGCGTTGAAATTAGGAAGGACATTTCGCTAAATAAGAAAAGGGATTGGTTTTCACTAAATGGTTTTACGGGCGCCAGCAAACATATTAAAAACAATAACATCAGAACATATAATAAGGATATAACCAGGCAATTTATCATTTTTGCCAGCGTCCATACCGACATATTGCCTGTACGCAAAATGGAGTAATAACAGCGTTGGTGCAACTCGGCTTCCAGATATCCGCCGCGCCACAGCAATAGAATAGATAATGGAATCAGCGAGACGATCACCGTAAGGAACGAATAGGGATGGCCTTCTCCATTGCCGCCCAGCATGATTACCATAACATCCCGCATGGGACTTGCTTCATCTGCAACATACATGCACATAGAAGTGCAAAATAGGCCCGATACAACCAGGAGAGCAAACATCCATATTGACCAGAATCCTTTTAGATCAATCCAAGTTATATTAAAAAGATTGCACATCAAACTCCTCCAGTTACGCCGAAATCGATTTTGTTTATCTTAAAAAAAATTGCGATGCTCATTCCGCAATTGATTAGCAAAAAATATAAGAACGAGAATAGATAGCCCGGACGCTCTCTAACACCTCGCGGGAAAAGCAAAATATTATCATAGGGTAGGATGTAAATCGGATCTATTTTCATGATATCGTAGAGCTGATAATCCAAGATTAGCCCAACAAAAACAAGAAGAAGAATGCCCAAGGGGAGTTTTCTTGATAAAAGGTTCCCCCATAATACAGTTTGCGCAAGAAAGCAGCAACGCAAAAAAGCCAATGCAAGCACCATAATACAAGCCCTAAGTGGATGCAATCCGCTTTGAACAAGAAAAAGCATATCCGGGTTGAGATTGTATGGGTCTGGCAGTAATGATATATTGAATAAAGTTGCAATTACAGAATAGCTTAAAATATATATTACGGACAAAAATAGACAATAAACTGCAATGAGCATAATCCATGATATGGAGAGACATTTGCGCGAACCCGTTCTGAAGATATAATATGCGTCCCAACCGCTATGGCGAAAAGCGTCGCCAACTAGAATTGCGAGCAGGATGATAGCGGTTACCATTGCAAACGTCTGATTTTGCATATGGTAGATTAACATTTCGCAATACGATACTTTCCCGTAAGCAGTGGATATTTGGGTGAAATTTTGCATCACATCTCCCAAGATGATCAGCAATACCGTTATCCATCGCCAAGGTTTTTTCGAAAGCATCAGCGCATCGCAAGCCTGAATATATCTGCTCATATAATTCTCCATGTGGCCGCATGAAGCTAGGCAGCTTCATGCGGCCGGAACGCAATTGTTTACATTAGATTTCTATCATCGGGAGACCAAGTGCCTTCGATGTATATCGAATAGATAATCCAAGGATTTTTGTTTCTGAGCTTATAGTAACCGGTTTGTCCAGCGCTGGGCAAATAGGGCATTTCCCGCCGTTCGCCCTGGTAAATATCCTTATGCACCGAAGTCGCAGCCGTTGTTCCGTCGTTTTTCATAATAGTACTCCAGAACATTGTGGTATTATTTGGTTGCCCCGCCTTATAACAATAATCGTTATTATTGATGCCGCGAATATTTGCAACCTTTTTTTCTCGAGCAGTCGGATAGGTTATCTCTTCTGCCAGTCCCATTGTTCTATAGTACTCTCCAATGTCAGGTGAAAGTGCGTATGCCGCTGCCGAACAGAGGAAAATAGCAATTAAAACTCCAGCCAAACTGCAACGTAAGAACTTCTTTTTCATGCGCGTGACCCCTTTCTTTTAAATGCTTTTGATGCGCTTTGAATAGCCGAATAAAGCGTTGACACATCATCCGCTTTCAGCTATACTTCGATTGGTTCTACTCCTATATCCTCTGCTTTGCATGCGGCTAATTGCAAGTTGAGATATGTTGTAGAACCGTTTTTTGCTTTTCTCACCTCCCTGCTCTGCTATATAAAGATAAATCTAATCCGATGTCGCGCCTTCAGATAACGGCAAAGAGTAGGCCCAATCTACGATTTCGTATTCGTGCTCTGCATCCCCTTTACGAATTAGGAATGCAACTCTCAATTTGTTGGTACCCTGCCTAAAGAAAAACGCGTCATCCGGCTCTTGCTGGTAGGACACTTGAATATCTCTAAAGCAATGAAATAAGAATACATCTTCTTTGTGGAGCTTATAGGCAATCACATTACCCCGATCAAACGTTTCAGATTTGATTTGGTTAAGCCCTTCTATAGATAACGAACTAGCCCTTATTTCAGCCAAATATGTTTCAAAATAATTGCTTTCCCTGAGCTCTGTTTTTAACGTATCGCTCATGAAATCATACAATGAATCGAAAGCTGTATCGGATACCGTTTGATAGTCAACGGTATAAAGCGTAGATACAAACGTTGTAGCCATCTCCTTTACGCTTTCGTAATCAGGGATTACCGTGGCGTTTCCATTGTCCAGGGAATGCTTATCTATAAGCGAAAGCACTGCGTCTTTTTTATCTTCAGGAACTGTTTGGACGGCATTCACGTTATCCATACCGGCAGCTGTAAACAGGGTGTCCTTTTTCATGTATACTGTAGATTCTTGAAATTCTAACAACTGAAAGCCATCCTCTTCCGCTGAAGCATATAACCACAGCTCGAAAGATGTATCACCAGGTACAAACCAGGGCTCAATGCTATAAAACGGATTATTATTGCCGCCTTCTCCGCGAGTTTGAAGGGTAAACGTTGCCCATACCATATATGCTTCTTGACCTGTAACATTTTTCACAACGTCCACATATCCGCCGTTTGCGATGGATAAATATTTCATCAAAGCATAAATTTCATTCTCTTTAATATTTCTAAGATGGTTCTCAAAGTATTGACTCTCTTTTACGGCCGCAGCAAGTGTAGGCGTCATTCTTCGATATGCGTCGGAGAGAAGCGCCTCGTCAGCTGTAGTATAGCTATGACTATAAAGAGAAACGATCACGTCATATGCAAAACAATATAAGGCGTCATATTCTTCGCGATCCAGCCGTATGCTTTCTTTCGTACGCCATGCCGTGCTGCAGGGCTTGGTAAGCCGCATATTTTCTGCTTCTAGCAAACTGATCCCATCTTCATAAGAATCGGTTAAATATATTGGGGTGCCGGGGTCTGCCTCACAGCCAACCATGCAGGCTGCAAGAAAAAAAAGTACCGCCATAAACAAATATACCGCTTTCAATTTCATATAGAGCCAGCTCTCTTTCTACTAAATTTCTTTTCTTTACTTTTTCCCTATGGTTTTTATTAGCCGCGTAGAAGCATCCCCTTTATATGCCTCTCTTCTCCATATAAGAGGCAGCAGCGCCAAAAATCCATCATGATAGTTATTAAATAAGTTTATGTCGTTTTTGTGATATATTTTCTATCTCCTCCGCATCAGTCTTGCGAATTTGTTCACCACGATCACCGCCACGATTATGGCGATGGCTGCGAAGGCCACCAGCACGCTGATCCACCATTGGCTGGCGGCCCGCTTGGCTTCCGCTTCCGCTTGCTTTTGTGCCTCGGTCTTTTCCCCCTCGATCACCGGCTGCTTGATCTCGGTGGAGACCTGGGTCTCCTCCGCGTGGTCGATCCCCTGGTCGTCCTGGTACGTGACCGTATAGGTGCCGGTGGTGGGGCCGTAGCTTTCCGTGTAGCCCTCCGTCATGGATAGCATCCCAATGAATACCTTCATTTCCCCATAGCCCGCTTCTCCCGGTGGGATGTCCCCCAGGAATACGCTGCTGGTGGGGAACAGCCCGGCCCCGGTCAGTGTCACCGTCACGTTTCGGAGGGTGCTTTTCCCCAGGTTGTACACGTTGGCCGGCAGGGATACCGTCTCCCCAGGGCGAGGCGAACTTTGGCGTCTGGTTATTCCAGATCTCTCTGCCGCAGATATAATAGCTGAGCAAGCCCTGGCTCTCCTTGGTAAACACATACTGCTAGCCTGTACTCTTCAGGATAAACCAGTCCTGATAAACGCAGGCCTTTTCCCCAAAGGAACAGCCCATGTCCCGCAAGCCTAAGGCATCCACCGCCTGCTGAGCTGCCGCCAATCCTTCCGCATAGGAGATGGGAAATGCTCCTTTAAAATCCTTTTGCTGCGGACTCATTTCGTCAAGATGGGATTCGCAGATGATATTTGCGGAATGGTCTCGGTAGTATAAAAACTGATTTCCTCCCCACTCCATGGAGAACCAACAATATGTGTCATAGCGGTCGTTGGGCGAAAACGCCCAACAGGATTCCCCTTCCGGTGCATCCGCGATGGAAAAGGGTTGACGCAGGGCTTGCACGTCCATAGGTTCCGGCGCGGTTTTCAGGGCTCCCCGATAGGCCTCGAGAATAAAGGCTTTATTTTGCCCTTCCTGCACCTCCACCTGCTCCAGCGCCAGAAGCCGTTCCGCGATCTGGCGCTTGTCCAAAACAGCGGCATCGCATAGCTGGGAGTAGGGGGGCATTGCATAGTATCAATAAACTGCCTTTACAATATAGAGATGGATTTAGAAAAAGAAAGTCACAGAAAAGCATGGATTAAAGGTATTACATATTTTTATGGGAAAAGTATGTGACTTTTGGGCTGAGAAATTATCTATATAAATAGTAGGTATTTTATGCCTGCAAATAATTTGGGGAGGTATTTTATTCATGAAACGGCGTATTCTATCTCTTCTGATGGCCTTTGTGCTGGTGTTTATGATTACAAGCATTGGTGTTGCAGCACAACCTAAATCAGTTGGCAGCGGCTGTGAAGTTTATACTTCTTATTTTCACGGTAATACTTCATCTATTAGGGCTGAACCAAATATCTCTATTTCAGTCACTTTAAAGAGGCTAGTAGGAAATAATTGGGAGTATTATGATAGCTCCTATGCTTCAGATCAAAACAGCAAACAAGTTACTACATCGAAGCCATGTGTCTTGGAGGGTGGATATTATTACAAGGCTTTTGCTACCCATTACACGACTTCTCAAGGTTCTTGGACCTCTGAAAGCAATATGCTCTGGGTTCCTTAAAAATCGGAGCCGCTGGGTAATTCCAGCGGCTCTATTATTAAGCGTATTGTATGACTAAGGTTCTACAAAATCAATAGTCTCTATAAACGCATATAGGGTAGTGGCGTCCATGGACTCTCCTTCTATAGAAATTTTTTCATATGGACACACGACGATACCATAGGCGTTCCCATGGCCAGTATTACCATAGAGCATCTTTTCTCCATTGGGCAGAGTATAACTTCCAATCGGCTCTTCTGCCGGTGCGCCATGCCCTGCTGTAAGGCAAGCTGGATCATAAAAGGTATGCCAAATAACAACTATTCGGTTGTCTGCCAGCTTATATGTACTCCAAAGCATAATATAAAGAGGATCCTCTGCATAGACCTCAATGCTCTCTAGCGAAAGCGTCTCATGCCGTATAGCAGCTACAGGCCGCTGTAGATATTGCGCCGCCTCCTCCGGTGAAGCAAAGGTTGCAGGCAAATCAGCGTAATTCAACTCGTTTGGAAGGTCATCTTCGGGCATGGTCTGGGCGATATTGAGTATGCCATCCCGCCATTTAACAATGAGCTCCTGAATATGCTGGGCCAAGGCAATGCCCGGTTTACTCACCCATAAGCAGCACAGCAGCAGGCAAAGGCAGGCGGCGATGACGCCTCGGCGAATACGAGTGGTCTGCCGCGGGAACCGGGCTACAGGCTCCTGCGGTAGAGAAGGGATTTTCTGCTGCGCCAGAATTTCCGCCGCCTCCTGTCGGGCCTGGTTTTTGATCTGCTCCAATATCTGTTGGGCAGATTCTGGCGCGCCGTCTTCACCCAAAAAGTCAATCGGCAGAAGCCGGGTTTGTTCCAGGGTGGATCGGAGTTTTGCCTGTCCCTGTTTGGAGCGCAGCATGGTTTCAATCTCTCGCGTATGATATGTTTGGCCCGTTCTCATGTATCTAACCTCGCTTTTTGCTCTTTACAACATAAGATGAAATATCAGCCCCAAAGTCACATAGAATTCTCCATTTTTTGCTTGAGTTTTTTTAGAGCCCGCTTTTTTCGCATCTTAACACTGGATAGGCTCATATCCAACATTTCTGCAATTTCAGCAAGGGGCATGTGGCTGTAATAGATCAACGAAAGAACGATTTTATCCGTTTCATTCAGAGAATCGATGGCGTCCAACAAGCATTGTTGCTCATTTTTTTCTAATGCGATGTCCTCTGCGCTTGGGTTAGCTAGGGAATACAAAGCCCGTTCTCCTAAAGGATCGTACAGATCCATCGTGGCCTCCCAGGCCTGCCTCCTTTTCTCGGATCTCCAATAGGAACGGATCGCATTCCGGGTAATTGCAATGATCCACCCGGGAAATTTTTCAACATCCCGCAGCTGGTGTAACTTTAATAGACCAGCTAAGTAGACCTCATGATAGATTTCCTGCGCCGCGTCTGCGCTTCCCACCTTCTTGTAGATCATGCGCAGCAATACGTTTTCCATGGGAGCCATTAGCTCCTCAAAGACCGACTCCTTTGCGTTCCCCATGACCCATCTCCTTATCCCCATTCTTCCGGGCGTCTTGCTTGCAACTCCCGCTTAAATTTCCCCTATTTATTTAGATTCCCAATTTCGCAAAAAGTCACATTATTTAGGGAATTCTGTTATAAGAATTTATTATATATTCCTTCCAATTTTAGGAAATCATAAATAAATATATTTCATTTTACCATAGGAAATTGCTTCCTGCTACGATATGTTACCATGCCGGCTTTTGAGAAGGGCGGTGATTCCTGTTGAAATCACGGCTAAATTAGGCCTTTGATATACTCTGCGGCCTCGTCATATTGGAGATGTTTTGCGAAGACCGTTTCCAGTTCCTTTTCTGTATAGTTTAGGTCATCCTCATAGGCTGCCGGGGATTCTTTTTCCCATTCTGGATGCGATTGTAACCACTCATATAGCATTTGGTAGTATAATGCTTGCCTTCTCGCATACTCATATTTCGTAAAAAGGCCGTTTCTGCCATCCTTTTCCGACGCATATTTCATTTCAAATGCTGCAAGAAAATTTTTACAACAACAATTAGGATTGCTCGCTACCTTCTCGCGTGAGAATCTGTTTGCTTTTCTGATCATCATAATATCCCCCGGTATTTACTATTGTTATAATAAAGTATTTAATACGTATAATCAACATAAAATAAAGTATTATATACGCCATTCTGTTGCGCATCCTATTCTATTATAATGACTGAGGTGTAAGAAATGGATGCTGAATTTGTTCGCGACCGCATTACTGCGTTACGTATAAGCCAAGGCCTATCCGAATATGCGCTAAGTAGGCAGCTAGGACAAAATAAAAGTTACATCAATATAATCTCCAGTGGTAAGGCCTTGCCTTCTATGGATGTTTTCTTTGAAATATGCGAATTCTTTGAGATTACGCCAAAGATGTTTTTTGATGAAGAGCAATCCAATCCGATAGAGATGCAAAAGCTAATAGAGCTTGCTTCAAATTTAACGCCAAGCCAGCTTGAATTGCTAATTTCCATAGCCATGGAAATGAATAAAAAGTAATTATTTCAGATTAAAACTGATTTTCCAAGGGCGCAAGAGTTTATTAACAGTCAGGATGTGGTATTGCGTTTGCGATAATTAAGGAAGGGAAGCAAACGACGGCATCAGTTTTCTTCTTTTCCCACCACCATATACTTCCCAGGCGCATTCCCGCTATAGCGAAACGGATAGCAGGTGACCAGCACCAGGGTATTCCCGCCTAGGGCGGGGAGCCGCCAGTCCGCCGAGTCCTCATATTTCACGATTTCAGAAACCGTATAGGTATATTCCCGGCCGTCGGGATACCGGAAGCATAGGCTGTCCCCGATTTCTACATCCTGTAGGGGGCGCAGATGTTTCCGATTTCTGTGCCCCAGGATGACGCTCATCCCTGCCTGGCCCGGTAGGGCGCTGTCCGGCATCCAGCCAGGGCCGTCCGCCAGCGTGGCTTCGTCTACGCCTATGGCCACGGGGATTTCCTTTTTCCCAATGCATAAAATGCCCAAGCCGGCCTCACGCGAGGAAGCCTCCGGCTGGCCTTGGGCCTCATATGGGATTCCCGGAGAGGGACTGGGAACGAAAAGCGTATCTTCGCCTTCATTTTCTACAAAGGCCACCGCCTGGGGAGACGGGGGAGTGGAGCGCATTTCTTTCTCCTCCTGGCCAAACCCTACGCTCTGCAAGCCCGTACGGATCAGCCGGGGCAGAAACAAAAGGCTGCCCGCCGTTAACAGCGCCAGGCAGATCAGCATTCCGCCGATCCGCCGCTTTTCCAGTTTTTCTTGTTTTGACATGGCATAGTTCCTTTCTCATCTATACATGGGGCCGGGCATATAGGACGATCTTCCAGGCGCTGCCGTTTTCTCCCCAAAGGCTGCGCAGCACCACCCGGCCTTTGCTGGAGCTGGCGTCCACGATCCTGCCATCGCCAATATAAATGCCGGTAT
>OJRG01001145.1_pt1 | contig 10599 bp, 10 predicted proteins | sample 1599121 | NCBI WGS metagenome assembly OJRG01 (sample SAMN03922528, study PRJEB24848) | human gut metagenome | isolation source: stool sample | host: Homo sapiens | place: Germany | collected 2010-05
AGAGGTAAGATAACACCCTCTGCAAAAAAGGTATCGTTATCTTACCTCAACAAAACTGGCCCCGGAGTATCCGTCATCCACATAGAATTGGATGTTGGGAAAGCGGTGGTCGATGGCGTACTGCTCTAATATTCTTTTTTGGTTTTGGATGCTGTTGGACTCCCCGTCCAGACCGTCATCCTGACTCAGACGGCAGTACAGGGCGGTGATTTTCATTTGGTTTGACTGACTCATGCAATCCTCCTTTTCTCCAGTCAAACCGTCCAGAGTTTGTGTGATGTTACCTCTGCCGGGGCGGTTTGTCCACCCCTTTCCGCAACTGTGTGGGAATTTTTGAGGTCCATGTCAATGAGCGTTTTGAGTTTGTCCTCCGGCGAACAGGCGCCGTCCGCGGGGAACACGGAAACCACATGAATCAGCCGTCCGTGACTCAGCTGGTCACGCTCGGCCACAACTTTTTCCGCCCAGCCGGGCATGGGAATGATTTTGGGCATTGCGTCCCTCCTCTACAAAATGTGAGGGGCCAGGAAACGGCAGATCGGGTCCGGCAGCATTGCCAAACCCGGTCCTGCCTCAAGTTCATGCCCGAAAAGAAAACTCCCCTTCATCCCCCTCCCGAAAAACAGGGCAAGTGAATACCCATATTAAGAAAAGGCACGAGGTGTTCCATAAAAGGAGCACCTCGCGTTTGGCCTCTTGCGGCATGAGATGGAGGCGTGTATACTAAGCGTAGCCGTTCTCGAAAAAGAGAACAGAGAATAGGAGGCACGCCACAATGGAGCAGACATTCGGCAGTTATGTGCGGGAGAAACGGATGGCCCGCGGACTGTCCCTGCGCGGTTTGGCGGCGAAACTGGAGGTATCCCCGGTCTACATGAGCAACATGGAAAATGACCGAAGGCCGGCTCCCACCAAGGAGAAGATGGACCGCCTCATTGAGATCCTGGGGCTATGCCAGGCAGACACGGAACTGCTGTTGGATCTGGCCGCCAAATCTAAAACGCAACGGGTGTCCGCGGACCTGCCGGAGTACATCATGGAACGGGATATCGTCCGGGCCGCTTTGCGGACAGCCAAGGAAGTGGACGCCACAGACGAGGAATGGCAGGAGTTTATAGACCGCATTACCCAGCGGGGAAAGCGGGACGAGTGAAAGGGGAGGCACGCGCATGCGGAAGTATTATACCGAGCAGACGATGGAGAGCATCGCCCGGCGTGTGCTGGATGCCTACGATGAGCGCCTCTACCGGGGGCAGCCCCGCGCCATCCCCATCGAGGATCTTATCGAGCGCCACGGCCTGATACTGGAGTTCCAGTATCTCCGCAAGAATGGCCGGATCCTGGGGAAAACCGTTTTTGACACCGGCCTGGAGGCCGTGTACGACATGGAACTGGGCGAGTATACCCTGTTCCCGGTGAAAGCCGGCACGATCCTCATAGATGCCTCGCTGTGTGAAGAAGAAACCAGTACCGGCCGCCTGCGGTTTACAGAGGCCCACGAACTGTCGCACTGGATCCTGCATAAGGGGCTGTATGTGGGTACCGGGGAGAGCGCGGCGCTGCAGCCTGCCGTCAAGGAAACCAGTATGGAGATCCAGGCGAATATGCTTGGGTCCGCCCTGCTCATGCCCATGCCAATGGTAAAGCGGTGTTTTTACCAAATGCGGTCCGGCCGGGATGACCAGGCCATTGTTCAGGCCATGTCGGAGGTGTTTCAGGTATCCCGCCAGGCCATGCGGATCCGGCTCACCAACCACCACCTGCTGTAAAAAATTTTACTGTGGTGTTCTCAAAATTGAGAACACTTTGTAAGGAGGAACGCCATGCAACAAGTGAAAAGAACCCAGGCGGTGCGCTGCCCTGTGTGCGGCCGCGGGCGTGTGATCGACGCCGCGGCCAGCGTGGATCCGGGGCGCCTTCGCCTCTACGGCCCGGAGCATGCGGACAAGGCGGAGCTGTTCTCCAAGTGTCCCAAGTGTGGGCTGCAGATTGGCATCTCTTTTGAAAAGACCGGATACCCCTAAAATATAAAAATAACGTATCGACCTCGTCAAGCGCACCAACCGCCCGCATCAGCAGCGGGAACCACCGTGTTCGGAGCCTTACAGGCAGCAGTTCTGCTGTGCTGTAAGGCTCTTTTTTTGTGCTTTTCCGCGGCAGGACAGCGGAAAGGCACGAAATGCGGAACGCCTGGCAGCCCTACATAGCGAAATACCCGTGATCGCCAACTCAGAAGTTTCCCCTAAAAAATCTGAGATTGGAGATCACGACTATGGAAAAATGGCAGGAAAATCGCAACTACAGAAAAATCAAGGACGAGAATGGAACTGTCATCGCCAACATCATCACCGTGGATGGTAGGGATGTGGCGGTCACAGAGGACGTATTCGCGGCGTATGCCCAGATGGACCGGCGGGAGCGATATCTCAGCGAGGATCTGCCCACTGGCAAGGTCCTCTCCCTGGAACAGATGGCAGAGGATGGCGTTTTGCCGGACTATGTGGGCGCGGAAACGGCGCCCAGCGCCGAGGACTGCGTCCTTGCACGGGAGTCGGAACGGGAGCGGGAAGAACTGACCAGCCTGCTGCCGGCGGCGCTTATCGCCTTGGAGGACCGGGACAGGCAGCTCATCACCGCACTGTTCTATGACCACCTCTCCACCAGGGAGTACGCCCGGCGAACCGGCGTGACCCAGCGGGCCGTCATCAAGCGCAGGGACCGGATCCTGCGCGATATGAAAAAATATTTTGAAAAATTTGCGGCGTGAGGGTATTCACTCAGCCCCTTTTTCGGGAGGACAGCGGAAGGGGGAAATACCTCCCCCTTCGCTGCTCCTTGAAAAGTGCATACCAGCAATGCGGGTAACACGCAGCCGTACCCACCCCACAGCGCGCGCCAGGACCCGGCCCCAGCGGCCGGCGAGCGATTCAGCCTGTGGCCGGCCCCGGCAGGCCGGGCAAGAGATGGGACGGCCCGGATAATGACACACCAAGCACGGCCTGCGCATAAGACAGGCGGCGCTGCTCCGGGATTGAAAGCAGTAGAGATCCCGGAAATATGCCCGTGAGGCCCCGGCCGGGGGCCTGCCCGCATTGTTCCCGAAACCCATCGGGGGGCGAGTGCGAATGCGATGGGAACACGAAAAAAGATATAAGGACGGAATGATCCATGAAGAACTATACCTACGAAACGGCCCATGAGGAAATCGACTATATTTTCAAAACCTTACTGCCCCAGAGGGGCATGGCGGAGCGGCCGGAACAACTCCGGCTGTGCCACAGCATCCTGGATGCCATGCTGGATGGCAGCATTGCCCTGTGCGACGCGGGGACCGGCATCGGCAAGACCTTCGCCTACCTGACCGCCGGCATCCTGCATGGCAAGTGCCGGGCGGCAGAGGGTAAACCGCAGCGTCCTATCCTGATCTCCACCTCCAGCATCGCGCTGCAGAGCGCCATCCAGAAGGAGTACCTGCCCCTGCTGTCCGGCGTGCTGCTGTCCGAGGGACTAATCTCCGCGCCCATTGAGGCGGTCATCCGCAAGGGCAAGGCCCACTACGCCTGCGACGCCCGGCTGGAACGGCGGGTCCGTCAGGTGGAGGGCAGCCATAAGAATCCCGCCGCCCGCCAAGCCCTGCACACCGCCTGGCATGTGCTGGATCTGGACCAGCTGTCCGGGATGAGCAGTTATGACCGGGAGCGGATCTGCGTCCCCAAGCGGTGTAATTGCCGGAGGAAGGACTGCCGGTACCGCTGTTTCCTGGACGCCTGCCAGAGCGGGCAGTACACGGTCCAGATCTGCAACCACAACCTCCTGCTGGCGGACCTCATCCACCGCAGCCAAAAGAAAAAGTCCATCCTGCCGGACAGCGCGGCCATCATCATAGACGAGGCCCACAAGCTGCCGGAAACCGCACGGCAGATGTTCGGCGTAACGCTGAATGCCCAGGACTTTGCGGAGCTGATCCGCAGCCTGCATGTGGAGCGGTATGTCCTCGCGGCGGAACTGCTGTCCGAGGCCGTGGAGCCGCTGGCAGAGAAACTGTCGCTCCCGGTGGAGGAAGGGGCCGGATTTGACGCCTACCAGATGTTCCTGGAGCGGCCGCATCAGGTCCTGACGGTGATCTGCCGGCAGCTGGAGGGCCTGCTGACCAGGGAAACCTGGCGCCTGCTGTCCGCCGTCGCCTCCACAGTATCCCTCTTTTACCTGGGGAATCCCGAGATGATCTTCTACGCGGCAGACGACGACCACGGCGGGTCCATGCTGTGCGGCACGGTGTCGGAACTGGCCGCGCAGCTCCAGGCCACGCTCTGGCGGCAGGAACAGCCCATTGTCCTGACCTCCGGCACCCTTGCCGTTGGGAAGGATTTCAGCCGGTTCCGCACCGCCGCCGGCCTGACAGGGGAACGGCCCGTGACGGAAACTGTGTGTCCGTCACCCTTTGACTATCAGCACAACTGCCTCCTCTATCTTCCCACGGACCCGATCCCGCTGGATGCGGCGGACTACTATGACCGGCTGGCCGCGCAGATCCGACAGTTGGCGGCGGCATCCCACGGCCACGCCCTTGTGCTGTTCACATCCTACCTCGCCATGTCGGCGGTCAAGGAACGGCTGCAGGCCGCGGCGCTGCCCTTCCCTGTATTTACGATGGGCAAACGCCCGGCCCGCACCCTGGCGGCATTTCGCGCCGCTCCCGGCAGTATCCTGCTGGCCACCGGCGCGGCGTGGGAGGGGCTGGACTTCGCTGGCGACGGCGTGTCCCTGCTCATCATCCCGCGCCTGCCCTTCGCCTACCCGGACGCTGTCAAAGAAAAAGAGCGGGAGGACTACCCGAACCTGCGGGAGTTCCTGCGCTCCGTCGTTGTCCCGGAAATGCAGATCAAACTGCGGCAGGGCTTTGGCCGGGCCATCCGCACAGAAACGGACACCTGCGTTGTCGCTGTGCTGGATCCCCGCGCCGCCCGCGGCCGGAGATATTTCCAGAGCATGGCAGAGGCCCTGCCGGGGATGCCGGTGACGGGCAGCCTGCGGGCCGTGGAACATTTCTACCGTGCCCACAAGGACGCCGGCTATTTCCGGCTCCCCAACGCAGGATGAAATTGTTGCATTTGCTGCGTCTGTTCGCCATTCCTTGGTGGTGTTGGTAATGGCTTTCGTGATGCTTTCCGGCTATACTTGCGTTGCAAATCAAGAAAAGGAGGCAGTCAGACATGGAGCAGACCAAGGGCCTCTCATGCCAAATCCCGGAATCCCTGCATGCCAGGGTGACGGCGGAGCGCGTCGCGGCAAACCAGTCCCTCAGCGAGTACATCACGGGACTACTTACCAACTACTATGAAAATGGAGGAAAAAAAGACATGGCACAGACAAGGACAATGGCATTTCAAATCAGTGAGGACCTGTTCCAGCGGATCAAGGACTATCTGGCCCACGAGAATGAGCGCCAGGGCCGGAAAGTGACCCAGAAGGAGTTCGTGATTGGGCTGATCGAGGACGCTCTGGAGCGGTGGGAGCAGGAAACAGCGGATGCCGATCCCGGCGCACCAACTGACACGCTGGATCCCATAGACGAGTCGGCAGACAGCGCCCCGTCCTGGGAGGCTGAAGAAACGGAAGGAGGAGCCAAGAATGTGGCAGAATGAACTGGAGGCCATGATTGCGGCCGGCGGAGCGCCCTGCAGGGCTTGCGGCCAGCGGATGCTGAAAGCGGACGGCTGCACCTGGACCCATGTGAAATGCGGCAACCGGTACTACCGCCGCATTAAGTACGGCGAGGATGGCATGGCGCCTGGCGACGCCCGCTGCCACGATTGCGGCGCCAGGCCTGGGCATTACCACCATGTGGGGTGTGATGCGGAGCGGTGCCCGGTGTGCGGAGGGCAGCTCATCAGCTGCGACTGCGACATCTCCGAGTATGTGGAGCGGCCACCCAGGAAGAGAACAACCAAGTAAATCAGGATCCCAGAACCGCCCGGAGCGCCCGACAGGGACGTTCCGGGCGGTCTGTTTCACAAGAGAACCGGAGGTGAGAAAACGTCGGAACAGAGAGCCAATCGTTTCACAGAACAGGAGTTGGAGATTGCCCGTGGGACGGACCTGCCGGACCTGCTGGCGTCTCTCGGCTACACCGTGACGCGGATAGGCCGCTACTACTCCACCAAGGAGATGGACAGCCTGCGGATCAAGAACCGCCGCACCTGGTATCGCTACTCCGAGAGAGTGGGCGGGGATGCCATCACCTTCCTACAGCATTTTTGCGGCAGAAGTTTCCCGGAGGCGGTGGAGGATCTGCTGGCATTCCACGGCCGCGCCAGGGACGCCCCCGCGGAGCGGAGCAGGCAAACTGAGCAGGCGCCGGAACTGCCGAAACCGTTTGCATTGCCGCCCAGGCACACCGATGCCCGCCGAGTGTACGCCTACCTGAAAAAGCGCGGGGTTTCTCCCCAGATTATTCGGAGTTTTATTTCCGCAGGACTGCTGTATGAGGACTCCGAGCATCACAACTGCGTGTTCGTAGGGTATGACAGGGACGGCAAGGCTGCCTTCGCCAGCCTGCGGGGCACCTACGACCGGGACGGCAGCGGTTTCAAGGGCGACGCCGCCGGCAGCGACAAATCCATCGGTTTCCGACTGCCGTATGCCCCGGACAGCAGGAGCGTGTATGTGTTCGAGGCACCTATCGACCTCATGAGTTACTGCACTTTGCACCGGGAGTTCCACAGCAATGCACTTGCCCTGTGCTGCCTGGATGACCGCGCCCTGTCGGTGTTTCTTCGGGAGCATCCCACAGTGCGGAAGGTTGTCCTGTGCCTGGATCACGACCGCCCCGGCCAGGAGGCCGCGGAGCGCATGGGCCGGAAATACGCGGCGGAGGGATATGCCGTGCAGACGCTGTCCCCTCCCTCCCGGAAGGACTGGAACGCCTATCTGACCTTTGTGCAGCAGTTCCGGGAAAGGGGGCGGTGACCAAGTAAACGAAAATAAAAACCTGAACCAGCAATTTCTACACAAAAGGAGGAAAGAACGCTTGAAAAGCAAGACAACCAGGCATGGCCTGAAGCGCATGACGGCCCTGCTGCTGGCCGTGGTTCTGTGCGTCGGCATGGTGCCCACCGCCTTTGCCGCCCAGCAGGACAGTTACCACGACCCCGCTGAGAACTGGCAGGAGGCCAACAACCGCACCAACGAACTGGACGCCAACGCCACCGTGACCCACGAAACCTTTAACTGCAAAGTCTGCAAGCAGCAGACTTCCTTTATCGTGTTCCGCACCCCGGAATATACCAGGGATGGCCAGACGGCCATGAGCCGGAATGTGAAATACTCGGACGGCACCTTTGTAGATGGTTCCGGCAAGGGTTCCATTCTGGACGGCGTACCGGGACAGGACGCCTATTACACGGCTTATCACTGGACCAAAGCCGTGTGTGAAACCTGCGGCAGCATCAACACCAACATGGCCAAGACGGACTACGGCTACCTGAAGAACGTCTATTGGCTCTACGATTGCGCGAACAATTTTTTCGAGGAACTGCCGGAAACCCAGACCATTGAGCAAGCGGACAGCGAGTATCACCGCGTCATCACCACCAGCGGCGAATACTGCGGGTTCTGCTACGGCACATTCAAGGAGGAAAATTCCACGTTGGAGCGTCACCACATGGAGAATGCCATCCGGCCCGAGTTGGCCCATGACCGCTTTGTGGAGATGGATACCTGCGCCGACTGCGGCTATGCTGAAACTTCCTACACCGCCGCCAAGGCCGTCATTGCGGACTACTTCGGCGTGGTGGACGGCCAGCCCCACACCGTCACCGTGTCGGACTTGTCCGAGGCCGGTGTGACCACTGCCATCCGCTACGGCCACAGTGCGGACGCCTGCACCCTGACCAGCGCCCCCAACTACACCGAGGCCGGGGACTATCCCGTGTACTACGAGATCACCTACACCTACCACGACACCGACATGGTGGAGGACGGCGTGGCGTATGTCCATCTCAGGGATGAAACCACTACCGAGGACGGCTCCTGCACCTGCGGCTGCGGCAATCCCGACTGTGGCTGCCAGGACCCGGACTGCGACGGCTGCTGTTGTGACGACAAGGGCTGCGGCGAGAACCACAACTGGACATTGCTGGATAGCGTAGACCCCACCTGCCTGACCCTCGGCTATGACCGCTATCTGTGCGTGGACTGCGGCATGATTGAAAAGCGGGACTATGAGGCCGCGCTGGGCCACGCCTATCAGAGTGTGGTCATCCGGGACGCCACCTGTGAAGTCCCCGGCAAGACCATTGATATTTGTGAGCGGTGCGGCAATGTGAAAGAAACCGACCTGCCCCAGACCGAGCATGAGTTCTCCACCACCGTCATTCCGGCAACCTGTACCAGCCCTGGCTACACCCTGCGGGAGTGTACCGTCTGTGGGGAGCGCCACATCGAGGACATCACCGCCGCGCTGCCTCACAACTATGTAAGCAAGACCACCCCGGCCACCTGTGAGGGCGGCGGGCGCACCCTCCATATCTGCGAGGGCTGCGGCAGTTCGTTCATCACCGACTACACCGACTCGCTGGGGCATAGTTGGGATGAGGGCAAGGAGATCACCGGGGCCACCTGCACCGGCGAGGGCATGACCGAGTACACCTGCGTCCGCTGCGGAGCCACCCGTCTGGAGGGCGACGAGGCCGCGGGCCATATCCCCGGCGACCCGGCCACCTGCACCAATCCTCAACTCTGCATCCGCTGCGGCGCCGTCATTGAGAACGCTTTGGGCCATGACTATGCCGAGGAAGTGACCGAGCCGACCTGCACCGAGATGGGCTACACCACCTATACCTGCACCCGCTGCGGCGACGCCTACAAGGGCGACTACACCGAGGCCGCAGGCCATAAGCCCGGCGACTGGATCATCGACAAGGAGCCTACCACCGACAGCGAGGGCAGCAAGCACAAGGAGTGCGAGGTCTGCGGTGAGAAGTTAGAGGAAGAAACCATTGAGAAGATTTACAATCAGGCCACTACGGACAGTAAGGGCGAGGCCGTTGTGGGCGGCTATCTGGTAATTGTCACGGATACCGACACTAAAGACCCCGTTTCCAATGCTATTGTCACTCTCCATGCGGACGATACCCTGTCCATCCGTCTCCCCAATTCCCGCCTGCTGGACTATGCCGACCAGACTACCGTGACTGTCCTGCTCACCAAGGATAAGAGCGCCGTGGAGGGTATGTTCGTTACTATGACTGACAAGCACGATAACTACTGTGCCGGTAACACTGACAGCAATGGGCAGGTCACTGTTCCCGGCACCAGCGGCAAGACCAATGAGGACGGCAATACCACCGTTGGCTGGGAGGACGAGGACGGCGACCGCTGGACACTGACCGTCACTGTAGAGGACTACGAAACCGGACGCCCCATCGAGGACGCAGAGGTGTCCATCGGTAAGGGCGGCAATATTACCGTCACCCTGCCGGACGGCACCGATATGGACGAGGACAACCGCATCACCGTCACGGTCACAGACAATGAGCGCGACCCGCAGGAGGACGTGACCGTCATCGTCAAGGGCGACCTCGGCCAGCGGGAAACCGGCGAAACAGACGAGGACGGGAAACTCACGGTTCCCGCCGTCACCGAAACCGAATATCACGGGGCCTATATTGTCGGCTACACAGACGGCACCTTCGGCCCGGAGCGCAGCATGAGCCGGAGCGAGGCGGCGGCCATCTTTGCCCGCCTGCTCTCTGACAAGTTGGATGAGCGCATCCCCAGCGGAAATAATGTGAAGTTCAAGGATATTGACCCGGATATGTGGTATGCGGGCTATGTGGAATATCTCACTGGCTACGGCGTAGCCGTGGGCTACAATGACCGCACCTACCGGGGCAACCAGGCCATTACCCGCGCCGAGTTCACCGCTATGGCTGCACGGTTCTTTGATGTGTACGGCGATGGAGCCGAGGAAATCATGGAGCAGTACGAGGGCTTTGATGATGTGAGCGACGGCTACTGGGCTGCGGAGTATATCAAGGATGCCGCCATCCACGGCTGGGTGGAGGGCTACGGCGACGGCACCTTCCGGGCCGATGACCCCATTGACCGCGCCGAGGTTGTTACCATCGTCAACCGCCTGCTGGGCCGCGAGGCCGACGAGGACTATATCGCGGACAACCGCCGCCAGCTGGTGACATTCCCCGACGTGTCCTCCCGCCATTGGGCCTACTACCAGGTGCTGGAGGCCGCCAACGCCCACACCGCCATCCTCACCGATCCCGAAACCTGGGAGAAGTGATTTATCTGCGTGCCGCGGCCCACAGCGGGGCCGCGGCGCTTTTATACCACAATCCACCCTACATGAAATGAAAGAAGGAGAATGCACCTATGCTGAAGATCGTAGCAATCGGAAACCTGACCAACGACGTGGAGCTGAAGGTCCATGAGGCCACTGGCAAGCCCTATGCCATCCTGCGGATCGCCTCGGACCGCCGCTACCGGGACAAGGAGGGCAACCGCCTGACGGATTTCATCTCCATCAAGGTCCGCGGCCCGCTGGCGGAACGCTGCGCAGAGTTTGCCCTGTCTCTTATACAC
>OJRG01001154.1_pt1 | contig 10545 bp, 9 predicted proteins | sample 1599121 | NCBI WGS metagenome assembly OJRG01 (sample SAMN03922528, study PRJEB24848) | human gut metagenome | isolation source: stool sample | host: Homo sapiens | place: Germany | collected 2010-05
GATATGGACCGCAGGCAGTTCGGGCATGGTCAGACCCAGCCGCTCGACGACGAACGTTCCCGACGCGCCGATCCGCTCGTAGCGGCTCTTTTCGATGTCGGACATACGGCCCGAAACCTTCACGTCGGCGGTAATCAGGCCGCTCAGTTCCATCCCCTTTTCGAGCGGATACACCTCTTTGACGGCCCCCAGATCGACACGGCCGTCCACCGCGGCACGGAACGTCGGGTCGCTGACCAGATTGGTCGCATAAGCCGACGCCGAAAGCGAATTCCCGGCCATCCGGAGCGTGAATTTCGAGAGGTCGATTTCAGTCTTATCCGCCACGCCGCCGGGATTGGCGATCCGGACGTCGATGTTGATGCCGTCCACCGCCTTGGGCAGCGACGAGTACTGGAAACTGCCGTTGCGCACCTCCGTCCTGAGCTCGAACGCCGGAAGCGCCGCACCGCGCATTTCGCCGCGCGCCCAGAGCGCCATCGAAAGTTCGCCGGAGGCGGACAGGTTGCGGAAATCGCGGGTATAGAATGCCGGGACAAGCGAAAGCACGTCCTTGAACTGCACCTTGTCGCATCCGGCCGTAATATCCATAGCCACGGCATCGTCCTTCATTTCGGCCCAGCCGTCGAGCGTAAGCTCGATCGCATTGAGGCGCAGACGGTTCCGGGAGAAGGTAAAACGGTTGTTCTTCAGGTCGGCCGCGATCACGGCGTCGAGCTCCGCCTCGGCGTCGCTCAGCAGCGGAATTCCGCCCGAAACCAGCCGCACGGCACCGGCCGTAAGCCGCAGGTCGAGGTCGGTCTGGTCGGCCGACATGTCGCCCCGCAGGCGAAGGGAGAGGGGTGCCGTCGAAAAACGCATGCCCGTCGAATCGTCTTCATAGCGGATCGTCGCGTCGCTGATCCTGAAATCGCGAATCGAGAGGCTGAACGACGAAGAACCTTCCTCCGAAGACACTTCCCCGGCGGCGGGTTCCTCCCCCGAAGCCTTCACGATGTCCCAGTTGACCTTGCCGTCGGCGAGTTTATGCGCGTGCAGCGCAGGCTCGGCGAGGATGACCTTCGTCACTTCGAACCCGTCGTCGCCGAACAGCGACATCGGGTTCACGACGACCGATATGCGGTTCGCGGCAACGATCGTATCGCCTTCGAACGGCCCCGCACCCACGACGGTCAGCCCTTTCAGGTCGAGCGACGCGCGCGGGAAATGGCGCAGCAGGCTGATGTCGAGTTTTTCGAAATCGACCCGTGCGTCGAGCATCTCATTGGCTTCGCGCTTCACGATCTGGGCGATCTTCCCCCTCAGCAACATCGGGGCGACAAAAGCCGCCACCAGAACAACGGCCACGACAATGGCCACAATCTTCACGATTTTTTTCATTTCCTATCTGTTTTAAAGACGAAAACCGTAGTCCCCGCCTCTTCGAATCCGATTTTACGGTAAAGGGCCCGGGCAGCTTCGCGCGCAGGGTTCGAGGTGAGCATCACCTTCGCGGCACCGATGCGGGCGGCATGCTCCGTGCCAGCCTTCACGAGCGCCTCGCCGGCACCGCAGCCGCGGGCTGCGGCATCGACCACCACATCCTCGACCCATGCCTTCCGGCCCGAGGGTACGTCGTACCACACCAGCGTCAGCACCCCGGCGATCCGGCCATCCAGCCGGGCGGCGAACAGCGCCGCGCCATCGCTGCACACAACACGTTCCATAGCCTCGCGGGAGAGTGCCCCCAGCCGGGGCGAAAGCTGAGGCATGAGCCTTGCGAACGCCTCGGCGAGTTCGTCGGATACCTCTGTCACACACTCTATTTCGACCGCCATGCTTCCCGGATATTTTTCACAAAGTTAATCTTTTTTTCGAAACCCCGGCTTTTTGCCCGTATCCCGGCTGCCATATGCCGAAAAAAGATTACTTTTGTCCCGTTCGGGACAGGCAGGCAAACCGACACCCCGACGCGGCCCCGTGCCACCCTGCGGCGGATCGTACGCCGGGCGACCCGTGCAGTTGCGGACAGCCCCCCCCTCCGGCGCGGAGAAAATGCCCGGGGAGGGGCAGGAGCCCGGGCGCCGGCAAGCCCGGGAAATACCCGGGCCGAATCCCGGCCGAAACCGTAAAAAATTATGGAAAACATGAAAAAATATGCATTCCCGCTCGCGGCGCTTCTTTTCGCCGCCTGCAATTCCGGCGAAGAGACCACGACCACACAGATTCAGGAGCCCGTCGCCACGATCCTCGAATACACCCCGGCACCGGGCCAGTTCATCAACGGCACGATGGCCGGGTTCGACCATGTGGCATCGGAGGCAGACGCCCTGCGCTATGCCGCCGACCGCCTCGCCTCGAACAACTGGGTTTCGCTCGGCGGCTGGGGAGGCCGCATCGTGGCGGCCTTCGCGGAACCCGTGCCCAACACGGGCGGATACGACCTCTACGTCAAAGGCAACCAGTTCGACACGTCGTCCGAACCGGGCATCGTGTGGGTGTCGCAGGACGCCAACGGGGACGGAGCGCCCAACGATACGTGGTACGAACTGCGGGGCAGCGAATACGACAACGCCGAAACGATCCGCGGCTACAAGATCACCTATACCCGCCCCGCGGAGGCGGACGCCCCGGTAGCCTGGAGTGACAACGCGGGCGGCAGCGGCACGATCGACCGTGTGAAAGAACATACGCAGGCCTACTACCCCGAATGGCTCGGGGAGCGATTCACATTCGAAGGGACACGGCTGCCGGACAATATCGGAAAAGCCGGGGAAAAATGGACGATGGAGCCTTTTGCATGGGGTTACGCCGACAACTATTCGACCTCCGACCGCACCGGCATGACCAACCGCTTGCGGATCAGCGACGCCGTAACGGCCGATGGCGCCCCGGCCAACCTCGCACAGGTCGACTTCATCATGGTGCAGACAGGGGTGAATGCCAAAGCGCCCCTGATCGGCGAGGTATCGACCGAGGTGAGCGGCATCGGCTGCTACCGCACCGTAACGAAAAAACAATAACCACACACGGCAATCCGCCCTATTCGGGGCGGCAAAATTCCAAATTCCGGGAACGATGACCCTCCGCGACCAACTGCTCGAACTCCAGGAGCCGAAATACATGAAATTCACCGCGGCACTGATGCCGGGCGTGGAAAACGTACTGGGCATACGCCTGCCGGTACTGCGCAAAATAGCCCGCCAGATCGCCGCAGGCGACTGGCGCACATACCTGGCCGAAGCCGAGGATTTCTATTTCGAGGAGCGGATGTTGCAGGGGCTGGTGATCGGCTGCGCCCGCTGCACGCCGGCCGAGAAGCTGGAGCATGTGGCGCGCTTCGTGCCCAAAATCGACAACTGGGCGGTCTGCGACTGTTTCTGCTGGCGCCTGAAGGCGGCCGAACGGCAGCCGATGTGGGAATTCATACAGCCCTATTTCCGATCCGAAGCCGAATACGACGTGCGTTTCGCCGTGGTGACGGGGCTGGGGAATTTCGTCGACGGGGAGCACCTCGAGGCACTGCTGCAACTGCTCGACGGCGTCCGCCACGAAGCCTACTACGCCCGTATGGCCGTGGCATGGGCGGTGTCGGTCTGCTATGTAAAATTCCCGCAGCGGACACACGAGTGGCTCGGCAGCTGCTCGCTCGACGACTGGACATTCAACAAATCGCTGCAAAAAATCGTCGAATCGTTGCGCGTGAGCGACACGGACAAACAGGCGATCCGCGCCATGAAACGGCGCAAACAGGCAACTTCACGGGCCGCCGTGAACCCGCGCCCCGGCACCGAAACGGCCGGGCAGGCGGAAAAACGGCCTGGACAGGCCGCAAAACAACCGACAGACGGTAAAACGGCAGCCCGGCGACGGCGCCCGGCAGAAAAACAGGGCGCACGGCAGAAAAACAGGGCGCACGGCACAGATTTGCAAAATAATGTTACCTTTGTGTAAGAAATTCCAAAACGAGCCCCTATGCGCAAACTGGTAATTATCCCGACATACAACGAGAAAGAGAATATTTCGGCGATGATCGACAAGGTCTTCTCGCTGCCCGAGGCTTTCGAAATGCTCGTCATCGACGACGGTTCGCCCGACGGCACCGCAGCAATCGTCAAAGAGCGCCAGCAGGAATTCCCCGCGACGCTGCACCTGCTGGAACGCAGCGGCAAGCAGGGGCTGGGCACGGCCTATCTGACGGGGTTCCGCTGGGGACTGGACAACGGGTTCGACTACATCTGCGAAATGGACTGCGACTTCTCGCACAATCCCGACGATCTGCTACGGCTGTACCAGGCTGCGGCCGAAGGGAACGACGTAGTGGTAGGTTCGCGTTACGTGCAGGGTGTGAACGTCGTGAACTGGCCGATGTCGCGCCTGCTGATGTCCTACTTTGCCTCGATGTACGTACGCATCGTGACCCGCATGCCCCTGCGCGACGCAACGGCGGGGTTCGTCTGCTACTCGCGCCACGCGCTGGAGACGATCGACCTCGACGCCGTGAAGATGAAGGGATACGGGTTCCAGATCGAGATGAAATACTCGGCATGGCGGCTGGGACTCAAACTCAAGGAGGTGTCGATCATCTTCGTCGAACGCCGCGAAGGCACCTCGAAAATGAGCGGCGGCATCTTCCGCGAAGCGTTCTTCGGCGTGCTGGGACTCCCGTTCCGTTCGATCAGAAGCGCGAAAAGGCAGTGACAGCCATCCGGCAGGAATACGGACGCCAGCCTCCCGGGAGGCTGGCATTTATGCATACATACTTTACAGCGGAATCCGAGCACCCCGGAAATCAAAACGTAAAGAAATAGTTCATGAAGAAATTCCAGAAGGTGACTACCCCGATGGCAAATAATTTAGCCAGGTAGAAATTCAGTTTCCAGCGTTCGTGCAGCAGATAGATCGTGAGGTTGTTGATCACGAGCCCGACGGCTGCGATACCGAGGAAACGGAGGTATTGCCCGGCAATGTCGGGGTTTTCATTATGGAACGTCCAGATGCGGTTCAGGACATAGTTCGAGGTCGACGCACAGAGGAACCCCAGCGAATTGGCCAGGTACTTGTTCAGGCGCAGCCACTCCTTGCAAAGGTAAGTGATCCCGAAATCAACGAAGACCCCCGAACCTCCGACGACACAGAATTTGATGAACTGCTGGATCATGGTGCGACGACTTCCGTGCGGAGAGGTTTCCCGTTAAACCAATTCGTATACCCATCGCGGCGCAGGGCGAAACCGGCATCGAAACCGGCGCCGGAGAGTTGCTCCGGGACGACGAACCGCACCTCGCGCGTGATGGTATCCCCGGCCGGGATATTGAAATGCTCCCCCGTATCGAATTCCTCGACGCGGAAGCGGCCGTGCTTCCAAAGCATCACGAGCGACCGATCCCCGCAGACCCCGATCGCATAGGGATAGGGGTTCGAGATGCGCAGCGTCAAACGCAGCGTATCGCCCGCAACGACCTGTTCGGGCAGCCCCGTAAAGGCAATATCCACCAGGCGCGTCGGATGAAAATGCGGGTCGACGAACCACGAAAAACGTTTGCCGTTGGGCAACACGACGCTCCGGACGCGGCCCGTGGTATCCGCCCCGTCGTAAGGCGTTTCGACCAGCACCTCGTGTCCCGCGAAGCGCGTATCGTCATCGCGGAACTGCCACTGGTGCGTACGGTAGCGGATATTGGGCTGGCAGTAGGCCTCGCCCCCGGTATAGAAGGCGTATTTGGCCGCGACGGCATAGCCATGGCGGAAAACGACGGGGCGGCCGTCGGCGATCCCGGCGATCCGGCCGTAGCTCGCAGGATTGTCGAAGACCTCGAAACGCAGGCCCAGCGGATTGAAGATCATTTCGAGACGTACCAGACCGACCAGCAAAACGGTCGCCAGCCCGGCGCACATCAGGTAACGCCGCGTGCAGGAATGCCGGCGGGCATAGGTGAAAAGCGTATAGATCAGGCCGAAAACGGCGACGATCACCCATTGGGGTTGCACGTAACCGCGGAATGTCGAGAGCAGGAAAAAAACGATGAACGCCACGGGGATAAACTTCAGCGCACGTTCGACGGCGTTCTGCGGCTTCACGGCGATCCAGGCCTTCACGTACAACGGCACGAAGAAGGGATTGAAGACCACCAGCAGGTTGAGCAGGTATTCGGCGACATAATTGGGCCGGAACACCGAATTACGCCCCGCCAGATGATAGGCCAGCGAGGCCCAGTCGTGCTCGTACTGCCACACGAAATGCGGCACGAGCAGCAACAGCGCTACCGCGCCGCTGAGATATAGGGTCGGACGCAGGAACACACGGGGGGGGGTCGCCGCAAGCGCGAAGAGTACGACCAGCGCCCCGTGGTATTTGCTGTAAGCCATCAGCGCCATGGCAACCCCCATCCAGAGCCATGCACAACGCCGGTTCTCGGAGAACCACTTGAATGTCTGCAGGAACAGCGCGGTGGTCATCATCAGCGGGCCGTCGGGCACGGCGATGAAGCCGTAGAGCTGCAACATCAGCGTCGCGGCCGAGAGGACGACAAAAAGCGCCGCGTCGCGCCGGTTGGCATCCGCGGGGCGGATTATCCGCCATAGTATATAAAGGTAGAGCGGTTGCAGCACCGTAAAGAAAAACCGCACGCCCAGTTCGCCCCCGAAAAGGTGCTCGCCGAGCCAGACCAGCAAGGCGGTCATCGGCGGATGGTCGAAATATCCCCATGCGAGGTTTTCAGCGAACATATGGTAATACGCTTCGTCGTTGGCCAGTTCGGAAAACCCGGCCTGCAGGAGGTTGCACACCCACCACACGCCGAGCCACAAAGCTACCAGGCCGTCGGCGCCGAGCGAAGCATAAGTCTTTTTGAGCGATGCCTTCATACAAGCGACAAAGGTAGCAAAATTTATCGTTTTTGCGCCATTCCCGTCCGAAAGAGAGGGGAGGGGCGAAACAGCTTTCGCGCAAATCAGTCCGCGGGGACACACTTTGCCGGTGTAAAAAACGTTTCCGTAATATCGGATCGTTGTTACGGGCCGGCCCCATCGGCGGAAAATCCCGGACAATACCGTGTCCCACAGCCAGATGCCTGCAATGGAAGCGGAAGAGGGAAACACCTGTGGCATGTTACCATATTTGGAAGTCCATAAAAAAATGTTTCAGACAATGACACAACGGATTACAGATGCCTGATTCACAAATCCGGCATTATGTCCCAGAAAAGAAGCCTCCGGAATATCCCCGGCTCCCGAAGCGCAGCAATCGCCAAAGACACCCTAAAAAATACGAATATCAGACAATAAATACATAAAAAGAAACAATATTTATCCTATAAATAGCCTTAACTTCGTAGCATAAAATATCATTTTTTTACGGCAGCCCGCAACCTGCCGTTTTTGCTACGGAAGGCTGCATACGAAGAGGCCATGAAACTACGAAATTCCATACGTCCGATAAGGCTACTCCTGCTGCTCTCCGGCTTGCTGGCATTAGCGTCGTGCCGGCAGGACGAGACGCAATCCCTCTCGGAATATCTGGACTACGTAATCGAGAACAAACATATTTTCGAAGCCGAAAAGGAAGAGCGGATCAGCAGGCTAAGGAACCTGCTGGGCGTAAGCAACCTGACCCCGGAACAGGAGTACGAGATCAATACGAAGCTGTACGAAGAATTCAGGAAATACAAGCTGGATTCGGCCATCCGCTACGTCGAACGGAACCTCGAAATCGCCAGGCAGCTGGACAACAAAAGGCTGACCTACCTGTCGAACATGTACCTCGCCCAGCTCTACTCTTTTTCGGGCATGTGCGTCGAGGCGAACCAGATACTCCGCTCCATCCGATCGTCCGAACTCCCGCGCGACCTGCTTCCCGTCTACTACGAGGCCAACAACCGCTATTTCCAGCACTACGCCACGCTGAGCAGCCAGCGCAGCCACCTGCACGAAATGAATATCTACCGGGACTCGCTGATGATGGTTTCCGACCCGGGATCGTTCCGGTACAGGATACACCTGAGCTACAAACTTATGGGAAACGGTAAGATGGACGAAGCCAGGGCGATCCTCGACGAGTTGCTGGAAGAGGTCGGCAAGGACACGCCGCTCTACGCGGAGACGGCCTATGCCTACGGTTATTTCTACCGGCTGAACAAAGACCCGGAGGCTGGAAAGAAATATTTCATGCTCTCCGCGATCGCCGATGCGAAGAGTGCGGTGAAGGAGAACGCCTCGTTCCACACGCTGGCTCTGATGTATTACGACCAGGGCGACCTTTCACGGGCTTTCAAGTACACGCAGGCGGCCATCGAAGATGCGGTATTCAGCAACGTGCAGTTCCGCACGACCCAGATGTCAAAGTTCTATTCGATCATCAACTCGATCTACCAGGCCAAGGAGGCCAAGTCCAAATCCAAGTTGCAGCACTACCTGATCCTGATCAGCGTCCTGTCGCTGTTCCTCGTGCTGCTGTTCATCTACGTTTACCAGCAGATACACAAGCTGTACCGCATCAAGGAGGAGCTGTCGCGGACGAACGGGCGCCTGATGCAGCTCAACGACGAACTGCATGAGAAAAACACGCAGCTCACCGATTCGAACATCATCAAGGAACAGTACATAGCTAGGTTCTTCGACCTCTGTTCGATGTATATCGACAAACTGGAGGACTACCGGAAATCGCTGAACAAACTGGCGCAGAACCGACAGATCGACGAGTTATACAAACAGTTGAAATCCACGTCGATGATGGAGAACGAACTGGATGAACTGTATAAGAATTTCGACGCCATATTCCTGAACCTCTATCCGACGTTCGTCGCCGATTTCAACGCCCTGCTGGTCGAGGACGAACGGATCGTGCTCAAATCGGAAGACCTGCTGAACAAGGAACTCCGGATTTACGCCCTGCTGCGGCTGGGCATCACCGACAGCGTCAAGATCGCCTCGTTCCTGCGATGCTCGCTGAGCACCGTATATAACTACCGCACCAAAGCCCGGAACAAGGCCGCAATATCGCGCGAGGACTTCGAAAAAATGGTCATGCGAATCGGTGTGCCGCCCGAAAACAGGCCGTGACCGATTCCACGGCAACTACATTTTTTTTGTATATTTTTTTGATAAAATATTTATTTACAAACATATAATACTTTACAGGTTCTACAATTTCCGCCCCAACCTATAAATATGGTATATAATAGGATTAATTTTGTAAACACAGCGTCCAGCCACCCTCTCCCGCAGCGGGCAGCCGGATTGCATCGGATTGTAAACACCTACTTAAACCTATTTTATACGAAATGAATCCAATTAAAGTCGGTCTGATCGGTTTTGGCAGAATGGGAGGTTTTTACCTCGAAGAGATGCAAAAAAGCGGTAACTGGGATATCGTTTACATCTGTGACGTATCTCCCGCATCACGGGAACTGGCCCAGCGGCTCTCCCCCCGGTCGAAAGTAATATCCGACGAACAAATCATATTCAACGACCCCGAGATTCAGGCGGTCGGGCTGTTCGCCCTGGCGGATTCCCGCCCGGAGCAGATTCAGAAAGCCATTGCGAGCGGGAAGCACGTCATAGCCGAGAAACCGATCGCCGACACGGTGGAAAAGGAGTGGCAGACGGTCGCGCTGGCCGAGAAGGCCAAAATCTTCTCGACGGTAAACCTTTACCTGCGCAATTCGTGGTACCACAATACCATCAAGGATTTTATCGCACAGGGCGAAATCGGCGAACTGGCGATCATCCGCGTATGCCACATGACGCCGGGGCTGGCCCCGGGCGAAGGACACGAATTCGAGGGCCCGTCGTTCCATGACTGCGGCATGCACTACGTGGACATCGCACGCTGGTATGCCGAATCGGAATTCAAGACCTGGAACGCACAGGCCATCCGCATGTGGGATTACAAGGATCCGTGGTGGCTCCAGTGCCACGGCACGTTCGAGAACGGCATCGTATTCGACATTACCCAGGGACATGTATACGGACAACTGGCCGAAAAACAGACACATAATTCATACATCGACATCATCGGCACGAAAGGCATCGCGCGCATGACGCACGATTTCAAGACGGCGATCGTCGAACTGCACGGAGTGACACAGACGCACCGGCTCATACAGCCCTACGGAGGCAAAAACATCGACGTGCTGTGCAAACTGTTCGCCGAGTCGATCGAAAGCGGGAAACGCAATCCGTCGCTCCCCTCGTTCCGCGACGCCGCCACGGCATCGGAATACGCATGGCGGTTCCTCCAGGATTCGCGGCAGCACGACCTGCCGGCAATCGGAAATCTGGAAACGCTGCAGGAGATTCGCGAACGCCGCCGCACGATGTCGAATGGCTACGGGTTGCTGAGGAAGCGCGCATAAGCCGCAATCTGATACTAAAACAAACTTTATAAACCTTAAAAACAATCGGTATGAACCACTTACTGTTTATCGGCAACCTGGGTGCAGGCGAAATCATCGTCATAGCCCTGATCGTACTGCTGCTCTTCGGCGGCAAAAAAATCCCGGAACTGATGAAGGGTCTCGGCAAGGGTGTGCGCCTGTCTCTTATACACATCTGACGCTGCCGACG
>OJRG01001155.1_pt1 | contig 10544 bp, 7 predicted proteins | sample 1599121 | NCBI WGS metagenome assembly OJRG01 (sample SAMN03922528, study PRJEB24848) | human gut metagenome | isolation source: stool sample | host: Homo sapiens | place: Germany | collected 2010-05
TGATAAGCAGCAGGGCGTTGATCAGGCGGCTGCACCCGATCAGAATGTGCCCCTCGACGATGTCGATCACGCCATTGATGAGCGGTACCCCCGGTACGAGGAACAGGACGCTCGTCGCGAGCGCCGTTTCCGCCGAACAGTCGAACCTCAGGGCTGCCGAGGCGCACAGCGACGCCATGAACGCCGAGATGATGAAGATCAGGAAGTGGTTCACGCCGTGTGCCTGCATACGCTGTTTGGCGGCGAAACCCACGAGCGTGGAGGTGAAGACGATGCTCATGGCGATCCAGTCGCCCCCGAACAGCCGGCAGAACGAGGCGTTGGCCAGCCCCACGGTCAGCAGGACGAAGATTGGGTCTATGCGCGGTTTTGCAGTCAGCTCGTCGTAGCGACGCCGGATTTCGGAGAGTGGAAGCCTTTCGTCCAGCGCATCCCAGCTCAGGGCGCTCAGGTCGGAGTTGCGCTCGAAGCTGATCGGCAGCGCCGGGATCTTCACTACGCGGGTGATGGCCTCGCCGCTCTCTTCGTCGTGGGCGGTGATGATCGTGCTTTTCTGGAAACTCGACAACTGGAGGTCGACCCCCTGCGAGGCTCCGATACGCTGCGAGTTGCGGATCACGCGCGAGGTGTGCACGCCCGATCCGAGCAGGTAAGTCGCATATTCCGCAATGAAGTCGAGGATTTCCGTCAGCTCTTGTCTGGTCTTCATAACGAGGGCAAAAATAGTCCATTTCGGGCAAACCGCCATTGTTGGGGCCGAAAAAATTACACCGTGATGCCCGTACGGTCGCCGTGCCGGGTTTCCCGGGTGTCGGGCAGCCTGCCCGGAGCGCCCTTGAAATACCTACGGCCTGCGCCGGAACAGCTCCGTGATGTCTTGCATGGCGCCGTCCGCTCCGACCCTGTAAAGGCGCTGGTTGGTCGTCGGCGACGTCAGCGGCCCCAGCTCCTCGACCCAGCCTCCCAGCTTGATGTAGTCGAACGACTGCGGCCGCACTCCCTCCGGCAGCCGGGCGCGTCCCGAATACCAGCCTGTGTGCAGCATCGGGAATTTCCGCCGCACGACGTCGGCCAGCGCGGCGATCTCGTGCGGTGCGGCGTCCCCGCCCATGAAACAGACGCAGGTCACCGAGCGCCCGTAGCGGGCGAGTATCCCGCACAGCTCCGCCTCGTCGAGCACCCGCCCCATGTCGGCCTGCAAGTGCGGGCTGTGGCACCCGCGGCAGCGGTTGGGGCAGTTGGTGATGTTGATCGCCAGCGTCGTTTCGCAGGGTATTTCCGCGAATACGATGTCGAAATTATGGTATCTGACCATCGTCCGTTTACTCCGCTTTGGCGTAATAGCGGTGTGCGGCCTCCTTCTGGCGCGCGGCCGAGAAGTTCGACACCCGTTTCATGTAGCCGATCACGCGGGTCAGGTAGTCCAGGTTGTCGCCGTGGCACTCGGGGCACTCCTTCAGGTAGCGCTTGTCGATGTGCCCGCACTCGTTGCATACCGTGTTGGGAATGTTGAACGTGAAATAGTTGCATCCCTCGGCAGCCGCTACGCGCAGCAGGTGGCGGTACTGCTCCTTCGAAAGGTGATCTTCGAGGTTCATGTGTAGTGCCGAACCGCCCGTGAGGTGGGCGATGTAACGGCGGCCGTGGAGTCGGAACTTGTCGATCACGTTCAGCGATTCGTCCTCGACGACATAGAAATAGGAGTTGTAACAGTCGCGCGGTACGACGTAGCCGTCCTCGCGATCCCATTTGGCGTGTTTCACGCCCACGTTCTCGGCCGGGATCATCTCGCAGTTGAACATGAGCTCCTTCGAACGGTACTTCTTGTTGTAGCGCTCGATCAGCCCCAGTACACCCTGTACGAAATCGACGTAGTCGTCGTTGTCGTTGATCGGGATGCCCAGGAACTCGGCCGCCTCGACCAGCCCGTTGACACCGATCGTGAGGTACTGGCGCGCGAGGTTGATATAGCCTGCGTCGAACAGGGGCAGCATCCCCTTGGCCTGCAAATCCTTGAGGTTCTCGTTGTAGGCCGTCTGCACTTTGTGCACCAGGTCGACGATCTCTTCGAGGTAGGTCAGGTAGTGCATGCCGTTCTTCACGGCATACTGGATGCAGCGGTTGAGATTGATCGTCAGCACGCTCTTCGAACCGGTCGATACGCCGCCGGCGCCGAGCGTGTAACTGAACCCGTTGTCCTGTATCTCGTTGCGCAGGCGGCAGCACGACGACAGCGAGTCGGCGTTGTCGCTGATATAGGTGAAGAACGAGTGCCCCTCGGAGTACATCTGCGCCGTGATGTCGCCCCATTCCTTGTCCATCACGTCGCCGTCCCTGGTCAGCAGGGCCATCGTCTCGACCGGGAAGGTCAGCACGGTCTTCGTGCGCTCGCGGTTGAACCACGTCATGAAACGCTTTTGCAGCCACGACAGCGATTCCCAGTGCGGCTTCGTCCCGTCGGGGAATACGAATTCGCCGAACAAGCTTTCGAAATAGTAGCGGTCGTAATAGGCCACGTTCCAGAACACGGCCTGGAAGTTACGCGCCCCCGTGGGCTGGTTGATCGAGTAGACGATCTGTTCGAAACAGTCCGTAATCATCTTGTCGATCGTCCTGTGCTTTTTCGAGAGGTCGACCACCTCGTCCGCCCGCTTGTAGTAATCTTCTCCGTACTCCTGTTCGATGAAATAGTTCATATACATCAGGAATTCCGGCGTGGCGCAGGCGCCCGAGAGCATCGACGACACGATGAAGACCATGTTGACGAAGCCGCCGCAGAACGACTTGAGATTGGTCGGGCGTGTCGAGTTGCCGCCCACCGAGAGCGTGCCGTTCAGCAGCCACGGGTACATCGTGATCGAAGCGCAGTAGTTGGCCATCGACGTTTCGTCGTTCTTGTAGATGAAGTGGTCTTTCAGCAGGCGGAGGTATTTGTCCGAGAGTTCCTTGCCGTACATCTCCTTGATGCGGTCGGTCAGCAGCCGGCGGTTGAGCCGGATGAAGTTCTGTTTGGGCAGTTCGCCGATCAGCGTGGCGATGTTCTTGTTCTCGACGTTGGCGTTGGCATCGTATTTCGAACCCGTCGCGGGGTTCGAGGCGTCGCAGTAGTTGATCAGGAATTCGAGTTTTTCGCGGTCTTCGCGATCCTCTGTGTGCTTCTGGCGGTAGAGCATGTAGCTCTTGGCCACAGCGAAATAGCGTTCGGCCATGAGCGCCACCTCGACCTGGTTCTGTATCTCCTCGACATTCATGCCGTCGGAGATATGTACGCGACTGAGTACCGACGTGAGGTCGTCGTCGGTGGCGTATCCGCCTACCGAAAGGAATGCCTTGCTGATCGCGCGTTTGATCTTCTCGAGCGAAAAGGGGGCGCGCTTGCCGTCGCGCTTGACGATGTAAATTTCCGAAATGCCCATAATGTATCTGTATTTGTTTGTAAGTCTTGCCGTACGGAGGCGGCATCTCCGCCTGCGCAGTACGCAGGACAGCCATGTCCTTACCCCTGAATTGTCCGGTGTAAATATCTGTTCCGGGCACCGCCCTAAATCCCGAAGGCGGATGTCGCAGCTCGCAAGGCAGGTCTTCTGGCTCGCCCCATCCGCACGCCTTCCCGTCCCGGGGGACAGTGGCTCAAGAGAGTGCGGAACGCAATCGAGGCTTACAGCTACGGGAATAGCCCCTGATTCTCACAGGAGTTCCCTTTTGATCCCGTGCCGGCAGCCGCCGGCGGGGAACCTTGCTCCGGAACAAATGTAGACATACTTTCCCGGATCGCAAATATGCGTGCGGGCAATTAATGAACAAATTGTAAACAAAAAATGCAGGGACATTCCGGCCCTGCATTTCCTTTTCCGGGACGCCCGTCCGCAACCCGGTGAGCATCAAACCTCCTGCTTGTCCGCGCCCGTTCGCTACCCGCTTTATTTGCGCATCGAGAGCGAAATCCGCCCGCGGACGGTGTCGATCCCGGTGACCCGCACCTCGACCTGCTGTCCCAGGTGTACGACTTCCGCCGGCGAGGCGACATAGCGGTCGGCCATCTGCGAAATATGCACCAGCCCGTCCTGCTTGATCCCGATGTCGACGAAAGCCCCGAAGGCCGTGATGTTGGTGACGATGCCCGGCAGCGTCATTCCTTCGTGCAGGTCACCGATCGTACGCACGTTCGGGTCGAACGAGAAGGCCTGCAACTGTTCGCGCGGGTCGAGGCCGCGCTTGTCCAGCGCTTCGACGATGTCCGTCACGGTCGGAAGCCCCACCTGTCCGTCCACGTATCTTTCGGGTTTTATCGCCTTGCGCAGCTCCTTGTCGGCGAGCAGCCTGTCGACCGTCGTGCCCGCGTCGGCGGCCATCCGCTCGACGACATGGTACGATTCGGGGTGCACGGCGCTGTTGTCCAGTGGGTTATTCCCGCCTACTACCCGCAGGAATCCCGCGGCCTGTTCGTAGGCCTTGGCGCCCAGCCTCGGCACCCTGAGCAATTCTTTACGGCTCTTGAAATCGCCGTTCGCGGCGCGGTACGCCACGATGTTCTCCGCCAGCGCCGGCCCCAGCCCGGAAATATAGGTGAGGATGTGCTTCGAGGCGGTGTTGATGTTCACCCCGACCCTGTTCACGCAGCTTTCGACCACCGTATTGAGTTTCGATTTCAACTTGCCTTGGTCGACGCTGTGCTGGTATTGCCCGACGCCGATCGACTTGGGGTCGATCTTCACCAGCTCCGAGAGCGGGTCGATCAGCCTCCGGCCGATGCTCACCGAGCCGCGCACCGTCACGTCGTAATCGGGAAACTCCTCGCGCGCCGCGGCCGACGCCGAGTAGACCGATGCGCCGTCCTCGCTGACCATGAATATCTCCACGGCTCCGTCCAGTCCCAGGCCGCGCACCAGCTGCTCGGTTTCGCGCCCCGCCGTACCGTCGCCGATTGCGAAGGCCTCGGCCCTGTATTTCCCCGCCAGCGCCCGCAGCATTTCCGCCGCTTCGGCATAGCGGCCCTGCGGCGGGTGCGGGTAGATGGTCGTATTGTGCACGAGGTTGCCCTGTGAGTCCAGGACGACGACTTTGCAGCCCGTGCGGAATCCGGGGTCGATGGCAATCACGCGCTTCTGCCCCAGCGGCGCCGAAAGGAGCAGCTGCCGCAGGTTTTCGGCGAATACCCCGATCGCCTCGTCGTCGGCCTTCTCTTTGGCGGCCGCGAGCAGCTCGGTCTCTATCGACGGTCGGATGAGCCGCTTGAGCGAGTCGGCCACGGCGGCCTCCATATATGTGCGCGTTGCCGATCCGGGACGTATGAACCGGCGGCAGAGCGCTTCGGTGATGCGCTCCGTGTCGGCGTCGATCGAGATGCGCAGGATCCCCTCGTCTTCGCCGCGACGCATGGCCAGGAACCGGTGCGACGAGATGCTGCGCAGCGGCGACGCGGCGTCGAAGTAGTCCGAATACTTCGCCCCCTCGGCCTCCTTGCCCTTCACGAGCTTCGAGTGCACCGCCCCTTCGCGTCCCATCGTGCGCCGCACGGTGTTGCGGGCCTGTTCGTCCTCGGATATCCTCTCGGCGACGATGTCGCAGGCTCCTGCAATGGCCTCTTCGGGGGTCGGTACCTCGGCCGTGACGAAGCGTTGCGCCTGATGCAGAAGGTCGTGTGCCCGTTGTGCCATGACGATGTCGGCCAGCGGTTCCAGCCCGCGTTCGCGGGCCGCCGTGGCGCGTGTGCGGCGCTTGGGTTTGTAGGGCAGGTAGATGTCCTCCAGCTCCACCGCGTTCCAGCACTCTTCGATCCGTTTGCGGAGCTCCCCGGTCAGTTTGCCCTGCCCCTCGATGGTCGTCAGGACGGTCTGCCTGCGGGCTTCCAGCTCGGTGAGCCTGTCCAGTTGTTCCTTGATCGCCCCGACCTGCAATTCGTCGAGCGAGCCGGTCGCTTCCTTGCGGTAGCGGCTGATGAAGGGGATCGTGGCGCCTTCGCGCAGCAGGCGTACCGTGCCCTGCACCTGCGGGAGGCCGATCCCGAGTCTTTGTGCTATGATTCGTTCCGTCATTCTAATATCCGAATTTCGCCGCCGCCAGCCGCATGTGGCCGATGATATCGACGCCGAACGGGCAGTTCCGTTCGCAGCGGCCGCAGGCGATGCACTCCGAGGCGTGGTGCGGCAGGAGCCTGTAATGTTCGCGCACCGTCTCCGGTATCTCGTGCTGTGCCAGGGTCAGGTTGTAGTATTTGTTCACACCGGCGATGTCGATCCCCACCGAACACGGGGCGCAGTGCCCGCAGTACATGCAGTGCCCTTCCCACGAGAATTTGTCCAGCCCGGCCAGCGCCCCCGTGTAGTCGCGTTCCGCGGCCGTGGCCGAACACCAGGCCAGTGCCGCTTCGATCTCGGCGCGGCTGCGGCAGCCGGCCATTACGGCCGCTACGCCGGGGCGCGTCAGGGCATATTCGAGGCATTGTACCGGGGTCATCGGGCGTCCGAAGGGCGAGTTGGCGTCGCTCAGCAGGTCGCCTCCGCCGTAGGCCTTCATCACGTCGATGGCGATCCCTTCGCGTTCGCAGAATTCGTAGAGCCGTTGCCGTTCGGGGTCGATGTTGTGCAGCTCCCGCGCGTAACTCTCGTCCGCCCAGAGCGTATCCACGTCGTCGCTCGGCGGCAGCAGGTCGTAACAGGGGTTCACCGAGAACATCAGCACGTCGATGAGCCCCGTCCGGGCCGCCATGTGCGCGACCACGGGGTTGTGGCTGCTCAGGCCGATGTGGCGGATGCGCCCTTCCGACCTGAGCCGTTGCGCCAGGCGCATGATCGGGCCGTCGAGCACCTCGCGCAGGTCGGCCTCGGCGTCCACGTAGTGGATCATCCCGATCTCCACATAGTCCGTTCCCAGCCGTGCGAGCAGGTCTTCGAACGCCGCCAGCGATTTCTCCGGATCGCGCGTGCGCAGGTACTGCCCCCCTTCCCATACCGAGCAGAGGTGCCCCTGTATGACGAACTTCTCGCGCCTGCCCGCCAGCGCTGCGCCGATGTTGCTGCGCAGCTCGGGGTTCGAGGCGTAAAGGTCGAGGAAGTTGATGCCGTTGCGGATGGCGAAATCGAAATCGGCGCGCACCTCTTCGGCCGTCTTGTCCGCGAACCCCTCGCAACCCAGTGCGATGGCGCCGACTTTCAGTCCGGTGCGCCCCAGTATGCGGTACTCCATCCTATTCCAGTTCCACGAGTTCGTATTGCTGCGAGCCCAGCCCGATCGCTTCGCCGTGTTCCAGCGTGTGGATGCCGTGGCGCGACTCCATGCGTTCGATCAGGTGCACCTTGCCCGGGTCGGGCGATGCGTAAACCAGGTCGACGCACGCCTTGTCCAGCGCCACCGGGTCGGTCGAGGCCAGGATGCCGATGTCGCCCATCTTCGGGTCTTCGGGGTGCGCGTCGCAGTCGCAGTCCACCGACAGGTTGTTCATCACGTTGATGTAGAGTATCTTTTCCCCGCAATGGTCTGCCACCGACTTGGCTGCCTCGGCCATCGACTCCAGAAAATCGTCCTGCGCGGGCAGGTTGCCCCACATCTGGGCGGCATTCTTGGTCTTCCCGGCCGAATGTATCCACGCCTTGCCCGCCGACGAGGCGATGCCGATCGAGATGTTCTTCACCGCACCGCCGAAGCCGCCCATGGCGTGCCCCTTGAAGTGCGAGAGCACCACCGTGAAATCATAGGCGGGGTAGTGCGACCCCACGAAGTTCTCCCTGAGGTGCCTGCCGCCCTTCACGGGCAAGCTTACCTCGCCTTCGGCATCCATGATGTCCACCGGGGCGATGGCCGTGAAGCCGTGGTCGGCGGCGGCCTTCAGGTGGTTTTCCGTGCTGGCGCGTCCGCCGCCGTAGGCGGTATTGCATTCGACGATCGTGTCGTCCACCTTCTGCACCAGATCCTTGATAAGCTCCGGCTTGAGGAAGTTGTGCCCGCCGGGTTCCCCTGTCGAGAGTTTCACGGCCACCTTGCCCGTCGCCGGACGCTCCAGCGCCTCGTACAGGCGCACCATATTCTCCGGCGTGATGTCCCGCACGAAATAGACCTTGGGTGCCTCGGGCGCTTCTCCGCCGCCCTGTGCTGATCCGCAGGCCGGGGCCGTGAAAGGCAGGATCGACAATAACGAAACCATATACATTTTTGTCATGTCTCGGGATTGTTAATTACGTAATAGGTACCTGAGCACCGCGTATCCTGCAAATACCTGTGCCAGCATACCGGGGAGCCCGATGCGGATGTCCTGCAGGGCGGCTTTCGCCGAGCCCGTCCAGGCCCATTCGCCCAGCGAGCCGAACAGCTGGTAAAAGAGGACGACGCCCGCCAGCAGGGGCAGCGTCACGCGCCCTGCCCGCCATGCAGCGAGGCTTGCGGCGACGGCCAGCAGCACCGATTTGAGCAGGATCACGGGCAGCATCGCCGCTGCGGGCATGCCGAACAGCGCCGAGTTCACCGCCGGCGAGAGCACGGCGGTCAGCAGGCCCACCCGCCAGCCGTATTTGTAGGCGCCGACCAGCGTGAAGAAATAGATCGGCAGCCACCGCAGGCCGCCCTGCGGCACGAGGTGGCAGATTTGGGGCAGGACGATGTTGCCTGCCACGAAGAGCGCCGCCGCGAGGTAGGTCTTCGCCTCGCGGTAGCCCGTCGAATAGAGTTTTACAGCCGTTGTTTCCATATTGTCGTTATTGATTGTGTCAAAAATAGTGTTTTCCGCCCGTATTTAAAAATCCAGGCGTATGCCGCCGATGAAGGTCGCCCGCGGCATGGGGTATCCGGCGTTTATCTCGTAGCGCTGCGCCAGCAGGTTTTCGCCCCGGGCGAACAGCGTGAGGCAGCGGCTCACGCGCAGCGACGCCCGCAGGTTCCACAGCACGAAATCCTCGGTGTTCTCCGTGCCCCGGCCGTTGGCCTTTACCGAAGTGTAGAGCCCCGCGACGTACTGTACGCCCGTAGTCACCGACCAGCGGCCCCGGGCAAACCCGGCCTCGGTGTAGAGCTTGTGCTCCGGTGCGGCGATCACGGGGTTCTCCATGTGCAGGTAACTGTAATTGGCGGCGACCGACCAGGCCTCCGAAATGCGGTAGGCGGCCTGTGCCTCGACGCCGGCGTTGTCGATCTTCCCGGTGTTCATATTCAGCGGCGTCGTCCCCTCGCGCGGCACGGCGACGATCAGGTTTTCGCCGTCTATGTAGAAGAGGTTGATGCCGTAGGTGAGCCGCCCGCCGAGCAGCCGCTGCGAATAGGCCACCTCGTAGTTCCACATCCGCTCGGGTTTCAGGTCGGGGTTCTGCGGCGGGAACATATACATCTCGCGGATGGTGGGGTAGCGGAAACCCTTCGAGGCCGAAGCTTTCAGCTCGATGGTGTGCGGCAGGTGGAACGAAAGCCCCGCCTGCGGGATCCACTCCGTCCCGATGTGCGAATGGTGGTCGACGCGCAGCCCGGCGTCGAAGGTCAGCCAGCCCCCGATGTCCTGCCGGAAATCGACGTAGCCGGCCACCTCGTCCTGCGACTTGTCGGCGATGTCGGAGCGCTCGCCCTTGCGGTCGCCCTCGACGTATCTGTTCCACGCCTCGCCTCCGAAGCGGTAGTAGTCCGCGCCGACGGTCAGCCGGTTGCCCCTGAAAAGCCGGGCGCTCTGGTACCACGATACGCCCATCATGTCGTCCCGTGAGTTGAAACGGTAATCTTTCGGATTGTTCGTGTCGTTGGGATCGACCGTGTAGCCGTCGTTGATCCGGTGGCGGCCCCAGTTGTAGAAGAGGCTCAGGGCCCCGGAAGTCCGGCCGTAGTTGTTCTCCACGGAGAGCGAAGTCATGCCGCGTGTGATGCGTTGGTCGGCATCGGCCATCGGGTTGGTCACCGTCCCGGGCTGCGAGGCGTTGAAGTGCGTCACATTGACGTCGGCCCGCACGTTCCACGCCTGCGAAATCTCATAGCCCAGCTTGGCATAACCGCCGTACTGCTCGAATCCCATGTCGGCGCGGTGTCCGTCGGTGCGGTTGTACGAGCCGCTGACCACCGACGTGAAACGTCCCTTGCGGATGCGGTTCGTCGCCTCCGTCTGCAACGTGTTATAGGAGCCGTAGCCGATGTCGGCATAAGTCTTCACGCCCTGCTCGCGCATCCCGCGGGTGACGATGTTCACCACGCCGCCCATCGCATTCGAACCGTAGAGCACCGATGCCGGGCCGCGCAGCACTTCGACCCGTTCGGCCATCAGCGACTGGTAGGCATCGGCGATCGGGTGCCCCATCAGCCCCATGTACTGCGGGTGCCCGTCGATGAGCACCATCAGCCGCCCCGAGCCTCCGCTCAGCCCGCGCAGGGAGATGCCTCCCGCGGCGCCGTCCGACACGCCGTAGCCCATGATCCCGCGTGCGGTGGTGAACAGCCCCGGAACCTGCTCGGTCAGGGTCGGCAGCAGCGAAGGCTGCAAGCTTTGTTCGATCTTCTCCCGGCCGACCACCGACACGGTCATCGGCAGGTGGCGGATGTCCGACGCATCTGTCTCTTATACACATCTGACGCTGCCGACG
>OJRG01001160.1_pt1 | contig 10519 bp, 8 predicted proteins | sample 1599121 | NCBI WGS metagenome assembly OJRG01 (sample SAMN03922528, study PRJEB24848) | human gut metagenome | isolation source: stool sample | host: Homo sapiens | place: Germany | collected 2010-05
GATCTACACAGAGTAGATCGTCGGCAGCGTCAGATGTGTATAAGAGACAGCTATACCGTTTACTCCCATTGTCTCGGTGAACAGGCTGGCTAGCTTCATCGTTATGTTTCCGATGTTTACGGAAGTAACATCGCTTTCACCCCGGAAAGCATTGAATAATTGATCCATCTTCTGCTGCCCGTATCCTACTTGGCTGATAAGGAGGATGGCCAGTAACGCTAGTAATCTTTTCATTGTAATTGACTTTTTCGTTAATACTATGTTTTTGGATCGCCCTTCGTCCGTGCGCCTTAGAGTGGGGGCTTTCACAAAGAAGACGGGATAAGGGATTTGTTTGTTACAAAAATAGGCAAAAAAAGAATTATTTTTTATTCAACTTAGGTATCCAAATGCAGGCAACTAAGTCGTGAAACTTAATCTCCTTACCATCGAAGTAGAATTTGTATGAGTATTTATATCCTTTATTCCAACAGGTGCCTTCCGGAATGATGTATTTGTAAGTTCTTCCATTGATAGTAAAGATCGCCTCAACTTCTTTTTCCCGGATAGGAGAGTAGGTAGGGACTATACGGATATTTTGCTCCTCCGCTTTTGCGTGTCGTAAAGTTACGGATGGATCTATTGTAAGTAAAGTGGCCTTGTGTGCCCCGGGAGTTCCTTTGATATTTCCGGTTACGATATCCATTGTGCCGGTATACTGCAAGGTATTACCTCCCGCACGGTTACCGATCTGTATGGAGGTTAGCTTGAATAGCCCGTTAATGTTCGAATCTTGATATATTTCGAATGAGAGAAGTGATAACGCGTAATTCATGGAGAGTTTCGCAAGCGGAGATTTACGGTTAACCTCTTTTTGACCTTGCGAGAGCCTCCCATATTTATAAAAGGGGGTTTCCGCCGCGATTGGGGATATTTTGATCGGTATGGAGGTGGGATCTAACGGTATTTGTACTTTATAAGGAGAGTAAGCGTAGATCATGACTGGTCGATTAGATCTGAGGAATACCTGCGGTGTTTGTTTCCATTTTAAAGAACCTTTTGATGAGCCTACAGCCTTTGATTTTACGTTTTTATAAAGAGATGCGCCTTTATATAAACTGTCTTGATTACCATAGGTTATAAATAATCCTATTTCGGACCCTTCGGGCAGAATTTCGGTGAATACTGAAGAACCTGCTGTATAGGACCGGGTGGTCATTTCAAGAACCGACTTTCGTGCGGTTGATTTCTCTTTGGACATCCACTGTTGATTTTCATGACGTCCGGTAAAGATGATTAACAAGATAGTAATTAATAATAATTTGTTCATTTTGTCTGATGTTTTAATGGAACCTTTCAAACAATAAACATTTGAGCCAATATAGTTTATTATTCTATTACTATTAATTATCATTCCTGTTATAAAATGATATTTTTATATATTATATAGTAACGATTGTTTTATCCTCTTAATACGCAAAGTAACCTGCTTTATTGTATACTATAATAATCAATATATCCAAGAGATATAAAGATATTATTAAACGGGTCTCGTCCTTGTAATAGTCAAATAGAAGAGTGTTTTTGGCGATAAGTTGAGAGGGAATGATAGCCCTTGAATGTAAAAGGGTATTTGGACGAGACCCGTTGTTTCTCTTATTGAGAGAATATATAGAGTCGGCTGAATGAAAAACACATCGTACGGGTAGTGACGCCGATGGTCTAATTCGCCGGAATGATAGAGCCAATTGTTATTTTCAGTGTAGTTGCCGGTGGCAAACGGATCAAAGCTTGCCACGGCATTACACCTTAATAACCACAACATAAAAAACTTACATGATATTGCCAATCAATCCTTCGTCGTTACCCGGTAACCAGTCTGTGATAGAGACGTCTCGCAATTGTAACGACCTTCCGTTAAAGCTTAGCTTATATAAATATTTTTTCCCTTTTTCCCATTGGGTGTTAGCGGGTATGTCAAATTTGTAGGTTTCTCCGTTGATCGTAAATAAGGTCTCCACGTCTCCGGTTCCGATCGTGCCGGAAGGTGGAATTACCATGAGCCGCATAGGATCACAATATTTCTCGTTGATGAGGGTAACCGGATTCGTCAAGGATAATACCGTGGATGCGGACGTGCTACGGGCGGTAGAACCGATGATATCGCCCGTCGTGATATCGAGGGTTCCTTCGCTGACTAAAGTTGTTCCACCGGGCTTATTTCCTATTTGAACGGAACTTATAATAAAGGCACCTGTCTTGCCTTTGCTTAGGTTCAGCTGGAAAGATATAAGCGATAGGGCATGATTCATGCTGAGTAATACAAGTGGCGAGGTACTGTTGACCGCTTTTTGTCCGATCGCATGGGTTCCATACATATAATCATCGGTCTCCAATGCGTTCGGGGCCAGTTTAACAGGTATCTGTCGGGCGTTAAAATTTATATCTTCTTGATATGGATAATATGCGTATATCGTAGCTTCATTAGAGTCGAGGATCACCTCCGGACTCTGTTGCCACCGGATTTTCCCATTCACTCTATAAGCTTTTACGCTTACGTTTTTATAAGTGGATATGCCATTGTATAAATCGTCGACTGTACCGGACGTGATTTGTAGTCCGAGCATAGAGCCTTCTTTAAATTCTTGTATAAAATTGGTGGATTTTGTAGTTAGGATACGAGTCGTTATTTGGAGTGGTTTTTCATTCCAGCCGATATTCTCAAGATCTCCGAAGTCTTTGTCGCTGGAGCAACCCCAAAAGCTTAAAATCATACTGGTAAAGAGTACTAAATTTCTCATTATTTTATCTTATTTTTGTGTGAAACTTCTGGATGCAAATTTCGGGTGGTCAAGGGGAAAGGGAGGTGCATACGGTCTAAAACGTCGGTGAAATCGTATAAAATTAGATCGTTCAAATTGTCTAAGGTGTTCATATTGTTAACTGAGGGGTCAAAAAGAACATTCGGGGGGGCGTATTGTTTAATAGATAGGAGGTAGTGTTATTATGTTGGATAAAATTCAGTTTCTACTAAGCTTACAGATATTAGGCTTTTGTGTTTTTGGTGGTATTACCCTGCTACTACGGGCCCGTGAGAATAGGGCAAAACAGATTTTGGGGTGGAGTATGTTATTATGGGCGTTTTTAGCGGCGGTACGAGTATCGGTTAACCTGTATTTAGAGGATTCAAAAGAGATATTTCATCCGGATGTGCTGATTATGGGATGTATTGTGGTAGCTACATTGGCTTGTTACGTGATAGAAGTGTTACGACCTTGCTATATGACCGTTCGCCGTTTCTTTATTTTTACCAGTCCGATATGGGTATTGGGTATTTCTTTTTTGATTTACCGGTTAGCCGGTGGAAATATTCATCGTTATAACTCTTTTGGCGAGGTATTCGATACCTTGAATCTGGATGTGGTTATAAGGCTTTTGATTTTATTTTTCACGCTTCTGTATATGATCGTTCCTATTTATCTGATCTTGCGCTATAGTGAGGGATTTAAGGTGTATTTAAGGGAAAATGTATCGGACCCGGAAGATTATGATCTGGACTGGTTGAAAAAGACTATGCTGATCCTTTCTTCTATGTATATTTTTTATTTGGTATTGTTGTTTACGGATCGGGTTAGCCTATATGTAATCGACAAAACGTTTTTATTGGTTTTATGGTACTATTTCTTTTATAAGGCCTTGTTCCTAAAGGTTATCCATTTGGATTACACATTCGAGAGCGGATGGGGATTACCCGATTTGGAGGAGGATACGGATGATGATCAAGGTAGTGAGGAACAGAAAGGCATCATACGCCAAAGGTATGTTGAGGAAGTACAGGCATGGTTCGAACGGGAGAAACCCTATTTACGGGAAGACTTGCGCTTGACGGATTTACAGCGGATATTCCCGATGAGCCGGTCTTATCTTTCCCAGCTCTTCAATAAAGAACTGGGTTACTCTTTCTCGGATTACGTGAACCATTTCAGGGTAGAGGAAAGTAAACGTCTATTGGAAGCCGAACCTCTGGCCAGTATACAAGAAATAGCCGAACGTTCGGGCTTCCATTCTATCAGTACGTTCCGTCGTGCGTTTATTAAGCAGACGGGGGTTATTCCTTCCGAATACAGGAGAGACGGGAACGAGTCAATTTAACCGGTAGCTGACGAAAGCGAATCGCTTGCTATCGGGGGCCCAAGAGTTTACGTTTATCGTACCTTGCCCGCCGAATAGTTTGACTAAAGTCTTAGGTTCTCCGCCCTCGGCCGGCATAAGGCGTAACTCTACGTTTTTATTGGCGAGGTGCTGTCCGGGTTCCAGATCACCTTTTGTATAGGTGATGAAAACGATTTGTTTTCCATCCGGAGAGATGTGGGGAAACCAAGAATTTCGGGTCTCATCGAATGTCATCTGGGTTTGTTCGGAACCATCCGCCTTCATGCGCCAGACTTGCATAAGCCCGGTACGTACGGAGTTGAACCAGATATATTGTCCGCAAGGTGAGTATTCGGGGCCATCGTCCAAACCTTCGGCTGTCGTAAGACGTTTTTCTTCTCCGCCTAGGGCAGGAATGACGTAAACATCAAAATTACCGTTTCTTTCAGCGCAATAAGCGAGTTGTTTTCCGTCGGGGCTCCACCCGTGTAGGTAGCTAGGACCGAGTGGGGTAATCAACCGGGGAACACCTCCTTCGAAAGGTAGGGTATAGATACGCGACCGGCCATCTTCTTTCGTTCCGTTACTGATCGCTATTTGCTTCCCATCCGCGGAGATCACATGGTCGTTGTTGCAACGGGTTGCGTAGTCGCTATGGATTAATTGCGGCTCGCCGGGAGATTCCGGAGAGAGCTTATATAATTTTCCCCCGCTATTATATACAAGCCAATTACCATCCGGAGTCCAGTTAGGTGCCTCTATTAAAAAAGGGAATTCCTTGACAACGGAACGTTGCCCGGTCGTAATGTCCATCACTTCCAGCACACTAGTCACATTCTTTTTTTGGGCATGCGTACAAAAAACGGCGATACACATACAAAGTACAGAATTGAGAAAACGTTTCATATACATATAGATTTAAAGGATATAAGAAAACCGGGTAAAATTAGCTCTACGCTATTTTACCCGGTTTCAAAGATATGATTTATTTCGGTTACTCCTTATACATTGAAACGGAAATGCATGATATCTCCATCTTGCACAACATATTCCTTACCTTCGACGCTCATCTTTCCGGCCTCTTTAACAGCAGCCTCGGAGCCATAAGCGATATAATCCTCGTACTTGATCACCTCGGCACGGATAAATCCTTTTTCGAAGTCCGTATGGATAACACCGGCGCATTGAGGAGCTTTCCAGCCTTTATGGAACGTCCACGCACGACATTCGTCCGGTCCGGCGGTCAAGAAGGTTTGCAGGTTCAATAATTTATAAGCCGATTTAATCAAACGACTTACGCCGGACTCTTCCAATCCGATCTCTTGTAGGAACATCTGGCGCTCCTCATAGGTATCAAACTCAGCGATCTCGCTCTCGATCTTAGCGGCGACTACTAAAATCTGGGCATCTTCGTCTTTAACCGCCTCACGTACGGCATCTACATATTTATTGCCATTTACGGCGCTAGCCTCATCCACGTTACAAACATACATGACAGGTTTATCCGTCAGCAAGAATAAATCGTGGGCAATGCGTTCCTCGTCTTTCGTATCAAAAGAAACGGTACGTGCGCTTTTTCCTTGTTCTAAAGCTTCTTTGTATTTACAAAGTACCTCGTAAGCGATCTTGGCTTGCTTATCACCTCCGGTTTGCGCTTGTTTCTGCACCTTGGCGATACGGCTGTCTATCGTTTCCAAATCCTTGATCTGAAGCTCATAGTCAATGATCTCCTTATCACGGACCGGGTCTACACGTCCGTCCACGTGCACGATATTATCGTCGTCGAAGCAACGCAATACGTGCAAGATAGCGTCTGTCTCACGGATATTAGCCAAGAACTTATTGCCTAATCCCTCACCTTTACTCGCCCCTTTCACCAATCCGGCGATATCCACGATCTCTACGGTGGTGGGGATCACTCGCTGCGGATGTTCGATTTCCGCTAGTTTATTCAGTCGCTCGTCGGGTACGGTGATCACGCCTACATTCGGTTCGATCGTACAGAACGGAAAGTTCGCTGATTGTGCCTTCGCGTTGGATAGACAATTGAAAAGGGTAGACTTTCCTACGTTCGGAAGTCCCACAATGCCACATTGTAATGCCATATTATTATCGTATTTTTTATTATCAATCTGTTATATAGTCGCCCCAAGCGACTTGTTTTGAGTTCGCAAAGATAATCAATTTTAGGCTGATACGGTTATTTTCTTAGGCTTTCTCTTCATGCTTAACCGGTTGCCTCATCGATTGTTTGCTTAATAATGTTTTAACGAGTTTGTTCATAGGCTTCTCGAAATAGTAGTAAGAAAGCAGGCTCAACAGGATTATGACACAAAATAGAAGCGGGATCGAGATGTACCAGTCTATATGAAAGTCGCTTTCTTTTTGCCATTTAGCATAAGAGAGCAGTACAAAAAGATGAATCAAATAGAAACTGTAACTGATTTCTCCGCCAATCACTAAGAGGCGGTTCGATAGGAGTCGTGAGACCATACCTTTTTGCAGGGAAAAACTTATTAGGATAAACGCGATGGGAATCCAGTAGTAGCAGGAGTATCGGTATACTTTGGGGATTTCAGCGGCATACAGATAGAAACTTAAGAATAATGCTATTGACGCGATCTCTATGATACTTCCTTGGCTGGAGGTGATGTTTTTAGTTTTCAAATGGTCGTATAATTGAAATAATAGCATCCCGGCTATAAAATCCGGAAGTCGGGTGATTGGATTAACATACCAATATCCTTTTATACTTTCCATAGGAGTAAAATACATACCGACAACGCTCAATATCGCGCAAATCAAGAAAGTGCTAAGTAACTTTCTATAGTCTTTCGTGAATGCTATAAGGAAAGGAAAACAAATATAGAAAAGCTGTTCACAACATAAACTCCACAAAGGACTGTTGAATGAAAAAAAGTAATTGTCTTTTGGTATATAGGCGTTTGTCAATGTGAGTGAGGCGAGGAAATGCTTGCACCAATCTATAGTTCCCGATGCTATTACATAGTTTCCTAAAGCGACGGCAATCAATAAGGTCAGCCAGTGTAAGGGATAAATACGGGCGATGCGTGCTACCCAAAAAGTGCGTTTGGTTATCTTATTCTCACTAAATTTCTTTTGATAATTGTACGCTATAATAAAACCGCTTAGCATGAAAAAGAAACTAACCCCTACAAATCCCTCCTTGAAAAAATGGATATCGAAGTGATTATCTATTACATAACAGTGCGCCCCAAAAACCATCATGGCGAATATAAATCGCAAAGATGTTAAAGTGTTAATCATAATTTCGTTACATTAAGTCTGTAAATGTAGGAAATTAATATGGAAATTTAGACAAGAGTATTTAAAACAATCTTTTGCTTTAATTATGGCATTACAAATATATTACAGTAATGCCATAATTAATTATTTTGATCTGGCTATATGAGTTCGATTGTATTCTTGATGCCAGTTAAATCAATTGATCCGGAGTTAGCGGGTATCTCTTTTCCATTTATCTTGATAGACTTACAGTTGACTGGTATGGTAAAATGTAGGTTCCACCCGTTTTCTGTACAAGAGATAACAAAAGATTTTTGTTGTCCGGATTTCTGGTAATCAATGCTTAACTGATTATTACCCACTAACAAATTATCAAGTTTGGCATACTCCCAGTCTTCCGGGATATCGGTCTTAATATTTATCTCTTTTTTATAAGCCATCGGGTCTACGCCGAATACGTAGTGTATTAATGGAATATTGTAGCCACTAACGTTCCAAGCTTGCACGAACATGCCGTAATCCGGAGAAACCTCATAAGTCGTTCCGGGTGTAGCGAAACTGAAATTATTCAGGATTTGCCGGATATATTTACGGGCACTCTCAAATCCCCTGTATTGGCACTCCGCTATCGCTAAGCTGGATGTCGCCCCTTGCATGATCGCCTCATTGTAATTGAAATCACCATTGAGGCGGTCGGCCACGGAACACTCCTCCAGCGTGATATCATCCGGTCGTGCGATACCTGCCACGTAAATACCGAACTTATTCGTAAAGAAAGATACCTCGTCCAACATTTGAAGAGCTTTATCCCGATCGGCAATGCCTTCCTTGATCGGTAAGAGGCAAGAAGCATTATAGAATACCGTAAAGCCTTTTTCCTTATGCTCCCCTTTCAATATCCGCTCTTTCAAGGCTGTTAGTTCCTTCCGTGCCCATTCATTTCGGTTGGGGATCACTCGCTCTTGAAGCGCCATATCGATCAATTGAACGGCTTTTTGCTGATCCGAGATAAAATCGGCAAAACGTTTCTCGGACGGACTCCACCAATCCTCGTTGATCTTTTCCTTCAATTGTTCCGCTTTAGAGGCGAAATCTTTCGATAAATCCGGTTCATTTAATACCGCTGCCGCTTGTGACATAACATCCAAGAATGTCTGGGTATGAACGGCTACGTCCAACATCTCGTCATTCAGTCCTTTGATCTCCACTCCTCCGGGGCCTTCCACGTATAAGTTATGGTTGGTATCGTGCTCCTGTAAAAACTCCCATACCTTTTTCCCATGCTCATAATAGGTTCTTAGGAAATCTATATTCCCGGTCCATTTGAATATTTCCCAAGTGGCGATGATAAACTCTTGGGATTCTTCCATACGCCCTTTATCATAGACCGCCCCGTTGGTAGAGAACTCGTGGACGATACGCCCTGTATTATTATTGAACTTGTCCGATACCTCCTTGATCATTTTCATGGAATTGTAGAATAAGCCCGGGTCACGGGTTCCGACTAGGGCCTTGAACGTGATGGATTGGTCATTACTAAAGAACCAAGGATAATCCGGAAGTCCGGCGCTCATGGCATTCCCTAAACCGGGGACATCACGAACCAACCAATCACTATTGTACTTACCCCATTGGTAGGCGGTCATAAGTAAAGTATCCGGTATGGTTATAGCGGCGGTACGGTCTATTTCCTCATACCGTAGTCTCTTTTGCTCATACAGGTCTTTTAGATTCTCTTTCGCTACCCGAAGGTTCTCTTGTATCTCGGTCTCGTTTTTCATGGAGCCGGAGATAAAGAAACGGATGTTCCTCACTTCGTTGGCCGCAAGGTTTAAACGGGGTGTATTAAGTTTCACGGAAATCCCTTGGCCTTGTACCGGGCTATTTCCCAAATCGTCGATCGATAAGCTATCTTGATCGGAAGTAACGCCGACGAACCAATTGTTTAAGCTGTCTTTAGCGAAAACCGTATTATGGATCAAACCGGTATATTGGTCTCTGGTATCCGTCATTCCACTACGTTCACCTAACCAGACCGGAGATAGATCGGTATCGGCGGTAAGTGATAAAAGGATTTCTTTCGGCTGATTCGTTTTATTACGGACTTGATACTCTACGGCCAATACCGGAAGGCTATCCGGAACAAAATCCGTACGTACAATTTCCAAATCATCGGCCCCGTCATATTTGAATTGGGTGGCTAACGGGTACGTGATAAAAGAATCGCATTTATCCAAAACGATGGATTTTGCCCCATCCTGTATGGATAAGGTAAAGCCGTCCAGTAACTTGATCGGATGTTGCCATATACCGCTCATCTCACCGGGTACGTGGAAACCTGCCGGCGGGAAATCTCCATACTGGTTACCGATGGAATATAAGTTATTTCCGGCGGTAACATATAAATAGTTCCCGTTTCCTTTCTTACCTTGGATATTAGGTAATTGACCAACCTCTTTCCCCAAGCTGAATGCTTGGGGAGCCTTAGGTGCGTTACAGCTAAGGAAAAGGGGGATGCTCGCTAATAATATACATAATTTCATGATCGAAGAATTTGAGTTATTTAATTAGATTCCGGATTCAATATCCCGGATTTTGTTTCAACAGCGGGTTTAAAAGTAACGCATTTGTCGGGATCGGTTGCAATATCCGGTCATTATTATTTTTCCATGGCATATCTTTACCAAAATAATAATGATATTTCTCATTTACTTTCTCCAATAACTTGCCGTGTCTCACTAAATCCTCACGGCGATAGCCTTCATGGTACAATTCCCAACCTCTCTCATCGAGAATGGCGTCACGCATGGATGCCATGTTTAAGTTTGCCGGGAGATTCTCCAAACCCGCCCGGCTACGAATTTTATCGACATAGGTTTTCGCTTCCTCCAAATGGCCTAATTCATTCTCGGCCTCCGCATAGGTTAACATAACTTCGCCAAGACGCAATGCGGGAACATTTAGGGAGGCATCCTCTCCTAATGGAATATTCGTTTGCACCTCCCATTTGAACGTAAGTATGCGACTTAGTTGTTCCTCTACGCTTTTGGGTTCCTCGGGAGTACCATAACTGTCTCTTATACACATCTCCGAGCCCACGAGACAGGCAGAAATCTCGTAT
>OJRG01001168.1_pt1 | contig 10466 bp, 8 predicted proteins | sample 1599121 | NCBI WGS metagenome assembly OJRG01 (sample SAMN03922528, study PRJEB24848) | human gut metagenome | isolation source: stool sample | host: Homo sapiens | place: Germany | collected 2010-05
GATCTACACAGAGTAGATCGTCGGCAGCGTCAGATGTGTATAAGAGACAGTCCTTTACCGGGGCGGTGAGGGTCATCACCGGGAAATCCACCCGGTCCCGGAGCATATCGGTAACGATGCCCCCCTCCTCCTGGCCGGACAGGATGGCCGCCGCCATCGCCTCCACATCCAGGTCCTGGCTGCCCGCCCATTTATCCTGGGCGGTCTCGTCCATAAAGGCCCGCTTGCCGAACTGGTCGTCGGCAAAGCGCAGCACGATCAGGGCATCGTACTTGCGGGCGGTGATCAAAAGCTCCTGCTCCGCCACCGGCCGCTTATTTCCATCCATATACCGGCTGGCCACGGTCTCATTGATTTCCTCGGCCTCCCGGCGCAATTCGCCCTCCTTCTCCCCGATGTACTGCTGCTGGAACATGCTGCCCACCGTAATGCCAAGCAGGAAAAGCAAGCCCAGCGTTACGGACAGGTAGGTGGCCAGCATACGGGAAAACAGGGTCTTGAACATCTATTTTTTCGCCTCGAATTTATAGCCTACGCCCCATACGGTTTTCAGCTGCCAGGCATCCCGCTCCCCCAGCTTTTCCCGGATGCGCTTGACATGCACGTCCACGGTGCGGGAATCCCCGAAGAAATCGAAGCCCCACACCTGCTCCAACAGCTGTTCCCGGGTAAACACCTTGCCCTCCCGGGAGGCCAGGAAGAACAGCAGCTCGATCTCCTTGGGGGGCATTTCGATCTGCTTGCCGTCCAGGGTGACGGAATAGTTATCCAGGGAGATCTCCAGATCTTCAAAGGTTACGCATTTTTCGTTTTCCGGCAGGCTGCTGCGCCGCAGCACCGCCTTGATCCGGGCCAGCAGCTCCTTGGCGTCAAAGGGCTTGACAATATAGTCGTCCGCCCCCAGGTCCAGGCCCTGGATCCGGTCCAGGGTATCCCCTTTGGCGGTGAGCATAATCACCGGCACGTCGCTTTCCTGGCGGAGCTTATCCAGCACCTCCCAGCCGTCCATGCCGGGCAGCATCACATCCAGCACCACCAGGGCGGGCTGGGCCCGCCGGAAGGCCTGAAGGGCTTCATCCCCCCGCTCCACGCAGGTCACCTCATAGCCGGCCTTGCGCAGATACATCTCGATGATGGCCAGGATATTGCGGTCATCGTCTATGACCAGGATCGAATTCTTTTCCATGGCTGCTTACTCCCTTATTTGATCTTCTTCCGTTCGGACCCGGATGCCGTTGGCCCGGAGCAGGGCGGCCGCCACCCCGTCCCCCGGGCGGCAACGGCCACGGAAGCTGCCGTCATAGATGGCGCCTACCCCGCAGGAAGGGCTGCGGGCCTTGAGCACCGCCTCCTGCACGCCGGCTTCCCGGCACAGCTGCAGGGCGGCTTCGGCCCCCTTTACAAAGGCTTCCGTCACATCCTGCCCGTCCCGGCTCGCCACCCGGGCCCGGCCCGCCAATACGTCCGCCCCGTCGCCCCCTTGGATCTCGCTGGGGGCCCGAGGGATAGGCAAGCCTCCCAGGCATTCGGGGCAGATGGGCAAGGCGTCCTCCAGGCTTTGGGCCGCGGCATGGGGCTTGCCGCCCCCGTCGTAGCGGCAGGGCCTACCCAGCAGGCAGGCGGAAACGGCCCGTTTTGTCATAATGATACCATCCTTGTCCCTTCGTTGTATGAACGGGGTGTAAACAATCGAAAATTCGCTACAAAACCCCAAGATTTCCCTTATTTCTTCAGGGTAACCACCGTCACCCCGGCGTCCCCTTCCCCATAGGCGCCCATACGGTAGGATTTTACCCGTTTATCCCGTTTTAGATAATCCTGGATACCCGCCCGAAGGGCCCCGGTGCCTTTGCCGTGGATGATGCTCACCTGGTCCAGGCCGCTCATCAAGCAATTGTCGATGTAGCGGTCCACCTCCAGGATGGCCTCGTCCACCAGCTTGCCCCGCACATCCAATTCCAGGCCGCCTTGCCGCTGGGTATCCAGCTGCACCTTGCCCACCCCCTTGGTGGGGGCGGTATCCTGTATCAGCCGCAGGTCCTTCAGCTTCACCGTCAGCTTCATGATGCCCGCCTGGACCTGCACGTCCCCCTTGGCGTCCGCAGGGCTCAAAACCGTGGCCTTCTGGTCCAGGGAAAGGATGCGCACCGTTTCCCCGGGCCGCACCTGCTTGGGGGCCGCCCCAGGGTCCTGGGGCTTCTTTTCCAGGGGCTCCGCAAGATCCGCTTCCCGCTTGCGCAAAGCGTCCCGGGATCGCTGGATCACCCGGTCCGCCGCCCGCTGGTCCAGCCCCGGTATGGCCCGGATGGCCGCCACCAGCTTTTCCATCTCCTCCCGGGTCTCGTTCACCAGCCGGCGGGAATCCTCCCGGGCCTTGGCCCGTAGCCCTTCCCGCTCCCCTTCCAGCCTGGCCCGCTGCTTTTCCATCTCCTCCCGCAGCTTGGCGGTGGCGTCCCGCTCCGCCGCAGCCAGCCGTCGTTCCTCCTCCGCCCGGCGGCGCTGGGCCTCCGCCCCGGAGATCACGTCCTCAAATTTTACGTCCTCGCCCTTGAGATATTCCCGGGCCTTTTCGATCAGCCGCTCCTCCATGCCCAAGCGCTTTGAGATCTCAAAGGCGTTGGACTTGCCCGGGATGCCGATGAACAGCCGGTAGGTGGGGCACAGCCGGTCCACGTCAAACTCCATGGAGGCGTTTTCCATGCCCGCCCGGGTCAGGGCAAAGGCCTTGATCTCGCTATAATGGGTGGTGGCCACGGTGCGGCAGCCCCGGCTGTGGAGCTCCTCCAGGATGCTCATGGCCAGGGCCGCGCCCTCCACCGGGTCCGTGCCCGCCCCCAGCTCATCCAGCAGCACCAACGACCCCGCGTCCGCCTGCTTGAGGATCTCCACGATGTTGGTCATGTGGCTGGAAAAGGTGGACAGGCTCTGCTCGATGCTCTGCTCGTCCCCGATGTCCCCGTACACCGCCTGGAACACCGGCAGCCGGCTGCCGGTCTGGGCGGGGATGAACAGGCCGCTCTGGGCCATGAGGGCGAACAGCCCCACGGTCTTTAGGGTAACGGTCTTGCCGCCGGTATTGGGGCCGGTGATGATCAGGGTGGTAAATTCCTCCCCCAGCCATACGTCGATGGGCACCACCTGCTCTTTAGGGATCAGGGGATGGCGGCCCTTGATGATGCGCAAAAAGCCCTGCTGGTCCATTTCCGGCTGCACGGCGTCCATCTCCCGGCCCAGCCGGGCCTTGGCAAAGGCCAGATCCACCTGGCCCAATATCCCAAGCCCCTCCAGGATATCCTGGCTATAGGGGGCGCAAAGGGCGGTAAGCTCCGAGAGGATCCGCTGGATCTCCTCTTCCTCCTCCCCCAGGAGCTTTTTATATTCGTTGCCCAGCTCCACCACCGCCGTGGGCTCGATGAACAGGGTGGCCCCGCTGCCGGACTGATCGTGGATCAGGCCCGGTACGTTTTGCCGGTATTCCTGCTTCACAGGCAGCACAAAGCGGCCGTTGCGGATGGTAACCAAGGGCTCCTGCAAATACTTCTGGAAGGTGGCGGAACGGATCATATTCCCCAGCCGTTCCCGCACCCGGTCGTTGGCGATGCGCATACTCCGCCGGATCCGCAGCAGGGCCGGGGAAGCCCCGTCGCTGATCTCCTCCTCCCCGGCGATGCACCGGCCGATCTCCTCCTCGATGCTCCTGTGGGCCTGGAGCCACTGGGCCAAATTCCCCAACAGGGGGCAATCCTCGGCGGCCTCCAGGGTTTCCTTGCACAGGCGGATGGCCTTCAGGCACCTTGCGACGCCCAATAGCTCCCCTGGCGAAAGGTACAGGGCCGCGTGGACCCGCTTCAGGCACCCCCGCATATCCGGGAACCCGTCCGCCGGGCTGCGCCCCGTGCGGATCAGCAGCTTTTCCGCCTCTGCGGTCAGGGCCATTTGGCCGGCTGCCTCCCCATTGGTGAATACCGGCTCCATGGCCTCCGCCAATTCCCGGCCGGTGCAGCACTGGGTCCGCTCCGCCACCATGGTCCGGATCTTATCATATTCCAGGGTCTTCAATACCTTTTCCAGCATAGACGCCTTCCTATCTCCCGTTTAATCTACCGCCCGGTTCCAATGTCCCCGGGTGCAGCCCTGGGGCTGGGGCAGGGCCGCCCCCGCCAGGGCGGCTTTGGCCCGCCCCACCAGGGCGGCCGCCTGTTCCGGGCTTTCCTCGTAAAAGGCCAGGTGGAGGGTATCCGGCTTGGGCAGCCGGCCCACCAGATCCAGCACGTCCGTGGGCAGGCAATTGAGCAGCCGCACCAGGCAGCCATCCGCCCCCTTCAGGCTGGATAAGGGGAACCTGCGCCCCTCCCCGTCCTCTATATAGGCCCCGTCCCCCGGGCAGGCCTTGCAGCCCACCTGCTCCCGGATGGGACAATGAAACAGCTGCATCAGCTGGGCACGGCCATAACCGCTGACCCCCGCAGCCTCCACTGCCAGTATATCACGCATTTGCGCCTTTGTCAGTTCCAAGGAGAGCACCACCCGGTGAAAGCCCAACGCTTTGAGGGCCTGGACCCCCTCCCGGTTGAAAGCCCCCAGCTGAGGCCCGGCGATGCGAAAGGGAAGGCCCTCCATCAGCCCGATCTGCCCCAGGTTGCCCGCCAGGGCCCCGTCCAGCAGGGGGCTTTGCAACAGCGCCGCCAGCCGCTCCGTCTCCCGGCCCTGCACCGACGCGCCGGGCAGGCATATGAGCAGCTTGCAGGTCTCCCGCAGGGGCTGCAACGCTGCAAGGGCCTGTTCCACCCCCAGCCCCGCCTCCAGGGCTACCATATCCGCTCCCGCCTGGGCGGCAGCCCGGGCCTGGGCCTGGGTGCGCACCGCCGCCAGGATGCCGGTCTCCCCTGTAACGGGCGCGGCAGGGCTGGCCGGACGCCCGGCCGGCGCGGGCAGCTGCCTACGAAGGCGCAAAGAGGCTTCCAGGGTCTCCACAGCCTGGCGGCGCAATTCGTTGATTTCCCGCACCGGCAAGAAGGCCCAAGCGTCCCCCTGTATCTCTCCCCCTTGGCTGACGAAGGGGGTGCCGCCCAGCTTTTCCCCCTGGGCCAGATACCGCTGGGGGTCTTGGGGTTTATTGGCCCGGGCAGGCGCCGGCCCCACGGCCGTAACCTCCCCCGGTCCCGGGAACCGGCTTCGTATCCCTTCGTCCAGGGATAGGCGTAACTTCGACGCCTCCCCCTGCCGCACCGTAAGGCCCACCTGCACCGGCAGGCGCCGGTCCGTCGCCTGAATGGCCTGTTCCATCTGCCGCACCAGGGCGGCAGGGGGGTCTCCATGGGCCACGCAGTCCGTGACCCCGTCATCTCCATAAAAGTATCCCGTGCGGCCCCCGCCCCGGTCGAACAGGGCCAGCAGCCGCTGCCGGTGTTCTGCCAATTCCGCCGGCCCGGCCCCGTCCAGGGCCGCCCGATACGCCGCCGTCACCCCGGCCACATAGGCGGGCCGCTTCATGCGGCCTTCGATCTTCAGCCAGCTGACCCCGGCCTTTTCCAGATCCCCCAGGTGCTCCAGCATACACAGGTCGCTCAAGCTCAGGGCATAATCCCCTTCCCCCGGCCGCCGGTTCAGGGCGCAGGGCTTTCTACAGGGCTGGGCGCAGGTGCCCCGGTTGCCGCTGCGCTCCCCCGCCATAGAGGAATACAAACAGGCGCCGGAAAAGCTCATGCACAGGGCCCCGTGGACAAAGGCCTCCAGGGGCAGGTCCACCGCCCGCCTGATGGCGGCAATGGAAGCAAGGGGCGTTTCCCGGGCCAGCACCCCGCAGGAAAACCCCAGCCTTTGCAACAGCCTGGCCCCGGGGATATCCCCGATGCCCAGCTGGGTGCTGCCGTGGAGGGGCAGGTCGGGCAGCTCCCGCCGGAGCGCCTGGATCAGCCCCATATCGCATACGATCAGGGCGTCCGCCCCGGCCTGATACAAAAACCTGGCATAGGCCATGGCCTCGGGCAGCTCCCGGTCCGTAAGCAGGGTGTTCATGGTGAGAAACGCCTTGGCCCCGTAAAGGTGGCACAGATCCAGGGCATGTTCCATTTCGGCGTCGGAAAAATTCGCCGCCCCCCGCCGGGCGTTGAAGGCCGCGCCGCCGAAGTATACGCCGTCCGCGCCGCTTTTGAGGGCCGCCAGCAGGCTTTCCGGGCTGCCGGCCGGGGATAGAAGTCGCATAGGGGCCTCCTGTTTTTTCGTTAAAAAAACGGCGCCGGGGCATTGCGTCCCGGGCCGTGGGGCAAATTCAGCAAGTTACTTGGTTTGCAGGGTTTTGCTCCCCTCGAAGGGACGCTTCACCGGCGCGCTCTGCCTGGGCATTTCCCTTAGCTCGCTGATGCGGGAATCCAAGGCGTTATAATCCTCCCGCAGCTTATGCAGCTCGTCGGAAAGGTTCAACGCCGCCAGGATTACGCAATTGCCGGTGCTCAAGCTGGGATAGGCCCGCTGCACTTCGTCGATCTTTTGGTTTACATAGTCCGCGATCTGCCGGATATAGGCTTCGCTATCCGTGCCGGAAAGGCGGAGATCCTGCCCGGCCACATGCACCGTGGTATGGGTCTTGTCCATAATACGTCCCCAATCCCCTATAATATTGAAGGGTTTCATATATTTTGTATCTTTACTATTTTATTATACAATAACTGGGGTACGCTTGCAAGCCCCAACCCCCATGCGCCTGGAGAAATCTCAATCCAGCTGGGCGCCGGCGCAAAGGCTGGGCGCGGAACCATCCTGGAGCACATAGCAGGAAAAGTCCACCCCGCCGCCCCGGCCATCCCGGGCCTTGCCGTCCAGCGCGGTCTCCTCCAGCAGGGCGTAAAAGCCGTTGATATCCACCGCCGTGGCGCTGCCGGCGATATCCAAGGCGGCGCACAGGGCCGGGATCGCGCTTTTGCGCCAGCGCTGCTCCAGCTCCATGGCGGCCAGGCGCATCTCATACAGGTCCCCCTCGATGGGGGTGGGGTCTTCCGGGGCGGGGCCCGGGTCCTGGGCAAGGGGCGTCTCCAGCAGGAAGGCGCACACGCCCCCGGAGCGGAAGGATAGGGTCAGGGTGGCGTCCGGCAGGTCCGGCCGTTCCAGCCGGTATATGCTTTGGCCGGGCAGGACCCCTTCCACGGGGTAAAGGCTGGCGTCTAGGCCAAAAGCCCCGGCGTTTTCCAAAAAAGCCGATTCCGCCGGGTAGGGGCATGGGCTGGCGGTGGGGCTTGGGGTGGGCGTCGCCTGCGTCTCGCCGGGCAGGGCAAGGCCCTGGGCCAGGTACAGGCCGATGCAGCACAGGATCATGGCCCCGGTAAAGAGCATATAGCCCAAGCTTTTCTTGTTTTGCCCTTGCCGCTCCATGGGCTACGCCTCCCCCCACTGCCGGCGAAGAAACGCCTCGATGTCCTCTTCGGCGGGCCGGCCCGCCCGAAGCAGCGCCTTGCAAAAATACGCCGGCACCGGGGCTGCAAAGGTCATGATCTCCCCGGTCCGGGGATGGGCCAGGGTTAGCCGGGCCGCGTGCAGGGCCTGGCCCTCCAGGCCCAATTTGGGCCGGGCCGGGCCATAGACCGGGTCCCCGGCCACCGGATGGCCCAGGGAGGCCATATGCACCCGGATCTGGTGGGTGCGGCCGGTTTCCAGCCGGGCTTCCAGCAGCGTAAAGGCCCCATAGCGCTCCAGCACCCGCCAATGGGTCACCGCCGGCCGGCCGACCGGATCGATGGCCATGCGCTTGCGGTCCGTTCGGCTCCGGCCGATGGGGGCGTTGACCGTGCCCTGGTCCTCCCGCAGGTTGCCTTCCAATATGGCGATATAGGTGCGCCGGGCGGAATGGGCCTTCAGCTGGTCGGACAGGCTCTGGTGGGCCAGGTCGTTTTTGGCCACCACCATCAGCCCGCTGGTCATCTTATCGATCCGGTGCACGATCCCGGGCCGCAGGGCCCCGCCCACCCCGGACAGGTCCGTAAGATGGTACAACAGGGCGTTCACCAGCGTGCCGTCCGGGTTCCCCGGGGCGGGGTGCACCACCATGCCCTGGGGCTTGTCCACCACCGCGATGTCCCCATCCTCGTATATGATGGAGATGGGGATATCCTCCGGCCGGGCTTCCAGCTCCATGGCCGGGGGCAGCCGCAGGGTTACCTGATCCCCCGGCTGCAGCTTATAGGCCGCCTTGGCCGCTTTGCCGTTTACCAGCCCGCCCCCCTGGGCAATGGCCCGCTGGGCCTGGGCCCGGCTTATGGAAAAGGCCGCAGCGCAAAAGGCGTCCAGCCGTTGGCCGCCGGTTTGCACCGTCTGCTCCAGCTGCTCGCCCCATTCCTCCCAATATTCGGTTTCCAATCCTTCGCTCATTCCCCGCTCTGCCCGCCGTCCTGGACGGGGGCCTCGCCCGCCTCCGGCCCCTGGCCGGCCGCCGGGCCCTTGGGCTTTGGCTGGTCGAAATAGTCCTTGCCCTTCAGGAACAACAGGTCTAAAAACAGCAGGCCGCAGCCCACGCTCAAGGCCATATCCGCCACATTGAAGATGGCGAAATTGAAGATCACCGCGCTGAACATATCCCGCACATAGCCCAGCCATACCCGGTCGATAAAATTCCCCAGGGCGCCGCCCAGGATCAAGGCCAGGGAGATCTTCATCAAAAGATGCATCCGTTTGCGATCCTTATAGAGGAACCAGATCACGCCCCCGCACACCGCCACCGTGGCCACGATAAAAAACCACCGGCCGCCCTGAAGCATACCGAAGGCTGCCCCCCGGTTTTCCGTGTAGGTCAGGTGGAACACATCCTGCCACAGGGGATAGGTATACGCAGGCAGCTGGGTCAATAGCTTGACAGCCAGGGCCTTGGTGACCTGGTCCACCACCAGGATCGCCGCTACGATGATAACGATCAGCATGTATGCCTCCTTGGGGAAAGTGCCGCCGGCGTCCATGCCGGCGGGGCTAAGGGTAGTATACCGGACCCGGGGCGGTTGGTCAATCCTGGGAAAGGATATACCATTGGTCCACCCCATACATGATATCCGGCTCCCTTACCTGGGTCACGCCCTGGATATCCGAGGAATACACCACGCTGTTGAGCCGGAAATACAGCACGATAAAGGGCAGGCTCTCCACAAAGGCCTTCTGGAAGGCCACCGCCGCCTGCTGGTAGCCCGTCTCGTTTTTGGCGGATACCACCGCCTGGGCCAGGCTGGTAAGATCCGGGCTGGAATAGTTTCCATAGTGGGCGGCGCCGCCCGGCTCCATCACGGAGGTCAGGTCGCAATCCCGCCCCAGGTTGATGCCCAGCAGGCAAAGGTCATAGCTGCCGGTTTGCAGGGCCGTCATATAGTCGCTATCCGTTTCTCCTAGGGCATGGGCCGCGGCCACGACCTCCACGGTGACGCCCAGATCCGTCAGCTGATCCGCCACCAGCCCCGCGGCCTCCCGCCGGGTGGTGTCCGGAGAATCGTTCACCAGCAGCCGGATGGAAAGGGCGCGGCCGTCCTTTTCCAGCTCGCCGGTTTCCGGGTCCTGCTCCCAGCCCGCTGCCGCAAACAATTCCAACGCCCTGGCCTGGTTATAGTCGTACACCTTGCTGGTGCTATCATACACCCAGCTGTCCGGCGGGATGGGCACGTCGCAGGGCTGGGCCCGGTTCATATAGATATTGGAGATGATCTGCCCCCGGTCCAGGGCGCAGGCCAAAGCCTTGCGCACGTTGATGTCCCGCAAGTTGGCGTTGGAGTTGTTGATAAGCAGCAGCTCCGCCGTCTGGGTCATAATGTCCAGCACGGTGGTATTGTCGTCCCGGTAGCTGCCCACGCTGGTATTGGAGCTGGGCACCATATCCAGCTGCCCCGCCCGGTAGGAGGCCAGGGCCGTATCGTTGTTGTCCCGCTCCAGGAAGGTGATGGCGTCCAGATAGGGGCGCTGCTTCCACCAGCTCTCGTTGGCCACCAGCCGGACCTGCTCCCCGCTCCAGCTTTCCAGCATAAACGGCCCCGTTCCCACCGGCGAGACCGCCGGCTGGCCCCCTTCCATGATGGGGAAGGTCAGGGCGTATAGGGAAGCGTAGCCCCCTTCCTTCATGGTAATCTCCAGGGTTAGCGGGTCCAAGGCCCGCATGGATTCGATCTTGTCCGCCTCATAGGCGTAATAGGAGGACGCTCCCAGGTCCTTGAGCCGGGTGAAGGTGGCGGTTACGTCATAGGCAGACATCTCCGCCCCGCTGTGCCACTTCACCCCGCTGCGCAGCGTTACCGTCCACACCCGGGCGCTTTCGTCGCCGCTCCAGCTTTCCGCCAGCTCCGCCACCAGCCTGCCGTCCGGGCCGATGGTGATCAAGCTCTCGTACAGCAGGGAGAAAAAGGAGAGCATCTCCTCCGTATTCACCTGCAAAGGATCCGTTATATCCGCGTTTAGGGGCATGGGCAGGCGGATCTCCCCGCCCCGTTGAGGGGCAGGGGTGGGGG
>OJRG01001172.1_pt1 | contig 10440 bp, 8 predicted proteins | sample 1599121 | NCBI WGS metagenome assembly OJRG01 (sample SAMN03922528, study PRJEB24848) | human gut metagenome | isolation source: stool sample | host: Homo sapiens | place: Germany | collected 2010-05
TACGAGATTTCTGCCTGTCTCGTGGGCTCGGAGATGTGTATAAGAGACAGCTCGTAGAGGATGCGGGTTACCAGGAGCCCTTCCATGCACAGCCGCTCCTGGTTCACGGCGGCGGCGGTGATCACCGGCCGGACGGCGCAATACACCACCCGCTGGGCTTCCGGCATACCGCTGGGAATGTTAACGGTCTCATGGAGGGTATGCCGGTGGCTGACCGGGCCCAATTCCCCGCTCAGGCGGAAGGTCTCCTGCTGGCATCCAAAGGGAATGCTGGGGCTGAACAGGTCCTGGGGCAGCTGGGCCTCCCAGGTGCGCACCGCGTATAGGCATACCTTGAGCCTGCCCTCCACCACCACCAGGCCAAATTCCGGGGCAGCCCGCACCCGGATCTCCTCCAGGGCCAGCTCCGCCCGGTATTCGCCTTCGCCCCGGACCTCCAGGGTTTCGGTGAAGGGAAGGTTCTGATGGAGCTGGAACAGCCGGCCCTCCTGATCCTGGACCAGGGCGGAAAGGGTAAGGCTTCCGCTCAATTCCGTGCCCTGCTCGCTGGGCTGGATATCCCGTAGGGCGATCAGCACGTCCCGCTGCAGCACGGCTTCCACCCCCTGGGCGTCCACCTCTTCCCGGATGGGCAGTACCTCCCGGAATACCTCTTCCCGCTTGGGCAGGCAGATGGTTTCGCTTTGCATTTCCAGATCCGGGACCCCTTCCAGGCCGCAGAGGGCTTTAACCGGGCCATTGTCCACCACCCGCAGGGTGATGTCCGCCACTGCGTGGAGGGTAATGCGGCCGTCGGTCAGCTGGACCTCCAGGGATTGCAAGGCGGGAATGCCTCGTACCTGCATCCCCGTGGCCACCCCCTCGGTCTGCACCGTATGCCGGAAGGCCGCCCGGGAGGTAAAGGCAAAGACCCCGCTTGCATCCTGGCAGATCAGCTGTAGGCGGATCTCCCCGCCCATGCGCACACAGCCCTCCGCCGTCTCCAGCCCCAGCAGCACCACATCCCCTGTGGCGCTCAGGATCGTATCTGCGGGCCGGTCCGGAAGCTGGGGCACCTCCCCCTCCACCAGGGCCTGGGCCACGCCGCAATATACCACGCGCGCGCCATTGCGTTCGTTCCAGATCAATTCCATGTTTTTACGCTCCTCTCCTAGCCTAAGCATTACAAGCATATGCCAGGGCGGCGTCATCTTATCACTTTTTGCAGGATTCTTTTTTCCATCCGTCGTGTTTTCTCCCCATGAAAGACACCTTGACCATATTTTTCAAAACCCGCCTTTGCCTGCCCCGAAGGGGGATATGTTTATAACTTTGGAGGAGTTATCAACATTATCCACATAGTTATCCATATCCGGGGGGTTTTTTGTATCTCCCATGTGAAAAACCGGCGGGGAATATTGATAGCCGCCGGCTTTTAAAGCGCAGACCTTTATAAAAGATATATAAAACTGAAAAGTATTTTCATCCCCCTTTTGCAACGATTCCTGCATAATTTCCCTGGGGCCCGAAAAGGCGGTTCAGGCCCCTTTCCGCCGGGGACCAAGGGTCAGATCACGTTTTGAATCTCCGGCCGGCCGGCGTTTTCCCGGGCGCTTTCCAGGATGAGCTTATCCGCCACCAGGGCGATAAACTCCCCGTTGGTGGGCTTATCGTTTTTGGAATAGATATTGTAGCCGAAAATCTGGTTGATGTTCTCGATCTTGCCCCGGGTCCAGGCCACCTCGATGGCGTGGCGAATGGCCCGCTCCACCTTGGAGGCGGAGGTCTGGAACCGCTTGGCAATGCCGGGATACAGCTCCTTGGTGATGCGGTTGATGAGGGCGGGCTCAAAATATACCATGCGGACCGCTTCCCGCAGGTAGTGATAGCCCTTGATGTGGGCCGGGATGCCGATGATCAGGAAGATGGACGCGATCTTCTCATCCAGGGTTTGGGGCCGGGCGCCCATGGTGCAGGTTTGGGAGCGCTGGGTATAGGTATTTTCCAGCATATCCAGGATGCGCTTATACAGGGTATCCGGCTCCACAGGCTTGGCCATGAAATACCGCGCCCCCAGTGTGCAGGCCTGGCGCACCATGTCCTCATGGCGCATGGCGCTGGCCACGATCACCGCCGGCGGATCCTCGAGCAAGCCGCTGTTTAGGCGCTCCAGCAGTTCAAATCCATCCATCCTGGGCATGATCAGGTCGCAGAGCAATACGTCATAATGGGTATTCGCCAGCGCCTCCAGGGCTGCCTGTCCATCGTTCACCACATCCACCCGTTCGATCTGCTCCTGCACGGACAGGGAATCCCGAACCAGGTTTTGAAACTGCGTGCTGCTGTCTGCCAAAAGAATACGGTATTTTGCCATCATATGCCTCCATGCTTCTGTATTTGCTCCCCTATGTCACGCGGGGGCGGGCGCTTTTACCCGTTTCCTAAAGTATCCTTGCGGTTTGTGATGATTGGATTGTAACACCGCTTTTTTCGCGGCGGTAGGGAACAATATTGCCATGTTTTGTCGGCCTTTGGAGAGGTTCGCGCAAACTTTGCCGGCCCGTGCCGAATTGGCGACCATCCGGCAAAAATCCCTATTCCTCTAGGTTTTTTGCGGATTTTCCATACCCGCTTCCGCCAAGATATTCCCAAACTTTTGCTTGCGGGCCCCATTATGTGGTATACTGTTGTATACGGATGAAAAACTCGCGGGAGGGCCTTGCGCCATGGAAAATCAACCCAACCGCTTCCGGTCGTTCCTGGCCCGGAAGCAAATCGAAATCAGCTTAAAACGATATTTTGTGGATGCCATGGGGGCAATGGCCTTTGGCCTGTTTGCCTCCCTGCTGATCGGCACCATCTTCGACGCCATCGCCGACCAGACGGGCTGGGCCTTCCTGGCCCAGGCCTCGGAATTCTGTTCCGCCGCCACCGGCCCCGCCATGGCCGTGGCCATCGGCTATGCCTTGCAGGCGCCGTCCCTGGTGCTGTTTTGTTTATGCGCCGTGGGCGCGGCGGCCAATAGCCTGGGCGGTCCCCTGGGCACCCTCTTCGCCGCCATTGTTGCCGCGGAGCTGGGCAAGGCGGTCTCCAAGGAAACCAAAGTGGATATCCTGGTGACCCCCACTGTAACCATTCTGTTCGGCTGCGGCGTGGCCGCCTTGGTGGGCCCCGGGGTCAGCGCCATCATGTATGGCTTCGGCGCCCTGGTGATGCGGGCCACGGAATTGCAGCCCTTCTTTATGGGCATCCTGGTTTCGGTGATTGTAGGCATGGTGCTTACCCTGCCCATTTCCAGCGCCGCCCTGTGTACCATGCTGGGCTTGACCGGCTTGGCCGGCGGCGCAGCCACCGCCGGCTGCTGCGCCCAAATGATCGGCTTTGCTGTGATGAGCTTCCGGGAAAACGGCTGGGGCGGCGTTGCCGCCCAGGGCTTGGGCACCAGTATGCTGCAAATGGGTAACATTGCAAAAAATCCCCTTATTTGGCTGCCCCCCACCCTAGCCTCCGCCATTACCGGCCCCATCGCCACCTGCATCTTCAAAATGGAAAACGGCATCGCCGTGGCCAGCGGCATGGGTACCTGCGGGCTGGTGGGCCCCATTGGCGTGGCGGCCGCCCCGGGCTTTGGCTCCTCCATGTCCTGGCTGAGCCTGATTCTGGTTTGCTTCGTTTTACCCGCCATCCTGACCCCCCTCATCGCCTGGCCCATGCGCCGGGCCGGCTGGATCAAAGACGGGGACTGTAAGCTGGATCTATAATTTTCCTAAAGCCCCCTTTTGGCCCCCTTTTTGGGGGCCAAATCGGCAAATTTTGGAAAAAACAGAAATTTTTTCCGATTATTACGGTCTACTTCATTCTGTTTTATTGTTACTTAATATTTTTCTTGCATTTCTGTTCAAAACAAGGTACCATAAACATAGAAAGACTGATTGCATAGATTCTTTTGTGAACTGGCTAGTCTACCTGCCAGGAGGCACATAATGGGAAAAAAACGCTGGGATGCAAAATCCATCATCGGGCTGATTCTGCTGATTACGCTGCTGGGTTCCATCATCTACGCAGCCATCGGCTGGGCCCTGGCTCCAGAAACGGCCAGCCAGCCTGGAGAGCGCTGCCGCAGCGACTACGTATTGATGCTGCTGCAATGCTGCCTGGGCTTGGCGGTGATGTTTTTGCCCAATATGTTGGAAAAAAAATGGACCTGGCCCATTACGGACGCCATGTATATCCTATATTTTCTGTTCCTCTATTGCGCCATCTATTTGGGTGAGGTGCGGAATTTCTTTTACGTGGTGCCCCATTGGGATACTTGGCTGCATACCTTCAGCGGCGGCATGTTGGGCGCTCTGGGCTTCATTGTGGTGGACCGGCTCAACCGGGTGGAAGGGGTGCCGGTACGGCTAAGCCCCGGCTTTGTTTGCCTGTTTGCCCTGTGCTTTGCGGTAACGGTGGGCGTATTTTGGGAAATATATGAGTTTACCTTCGATGGGCTACTGGGGCTGAATATGCAAAAATTCCGCCTGGAGAACGGAACCCAGCTGGTGGGCCGCGCCGCTTTGCAGGATACCATGAAGGACTTGATCGTGGACGTGGCAGGGGCCGCTGTCTCCGTGCTGCTGGGCTATTTGAGTAGCCGGCGGCCGCAAAAGCGTTAATCTTCAAATTTGCTTGGATGTGCCCTGAAATACAGGTTCTCCTAAAAAATAACTTAATTTTTTATGATAAATACAAATTGTTACATTTTATCCATTGACAAACATCCGTTAACGGGCTTACCCTATAAGAATGGAATAGAAACAGATTTCTCAATCTGAGTAATTATAAGGAGGGCGCATATGCCGGAAATCACTGATCGCCGTGTTAGACGCACGCGCAAGCTACTGCAAGAAGGACTTTTGAAGTTGCTGCGCCATAAAACCATTGCGGACATCACCGTGAAGGAATTGGCAGAAGCCGCCGACGTGGCCCGCGCCACCGTTTATGTACACTACAAGGATCCCAAAGATGTTTTGGGCCAGCTGGAGCAAACCATGTATAGCGACATAAACGCGATCCTGGCAAAGTATCCGCCGGCCGACCTGGTGGAAGACGCTACCCCCCTGCTGGAAACATTTTTTGCCTATGTGGGCGAAAACCGGGATTGCTTTGAAGTGCTGGCCGGTCCCTATGGGGACGATGCCTTTATGGGGGACATTCGCGCCCTTTGCTGCGAGCAGGCCATGGCTGTGCTGCGGCTGCAGCACAGCGGCATGGAAGAAGCCTCCATCGCCTACCAGGCCACCTTCCTGGTGGGGGGCTACGAAACCCTGCTGGCCCGCTGGATTCAGGGCGGCTGCCGGGAGACCCCCCAGGAGTTGGTGCAGCTTTCCCGCCGGATAGACTAACAGCGTAACGCCTGGCAAATAACCGAATACCCCAAAGCCTCAGAGGCAAGAACCGCATATGCGAATGCCTCTTGAGGCTTTTTGCGTTTCAAAACCAGCCAATGCTGCAAAAAGATTTTCATAACCAACATATAATGAAAAATATTTGAAGAAACCATATTATTAAGATGGAAACTACAAGTTTCTATTTTTTTGTAATCAAGTTTTCATAACGGCATATTTACGTCATTTTGATTACGTTTTTATTAAATAATTGCGTTGACTTTATTACAAAAATGAAATAATATTGGATTGTGCAAAGGGAACGGCACAATCCAATTTTTGAAAGGGACAAAAACAATGAAGAAGATTTTTGCTATCGCTCTCGCGGTGGTCATGGTCCTGAGCATTGCGTCCGTCGCTGGCGCTTTCAATTGGTCCAAGCCCGCTGCTCCCGCTGAGCCCTTCGGCTATTCCGTAGACGTTATCAAGTTCACCCGCTCCACCGGCGAACTGGGCTCTTCCTACTTCAATGCTGACGATGCGGCTACCGCTGTCAACGGCGCTGATGTATACTATGCCATCAAGCTGGTAGTTCCCGATCTGGCTGCTGACAACAAAGTCCGCGAGAACGCTAAGGTTTCCGTTTCCATCACCGCTCTGGATGGTGTTAAGGATATGCCCGCTACCTCCCTTGCTGACTCTTCCGCTGGTATCTACTACTATGGCACCCTGGATAAAGGCACTACCTATGCCTTCTATTCCATCGAGCAGTTCAAGCAGAATGCGCTCGGCATGAACCACACCGCTGAGACCCCCGTCTTTGCGGCTCGTTGCCTGGACACCGCTACTGCTAAGGTTTCTGCGAAGGTTACTTCCAAGCCTGACCTCTGGACGACCTATACCTCTCCTAATAATACTCTCTCCGTTGGCGGCTTCAAGGTATTCTTCAATAAGGGTGCAAATGCCATCGGCTTCTTGGCAGATGATGGTACCCGCATCGTTGACTTCTATCTCAACGGCGACAGCCTGGTAACCAAGGCTCAGATCTATTCTCGCAACGACAACAAGCTCTTTGAGCTCTATCGTTGGCTGAACAATGGCGATGCTCAGGCTATCGAAACTGCCATCAACAACAAGGAAATGTACATGACCGATGACAACCTGCTGGCTGCTTTCGGCTTCAACTACAAGGTAGAAGATTCCGTAACCTGGAACGCCAACAGCACCCCCATCATCCTTGACCCCACCGTGTCCATCCCCAAGACCGGTGACAACGCCAGCGTGATCGGCTTCGCCATGATCATGGTTGCCGTGGTTGCCGCCGCCGTGGCCGTACGGAAGGTCAACGCGTAATTCCACGCACCTGTAAGCCGGGGCGGTTCGCCGCCCCGGCGAAACAAACCACATCGGGCTCACGGTTTTAGCATCCTTTCAGAAAAGCTGTTGCAAGTGCAGTTTTTTTCGCAAGGGAAAGCCTCCGGATTCGGGGGCTTTTTCCTTTGCGCGCGGTTCCGTGGGGGGGAGTGCAAACCGGGGCCGTCTGGGGCAGAACGGCAAAAAGCGGCTTTGCGGGCCATTTTTTTCGTTAGGGGATGGAGCCAGGGGGGCGGAAGGGAGAAAGCGCAGGAAGCGAGGCCGGCGATAAAGAAAAATGGCCCGCACGGCCGCCGGGAGCACGGCCGGCGGGGGAGCCGGGCCAGGATGGGGGGCGGGCGCTCAGAGGAGAGGGATCAAAAGGCGGGGGAAACGCCGCGGCTGGTTTTGCGGGGTCCTGGGGCAGCGGCCCCAGGCCGGGGGTGCAGGGGCGCCGGCGCGCCCCTGCAAGTCTTTTGGGGGGAGGCAAAAAAACCGGGAACGCCGTCGCATAAACACACAAAGGAAACAAGCCCACCACGCAACGCCGGGCAACCGCAATGGAAACGTCGCAGGGGGCGCCGGCAACGGGTCAGGCAAAAAAAGCCGCCCGGCGGGGCGGCAATGGAGCTGGGGAGGTCAACCCAGCAGGGTCATGGAGATGCGGACGTAGATGAGCAGGGAAGCGGCGTCCACAATGGTGGTGATAAAGGGGCTGGCCATGACGGCGGGGTCGAAGCCCAGGCGTTTGGCGAGCATGGGCAGGGAGCAGCCCACGGTTTTGGCGAAGAGAACGGTGCAAATCAGGGTACAGCACACCACCGTAGCCACAGGCACGCCCACCCGGTCGAAGAAGAGGAGTTTTGCGAAGTTGCATACAGCCAGGGTAATGCCGCATAAGAGAGCCACGCGGATCTCCTTCCAAAGCACCCGAGGTAAATCGCGAAATTCCACATCCCCCAGGGAGATGCTGCGCACCACGGTGACGGAGCTTTGGCTGCCGGAGTTGCCGCCGGTATCCATGAGCATGGGGATAAATGCGATGAGGGCGGTGGACAGGGCCTGCTCAAAGCGCATGAGGATCATGCTGGTAAAGGTGGCGGAAACCATGAGCAGGAGCAGCCAGGGGATACGGCTTTTCCAGGTTTCGATGACCCCGGTACGCAGGTAGGACTTATCGCTGGGGGTGATAGCGGCCATCTTTTCCATATCCTCGGTGGCTTCGTCGGCCATGACGTCGATCACGTCGTCGATGGTGATGATGCCCACCAGGCGGTTTTCGTTATCCACCACGGGCATGGACAGCATGTCGTATTTGGAAAACATGAGGGCGACTTCTTCCTGGTCGTCATGGGTGTGGACGAAAATGATGTGGGTACGCATGATATCCCCAACCACGGTATCCGGGTCCGCCAGGATGAGTTCCCTCAGGCCCACCACGCCGTCCAGATGGTGCTCGTTGTCTATGACATAGCAGGTATTGATGGTTTCCTTATCGATGCCGGTTTTGCGGATATTTTCGATGGCCTGGCGGACGGTAAGGCTCTGCTTGAAATAGACGTACTCATTGGTCATGATGCTGCCAGCCGAGTCCTCGGGATATTGGAGGTACTGGTTGATCAGCTTGCGGTTTTCGCCGCTGGAGTTGCGCAAAACCCGCTTGACCACGTTGGCGGGCATCTCCTCCACCAGGTCCACATAGTCGTCCAGATAGAGGTCGTCCAGGATGAAGCGGAGCTCCCGGTCGGTAATGGCGCTGAGGATGTGCTCCTGCACGTCCGGCTCCATATAGGCGAAGGTTTCGGCAGCCAGCTCCTTGGGCAGCAGCCGAAAGAACAGCAGGGCGCTTTCCCTATCGTCATCGTCATCCAGCCGGGCAAAGACCTCCGCGATATCCGCATAGTGCATGTTCAAGGCGGCGGCCTTGACCTGGGCATATTTGCGTTCCCGCAGGTATTGAAGAACTTGTTCGATCATAAAAAACACGTCTCCTTTACGAACGGCGCGCCAAGATCGGGGTACGCCGTTCCCATATGAAATTAAAAGCTTTGTGGCGACTACTGCCACATGGTCCGGCGTCCATGAAGTTCTCCTTTCTCAAAGAATCGGCAAAAATCACCTTGCCATACGTATTTATTGTAACCCGTTTTGCGGCAGGAAAGCAAGCCCCTTGGCCAGGCTTTTGCAAGAAAAAAAGTGGCCGGAGCCACTTTTTTCCAAAGGGGAGGGATCGGGTTATTGGGATATGGGGTCCTGTGCTGCCTGGCGTTTTTCCATCCAGCCCTTGCCCTCCACGATGCGGGTGACCAACATGCCGGCAATGGTATCGCCGCTGGAGTTGATCATGGTAGCAGGGGGGTCCACCAGGAAGCCAATCATGGCGATAATGGGGAAGGCTTCGGGGGGGAACCCGTAGAGGCTGACGATGAGCATCTCGCCAATAAGGCCGCCGCCGGGGATACCGCTCATGGCCACGCCGGAGAGCACCGCCACGCAGATGGCGGTCAAGTAGGTACCGATGCCGGTGAACTCCATATTGAAGATGCCGAACAGGAAGGAGATCTTCAGGATGGCGGAAAGCACGGAGCCGTCCATATGCATGGTGGCGCCGATGGGCACGACGATTTCGCTTACATCCCGCTTGACGCCGATCTTTTCGCAAGCCTCCAGGTTTACGGGGATGGTGGCGATGGAGCTGCCGGTGGCAAAGGAGGTAAGGGCAGGGGCGGCGATGTTGGAGAACATGCGCCTTACGCCCAGCTTACCGCCTGCAAAGTAGGCGTACAGGGGGAACATGATGAACAGGTACAGGAAGCAGATGGGATAGTAAATGACCATGGCCCGGGCGTAATCGCCCAGGAGCTGAGGTCCAAACTCGCCCACCAGGCTGGCGAAGTAGGCGGCCAAGCCGATGGGGGCGTAGTACATGATGATCTTCACCAGCTTCATCATGATGTCGTTCAGGTTAGCGATGACCTTACCCACGGCGCTATCCTGGCCGCCGCACATGCTCAGGCCGATGCCGAAAAGGATGGAGAAGATGATCAACGGAAGCATGTTGCTGCGGGAAAGGAGGCCGGAGAAATCGTTGACGGTGATGCCGTTTACAATGGCGTCCGCCAGCACCACCTCTTCAAAGCCGCCATCCCCGGCCATATCCAGGGATACATTCTGGGCCGGCGGCCAAATGTTCACCACGGCGACGATGATGATGCCGGCGATGAGGCCGGTGACCACGAACACCAGCAGCATGTTCCCCAGGATCTTGCCCAGGCGTTTCAGGTTCACCATGGAGCCCACGGCGGTGACCACGCTGGTGAACACCAGGGGCACCACCACGGTGAACATCAGGTTCAGGAAGATCTGGCCAAAGGGTTTTAGGACGGTGGCCTTCTCCCCCATAGCCCAGCCCAATAGGCAACCAACAACAATGGAGCCGATGAGCAGCAGCGGGAAGCGGTAGCTTTTCCAGAAGGATGCTTTTTTGGTTTCCATTCTTCTACGCTCCTTTACAGATGATGATGATAATGGCCCATCCCCCGGCCGTAACCGGCCAAGTGAATGGAATGTTATTATATTTTATCATACCCTTGTAAAAAAAAGTAGTGTAAGAATTGCAAGCCTTATGGCAAACCCTGCTCAATGCCTCCACAAACAAACAGGAAGGCCCCCGCTAGGGCCTTCCCCAGGCTGTCGAAAAAGTGGCTTGCGCCACTTTTTCGAGGTGTTCATAGCTCCC
>OJRG01001173.1_pt1 | contig 10426 bp, 10 predicted proteins | sample 1599121 | NCBI WGS metagenome assembly OJRG01 (sample SAMN03922528, study PRJEB24848) | human gut metagenome | isolation source: stool sample | host: Homo sapiens | place: Germany | collected 2010-05
GGATAAACCACACGCACCTCAAACGTGCGCGTCTGCCAGTTCCGCCACCCTCGCATACCTGTTTTACAGTTCTCCGGTTTTTGAGGTAGAAAACCGTTGGTGCGGACTGCTTGCATATAGTAACACATTTCCGGCGTTTCGTCAAGTGGTTTCTTTGTTTCTCATAAGTTTTTTTAAGTTTCATATCTATAATAGCAGCGCAACGCGCGCGTAAAGGCAGCTTTTCTGGCAATTACACAGGTCATTTGTGTGCAGAAAGTCTGCCTGCGGCGCTGCGCCCAGAGCAAAGGAGGGGGTTCGTGTATGAAACTTTTTGTGCGGCGCACCGGCGGGCGCATCGGACTATGGGGCGGGCTGCTGGCAGCAGCACTGGCAGCGTTTGCGGCGGGGTGGCTGGTACCGGTACGCGCACCGGTGGGCTGCAAGCTGAACGAGCTGACCGTCGCGCCGGACTTCAGCCCCTTTTCCCCTGCTGCACCGGTGGTGGCCACATCCGATGCCGGTACGCCCGCAGCCCCTTCCCTGCCGGAAAAATGGGTCTGCCTGACCTTTGATGACGGCCCCAGCAAGACCACTCCGGCAGTGCTAGCTGCGCTGGATGCCGCCGGGGTGCACGGCACCTTTTTTGTGGTGGCCACCGGCTACAACGAGAAATATCTACCCCTGCTCACGCAGGCTGCTGCCGCCGGGCATCAGATCGCGCTGCACTCTGCCTCCCACGAATACAGCGACATCTACCGCAGCAGCGCCGCCTACTGGAAGGATATCGCCCTGCTGAAGGAGCGCATTGCCCCCTATGTGGACGCCGAGAACATCCGGTATCTGCGCTTTCCCGGCGGCAGCACCAACACCGTGAGCCGCCGTTACGGCGGCAAGGGGCTGATGCAACAGCTAAAAACCGAGGTAGAGCAGCGCGGCTGGCAGTGGGTAGACTGGAACGTCTGCGCCGAGGACGCCGTGGGCGGGCATCCCAGTGCGGATACCATCTACCGCAACGTGGTGCGGGAGACCGGCGAGCAGACCCATTGCGTGGTGCTGATGCACGACTCTGCCACCACCCGCACCACCGCCGAAGCACTGCCGGATATCATCCGGTGGTATACAGACAACGGCTACACCTTTTTGACCGTAGCCGAGGCGCTGCCGTTGAGGTAACGTGCCTTACAGCCACCTTTCAAAGCAGCGCCCCAGCAGCACTCCGGCAGAGGCCAGCACTGCAAGCCAGAGCCAGCCTGCACCGCCGGTGACAAGCCACCCCGCCGCCAGAATGGCGGCAAAGGTACATACCGGCGGCACAGCGATGCGCAGGATATGCAGCAGCTTCTCCCGCTGTGGCGGCAGTCCGGTGTCCAGCTGCTCAGGGTGCAGGGCATCACAGCAGATCTCGTCCCGGTACTTGCCCGGGTTGCGGTAGGCTTTATACGCGATGCCGTCCAGCGAAAACTCCGGGTACATTCCCTCTTTGGTCAGGGTGAACTGTATTTCCTTTTCCTCTGCATAGGCCTGCAACGCCGCCGTAAACTCCTGCGGGGTGTTGATGCTGCCCTGCGGGATAAAGAAAAAGTGCTTCTGATGCTGCACCTGCGCCAGCGTGCAGTAATCCTGCATCCAGCCGGAGAAGAACCCCTGCTGCGAGGCGGGGCTTTCCATACGGGTCAGACAGGCGTCCACGTCCAGCGTGTCCGTCTGCGGAGCCTGCCGGGCAAGGTCGGCGCAGAACTGCATGGCTGCCGCCAGCTGCGCCGCCTGCTGCTCCAGCACGGTCTGCTGGGCTTGCAGCGCCTGCTGCAAGGGCTGCTCCCCGTGCAGCACCGCCTTGATGGTGGACAGCGGCACATCCAGCATCCGCAGCATACGGATAAGTTTAAGCGTGCGGACATCCCCGGCGGTGTAATCGCGGTAGTCATTGCCCTGCCTGCGTGCCGGTGTGAGAAGCCCTTCTTTTTCATAAAAGCGGATGTTCGGGGCGGACACGCCGCTTTGTTCGGAAGCCTGTTTGATGTTCATTTGCTTCACCTCCGCCCTTACATTACACCTTAAAGCCGGTTGAAGGTCAAGGGTTTTGCGCAAAAAACAGAGCCGCCGCACAAAAATGTGCAGGCAGCTCGGTTTTTCAATGCAAAATATCCGTCAGCGCGGGGGATCAGTCAGCAGACTGGCAGAACACAGAGAAGGCGCGGTAAGCCATGTACAGGTCGGTCTTGTGGATGACCTCAAAGGGAGAGTGCATGGACAGCACGGGCACGCCGAGATCCAGCACCTTGATGCCGCGGTTTGCCACATACTTGGCAATGGTACCGCCGCCGCCCAGATCCAGACGGCCCATCTCGCCGATCTGCCATGCCACGTTGTTGGCATCCAGCATACGGGTGATGTCGCCCAGCAGCTCGGCGTTGGCATCGCTGGCAGAGCTCTTGCCGCGGCTGCCGGTGTACTTGAAGATGGCAATGCCGCGGCCGGCGTAGGTGCCGTTCTGCTTCTCAAAGGCGCTTGCCCAGGAAGGATCGTAGGCGGCGGTCACGTCCGCAGACAGGCACACGCTGTTGCGGAAGGCGAGAATGTCGTCCTGACCGGCAGCACGGCAGAGCAGCTGCATAAAGTGGAACACATACATGCTCTGCATACCGGTCACACCGTCAGAGCCGATCTCTTCCTTATCGGTCAGCACGCAGATGGTGGTGTGCACGGGATCCTTGGTCTCGATCTCGGCCAGCAGCGCGGGATAAGCGTCCACGCGGTCATCGTGGCCGTAGGCACCGATCATGGAGCGGTCAAAGCCCACGTCGCGTGCCTTGGCAGCGGGCACCACCTCGATCTCGGCGCGGGTGAAGTCGCGCTCGGTAATGCCGTACTTCTGGTTCAGCAGGATGAGGGTGTTCAGCCTGACAGCCTCCTTGACGCCCTCTTCCTCCACGGTGTCAGAGCCGATGAGCACGTTCAGCTCCTCGCCCTTGATGCCCTCGCTGAGCTTGCGCTCGTTCTGCTCGGCACCCAGATGGGGCAGCAGGTCGGTGATGCAGAACACGGGATCGTTCTCGTCCTCACCGATGGCAAAGTTGACGCTGGAACCGTCGGCGCGGGTGAACACGCCGTGGATGGCCAGCGGGATGGTAGCCCACTGGTACTTGCGTATACCGCCGTAGTAGTGGGTGCGGAAGTAGCTCATGTGGTCAGACTCGTACAGGGGGTTGGGACGCAGGTCCAGACGGGGGCAATCGATGTGGGCGATGACCAGACGGAAGCCCTCTTCATAGGGCTTCTGGCCGATGGTAGCCGCCACAACAGCCTTATTCTCCTGAATGAAGTAGATCTTCTCGCCGGGTGCGTAGACCTTTTTAGGCTCAAAAGCCTTGTAGCCGGCAGCCAGCAGCATCTGCTCGCTGACAACAGCAGCCTCGCGCTCGGTCTTGGCGCTGTCCATAAATTTCTTGTAGCCCTCGGCAAAGGCAGCAGCCTTTTCCTTTACGTCTGCCTGCTTGTCGGCAGCGTATTCGGGGGTGTAGAGCAGCTTTTCGGCGTACTCTTTTGCAGTAAATTTCTCGCTCATAATTTTACGCTCCTTAACTTTTTATCATTGACCTGCGTACAGACGCTGATAGGTCTGGTAGCAGGCGGTGATCTTGTTGACGTAGTGGTGCATCTGGTTATAGGGGAAGCCCTGCAGCGTTTCCCCGTCTGCGGAGTGTTCCTCCATTTGCAGCAGCTGATCCACCGTGCCCCAGCCGCTGTGGTAAGCCGCTGCCGCCGTGGATACATCCCCTTTGTAGCGCACCATACACAGGTGCAGATAATAGCACCCGAACCGGATGGCGGTATCGGGGCTGTACAGGTCTGCAAAGGTCAGCGGCTCCTCCGGGGCAATTTTGCTGCGCAACCAGAGAAAGGTCTCCTCGGTCATCTGCATCAAGCCCCGGGCATCCACACTGGAGGTAGCCTGCGGGTCAAAGCCGCTTTCGGTGCGGATAAAGGCGTAGACCAGCAGGGGGTCCAGCTCATAGGCTGCTGCCCATTTTTCCACCAGCTGCTCGTACTTGCGGGGGTACAAAAACTGCTCTGCCCGGTTGCACAAAGGCGGCACCACGCACACCGTAAGCACCACTGCCAAGCACAAAGCAACCAGCCGCCGCACCATCCGGCTGCGGCGCTGCTGTTTGCGGCGGCGCAGTTTTTCCCGCGCGGCGCGGCGCTCCCGGGCGGCGATAGGGTCGTAGCCCTTTTCGTAGTATTGTTCGTTCAAAGCGCTGCCGTCACGCCCCCTTCTGCTTGCAGCTGCACACACAGGCGGGCGGCTGCGGCTTGCAGCGCCTCCAGCCCGGCATCGTTGTGCAGGGTGTAGTCCGCCTGTGCGGTCAGGGCCTGTTCCGGGGTCTGAGCGTTCAGGCGGCGGGCGGCCATCTCCGGCGAGATGCCGTCCCGCGCCACGATACGCGCCACGCTGGTTTCAAAGGGTGCAGTGACCACGCACAGGCGGTCACATTCAGCCTGTGCCGCAGTACCCACGATGACCGCACCGTCCAGCACAAAAAGGGACGCTCCGGCGGCCTGTGCCGCCTGTTTTGCCGCACGGATGCGCGCCACGATGGCGGGGTGGGTCAGGCTGTCCAGTGCAGCCTTGCCTTCCGGGGTGGCAAAGGCGCGGTCAGCCAGCAGACGGCGGTCCAGCGTGCCGTCCGGGCGGAGGATCTCCCCGCCGAACCGCGCCGCCAGCTGCGGCAGCAGCGGCGAGCCGGGCAGCAAGATTTCCCGGCTGAGCTGGTCGGCGTCGGCCAGCGGCACGCCGTGGGCGGCAAATACCGCTGTGACCGTGGACTTGCCGCAACCGCTGCGCCCCGTGATGCCTAAAGTTATCATAGATCGATCACCCGGAAGGCAGCGGCGCGGATCAGGCGGTTGTACACCGCCATAGACAGGCCATCCTTCTGCGGGCAGCGGGCGTAGACTACGCCGTCGCCCTGCTCATCCAGCGCCCGCAGGGAGCGGAAGATGTGCTTTGCCTGATCGGCACCGTCCCCCTCGCGGCCGTATTCCACGCAGGGCACATCCAGCTTTGCGCTTTCGCCGGTAAAGCACAGGCAGCTGGGGTTCTCGCTTTTATGCGCGTCCACATAAGCCTTGAACTGCTCAAAGGTGCCGTTGAGCAACGTCACATCGGCCTTGGGGGCGTAGTGCTTATACTTCATGCCCGGGCTGCGCACCACAGCACCCTCCGGCAGCTTTTCCAGAATGGCCTTGGACACCTCCACCTCTTCACCGAGGGCGCGCTCCAAGTCCTCCAGCGTGATGTGACCGGGGCGGAACAGGGTGGGCTTCTCCCCCACCACCGACACCACGGTGCTCTCCACGCCCACATCGCACTCGCCGCCGTCCAAAATCAGCGGCAGGCGGCCGTCCATATCGGTGAACACATCCTGTGCGTTGGTGGGGCTGGGCTTGCCAGAAAGGTTGGCGCTGGGGGCGGCAAAGGCGCAGCCGCTCTGCTGGATAACCGCCCGCGCTACCGGGTGGCTGGGCATACGGATGCCCACGGTATCCAGTCCGGCGCAGCACGCATCCGCCACCTCCGGTCCGCGCGGCATGATGATGGTCAGCGGCCCGGGGCAGAAGGCTGCCATCAGCAGCTGGGCACGCTCCGGCACCTCGCTGACAAGACCCGGCAGCATCTCCGGCCCGGTGACGTGGACGATGAGGGGGTTATCCTGCGGGCGCCCCTTGGCCACAAAGATATTGCGCACCGCCGCACCGTTGCGGGCATCGGCGGCAATGCCATAGACCGTCTCTGTCGGCAGGGCTACAAGCTGCCCCTGCCGCAGCAGCTGCGCGGCCTCGGCTACGCCTGCTTCATCGGCAGGCAAAACTCTAGTTTTGATTTCCATACGAATCATCGTTCTTTCTATCTGTAAAGTGTAGTTGCTTGTCATCCGTTCGAGTGGTTTTGCACCTGCAAAACCGGGTTTTACCCGCCCAGCCTTTGCAGCTTTTCAGTCTGCTCGCGGGTGGCAAGGGCGTCGATCACCTCGTCCAGATTGCCGTCCATGATTTTTTCCAGATTATGGACGGTCAGCCCGATGCGGTGGTCGGTGCAGCGATCCTGCGGGAAGTTGTAGGTGCGGATCTTCTCGCTGCGGTCGCCGGTGCCCACCTGCCCCTGACGCTGGGCGTTGATGGCGTCCTGCTGCTCCTTCTGCTTTTGCGCCAGCAACCGGCTGCGCAGGATCTCCAATGCTTTATCCTTGTTCTGGAACTGGCTGCGCTCGTTCTGGCACTCCACCACCGTACCTGTGGGGATATGGGTCACGCGGATGGCACTGGAGGTCTTGTTGATGTGCTGACCGCCCGCACCGGAGGAGCGGAAGGTATCGATGCGCAGGTCCTTCATATCCAGCGCAAAGTCCACCTCCTCTGCCTGCGGCATTACCGCCACGGTGGCGGTGGAGGTGTGGATGCGCCCCTGCGTTTCGGTTTCCGGCACACGCTGTACCCGGTGCACCCCGCTCTCGTACTTGAGGCGGTTATACGCACCTGCGCCATCCACCGAGACGATGGCTTCCTTTACGCCGCCAAGTTCGGTCTCGTTCAGGTTGAGCACTTCCAGTGTCCAGCCACGGTTCTGGGCGTACATGGTGTACATGCGCAGCAGGCTGTGGGCAAACAGGGCGGCTTCCTCGCCGCCGGCGCCGCCGCGGATCTCCATGATGACGTTTTTGCCGTCGTTCACGTCCTTGGGCAGCAGCAAAATTTTGAGATTATTTTCCAGCTTTGCCACATCTTGACTTTTTTCGCTGATTTCCTGCTGTATCATCTGCTTGAAGTCCGGGTCCAGTGAACCGGGCTCCTCCAGCAGAGCTTTGGCCTGTGCCAGATGATCCAGCGCGGTCTGCCAGTCCCGGTAAGCCTCCACCACCGGCTCGGTGTCGTGGTACTCCCGCATCAGCTTGCGGAACAGTGCCGGGTCGGCGGCAGTATCGGGCTGGTTCAGCCGCATGGAAAGTTCCTCAAAGCGGCGGCAGACCGCATCCATCCGGGAAGAAATATCTTGCATCCTTGCAGTTCTCCTTACAAATTCGTTCCGGTTCGGGTGCGTTGGCTGCGCTACTGCGCGCTGCCGGGCTTTACCACCTTTTTGATGTTCTTTTCAATTTTGGCGCGGGGCAGCATGACCTCGCGTCCGCAGCCGGTGCAGCGGATCTTAAAATCCATGCCCACCCGCAGCACCTCGAAGCTGGATGCTCCGCAGGGGTGCTTTTTGCGGGTGAGGATGGTATCTCCCACAGCGACGTCCATATTTATCCGACCTCTCCCTTCTTTTCTGCCGCGCAGATGCCCGGCAGAGCCAGTGTGTGCCGCCGCCCGCCCAGCGGGTGCTGTGCATACAGATATAGTATAATGCAAAGCCGCACAAAATGCAAATATCTGCGCACAGTGCTGCATATCGTTGTAGCATCGCACAGAGACCCGAAAACCATATAGAAAGAGGAATGAAACATGATGCAAGCTTATCGTACCGAAAACAGTTATCGTTCTGCCGCCCGCCTTTCTCCTGCCGAGCTGCGGGCTGCCATGGCCAGCGGCGAAATTTTGCAGGCCACCGCCCTTGCCTTTGATACCCGGCGGCAGCTGCGGTTTGAGCTGGGCGGCGTAAAAGCGGTAATGCCCTTTGCCCAGTGCGCAGACGGTGCCGAGACCGGTACCGTGCGGGATATTGCGGTGCTGACCCGGGTGGGACGCCCCACCTGTTTTGTCATCGAAGGGCTGGACACGGACGAGGACGGCGCACCCTGCTACCGGCTTTCCCGCGCCGAGGCGCAGCGGCTGTGCAAGGCGGAGTATCTGGACACGCTCTCGCCCGGGGATATCCTGCCCTGCACGGTGACCCACATTGAGCCGTTCGGTGCGTTCTGTGACGTGGGCTGCGGCATCAGCGCCCTGCTGCCCATCGACTGTATGTCGGTAAGCCGCATCTCCTCCCCTGCCGACCGAGTAAGCGTAGGGCAGCAGATTTTGTGTGCCATCAAGAACCGGGACGCACAGGGGCGCTTTGTGCTGACCATCCGGGAACTGCTGGGCACATGGGCAGAGAACGCCGCCCGGTTCACCGTGGGCGAAACGGTGGTGGGCATCGTGCGCAGCGTGGAGGAATACGGCACCTTTGTGGAGATTGCGCCGAACCTTGCCGGGCTTGCGGAGAGCTGCTCCGGTCTTGCGCCCGGGCAGGCGGTAAGTGTCTACATCAAAAACATCCTGCCGGAAAAGATGAAGATCAAGCTGGTCATCGTGAACCACGCCCTGAGCCAGCCCCACCGGTTTGAGCTGCGGTACTTCATCACCGAGGGACATCTGGACAGGTGGGTGTACTCCACACCGGAATGCCCCAAGCGCATTGAGACAGATTTTGCCGTTGCGGCTTGCAATCCGGGCTGAAAGCCTTTATACTAATAGAAAGAGTTTTTGTCTGCCCGCTGCCCGCCCTTTTGGCAGCGGTGCAGACCCTTGATACCATGTGAAAGCGCAAGGGGGATGTAAGGAACGATGAGCGCCAATGATGCTTTTACCGCCGGTGTCCGTCCCGGCGGCCTGACCAGCAGCACCGAGATCCGGTTGCTGCTGTGCTATCTGGTGAAAAACGCCGGTCCCATTACCCGGCAGGAGATTGAAAACGCCCTGATGGAGGAAGCCCTTGTCAACTATTTTGAGATCGGCTCCTGTCTGGACGATATCACAAAGCAGGCGCTGGTCACCCTGACCGGCGACAGCTACGCCATTACCGACAAGGGCCGCAAGGTGGCGCAGGAGCTGGCCTACGACCTGCCCCGCACCGTGCGGGAGCGGGCGGTGGCCGCTGTGCTGCGCTGCCAGACATGGGCCCGCAAGGAGGCCAAATACAGCGCCCGCATTACTGAAAAGGCCGACGGTCACTGCACTGTGCGCTGTACCGTAAAGGGGCTGGACAGTGAGCTGTTTTGTCTGGAGCTGGGTGCGCCCGACCGGCTGAGTGCCGAGCTGGTGAAAAAACAGTTTATCCTGAAGGGCAACGAGATCTACCAGTTGCTGATCAACAAGCTGACCGAGGAAGAAAAATAAGACAGAACGATCCCCGCCCGCTGTAAGCAAACCTTACGGCGGGCGGGGATTTTTTTCAGATACGCCCTAGATCAGGATACAGATCAGCCCGGTGCAGCCCTCGTTGATGACCCGCTCCAGCGTTTCCTGCAGGCGGGTGCGGGCCTCCTGCGGGATGTGGAGCAGCTTGTTCTGTAGCCCGTCGTTCACCAGTTCGTGCAGGCTTTTGCCGAAGATGTTGGACTCCCACAGCTGCACCGGGTCGTCCGCAAAGTCGGCCAGCAGGCTCTGCACCAAGTCCTCGCTCTGCTTTTCGGTACCCACGATAGGGCTCAGTTCGGTGTGGATGGTGGCCTTCATCATCTGGATAGAGGGCGCGCAGGCTTGCAGCCGCACCCCGCAGCGCCCGTCCTGATGCACGATCTCCGGCGGTTCCAGATGCAGCTCATCAATGGAGGGCATCACGATGCCGTAGCCGGTGGCTTCCACCTGCTCCAAGGCGCTGCGCACCTTCTCGTAGGCGCGTTTTGCCCGGGCAAGTTCCATGATGCAGGGCATCAGCCCGGCCTCGTCCCCGATATCCAGCCCGGTCTGCTCGCTGAGCACCTGATAAAAGATCTCCGGCTTCAGCTCCACACTTACCCGCACACTGCCGGCGGCAAGGTCTGCCCCTGCCACCGCCGAGCGCTGCACGGCATCGCATTCCAGTGCAGGGGCGTCCGTTCCAGTGGGCAGATCCTTCATACGGGACACCCGCTCTGCCAGCTGCATGGCGGCTGCATACACCTGCGTTTGCAGCCAGTGCCCGGGCTCCAGCATCGTCACCCAGCGGGGCAGGGCAAAATCCAGCTCCTGCACCGGAAACTCGTACAGCACCCGCCGCAAAATCTCCCCCAGCATGGCGGCGTCCAAGTCCACACAGCTTACCGGCAGCACGGTGCGGCGGTAGTCCCGTGCCATGCCCTCGGCCAGCTGCCGGGTCTCCGGTGCGTCCGGGTGGGTGCTGTTGAGCAGGATGATATAGGGCTTACCCAGCGCTTCCAGTTCCGTGATGACCCGCTTTTCAGCCTCTGCGTAGCCCGCCCGTGGGATATCGCTGATCGAGCCGTCCGTGGTGACCACCACCCCAATGGTGGAGTGCTCACAGATCACCTTGCGGGTGCCGGTCTCTGCGGCAAGATCAAAGGGCACCTCCTGCTCGAACCACGGACTTTTGACCATGCGAGGCTTTGCGTCCTCTTCGTGCCCCATGGCACCCTCCACCATGTAGCCCACACAGTCGATCAGCCGCACCCGACACGCCCCGCCGCCCTCCAGCTGCTGTCTCTTATACACATCTCCGAGCCCACGAGACAGGCAGAAATCTCGT
>OJRG01001174.1_pt1 | contig 10422 bp, 7 predicted proteins | sample 1599121 | NCBI WGS metagenome assembly OJRG01 (sample SAMN03922528, study PRJEB24848) | human gut metagenome | isolation source: stool sample | host: Homo sapiens | place: Germany | collected 2010-05
CCTTTGTAGGGATGTTCCGGTCTGATCTTTTTGAGGGCTTATGTGTTGGTCATGCACCGAAGAAATGCCGGATCTGCGGCAAGTGGTTTCTGACCACCAACGCAAGGCACACCAAATACTGCGGTGGCTATGCACCGGAGGACAAGCTGCACCGCACTTGCCGTCAGATCGGTAATCTGAAAGGTAGAGAACAGCGAGAACTTGCGGACGATCATCCGCTGAAGCAGATTTATGAGAAACGGCTGAATACCATAAACCGCTATGTGAAGCGTGGTACTCTGGACGCTGATCTTGCGGAGGTTATGAAGAAGCTGGCAAAAGATAAGATGCTTCGGGCGGTCAGCAATGTTGCTTATGCCAAGGGTGATTATGAAAAAGAGATGGAACAGGCTGCTTTGAAGAAAGAAGCCAAGACCATAAAACAGACTTATATCGGGGGAATGTGAGATGGGAGAATTTGATTTTACATACAGTGTACCTGCAAATTTTAATAAACGTGTTGTTCAATTTCTTCAGCAATTCGGAAAAGCTCATGTAGCCCAAGCCTTTCAACGGTGCGAATATGAGTATGAAGATCTTGGTCTGGCTTATTATGCAGGGATGAAAGGTGATAACTGGAATAAAAACGCTCTGGATTTCACATTTGAAGGGGCAGAATCTGACATAGCATTACTACAGTCTTTCGATTCCGTACTGCAAGATGCGATAGGAAAGGCGCTCAAGGCAAGTGAATCGGGACTTCTCGTTCGAAAGGTCTACTATTTTGCTTCTGACAGTACAGCCGAATCCACAATGATTCCGCCATCAAATGAGGAACGATTAAATGCTGATATGGCAGCAGCTCAGAGTGTACTCGATGATTTGATACAGGTGGGCGAACACGTTTGCTTGAACGCTTCGTTCACCGCATCAAGTTCTGAGAACACCATAAACGACTACTTTAGAGATATGCTTTCTTTTAAGGGATATAACGAAGTAAAAGACCAGACAAGGCATGGCATATCAGCAAGCGGAAAGGATGCAGCAGAGGTTGATATACTCTTGACCAAAGCTGGGCGAGAAATTGCTATATTTGAAGGTTTGAAGCTGGACAGTGTATCAACAGTGTACATTGACGCTCATATTGACAAAGCCATTGTCAATTATAATGCACTCGGGACAGCTACTTTCCTTGTTGCATATGTAAACTCTGCGGATTTTGAATCCTTCTGGAAGAGATATTCCGATCATGTGCGGCAGTACGATTTTCCACTCCAGATAAAGCGTCCATTCAATGTGCTGCCTTATCCAAATGCGGCTGCTCGGGTTGCGACCCTGATTCTTACACGAGATGGATTTGATTTCCCTGTGTATTTCATCGCTTTTAAGATTAGTTAATGGTTAGCATCTGATTCACTTGAAGGGAGGTGCGCTATGCTGAATGATTTTACATGGAACATGACTGGATACATACCGAAATACCAAGTCAATCCGCACGGTGACGGCATTATTCCCTATGTGGCAGAGCGCATCTTCCAACTGGAACCGGAGCCGCCAATGGTGGACAGTCTGAACGAATATATCCTGTCTGCCTTACAGGAGAAGAATTTGATATATTTCTCGTTCTTTCTCCACCACTACGAACCGCAGCTTAATAAGCGTATCAAGAGCTTTCTTGGCGTGGATGGCGGCGATTTGTACGACACAGACCGATTTATAGATATAAAGCTCTCCTGCCGGGAGCAAATGCTCCAAAAGCTGATTGTTTACGACCCCGCCAAGGGTGCAGAGTATGCCACCTACATTTATCCGTTTATCCGGGATGCTATGCTCCGTTTCCGTATGGGCGAAGAAAAATGGTCGGTGTCCTCTCTGACCAATTACAAAATGGTGCGGTCAATGGCTTGGCTGTACCACAACACCAAGGATGCGGTCAGCGAGTTTTCCAAGAAGTACAACTGCGACCTCGCCCTTGCGGAAGAATATCTGAAAGTAGTCCGTGGCATCCGCAATCAGCAGCCATTCTATGTAACGGACGAGGATGGCGAGGAAACAGGTGAAGATGTTGCCCTTGATGATACATGGAACTATACCGACATCCTCTGGAACGGCATACAGGCTGAAAAGGTGCAGCGGGCATTTGAGAAACTGAATTACCGGGAGCAAACCTTGCTTGAAAAGCGGCTGGCGATCTGTATGACCTGTGGGCGTGTCGGCTCATGGAAGAACCGCCCCACCTTTGAAGAACTGGCGGTTATGTTTGAGGGCAGCACAGCCAGCGGTGCAGAACGGGCTTACCGAAAAGCGGTGGACAAGCTGACAGAACTTCTGGTTGCCGAGGGTGCTATCCATGCCGTCCAACTGAAACAGAAATCCAAGACTCGTCACAAAAAGAAAATCTCCGCCGCAATCTACGAATATCAGGTAGACTGCGACGGAGAATGGGGCGAAATATCATTGGATTTCGAGAACGGTACAGCAGAGATCATCCGACTTGCTGATTGGGATACCATGAAAACAAATCGCTTTGCGAACAAGGTGATAGCGTATCTTCTGAACTGTGAAAACGAGAAACTGCCAACGAAAACAATGCTGGCATTTGAACCATAAAAAGAAAAAACCGCTACAACATTCATCCCCCCTTTGGAATGAGAATTGCAGCGGTTTATCTGCTTGAAACTAATTATTCGATATTTGTGATTTTCTAATCATCGTTTGCCAGATGGGTAAAGCCTTTGTTTTTCTCAATAACCTTGATACCATAAACATCTGCAATTTGTGCAGGATAGGTTTCAAGGATTTCACCAGCGTATTCAATTTCGATCACATCTCCGATTTCAGGTTCCGGTGATGGATGCACATTTCTGATCGGCACTTCAATTCGGTCTGCACTACTCAATTCCCGGCTACCTTCAACAGGCTTCACAAGATAATTGCCATCATGAATTTCCAGAATTTCAGCTTGGAACACCTGATGCGCTTCGTTGGAAAAACCTTCAATCTGAATGCAATGATTCTTGAAAACCAGTCGGCCGGTTTCTACCAGTTCATCAGTATGATATTTTGTTTTATCTACATACAAGCGGCCATCTTGATGATCCTGTCTGAGAGTGAAATCAAAATACCCTCTGTCAGACAGCTCATAGCTTACTCCGTTTGCATAGTCATAGATAATGACACGGTTGTCAATCATGCCTGAGCCCCAACTGATTGAAGAACACAACTCAGGCAAACCGTCGCCAGTGAGGTCGCAGAAATAGGCGTTCCAGATTGGCATCCCCGTATAAAGTGAAGTGCTTTTACTACCCTTAACAGCCAGCATCTCTCCGTAAGTCCAACGGAAGGTCACATCTGGAAACTCGGTGAGGCTGATTTCAAGACTACCGTCCCATTTCATTTCATCAGGGGTTTCAAGGTAATCAAACCACTCTATTACGGAATTTATCTCGTCCACAATACGCACTTCTACATTTTCTACTTCAACATAAACAATAATGTCCTCATTGGTGGGGTTCTGCATATTCACACCAATCTTAAACCACGTATCTTTTTCTGCATCAAATTCCACAGACATACCATGCGTAAGATAAGTGGCTGTGTATCCGGTTTCTGCTGTTTTATTAACGGGGAACAAAAGAACTTCTGTATCACCCAATCCATCACCAGACCATATTTTGATTGAATTTCTGACTGTGCTGACTTCCTCCTCCGTATATACAAATTCCTCTTGACTTCCTGCGGGAACAACAATTCGCAATGTATAGCGGTCTTGTTTAGGATTCGTCAGGAAGCAGACCGCAACGCCCAAGCAAATAATGACTGCAATAATAATAACCCAGAACGCAGGCTTCTTATAATTCATCACAGACTTCACGCGCTCCTTTACACCTACCTCGCCAAAGGCAAGAGGACAAGCGGCGATCATGCGGCGGTTTACACTACAGGCAACAAGTGCTTGCATATAATCGGCTCTCTGCTCATTGCCAAGTTCCTTGATGACTTTTTCATCGCAGGCAAGCTCAATGTCACGACACAGCAGAACATAAGCCAACCACATGAGAGGATTGAACCAATGAATTGTCAGTAAGAGGAAGCCAAGGGGTTTCCACCAATGGTCTTTACGATGAATGTGTGCTTGCTCATGGGCAACAACGTGTTCCAGATCCTGACCGTTCATGTTGAACGGGAGATAGATTCTTGGCTTTATGATGCCAAGCACAAACGGAGATTTTACATTCTCGCTCTGGAAAATGTTGTCCTTGTAGCGAACGGCAGTATCAACTTTGCGATGCAGACGCCAATAGCTGATAGCTGTATATAAGGCAAGTGCAATCATGCCGAAAATCCAGATGTATTCAAAGATACCGATGGTGATTTGCAAAGGATTTACACTGGCACCAGCCATCGGAGTATTGGACTGGCTGATGATAGGATTAACAGCATTGTTTATTGCATTTATTCCACTATTGATGGTAGGGGTGGTATTCATTCCAATGTTCGGCGGAATGGTTTCGGCACTTGGAATTAGACTCAATGCGCTCTCGATGGAAAATGGGAAAGCCAGCCGCACTGCTACGATGCCCCAGAGCAGGACATTGACCCACTTGGGGGCTTTCTTCAAAACAAACCGGAGCAACAGCACTGCCAGGATGAGCCAGCTTGCCGATATGCTCATGTTGATGATTTTCAAAAAGAGTTCGTTCATTGTGAACCTCCTTTCCTGATGCGGTCGATCATGCGCTGCATCTCATCAAGCTCATCTTCGGACATAGCCTGATGCTTTGTAAAAGCAGCGATAAAGGCAGGCAGAGAACCCTCGAATTTCTTCTCAACCAGTTCGTCGATCTCACACGCCTGAGCTTCATCTTTGGAAACGAGAGAAGTAATAGTGCCATTGTCGTTTTTCAGCACACCACGATCTCCAAGACGCTTGATAACGGTATAAGTTGTAGTCCTTTTCCATCCGAGCTGATTCTGACACAGCCTTACAAGCTCGACGGCAGTAACCGGCTCATGCTCCCACATAATCAAGCAAAACCTATACTCACTTTCGTGAATCTTCGGAAAATCCATATTCATGCCCTCCATGTCTACACTGTTAGACTCCATAGATAGTCTACCACATTAGACAATCAAAATCAATAGAGTTCACAGAAAAGATACAAAAAATGCCCGCAGAATTTCTCCCACGGGCAAGGTGTTGGTTAGCTATCAAGCGGTTTGTATTCAGTTACAGTTTTCAAATAGGTTTCTGGATCACAGTTCAATATCAAGTCTGCATATCCAATCGGATCATTGTAGATCAGATAGTCCAGTTCTGACCGCTGATACATATTGTCGGCAATCTCGTTTTCCACGGCGATGGTGTTAATCGCAATCATGCTACCATTTGCAAATTTCAGTTCCACACAGGCATTATCCATGTTGAACTCACAAGAAATCAATCTATCCATAAGAAACCTCCATTTTGCTGGATGTTAGATCATCCCAAAATATTTGAATGCTTCTCGGATTGCTTTTTCCTTCTCCGGTGGGCATTGTGGCTGTCTGGAATCCTCGGACTTCGGCAGATTGTAGTTCTTGCCGACTTCCAGTCCGCATTTTCTCTTTATCTGAGAAATATAAAGGTTGGAAACCTTTAACCCGGTATGCTCCAAAACATACTCCTTGATCTGCGGATAGGTTGCTCCATCTTGGAACTCGGACATATCCATATCTTCCAAAGAGAACTCAACCCGAACCTTTTTCGAGTCGATCTCTCCCTTGGAAAGCAAGACAACCGTCTCCACGTTCGCCGTACCCGGGAACATGTCCACTGCGGCGGCGCGGACGGCCTCGTAGCCCTCCTGTCCGAACAGCTTCACGTCCCGCGCCAGCGTGGCCGGGTCGCAGGAGACGTACACGATGCGCTGCGGCGCCATCTGCGCCGCCGCCCGCACCACCTCCGGGGCCAGCCCCTTCCGGGGCGGGTCGACGCAGATCACGTCGGGCCGCAGCCCTCTGGCAGCCAAGTCCGCCGCCACCGCCGACGCATCGCCGCAGAAAAATTCCACATTCTCCACGTTGTTGCGCTTTGCGTTGGCTTTTGCGTCCTCAATGGCCTCCGGCACGATCTCCGCGCCGATGACCCGTCCCGCGTGCCGCGCCATCACCTGCGTGATGGTGCCCGCGCCGCAGTACAGATCCAGCACCGTCTCCGTCCCCGTCAGCCCCGCGAACTCCACGGCTCTGGCGTACAGCCTCTCCGCCATCTCCCGGTTCACCTGATAGAACGACGGTACGCTGAGCCGGAACGTCAGGCCGCACAGGGTATCCGTCAACACGTCCGCGCCCCACAGCGTCCTGTACTCCGTCCCCAGCACCGCGCCGGTTGGCTGGGTGTTCACCCCCAGCACCACGCCCACGGTCTCCGGCGCCGCCTGCCGCAGCAGGCGCACCAGCTCCTCCTCCCCGGGCAGCTTTTTCCCGTTTACCACCACGCAGATGAGCGACTGCCCCGCGCCGTTGGTACGGATGTACAGGTACCGTACCAGCCCCCGCCGGGTCTTCTCGTCGTAGCAGCTGACGCCGCAGGACGCGATGTACGTCCGCAGCGCCTGTGCCGCTGCGTCGGCCTGGGGCTTCTGGATCAAGCACTGCGCCACCGGCACGACCTGATGGCTCCGGGCCTTGTAAAAGCCCACGCTGCCGTCCGCCGCCACCGGGTACTGGCTCTTGTTGCGGTAGTGCAGCGGCGCGCCGCCGTCGATGCCCTCCACCGTCACGGCGCTGCCGCCGATGCGGCGCAGGGCGTCCTGCACCCGCTGCCGCTTGGCCGCCAGCTCCTCGGTGCGACCCATGTGGCGGAAATCGCAGCCGCCGCACCGCCCGTAGTACGGGCAGTCCGGCTCCACCCGGTGGGGCGACGGCTCGTATACCCGCACCGCCTTGCCGAAGGCGGCGTTTTTCAGCACCTTCAGGATGAGGACGTCACAGTCCTCGCCCCGCAGCGCCCGGTGTACGAACACCGCCTGCCCGTCGATGCGGGCCACGCCCAGTCCCTCGGAGGTGTACCCCTCGATGCGGGCGCGATATACCCTGTTCTTCTCCGGCACGGCTCAGAACTCGAACTTGCTGATGACCTTGCTGATAGCCTCGGCAAAGGCGGCCAGCGTCTTGTTGTCCCGGCCCTTGCTGCGGCGGATAAGCCCGATGAGCATGTCGCCCAGCTGCACCAGCTTCTGGTACGCGCCGGTGGCCTTGGGTGCGCCCTCGTAGGCGCGGGTCTTGCGCTCCGGCAGATAGCCCACCGCCAGCTTCCTGTCGGCGATCAGGTCATATTCCTCGGTGTACTGGGGCGCGTGGGCCGCGAAGCCCATCCCCTTCACCGTCTCGGCGAACACCGGCGCCACCTCCCGGTCGCCGTGTACGATAAACACATGGGTGGTCTTTTCCGGGTCGAAGTGCTTCACCCAGTCCACCAGATGGTCGTGATCGGCGTGGGAGGAAAGCCCCTGGAAATTCACGATCTTGGCCCGCACGGCGATCTCCTCGCCGAACAGCTTCACACTGGGCGTACCGTCCAGCAGGTTCCGCCCCAGCGTGCCGGGGGACTGGAAGCCCACGAACACCACGGCGCTGTCGCCCCGCCACAGGTTGTACTTCAGGTGGTGGCGGATGCGGCCCGCGTCGCACATGCCGCTGGCGGAGATGATGACCTTGGGGGTCTTGTCGATATTCAGCAGCTTGGACTCGTCCACCGTTTCCGTCAGGTGCAGCCCCGGGAAGCTGAACATATGGGTGCCGTCCTGTACCAGCGCCAGCGCGTCCTCGTCCAGATAGCCCCGCAGGTCGCCGCAGAAGATGGTGGTGGCCTTCTTGGCCAGCGGACTGTCCACATACACCGGGAAATCCTTGACGGATGTGACAAGGCCCCTGTCCTTGATCTCCCGGATGAAGTACAGCAGCTCCTGCGTACGGCCCACGGCAAAGGCGGGGATCACCACGTTGCCGCCCTTGGCCAGTGTTTCGTCGATGATCTGCGCCAGCTGGTCGGTGTAGCTCCACACCTCCGTGTGGTTGCGGTCGCCGTAGGTGGATTCCATCAGCACATAGTCGGCGCTGTCGAAGAACTGGGGGTTGCGGATGATAGGCTGATCCACGTTGCCGATATCGCCGGAGAATATGACCGTCCGCGTCTCGCCGCCCTCGCGGCAGGTCAGCTTGATGCTGGCGGAGCCCAGCAGGTGGCCCGCGTCGATAAACTCCGCCGTCACATCGTCAGTGACCTGCACCTGCTGGCCGTACTCGCAGGTCTGGATATACTCCCGCACCTGCATGGCGTCGGCCACGGTGTAGATGGGCTGCACCTCCGGCCGGCCGGCTCGCTTGTTCTTGCGGTTCTGGTACTCCGCGTCCTGCTCCTGGATGTGGGCGGAGTCCTGCAGCATGATGTCCAGCAGCTCCGCTGTCAGCCGTGTGGTGATGATGCGGCCCTGAAATCCGTTTTTGATGAGCATGGGGATGCGTCCGGAGTGGTCGATGTGGGCATGTGTCACCAGCACCACGTCAATACTGCCCGGATGGAACGGCAGCGCCGCGTTGTCGATCTCATCCCGTCCCTGCTGCAGGCCGCAGTCCACCAGGATTTTCTTTCCGTTGACCTCCAGACAATGGCAGCTGCCGGTAACACACTGGTCAGCGCCGTAAAAGCTCAGCTTCATGGCGGAAACTCCTTTTCAAAGTTAATATGCGAAGTTATATGGGAGAGTATACCACATTTTTCCGGTCTGTACAACCGCAAACCGCGCCCTTTGTCCACCGCATCGCGCAATTGTTCACAGAAATTCTTTTGCATTAGACAATCTCCTGTGCTATACTGTATCATTGTAATAATGTGCAAATATTCTTTTACAAGGAAGGATACGAATATATGGGACTGTTTACCAAGGTTTTCGGAACATACAGCCAGCGTGAGCTGAAAAGCATCTATCCCATCGTGGATAAGATCACCGCGCTGGAGGACGCCTACAAGGCGCTGACCGACGCCCAGCTGCAGGCCAAGACCCCGGAGTTCAAGTCGCGTCTGCAAAACGGCGAGACGCTGGACGACATCCTGCCGGAGGCGTTTGCCGCCGTGCGGGAGGCCGCCGACCGCGTGCTGGGCATGCGCCCCTACCCCGTCCAGCTGGTGGGCGGCATCGTGCTGCATCAGGGCCGCATCGCCGAGATGAAGACCGGTGAAGGCAAGACGCTGGTGGCCACGCTGCCCGCCTACCTGAACGCGCTGACCGGCGAGGGCGTCCACATCGTCACCGTCAACGACTATCTGGCCAAGCGCGACTCCGAGTGGATGGGCAAGGTGCACCGCTTCATGGGCCTCACCGTGGGCCTCATCATCCACGACATGACCAAGGAGGAGCGGCAGAAGGCCTATCAGGCGGACATCACCTACGGCACCAACAACGAGATGGGCTTCGACTACCTTCGGGACAACATGGCCATCTACGCCAACGAGCAGGTGCAGCGGGGCCACGCCTTCGCCATCGTGGATGAGGTGGACTCCATCCTCATCGACGAGGCCCGCACCCCGCTGATCATCTCCGGTATGGGCGAAAAGTCCACCCAGATGTACGACATGGCCGAGATGTTCGCCGCCCGCCTGAAGAAGTATGTGGTGGCGGAGACGGATGACAAGGAGGAGGAGGACGTCAACATCGACGCGGACTATATCGTGGACGAGAAGGCCCGCACCTGCTCCCTGACGGCTCGGGGCATTAAAAAGGCGGAGGAGTTCTTCCATCTGGACAACCTCAGCGACCCGGAGAACAGCACCACCGCCCACCACATCAATCAGGCCATCAAGGCCCACGGCATCATGAAGCGCGACGTGGACTATGTGGTGAAGGACGGCGAAGTCGTCATCGTGGACGAGTTCACCGGCCGTCTGATGTTCGGCCGTCGGTACTCCGAGGGTCTGCATCAGGCCATTGAGGCCAAGGAGCACCTGTCCGTCCAGCGCGAGAGCAAGACGCTGGCCACCATCACGTTCCAGAACTACTTCCGCCTGTACCGCAAGCTGTCCGGTATGACCGGTACGGCCCTGACGGAGGAGGAGGAATTCGCCACCATCTACGCGCTGGACATCATCGAGATCCCCACCAACCGTCCCATCGCCCGTATCGACAACGAGGACTCCGTCTACAAGACCGAGAACGGCAAGTACCGTGCTGTCATCCGGCAGGTAAAGGAGTGCCACGCCAAGGGGCAGCCTGTGCTGGTGGGCACCGTCTCCATTGAGAAGAACGAGCTGCTGGGCAAGATGCTGACCCGCGAGGGCATCAAGCACAACCTGCTGAACGCCAAGAACCACGAGCGCGAGGCCGAGATCGTGGCGCAGGCCGGTCAGCTCGGCGCCGTCACCGTGGCCACCAACATGGCCGGCCGCGGTACGGATATCATGCT
>OJRG01001175.1_pt1 | contig 10403 bp, 10 predicted proteins | sample 1599121 | NCBI WGS metagenome assembly OJRG01 (sample SAMN03922528, study PRJEB24848) | human gut metagenome | isolation source: stool sample | host: Homo sapiens | place: Germany | collected 2010-05
GGACATCTACAACGCCGTACTGGACGGTGCGGACTGCCTGATGCTCACCGGCGAGACGGCCCAGGGCCGCTATCCGCTGGCGGCATTGGACTGGCTGATGCGCGTGGCCCAGGAGGCGCAGCGCGCCCGCTGACCTGAACTGAAAACACGCAAAGACCGCACCGGCAGCCGCTACCTTACCGATGCTGGCGTCCTCCTTGCGGATCTCCTTTACAAAAATTGGATGTTCGCCTCCTGCCCGCGCATAAACGCTCTCTCCTCCTGCGCAAAAAGAGTACCGGCGCACCCTGCGGTGCGCCGGTACTCTTTCCCTTTTTTCTCTCACTCGATCTCGAAGTCATCTGTCTCAATAACGTCCGGCTGCTGATGCCGCACCACCTTCACGGCGCACAGCGCCACGGTGAGATTCAGCGCGCCGTCCAGAAACAGCGACGCGCCCATCAGCATTACCAGCGCCTGCGCGCCCTCCGTGGGCCGCAGCACCAGCAGCAGGCCGATCACGCCCGTCAGCGCCGCCAGCAGCAGCACCAGCCACCACTGCCCGATGCCGAAGCGCTTCGCGTCCACGGCCACCTGTATCTTGAACAGGCCGTCCGCCAGCACCGGGATGCCGAACATGACGCACAGGAACGTCATGGCCTCCCCCGGATGGCATAGGGTGATGACGCCCACCGCCGCCAGCAGGATGCCGAAGGCCAGATCGTACTGGAACGCCAGCCGGAACAGATCCCGGGAGAAGTACCCGCCCAGCTTGACGGCGCCGCAGACCACCATGCCGATGCCCAGCGCCCGTCCGATCCACGGCACGCAGCGCTCCGCCATGACGAACAGCACCACGCCCAGCACGCAGAACAGCGCCGATATCACGATATACCCCGTTTTCACAGCCCACAGCGGCCCTGTGGCCCTCGTTTTACGCATAGACTCGCATCTCCTCCCGCGCCGCAGCGCCTCGCTTTTCATGGTACAGTATACCTTGCTTTGCCGGTTTTCGATACGGGCAGAAAAAGAAGATGCCCGAAAACCGGGCATCTGTGCGTATCCGTCTGATTTTTGGGCATGCGGGCGGTTTTGTCCGTCCCGCGTCACGGCTCCTGCCGGCTGCTGTGGGACACGATCAGCTCCGGCACACCGCGGCACAGCTGGATCATCCGCTGCAGGTCGGCAAGGGATTCCTCCTTCATGCCGCCGCTGACCCAGTCGATCCACACGCCGAACAGCTGGCACTTCATGAACTGCACCACCACCCGCCGATCGTCCACGCCGATGTTCTCGCCGGAGAACACGGTGCTGATGTAGGTGCTGACCACATATTCGCACAGGCGCAGCGTGTCCTGCAGGAACATGTCCCGGTTGGCGGAGTTGAAGATGTGCATGACGGCCCGGCGGTTCTCCCGCGCCGTGTGGAACGCCACGGAGAAGCACTCCTCCACGGAGGAGATGGACGGGTACTGCCGGATCAGGGCATCCGTCTGCTCCGTGACGATCTCTCCCAGCAGGGACGGGATGTCCTGAAAGTGGTAGTAGAACGAGTTGCGGTTGATGCCGCAGTCCTCCACGATGTCCCGGACGCTGATCTTGCTCAGGGGCTTCTGGCTCAGCAGCTTCATAAATGACGCCTTGATGGCCTGCTTCGTAAAGTTCGCCACGGTGATCCTCCTGTTTTCCTGTGGTGCAAGGCCCGCCCCGCAGCATATCGCCGCAGGGCGGGCCGTATGTAGTCCCTTTTATTTGGCGCTCAGGTACTCGTCAATGGACTTGGCGCCCAGCTTGCCGGCGCCCATAGCCAGAATGACGGTGGCCGCGCCGGTAACGGCGTCGCCGCCGGCGTACACCGCCTGACGGGAGGTGAGGCCCTCCTCGTTGACGATGATGCCGCCCTTCTTGTTGACCTCCAGACCCTTGGTGGTGGACTTGATGAGGGGGTTGGGGCTGGTGCCGATTGCGATGATAACGGTGTTGACATCAAGCACAAACTCGCTGCCGGGCACGGGAACGGGACGGCGGCGACCCTTTTCATCGGGTTCGCCGAGTTCCATGCGGATGCACTTCATGCCGGTGACGAAACCGTTCTTGGGATCGCGCTTGTCATCGGGGTTGTTGTAACCGAGAATCTCAACGGGATTGTTGAGCAGTTTGAATTCAATGCCCTCTTCCATTGCGTGTTCAACTTCCTCACGGCGAGCGGGAAGTTCCTCAAGGGAGCGGCGATAAACGATATAGACCTTGTCCGCACCGAGGCGCAGCGCAGTCCTTGCAGCATCCATTGCAACGTTGCCGCCGCCGACGACCGCAACGTTTCCGCCCTTCATGATGGGGGTCACGGGATCAGCCTTGTATGCCTTCATGAGGTTGCTGCGGGTCAGGAATTCGTTTGCGGAGTAAACGCCTTTGTATGCCTCACCGGGGATGTTCATGAAGTTGGGAAGGCCTGCACCGGAACCGACAAAAACAGCTTCAAAGCCCTGTTCGAACAGCTCGTCAATGGTGAGAGTCTTGCCGATAACGGTGTTGGTTTCCATATCAACGCCCATGGCGGTCAGGTTGTCAACTTCCTTCTGAACAATTGCCTTGGGCAGACGGAATTCGGGAATACCGTAAACAAGAACACCGCCTGCGGTGTGCAAAGCTTCGTAAACGGTGACTTTATAGCCCTTCTTGGCAAGGTCGCCCGCGCAGGTAAGGCCGGAGGGGCCGGAACCTACAACTGCAACGCGGTGGCCGTTGGAAGGCGCAGCTTTGGGAGCTTCGGAAGAATGTGCATTGTGCCAATCTGCAACAAAGCGTTCAAGTCTGCCGATGCCGACGGGTTCGCCTTTGATGCCGCGAACGCACTTGCTTTCGCACTGGAGTTCCTGAGGACATACCCTGCCGCAGACTGCGGGCAAAGAGGAGGTCTGCTGAATGACCTGATATGCGCCCTCGAAATCGTTCTCGCGAATCTTTGCGATAAACTCGGGGATATGGATGTTGACCGGGCAGCCGCTGACGCAGGGCATCTTCGGGCAGTTGAGACAGCGGAGCGCCTCGTCAAGTGCGGTCTCTTCGGAATAGCCGGTTGCAACCTCGTTGAAGTTGTGTGCGCGTACTTCGGGTGCCTGGGTGGGCATTTCGTTCTTTTTGGGGCTCATGTTAGGCATATTATTTTACCTCCTTGTTGAGAAGATTGCAGGTTTCTTCGAGCGCATGGCGTTCGAAATCGCGATACATCGCACCCCTGCTCATTGCTTCGTCAAAATCAACTTCATAGCCGTTGAAGTCGGGGCCGTCAACACATGCGAACTTTGTAATGCGCTCGCCGTCCCTGTGCAGGGTGAGGCGGCAGCCGCCGCACATGCCTGTGCCGTCGATCATTATCGGGTTCATTGAAACCGTGCAGGGAATGCCCGTGGGCTTGACGGCTGCAACAACGAATTTCATCATGATCAACGGACCGATGGTGATAACTTCATCGAATTTTTCGCCGTTTGCGAACATTTCGTTGAGAGGTACGCAAACATTGCCGTGCCTGCCGTAAGAACCGTCGTCTGTCATAACAAAGAGCCTGTCGGAAGCAGCTTTGAACTCATCTTCAAGAATCAGCAGATCCTTGCTGCGGAAACCGATAACGCTTGTTACCTCGCAGCCCATTTCATGCAGCTTCTGTGCAATGGGCAGAGCGATCGCGCAGCCCACGCCGCCGCCGACGATGCAAACGCGCTTCAGCCCTTCGATATGGGTTGCAACGCCAAGGGGACCGACGAAATCCTGAATGTATTCGCCTTCTTTTTTTGCATTAAGCAGAGTTGTTGTTGCACCGACAATCTGGAAAATGATTCTTACTGTGCCCTTTTCTCTGTCATAACCCGCAATGGTCAGGGGGATTCTCTCGCCGTCTTCGTTGACGCGCAGAATGATGAACTGACCGGGTTCTGCCTTTTTCGCCACGAGGGGAGCTTCGATTTCCATCATGGTGACGGTCGGATTGAGTTCTTTTCTCAGCGTAATCTTATACATTGACTGTGATTGCTCCTTTCGAATCTATACTCATTCATTGTATGACTTCGATATAAATCGGCACGAACGGCAAATACTTTCATTTTTTGCATTCGCCTATGCCAATTGTGATTATAACACGCAACCATGCTTTTTGCAAGCAGGCGAAAGAAATATCGATATTATACTTTTTATAATTCGAGCTTGTTCGCGTGCGTGTTTTTCCCGAAAATTTGCTTGCTGCGGCAAAAAACGGGCTTCAAATGCCCGAAATTCAGACAAAAAAACCGCAAATCGACATTTGCCGTTCTGCGGGGTTCGATAATATATTTATTTTTTGTCCTGTTTGTAGTTTAAAATACCGCGCCTCTTTGAATTCCGAGTATTTTGGTATGTTTTTCCTTTTTCGTTTTCTCGAAAGAAATTCGGCGTAAATTTTCACATTGTTATAATTTCCGCCCGCACATCGCCGTTCTCAATTTCGAGCAGAGCAAACGAGGGACTTCTGCCTCCGCGCGGACAGGACGGGCTGCCCGGATTCACCGCAAGCACTCTCCCGTCATTGTTCACGATTGAAATATGCGTGTGTCCGAACAGCAGCACGGAGCAATGCAGTTCCTCCGCCCTGTATGCAGCTCTGTCATACGAATACGGGCTGACTCCGTGCGTATGGCCGTGCATCATCAGGATTCTTGCTCCGCCAAGCTCAACAACGGCTTCGCTCTCGTATCTTTGCGCCGAGCCTCCGAAATAATCGCAATTCCCGCGCACCGCATAAACCTTCGCATTCGTTCTGCTCATGAGCGCTTCGGCATCCGAAGTCAAATCACCCAAATGACACCACACATCAACCTGACCTGCGAGTTTAATGCACCTGTCAAGCATGGACAGGCAGCCGTGTGTATCGCTGACAACCGCAACTTTCATCTTTCGTACGCTCTCCCCGAGTCCGCCGCATTCCGCGGAGGCATTTGTTTTTTGCTTTGTTTTTTACCCTGTATCTTCTGTTGAAACAATTACTGTTTTTTCAGCGCATCGAGCACCAGTTCCAACGCTCTGCGTCTGTGGCTGACGCCGTTCTTGCGTTCGGCATCGATTTCCGCAAAACTCAGGCCGAACGGTTCATACAAAAACATATTATCATATCCGAAACCGTTTTCACCGCGCTCTTCGAACAGAATGCGGCCGTCAACCCTTCCGACAACCTCAATATTGGGCTCTCCCGGACGAACAAGCACCATTGCACATGCAAAATGCGCAGTTCTTCTTTCGGCGGGAACATCCCGAAGTTCGGCAAAAAGCTTTGCCCTGTTTGCGGCGTCATCATGCCCCTCCCCGGCGAATCTTGCCGAATACACTCCCGGTGCGCCGTTCAGAGCATCGACACAAAGGCCCGAATCATCCGCAAGCACGGCATCCTGCGGGCAAAGTTTCGCTGTTTCCTCCGCTTTTTTGCGTGCATTGCCGATGAACGAATCCGCATCCTCTTCAACATCGAGTTCAATGCCCGCTTCTCTCATTGAAACAATTTCTTCAAATTTGTCACCGAGTATCTCTTTAATCTCGCGAATCTTATTTTTATTGTTTGACGCTATAATCAGCCTCATTATTTAATCCTCCTCAAGCAATGCTTTTCTTTTTTTCGCTTATTTTTCGGCACAACCTTCGGCAGTTTCCGTCAGAGCAAATGCTCCGTCACATACTGCATGTACCCGTCCAAGCCGTCACGATCACGGGCATGAACCTCTTCAATCCCGAACAGCTCCATCGCATGTGCCAGAACAGCCGCCCCATACATTATGACGTCGTGCCTCTCTCTGAGCAGCGGGTTTAGTTTTCTTTCCGCACCCATTGAGCTCAATCCTATAATCAGCTGTTCAACCTCTGACTTGTTAAGAACAGCCTTTTCGATTTCATCGCGGTCATATTCACGCATACCGAGCGAAAGAGCAGCAAGAGTGGTTATTGTTCCGCCGATTCCCGCACATTTTCCGAGCCGTCGGTTCGGCGTGCCGATTATTTCATCCATATATTGGTTTATTGCGGTACGCTGCGCTTCAAAATCATCATCGCAGTCCGTTTTGCCGCTGTTTTGCAGCGCAATATCCTTACCGCGGACGCAGCCTATCGGATAACTCACCTTACTTTTTGCCTCCGCAATCTGCATTGACGCGCCGCCGATATCAATGAGTGCGCTGCACCCGTCGGAAGAATTACATGCCGCTTCAAACGCATACTGCGCCTCTCTTTCTCCGCTCAAAACATCGACCGTGATACCGCATTTTTGCTTTAATCTGTTTACAAATTCAGCTTTGTTCGATGCATCGCGGACCGCACTTGTCGCATAGGCGAAAGGAATATATCCCGAATGACGGGCATTCGATGCCAAAGCTGAAATTACGGAAATGCTCTTTTCCATTCGTTCCTCATCAAGCCGCCCGGTTTGTGCAAGGCCTGAGCCGAGACGCGTTGTTATCACGAGTTTTTTTCCGTTCCTGCCCGCCGCATATCTGATTGAGTTTGAACCTATATCAATAACCGCAGCGGAATCCGCTTTGCCGACAATGTCTTTTTTTATGTAAGTATCCGCCATTTTTTCACTCCTGTGCAGGTTGTATTCGCAGATTGCGTCTCTTCAGGGTTCTGCTGTCGGCTCCGCCGGTTCCGGCGTATCGTGAGCGTCGGCAGAGACCGGTGCGCTTGAAATCGGCACCGATGTTGTGATAATTGCATTCGGATCATCAACATCAAACCTTATATCTCCGTCCAGCATATATCCTTGCGTTTCGCGCATGTATCTTATCAGGAATTCACTGCTCGAAATGTATGCATTCAGCTCTTCAAGCCCCTCCTGCTGAATTTCGGCTTCCTGAAGTTTGCGCTGCTGTTCCTCCCTTTCCGCCCGAAGCCTGCTCATGGTTGAGTTTTGTTTGCCCGTCATCGCAAAAAGCACAGCAAGCAACGCAAAACCCGCCGCTGTGAAAACAATGCCGAAATAAACCGTTTTTTTTGAAATATTGCGTCTGCTTTCTTTTTTCATAGTCATTCGCTGTCCGTTCTTTTTTGCATCGGCATATGCCGTCGGCACTTATATGTCGTTGCCTTTATGCACCGTCGGCTGCTTCATGCCTTTTTGTGTTGTTTCTTTGCGCTTTTCATTATGCAGCATTCGAAGGATAATTGCAAGTGTTTTTTTGCCGCAAAAGAAATCGGCGGAGCAATGCATTCACCGCTCCGCCTTATGAAGTTAAATTTTCTGTTCGACTGCTTTTCCGATATTATCTGAATATGCGGAATGAGCAGATGAAGTTGCGGTGCCAATAGTTGGAATTGAACGAGCGTTCAACGATCCTGCCGTTGGACTGCGATGCATCGATCATTGTCCACTTGCCGCTGCATATTGCAACGTGACCGTAATAAACGATTACATCTCCGCGTTTGACGTTGTTGATATTGTTGTTGCGCTGATAGCGGGTGCAGCTGCGCCACATGTAACTCGTCATGTAGCCCTGCGAAATGCCTGCCTTGTTGATGCACCAGTATACAAAACCGGAGCAGTCAAACACGTTCGGTCCTTTTCCGCCGCGAACGTAGCGACAACCGAGTTTGCTCCGCGCAATGCGGATAAACCTGTCGATACGCTCACTTGCGCCTTCACCGGGATCGGGATCCGGATCGGGATCGGAAGGCTTGGGCGTAGGATTGCTTCCGCCGCCGCCGCCGCCGCCGCCACCGCCGCCTCCGGTTCCGCCATCCGTTACCGGGGAGGAGGCGCGCACCGCATCATCGGAAAACAAAACGTTCATGGTATGCCTTCCGACTTTGCCGTCAACGGTAAGTCCATTATTTTTTTGGAAAAGCTTCACGGCTTTTTCGGTAAGGCTTGTGTAGTAGCTGTTGATATTCTTTGCACGGAGATAGTTAAGCTCATACAGTCTCTGCTGAACATTTTTAACATCCGACCCGTGCATGGAGTAGCTGAGCGCATTGCCGACTGCGTCATCGCTCATCAGCGTATCCCTCGTGATAGGTCCGAGATAGCCGTCCGCAATAAGCGAATTCTGCTCTTGGAACCTGCGAACCGCCATCTGAGTATCGGTTCCGTAGATGCCGTCGGGCTCCGTTGTGAGATAACCGAGTTTTTGAAGCCTGTTCTGATAGAGCAGGATGTTGTCGCCCGAATCGCCGATGTTAAACGCTTTCGGAACGCATTCCGGGTTATAAAGAGCTTCTTTTGTGTTTCTTCCGACTTTTCCGTCAACGGAAAGATTGTTTGCCGCCTGGAATTCCTTTACGCCGGCTTCCATCGCTTCGTCAAACCCGCCGTCCTCCGTATCGACATAGCCGAGTTCGTAAAGTCTTTGCTTGACAGCAACAACATCCTGACCCGAATCGCCGATCATGCAGAGGTATGCCTTTGCATCATTCGACATAAGCAGTTCGTATGTTGCGGGATCAAGTCTGCCCGTGACCTCAAGTTCGTTCCTGCGCTGGAATACGCGCAATGCATTTTTTGTTATATTTCCGAAATAATCCGTGGGTTCATCCTGATCCATGTACCAAAGGATCATGAGCCTTTCCTGAACATCCGGAATCACATCGTTGTGTTCTCCTGCTTTCGCAACGTCCTTTGTTTCGTCAACGGGACGCATTGAAACGATCGGCACGGGGGTGATATAGATGTTATGCGTTGCCTGAGGTGTCGTGGTTTCGGCAGGGTCGGTATCGCCGGGCTGCTCCATCGCTGCACCGGGGTCATCGGCGGATCCCGGTTCGGTGTTCTGAGGGGATTGGGTGACCGCCGCCGGGTTGTCACTCGAGTGCAGAGCCTGCTGATCGCCCTTGAAAGTTTTTGAAGCTTTGCCGCCCAGCGCAACGCCGATAACGATTGCACCGATTATGACGACCATGATACATGATACTGCAAGCCTGTATTTCACTGCAAGAGCAGGCAGTCTCTTAAAGAATGAAAGCACCTTGCCTCCTGCGGCGGAAACATGTTTGCCCGCTCCTCCCGCGGAGCTTTTGTTGTTGATTGAATACGTTGTTTTTGCTTCAGCGTTTTTGCTCTTTCGGAATGTTGAAAGAACCTTTGCCCACAATGTGCTGAAGAATGATGCGATTGCAAGAAAAATACGTTTTGCACGAATTGCTGCTTCCGATAACAGCTTTTTCATACTGCCTCCTTCCCATCTGTCTTTCTAACAAATGCATTTGGTTTGCCGTTTGCACCGTGCACCCGATGCCTGCGGCTCCCCGCCCGATCGCACAAAAGCGGGGACTTCGTTTTCGGCGGCGGCTCAGCCGTCAGCCGTTTGTGCTTTTTGATGCGCTGCTCCGTGCCCCTGATCGCACCCCTTACTCAACGCATCGTATACATTATAACACATATCTCAAAAAATGCAACCCGAATCGCAAAATTTGTTGATTTCACCGCATTTTCAATCCGGTTGCAGCGGGATAAAACGACAGTGTTTTCCGTTTCGATTTTACTGCTTATTCTCGTATTGCAATATTAATTTTGTTTTTACTCTGTTAGTTTTCGTTTTCAGCTCGGCTTAGCAATTGCTTTTTGATTGTGTTTGTTTTTCGCCATTTGCAAATTTGGCAAAAAATGGCGGTATGGGACGAATTTTGTGGAATAAAGTGTTATAAACGTGACTTAATCAAAAATCCGCACAGTTTTTTCTGCGCGGATTTTTCGTGATTCTTTATCATTTCAGTAATATCTGCATTACAGGGCTCAATTGTCGGAGTTAAAGAACTTTTCAACACCGTCTGCGACCGCCTGAGCAAGCTTTTCCTGATAATTTGAATTTGCGAGCAAACGCTCCTCATTTGCATTGGAAATGAATCCGCATTCAACGAGTGCGCTCGGCGCGACAGGCTCGCGTACAACCATCAAATCTCCGCTGTTTGTCCCGCGATTGCGCTGCCCCGTTGCTTTGCAGATTTCGTCAAGGATAATTGTTGCAAGCGTCTGCCCTTTCGTGCCCTCTTTGTAGTAGAAGAGCCGTGTGCCGTCAACGCTGCGATCGTCCGGGTACGAATTCATGTGAATACTGATTGCAGCATCGAAAATATCGAGTTTCATGAACTCTTTGCGCAGGCGCATATCCTCGTTTTTGGTCTCCGCAACGGCATATGAGCCCATGCGCGTCATAAAGACATAGTAACCTTTTTCGCCTAATTTTTGCGCAACGAACCGTGCAACCTGAAGGTTCAGTTCATCTTCATGAACTCCCGTATCAAGTCCGATCGAACCGGGGTCAAATCCGCCGTGTCCAACGTCAAGCAGGATGATCGTTTTGTCCGAAGGAAGTGTTTTAAGCTGCTCCAGTCTTGCCATGACGGCATTCATGTCGCCTTCCGTAACAACTGTCTCTTATACACATCTGACGCTGCCGACGATCTACTCTGTGTAGATC
>OJRG01001181.1_pt1 | contig 10345 bp, 10 predicted proteins | sample 1599121 | NCBI WGS metagenome assembly OJRG01 (sample SAMN03922528, study PRJEB24848) | human gut metagenome | isolation source: stool sample | host: Homo sapiens | place: Germany | collected 2010-05
TTTTTTCAAGCAGAAGACGGCATACGAGATTTCTGCCTGTCTCGTGGGCTCGGAGCTGTGTATAAGAGACAGCGTGGGAAGCGGAGATCAATGGTATCAGCAGCGGTATTATCTACGGCGTGGCCAAGGGCTGGAGGCTGCCAGATTACCTCCCGGATGGCACGTATACTGCCCGGGTGCGGGTCTGCAACAAATACAGCCTTTGGAGCCCATGGGGCGCCTGCTCCGTCCAGGTAAGCAACACCGCGGGAGAGGCTATTACCCTGTCTGCTACCGAAGGCATTTCAGTTTCCCTGCGCTGGACATCGAGCGGCTATCATGCCTACTATGTGCTGCGGGACGGGCGCCCCATTGCCAAAACCACAGATCAAAGCTATACGGACAATTTCTGCTCTGGCAGCCATACCTACACAGTGCGCGGAGTGTTCGCTGCCACCGGCATGTATGGCCTCTCCAACGCCGTAACAGCTGCCTCTGTATGTAACACCGTGTATATATCTCCGGTACCCGACGCAAAGTGGCTGCGGCTGAAATATGCCGATACTTCCGACAGGCGTACATCGCTCAACACGAGCCGCACCATGAACTATCAGTATCTGCCCGGAGCCGAGTATCCTTCCGCCGAAATATCGGAGTGGTCTTCTGCTACGATGTCGGTGCAATGCGCGTTTGCGTCTCCGGCAGAATCCGCGGAGCTGGAGGCCCTCCAGGGCTCTCTGGTGTGTGTCAAAGACAGGCGCGGCAACTATGCCATAGGGGTTCTCGAAGCTCTGGACAAACAGAGCTCGCGCTTCTTCGATTCCTTCAGCTTCTCGATACAGCGCGTCAACTTTGTCGAGGAGGTTACCTATGATTAGGCACATCTCGGCCCGGGTGGATATCCTGCGGGACGGCGTGCGCTGCGGCTCCCTGCCGTTCCCGCAGTCGTCGCCGCCCTCGGTCATGGCGGATTCAGACTCAGCCATAAAAACCAGCCTCGCCGGCGTGTTTCTCCACACCGGCGAGATCGACTACCTCAACGACGAGCTCCAGCCCGTACTTATAATCGACGGTGTGGAGTCGCCCATCGGCGTGTTTGTGCCGGGTACGGTCACGGTGTCCTCAAAAGGCTACGGCGTGGATCTCGACCGAGTGGAGGCCTACGACCGCGGCGTTAAGCTGCAGCAGGCCAAGACCGAGACGCTGCTGCACTGGCCCGCGGGAATGCCATACCTCGACGCGGTCAAGCAGCTGCTGGTCTCTGCCGGTATAGGCATGGTTATGGAGACGCCGAGCTCGTTGGCGTTAACCACCGACCGTGAGGACTGGGCGATAGGTACGCCCTACCTGACCATTATCAATACGCTGCTGGCCGAGATCAACTACAACGATATTTGGTTCGACGCCCGCGGCACAGCTGTGCTCCAGCCGCGCCAGGAGCCCAGCGCGGAGCGTATCGCACACACATACACGGACGGGACGCCGCTGTCAGTACTGATGCCCGACAGCGAGGCAGAGCTGGATATCTATGACGCCCCCAACGTCTTTATCTGCACGGTATCCAATCCGGACCTTGAGGAGCCGATGACGGCGACAGCGGTCAACGACAACCCAATGTCGGCGCTGTCCACCGTGCGCCGCAGGCGGCGTATCCCAACGGTTGTCCAACTGAACAATATCGCGTCCCAGGAGGAGCTGCAGCGCTATGCCGAGCATCTCGCCTTTGAGAGCATGCTGGCCAGTAAGACCGTCACGGTGACGACGCTTGCGGAACCTGGCCACGGAGTGGGCGACGTAGTGGCAATAAGCCGGCCGGAGCTGAGTGGGATTTATCAAGAGACCGGCTGGTATCTGACCCTCTCCGGAGGGCAGACGATGTCGCACACTCTCAGACAGGTGGTGTTGATATGAGCGACAATACCTCTGAAGATCTCTCGTACTCATTTGCGACCATTGACCAGATATATGAGGATGGCATAACGCTGATATTCGATGGCGAGGAGACCGCGTCGGAAAAGCACTACAAGTGCAATTCGTTCTGCGTTTTTGCCGCCGGGCAGCGAGTCCGGGTTGTCAAAGACTCCGGTACTTATGTCGTTGAGTATCCAGTGGGCAACCCCAACGCTGATACCATCCTGCCGGCCGGCGGAACGGATGGCCAGGTGCTGACCAAGGACGGCAATGAGGGCATTGCCTCAAAGTGGGCCGATATGCGGGGAATCCCAACCGGAGGGACAAAGGGGCAGCTGCTGTCCAAGCGCACGAATGAGGCCTACGACGTGGAGTGGACGAGCCCCAAGAACTACATTCCCTCAGGCGGCAGCAACGGCCAGATGCTTATCAAAGACGGTACGACGGACTATTCCCTCAAGTGGGCCGACGCTCCGACTGAGCATATTCCTGACGGCGGTACCAGCGGGCAGCTGCTGGCGAAAGACGGCTCGGTTTCCCGCGCGCTTAAATGGGTCGATGCACCTGTTGAGCGCATCCCAACCGGCGGTACCAGCGGGCAGATGCTCGTCAAGAACGGCTCCACAGCCTATGCACTTAAATGGGCAGATGCCCCTGAAAACTATATCCCCTCCGGAGGCAACGACGGCCAGGCCCTGTTGAAATCAGGGACAACGCCTTATGCTCTTAAATGGGGCAGTCCAACTGTGACCAGGCTATACCAGGGCAGTTCAAATTACGTCGATTTGAACTCCAGCCGCGCGCTTGTGCCGCATGCCAGCTCCCGCACATATCCGTATAGCCTGGGCTCAAGCTCCGTGCCATGGTATGCGCTGTATACCGGAGACGGCACGAGCAGGATTTGCGGTACAAGAGGCACACTGAGTTTCTTCGGCGCTTCCGGAGCGACGAAACAGACGTTGTCGCTCAGCTCAAACAATATGTCTTACACCTCGGTAACGGCGAATAATTACCTCTACGCGCTCAACAACCTCATAGGGATCCTGAAAAACAAGTACGGCCTGATAGCATAGGAGGCTCAAATTGATTATCAACATATGCAACCCGCCCTTGGGCTATGTAGAGATCGGCCGCACGGGAGAGAACAAATACCGAGAACTGGGCATTGACGTGTCCGCCTGGCTCGCAGAACTCCCTGGCTCCACTGTGTCGGTGGTGTTCCGCAGGCCAGACGGCCAGGTGTATCCGGTAATCGTGAGTTCCACAGACCCAATCACCGTGTGGCGTCCAAACAGCGCAGACCTGGCCGTGCCTGGCACCGGCATGTTGGAGGCGCGCCTGTACCTCGATGATGTTATACGTAAGTCGGAAATCATCAACACCGTGACCTGCCGGGCTCTTGGTGGACCTGGCTCTGCGCCTCCGGCTCCTGCGCCGGACTGGGTTTCCGTGTCCGGAGACAATGCAGATCGCGCGGAGGCAGCGGCTGACCGCGCAGAGAGCGCTGCTATACATCAACCTGTGATATCAGCCGCACAGACCTGGCTAACATGGGATGCTGACGAGGGTGTGTATGTAGACACGGGCGTGCTTGCGGCGGGTGTCCCCGGACCTACGGGTCCTACAGGCCCTTCCGGCGGTCCAACTGGGCCTGCAGGCCCTACGGGTCCCGCCGGAGCCCAAGGCGAACCCGGAGCCGCCGGCCAGACAGGCCCCACCGGCCCGACCGGCTCAAAAGGCGACCAAGGCGAGCAGGGCCCTTCTGGTGAAAGCGGCCCGACCGGACCAACCGGCCCGACAGGAGCGACTGGGGCGACTGGTCCCACCGGCCCGACCGGAGCGAAGGGCGACGCCGGAGCCGTCGGCAATACCGGCCCAACAGGCCCGCAGGGCGCTGTTGGCCCGACTGGCCCCACCGGCCCGACTGGCAGCTCTGGCATTCAAGGGCCGACCGGCCCGACCGGTGCGACAGGTGCTACGGGCCCGACGGGCGCTGTCGGCGCTACCGGGCCGCAGGGCAACGGCTTCACTATAATGGGCTACTACGCCTCTCTCGCCGAGCTTCGGAGTGCCGTGCCTTCGCCCGCCGTGGGCGACGCCTACGGCGTGGGCGCTTCTGAACCGTATGAGATCTACATCTGGGGCGGAAGCTCTTGGGTGAACAACGGAACCATCCAAGGCCCCGCCGGGCCGACTGGGCCGACAGGGCCTACAGGAGCCGCGTCCACGGTGCCCGGCCCCACAGGGCCTACGGGCGCGAAGGGCGACACGGGCGAAACCGGCCCGACAGGCGCTAAAGGCGATACCGGAGCGACTGGGCCGACAGGCCCGCAGGGCGCTCAGGGCGCGCAGGGCATACAGGGCCCAACGGGGCCCACCGGCGCTACGGGAGCTGCAGGCGCTACTGGGGCCACAGGCCCCACGGGTGCAGCGGGCGACACTGGGCCGACGGGACCTACTGGCCCAACAGGGCCGCAGGGTGCAGACGGTGCAGTAGGTGCTAAGGGCGACATCGGCCTAACCGGGCCTACCGGCCCGACCGGTCCACAGGGTGACGCAGGTTCAACTGGTGCCACTGGAGCCACGGGCCCCACCGGGCCGACTGGACCTCAGGGAGCAGACGGTGCGGCTGGCGCTACCGGAGCCACCGGCCCTACAGGTCCTACCGGCCCGACCGGGCCACAGGGATCGGACGGCTCTGCCGGCTCTCCCGGCGCAACGGGTGCTACTGGCCCGACGGGCCCGCAGGGCATCCAGGGACCGACAGGCCCGACGGGCCCAACAGGCGCCAACGGCAGCGACGGAGCGAAGGGCGACACGGGTGCAACTGGAGCCACCGGCCCGACGGGCCCCACGGGGCCTACAGGCGCGAAGGGTGACACGGGCGCCACAGGCAGCGCAGGCACCGCAGGCCCCACCGGGCCGACGGGACCTACTGGTGCGACGGGCAGCACAGGAGCAACGGGCGCGACGGGAGCAACAGGCCCTACGGGGCCGACCGGCACTGCGGGAGCTGCGGGTGCGACAGGGCCTACCGGACCCACTGGCCCCCAGGGCGCTCAAGGCCCCGCCGGGCAGACCGGCGCGACAGGGCCGACCGGCCCTGCTGGCCCCACGGGCACCGCCGGCAAGGACGGCTCTCCCGGCGCAACGGGAGCTACGGGTCCCACAGGGCCGCAGGGAGAGCCCGGCGCGACGGGTGCAACAGGCCCTATGGGGCCGACAGGGCCTACTGGAGTGAGCGGCAAGAGCACATATCAGGCGGCGGTCGAAGCTGGGTATACAGGGACCGAGGAGCAACTGAGCGCGGCCCTGGCTGCATTGCAGGACGGCCCGTTTCTCCCCACCGCCGGGGGGACGATGAACGGCAACATCAATATGGGCAGCAGCATAATAAACGGCCAGATGGCCGGCACGGACTACACTACCATACGTCCGCGCGGCATATCCCTTGTATCGACATCGCCCGGCACCCTGCCGAATGGGTGCATAGCCATCGTGTACTCATAAGGAGGATAACATGCAGACTACTATCAAATTCCCGGACGGCAAGAGCTATAACACGTCTGAGGCGATAATTGGCCGGGGAACGCTCAAAGGCCACAGCCGCGAAACACTGACCATCAAGGCAGCGATGAGCTATGCCGAGGCGGCTGCCCATTTTGTAGACGGCGCTGTGTTCACTCTCACTGATGAATTCGGCGACAGCTATGATTGGCGTGACCACGGCGTTGCTGGCGCAATCACCGACAACCGTGACGGCACTGTAACCGCCGTGATGGGCAAGAACAACACCGCCGAGCAGGACGCCCTGGACGAGGCTACAAAGGCCCGAGAGGCAGCAGAAACGCTTGCGGGCCAGCCTATAAGCACGCAGGATGAAGCGGAGGCTGTGCGCACGCAAATTGAAAGTATGTATGCCGCCGCAGACATGGACGCCGACGGCAGGATAAGCAACCGCAACCTTGCGCCCCTCTGGAAGCCCGGAAACCACAAAACTGGTGAGGTGTTCCGCACCAACGCCGGGGACGGCCTCGGCCCTGAGCGGGAACAGGTGTGGCGGGTGTATCAGGACTACGACAATGCCGTGTATCCCGACGTCGCCCCCGGCGAAAGTGCGTGGCTGACATTCAATATTCCCTATCATGGTACCACACCCGAAACCGCCCTGCCGTTTGTACCCGGACAGCCCGCACACGCTATATATCATGTAGGAGAATATATGATATACACGGACGGTTATACCTACAAGTGCAAGCAAGATACAACGTACAGCCCATCTGAATATGCCGACGCCTGGGAAAAGGTGAGCGCATGAAAGTTGGGGTAAATGGCGCAGTTAGGGATATCTCCGACTTAAAAGTTGGTGCTAACGGCGCAGTCCGGCAAGCAAGCGAGTTGTGGATAGGCGTTAATGGCGCAACAAAAAAGGTCTGGCCTACGTTACCTGTTGGGACTGAGTTTATTATAAATACGGTAGGACAAAACACATGGGTTTGTCCTGTCTCTGGTTTATATCGTATTGAACTTCATGGAGGTGGTGGAGGTGGCGGCGGAGCGAACTATTATCACACTTCCATATCTTCTTACTACACGCATTTGGGTGGTGGCGGAGGTGGCAGCGGAACAGTTGTCGAAGTGTCATTGCAAAAGGACAATTCGTATTCAATAACAATTGGTAAAGGCGGTTCGGCTGGCAAAGCCGGTAACGATGCATTGGGAACGAATGGTAATGCTGGAGGCTCTTCATCTTTTGCGAGCACATATACGGTTAAGGGTGGTGGCGGAGGCCAAGGCGATGAAACAGACCCCCTAAAACAAAGTATTGGTGGTAGTGCTTCAGGAAACGTCGGTGTGTCTGGAGAAGATGGTTATCGTGAAAATGGCACTGGCCCGGCCTTTGCCAAGGACGGGGGAGCCGGAGGTAGTGGCGGTGGAAAATATGGAAACACCTACGGAAAAGGAGGAAATGGTGGCGGTTCATCAAGCACTTTCCCCATTACGTTATTAGATGGTTATGCTGGCGCAAATGGGGCTTGTATAATAACTTATTTAGGTTGAGGTGACACTATGCTACACACAGGCGCACTACTCCGCGCCGAAATCTACGACGACCATGCCTGAGGTACATAAATGAAAATCATCATCTACGCCATATGCAAAAACGAGGCGCGATTCGCCGAGCGGTTCATGGCTTCCTGCGCGGGCGCTGACGGCGTTTACGTCCTGGACACGTGCAGCACGGACGGGACGCCGGAGCTGCTGCGTGCGCTGGGGGCCGCCGTGTACGAGCAGACTATCACGCCCTGGCGCTTTGATGCTGCACGCAACGCCTCTCTTGCCCTGCTGCCGGAGGACGCGGACGTGTGCATCTGCCTCGACCTCGACGAGGTGCTTTGTCCCGGCTGGCGCGAGGCGCTGGAGGCTGCCTGGGCGCCCGGCACTACTCGTGCGCGGTACACCTACGTTTGGAGCCACACGCCCGACGGAGGCGACGGCGTGGTGTTCTTCGCGGACAAAATCCACGCCCGGCACGGCTACCGCTGGAAACACCCCGTCCACGAGGTGCTGACGCCGGACAGGGCCGAGAGCTGCATCACCGTCCCGGCACTGCGCGTGGAGCATTGGCCGGACAGCAGCAAGAGCCGCGGGCAGTATCTCCCATTGCTTGAGCTTTCCGTCGCCGAGGACCCTGACGACGACCGCAACATGCACTACCTCGGGCGGGAGTACATGTTCCACGGACGCTGGGGCGATGCCATGGCGACGCTGATGCGGCACCTGTCGATGCCCACGGCGACCTGGGCAGCGGAGCGGGCGGCGAGCATGCGCTACATAGCCCGCTGCTGCGACGCGCTGGGCGACTGGCAGAGCGCCGTACACTGGCTCGAGCGCGCGGCGGACGAGGCCCCGGGCCAGCGCGAGGCCCCGTATGCGCTGGCGCTGCTCTACTACCGGCGCTCGGACTGGCCCCTGTGCCGCTACTGGGCGGCACAGACGCTGAGCATAACTGAGCGGGACCACAACTACATGACCGAGACCGAGGCCTGGGGCGCGGAGCCATACGACCTCATGGCGATATCCAACTGGCACCTGGGCCAGTGCAACGACGCTATAGCCGCCGCAGAGGCCGCGGTGAGGCTTGCACCGAAGGATGCAAGGCTTGCGCGCAACCTTGAGATTATGAGACAGAGAGGAGCCAAGGCATGATATATACCGGTACGCTGCTCCGCGCGGAGCTATACGATGACCACGTCAAACCCTACACCAACGTCAAGGCAGTCTACGAGGCGAACAGGGGGCGCTTCCCCGGCAAATTGATAGTAACCAACGCGCACTGGTATCGCACCGAGCCGATTACCCCTGTGGGCAACTACAAGGTGGGCGGCACGGTAATATCCCAGCAGTACGACCATGCGCTCAACCTCGTCTGGAGCGGAGACTCGCGGCCCGTGTGGTCGTGGGACATGGACGAGGCCAACGCCATAGGCACTATTCCCGCGCTCGTGGGAGGAGTGCGGCAGGATGTGAGCGGGCAGAGCTCGGGCGTCAAGCGCAGCACGACCCGGACGTGGTGGGGCTTTGACGCGGCGGGCGCGTGCACCATCGAGGTGACGACCACCAACTACACGCTCGACGGCATTATCGACCGTATGCAACGCCTCGGCATCGTAGACGGCGTGGTGCTGGACGGCGGAGGCTCCAGCCAGTGCTACGACGGCACAACCTATCAGCGCGGCGACGGGCGCGATATCTACAGTTACCTCCTGCTCTGGTTCGACGAGGGCGGAGGCGGCACGGACGACAAGGAGAATGATACCACGGCAACCACATACAAGCGCGGCATCGACGTTTCAGAATGGCAGAAAACCATAGACTGGGAGAAAGTCAAAGCCGCAGGCATCGACTTTGCGATGATTAAAGCCGGTTCCGGCCGCAACCGGATAGACCCCCAGTTCAAGCACAACATCTCGGAGTGCAACCGCCTCGGCATCCCCTGCGGCGTCTACTGGTTCAGCTACGCCTACACGGAAGAGCTGGCCCGCAACGAGGCTAAATATTGCCTCGCTGCCATAGCGCCGTACAAGCTGGATTATCCCGTAGCCTACGATTTCGAGTATGACAGCGTGGACAACGCCGAGAAGCTGGGCATTGAGATCACGAAGGAAATGGCCAGCAGCTTCGCCCGCGCATTCCTCGGGGAAATCGAGGCGGCGCGCTATTACGCGCAGCTCTATACCAACGCCGACTATCTCACGCGGTACTTCGATTCGGAGCTTGCCAAAAGGTATGACGTGTGGCTGGCCCAGTGGCCGTCCAAGCCGAACCTGGACACGAAGCCCTCTCAGGCGGGCGGCATCTGGCAGTACAGCAATACCGGCAGCGTGGACGGTATCTCCGGGCGGGTGGACATGGACGCAGCCTACTACGACTACCCGGCAATCATCGCGGCCAACGGCCTTAATCAGCCCGCCACAGCGCCCGAGCCGGAGCCTGTGCCGGAACCCGACCCGGAGACGCCCGCCAAGACTGAGAACGAGCTGGCGCGGGAGTGGGCCATGGCCGAGGGCATATCCGACGGTGAGAACCCGGACAACCCGTGCACCCGGCAGCAGGTGTGGACGATGCTTTACAGGATGGAAGGAGGTGAGAAGGATGATTAACTGGAAGGTCAGACTTGCCAGCAAGACCTTTTGGCTGGCACTTATCCCCGCGCTGCTGCTGCTCGTGCAGGCAATCGCGGCGGTGTTCGGCTTCACGCTGGAGCTGGATGGCATCGAGGCGAGGCTTCTCGACCTTGTGAACGCCGTGTTTGCCGTGCTCGTGATACTTGGCATCGTGAACGACCCGACGACGGCAGGACTGCGGGACAGCCAGCTGGCAATGAGCTACACGAAGCCCAAGGAGGATTGATTATGGACTCGCCGATATCTCGCGCGGAGCACGAAGAGTTTGCCCGCAGAATTGCCGATCAAGAGCGGCGTCAGGACAAGCGGCTTGAGCTGTTGGAGGAAACCGTGCGCGAGATCGGCGACCTCACACTATCAGTCCATACTCTCGCCAAAAGCATGGAAAGCATGGTCAAGGAGCAGGAGCAGCAGGGCAAGCGCCTACAGGCGCTGGAGAGCCGCGACGGAGAAAAGTGGCGGAAGCTCATGGGTTACATAGCCACGGCGCTCACGTCCGGCGCGGTGACGCTGCTGCTGTCGCGCCTGATTGTGTGAGGTCAAAAATATCCCCAAAAATATCCCCGGAGGGGCTTTTGAAGGCCCACAACCGGGGATATTTTTGAGGATTTATCCCTTGTATTATTACGATTTCCAGCCATGTGAAGCGCGAAGGGAAGCAGGCGAAATACGAGAAAACCCTGAAACCACAAGGGTTTCAGGGTTTTTCTTCTGGTGGAGACTGCTGGACTCGAACCAGTGACCTCCTGCGTGTGAAGCAGGCGCTC
>OJRG01001183.1_pt1 | contig 10343 bp, 9 predicted proteins | sample 1599121 | NCBI WGS metagenome assembly OJRG01 (sample SAMN03922528, study PRJEB24848) | human gut metagenome | isolation source: stool sample | host: Homo sapiens | place: Germany | collected 2010-05
AGGGAGCTATGAAAACCTCGAAAAAGTGGCGCAAGCCACTTTTTCGACAGCCTGAGCTCCTGCTGTTCAGCAGGGGCCTGTTTTTGTTTGCAGTTTATGGAGCGTCAGCGGATTCCTGGGGACGGTATTTTTCCACCAGCGCCTTAGCCCAGTCGTAGGTGGGGGATTCCACAATGGTCACCACCTCCGGCGCGCCATCATATTGGGGGAATAGATAGACCGTGGGGCCATTGCGCACCCGGCCCGGGGTCACTTGGACATAAAACAGGGCGTAGGGGATATAGCCTGCCTTGTATACCAGCAGGGTGCATTCCCCGTGGGATTGGTGTAAAAGCCGGTTCTGTTGGCTGTGCCGCTGGATGGGCAAGCCGAAAACCTGGGCCCTGCCCACCTGGTCCGTGGTAACGGATAGGCCCGCATCCGGGAATACCAACACCGCCCCTTCTACGGGCTGGAGGGAATAAGCATCCAACACGGTGATATCCATGTGCCCGTATTCCCGGGGAAAAAATAGGGCATAGCCCACCAGCCCCAGCAGCAGGATGCCAAGACATATAAAAAGCAAAACGGACAAGGAACATTTGCGGGGCCGGATTCTATGCATGGCGTACCTCAAAATGGAAAGGATTTACAATAATCTATGCAAAAACCCCCCGGGTATGTGGTATACTGAGAACAGAAACCGATCAATTTTACCAGGGAGGAAAAATCATCGATGAAGCGATATGAAGATCATGATTGGCAGGCTTCCATGAAGCTCCGGGTAGATTATAACAACATGCTCTGTTCCCACGTGGGCCAATATGGCATAGACCCTTCGGCGCTGCAAGCCCGGGAGGCCCAATATGCCGCTGCGGCCCGGGCCATGCAGGAAAAACGCGACACGGGGATGAAGTGGCGGAACCTGCCCCATAACCAAGGGCAGATCGTGAAGGATCTGCTGGATGCGGCCGCCTATGTGCGGGAAAATTTCGATACCTTTGTGGTGCTGGGCATCGGCGGCAGCGCCCTAGGCCCCATCGCCGTGCATCAGGCTTTGCGGCATTTGCGCTATAACGATCTGCCGGATAGCAAGCGGGGCGGCCCCAAGCTGTATGTGGAGGACAATGTGGACCCGGAGCGGATGGCGTCCCTGTTCGAGGTGATCGACCTGGAGCGGACTTGTTTCAACGTGATTACCAAATCCGGCAGCACCTCCGAGACCATGGCCCAGCTGCTGCTGTTTACCGACGCCCTGCGCCGGGCGGTGGGGGAGGATTGGCCCAGCCATGTGATCGCCACCACGGATGAGGCCAAGGGCAACCTGATCAAGATCGCCAAGGAACATGGGCTGCGCACCTTCTATGTGCCTGACGGGGTAGGCGGCCGGTTCAGCGAACTGTGCCCGGTGGGCCTGCTGGCGGCGGCGGTATGCGGCATCGATATCCAGGAGCTTTTGGCGGGCGCCGCCTATATGGACGGGCTGTGCCAGGAGCCGGACGTTTGGAAGAACCCGGCATATATGCTGGCCGCCCTGGAGGTGCTGGCCATGGAGAAGGGCTGCAACATCGGCGTGCTGATGCCCTATGCGGACTCCCTCAAGTATATTTCCGATTGGTACGCCCAGCTTTGGGCAGAATCCCTGGGCAAAAACGAGGATCTGCAAGGTAACCCGGTGCATACGGGCCAGACTCCGGTAAAGGCCCTGGGTGTTACGGACCAGCATTCCCAGGTGCAGCTATATACGGAAGGCCCCTTTGATAAAGTGGTCACCTTCCTGGCAGTGGAGAACTATCGCGCCCAGGTGGACATCCCCCATGCCTTTGACAGCATTCCGGATGTGGCCTTCCTCAGCGGCCATACCTTCAACGAGTTGATCAGCTGCGAGCAGCGGGCTACGGAATACGCCATCACCAAGAGCGGGCATATGAACAAGACCATTACCCTGCCGGAGGTGAATCCCTTCACCATCGGCCAGCTTTTGTATCTGTTCGAGGTGCAAACCGCCTTTGCCGGGGAGCTGCTCAACATCAACGCCTTTGACCAGCCCGGGGTGGAGGAGGGCAAAAACGCCACCTATGCCCTGCTGGGGAAAAACGGCTACCAGGCCAAGAAGGCGGAGCTGGACGCAGCGCCGGCTAAGGACCCCCGGTATATCATCTAATGGGAGCGGATCCCGGCGAAAGATGAGGAATCTGTAAATATCCATGCAAAACGGCTGACAAACCGGCCGTTTTGCATTATCATGGCTTTAGGGCTTTCCCATGGCGCGAGGGCGCAAAGGGGAAGCGGGTTTCCAATGGGAGGTTGATTTGTGAGAAAGGTTCCATTCCTGTCCATCTTGCTATGCGCCATCCTTTTGACGGCTTGCGGAGCGCCTGCCGCCGCCCCTGAAATAGGGGGCGCGGGGGCGCAGGAGGCGGCGACGCCTACGCCGGCGGTGGGCTTGGGCGGCCCGGGGGAAATGCTGGGGTTCATCGTGGAGGATGACGGGCAGATCCCGGGCTATATGATGATGCACGGGTTTTTGCGCACGGCGGAGAACCTGGGATATCCTGCCAAGCTGTATCGGGCCAAGCAGGGCCAGGAGGCCCTGGCGGCGGTAGAAACGGCCATTCAGGATGGCTGCGGCGGGCTGCTGATCCAAAATACTGAGGGCGCCAACGACCAGGCGGTGCAGGCGGCCATTCAGGCGGGGATATACACGGCGGTGCCCTACGACCCTTGTACGTTAGAGGGGTTGGACTGCAACGTCATGGCGGACGATACGGATTATATCGAGGAGCTGGCCCGGGGCATTGCGGTGCGGATGACGGAGCGTAACCTTAAATCCGGCCGCATCCTGGTATATGGGGTTGGCACGCAGCCTGTATTTGAAAAGATCCAGGCGGCCATTGGGGAATATTATCCCCAATTCCAGGTGGTAAGCTATGAGCGCACCAACGAGGGCCAGGCGGCGGTGGACGAGCTGGCCGCCTATTTGCTGTATAACCGGGACATCAAGGGTATGTATGCGGTGGATCGGGAATCCGCCCCTCTTTCCGTCCAAGCTCGTAACCAGGCCAACCGGCAATTCCGCAGCGAGGGCACCCCTTCGCCGACCCCGGAGCCCAGCCTGCTGCCTGGGACCACCCCGGCCCCTACCCCCAATCCGGGGCTGCTGACCCAGATCTCCATCACCGCTTTTGGCTGCGGCTTAAGCGATGAGAACCTGAACCTGTTTTATGATAACGATATATATGGCTTGTGCATCGAGCCATATTATGAGGCGGCAGCCAATGCCACCATGCAGCTGGACAGGCTGCTCTTGGGAGAGGAGGCAGAACAGACCATGCGGGTGAACCGCCCCATCGTATATGGGGATACCATGGAAAAGTATCTGGCCATATATGAGGAAGTAAAGGGCCTTTTTGGCTTACAACCCACGGCGACCCCGGAATCGCAGGCATAGCCCATGTTGGATAAGGATATTTTTAAACAATTCGATTGGCTCACCGTATTGCTGGTGCTGGCCTTGGTTGCCATTGGATTGGTGAGCATCACCAGCATTATGGCAGACCCGTTTAGCGGCGAGGAAGTAGCGCTGGCCGACTATTTGGAAAAGCTGAATCTCACCTATGTGCAGCGCCAGGCGGTCAATTTCCTGGTGGGGGTAGCGGCGTTCCTCATCGTTATTGCCCTGGATTATAAGATCTACAAATATGTGATCAAATACGCATATTTTTTCATCGTCCTATTGCTCCTGCTGCTGTTTGTGACCTCAAAGGTGCGGGGAATCCAGGGGTGGTTTAAGCTGGAGTCCCTGGACCGTGCCCTACAGCCTGGGGAATTGTGCAAGATCGCCATCATCATCGCCCTATCCCAGATCGTTTCCCAGAGCATGGACAAACACGGCCGGCTTACCGGCATAAAGACCATCGCCTACGCGGTGCTCATCTGCGCCGTGCCCACGATCTTGGTGCTGCTCCAGCCTGACTTTGGCACCGCATTTGTGTATGTGTGCATCATGGTGTTCATCTTCTTTGTGGGCCGGATCTCCTGGGGATATATTGCCGCCGCGGCGGGGATGCTGGTGGTGGGCGCGCCCCTGGCCTATCAGTTCCTATTCAGCGAGGAGCAGCGTTGGCGAATCCGGGTGTTTTTGGACCCGGAGCTGGACCCCCTCAAGTATGGCTATAATGTTTCCCAGTCCAAGATCGCTGTGGGTTCCGGCCAGCTGACCGGCAAGGGCTTTTTTTCCGAGGGAACCTTAGCGCAGCTCCGCTTTGTACCGGAACGGCATACGGACTTCATCTTTGCCGGCATTGTGGAGGGCTTGGGGTTCATCGGCGGAACCGCCATCATCGTGCTGTATTTCCTGCTGATCTTCCGCTGGCTGTATATGGCCATGAAGCTGAAAGATCACCTGGCGTCTTGCCTGGTGATCGGCGTCACGGGGATGCTGACCGCCCATGTGTTTGAGAACATCGGCATGACCATCGGCCTGATGCCGGTTACCGGCATTCCCTTGCCCTTCATCAGCTATGGGGGCAGCAACCTGCTCACCAACATGGTGGCCGTGGGCATCGTGGAAAACGTATGGATGCGGCGGCCGAAAAAGCATTAAATCCGCCCCCCGCACATATGCTGAAATGAAATGTGCAAGGGGGGATTTTTTTGTCTTTGGATCGGATGGAGCATACGGGCTTTTCCTCGGGTGAGGCCAGGGGCCGCATGGGCGTGCCCCGGTATCTTGGCGGGGCCGTGGGCAGCGCCGCCCGCAGGCAGGCGGGCAGGCTGCGCCGGACGGGCGGCGGGCAGGCCCGGGCCAGCGGGATGCTGATCAAGGCGGGCCTGTGCGGGGTGGTCTGCGCCGGGGTATTGCTGCTGCGCTGGGCGGAAGGCGGCGCATCGATCTTCCCGGATGGGGCTGTGGTGGCCGCCTCCGCCCAGGCCTCCCAGCAAGGGGCAGCTTCGGAGGACCCGGATAGCCTGGGCCGGCTGAAATTCGTTTCCCTGCCCAGCATCATCCAGGTGTTTTCCAGCACCGCCGGCCCCACCCTGGGGGTGGGGTATACGACGGCCAGCCTGGATCCGGATAGCCTGATCGCCACCCTGACCCTGGAGACCCCGCAGACCGTATCCGTGCCTGGGGCCTGTAGGGTCAAGGAGCTGGGGGAGGACCCGGATATGGGCGCATATGTGCGCCTGGTGCTGGAGGGGAAGGACCAGGAGGTGTACTATTTCGGCCTATCCGAAATCAGCGTGGAGGAGGGCCAATCCCTGAAGGTGGGAGATACCCTTGGGAAGGGGGCGGACACCCTGGGGCTGGCGGTCTATGAGGGGGGGCGTCCCACGGACCCGCTGGCGTTTTTCGGCCTGGAGAAGGCAAGGGTCTAAATGATCCGGCTGGGCTATATTGGGAATGCGGGGATCGAATGCAGCCCCTTGCTGCTGGCGCTGGCGCTGTGGATGATCCTGACGGATCATGTGGCCGCCTGCCTGACGTCCCTGTTGGCCCTTTCCCTCCATGAAGCCGCCCACGGGATCATGGCCCGGGGCCTGGGCTGCCGGGTGGAGCGGATCCAATTGCAACCCTTCGGCTTTGTGGCCAGGCTGGAGCGGGCAGGGGGCTGGGACGGGTTGGCCATTGCGGCGGCCGGCCCCTTGTTCAGCCTGCTGATGGCCATGGGCTGCGGGGCGGCCCAGGGCTTGGGCGATCTGCCCTTTTTGGCCGACTTCGGACAGGCCAACCTTTCCATCGCCCTGGTGAACCTGCTGCCCGCCCTGCCCCTGGATGGGGGGAGGATGCTGCGCTGCCTGCTGCAGACCCGCCTATCCCCGAGGGCCTGCATCCGGGTTTGCGCCGGGCTGGGGCTGCTGGCGGGGACGGGGCTCTTGCTGCTGGGCGGGGCGCTGCTCCTCCGGGGAGAGGATAACGCCACCGCGGCCATCTTCGGGCTGTTCCTGCTGTTGGCCGCCGCAGGGGAATTCCGGGGGGAAAAGGGCGCGCGGGTGGAGGCGATGCTCCGGCGGCAGCGGGCGGTGCTGCGGGGAGAGAGCCTTCGGGTGGTCCATATCGGCGTGCATGAGCGTATGCCCATCGCCGCGGCCCTGCGCAGGACCCAGGCCGGGGCATACACGGTGATCCATGTGCTGGACGATCAGATGCGGGACGTGGGCCAAACCGAGGAGGCGACCCTGCTAGGCTTAATGGGCGCTTTGGGGAGCGGCACGCCCATTGGCCGCGCCATCAGGATTGACCCGAAACCAAAAGGGTGATAAACTGGTAAGGCTGAAAAGGCTTTTCTTGGTATGCACGGCTTTCCGGGGAGGCGTCTCCCTCGCCCGGGGAAGCGGCATTCGTATATGCGGTCTCCAAGGCCGGTAAACTAGCCCCATTAAGGTACAGCGAGAAGAAGTGAAGAAGGTAAGATGCATAAGGAAATCGTGATCGACGTCAATCCCTACCAGACTCGCGTGGTGCTCCTGGAGGACGGTTCCCCCAGCGAGATCTATATCGAGCGGCGGGGCAAGGAACGGCTGGTGGGCAATATTTATAAGGGCAAGGTGCAAAACGTTTTGCCCGGGATGCAGGCGGCGTTTGTGGACATCGGCCTGGAGCGCAACGCGTTCCTGTACGCGGGGGACATCGTGCTGGACAAGAGCGAGTTCCAGTTCGGCAGCCACCATGAGGGGGACCAGAAGCTGGACGAGACCCCCAATGTGAAGGATATTCTCAAGCCCGGCCAGGATATCATGGTACAGGTGATCAAAGAGCCCATCGGCACCAAGGGCGCCCGGGTCACCACCCACATCACCCTGCCGGGCCGCAGCCTGGTGCTTATGCCCACGGTAAATTACATCGGCGTATCCCGCCGGATCGACGATGAATGCGAACGGGCCCGGCTCAAGGCCGCGGTGGAAGGGGTCAAGCCCCCGGATATGGGGGTGATCGTCCGCACGGCGGCTGTGGGCAAGGAGGTGGCGGACTTTGCCAACGATATGGCCTTCTTGACCCGCATGTGGAGCAGGATCCAGGAAAAGGAGCGGCTGTTGAGCGCCCCCCGGCTGATCCACGCGGAGGAGCCCCTTATGTTCCGCACCCTAAGGGACCTGTTTTCCCCGGATATCCACCGGCTGGTGATCAACGACCGGGAGTTCTTTGAAAAGATCCAGGTGGTGGTAGGCATCCTGGCCCCGGCCCTGCAGGAGCGGGTGGAGCTCTATGAAGGGGTGCCGGATATGTTCGATACCTATAAGCTGGAGACCGCCATCGACAAGGCCCTGGCCCGGAAGGTCTGGCTGAAAAACGGCGGCTATATCGTCATCGACCAAACCGAAGCCCTGACCACCATCGATGTGAACACAGGGAAATACGTGGGCAACGATTCCCTGCAGGAGACCATCACCCAGACCAACTGCGAGGCGGCCAAGGAGATCGCCCGGCAGCTGCGGCTTAGGGATATCAGCGGGATCATCATCATCGACTTTATCGATATGGATGAAATCGCGGACAAGGAACGGGTATTGGATACCCTGCGCACCGAGCTGCGCAAGGACCGGACCAAGTCCAACGTATTGGGGATCACCCAGCTGGGCCTGGTGGAGATGACCCGGAAAAAGACCCGGCCCTGCATCTCCGCAACCCTGCAAGCGCCCTGCCCCTATTGCGGCGGGGACGGGAAGGTGCTGTCCCGGGAAACCATGATCCTCAAGGTGCGCAAAAAGCTCATGCGCGCCCTGGCGGAGGGGGAAAGCTGTTCCTATCTGGTGCGGGTCAACCCTTCCGTGGCGGAGATGATCCAGGAAAACAGCACCCAGGAAGCCCCGCTGCTTCCCAGCGCCGCCGGCCATTCCATTTTCGTGCAGCCGGTGCCGGGAATGCATGTGGAGGAGTTTACCATATCCCCTATCACCTCCCCCAGCGAGCTTAAGCATATCCGCAGCATCGCAAAAGCCTATTGAGCCAGGTAGGAGTCGGCGCAAAGGCGAAGGCGCCATATTGCGGGAAGGGATGGGGATGCAACGCGTGGGCTTCACAAATAGGGCGCCCATGGCAGCCGGCCAACCCCAACAAACGGAAGGGGCGCCTTGCAGGAATTTTCTGCAAGGCGCCCCTTTCTGTACCCGCCCTAGGACGTCCATGGGGGAAGCTATGGATGCGCTAGGCTAGTTTTCCCGGGGGGCAGGTTCCTGGGGCGCAGCCGGCACCCGCTCCAGGGAGAAGCCACGGCCCTTTACCTCCTTGACCCGGGAGATCATGGTAAACGCCCCTGGGTCAACCTGCTGGATCAGGGCGTTGGCGGCATAGAGCTTGCGCTGGGGGATTACGCAAAGGATGGCCTTTTGCTGCTCCTTGGCCAATCCGGTCTCCATATAGAGCATGGAAACCCCCACGTCCAGCTCCCGCAGCAGCTTGTCCCGCAGGCGTTCATATTCTTCTGAAATGACGATCAGCTGGAGCTGGGCCTGGCCCAGGAGCACCACCTGGTTCATGACCCCGGTGGTGATCAGCAGGGAGAGGATGCCGTACAGAATCTGCTCCGGCCGGGAGAAGAAGGCCTGCATCCCCAGCACGATGAAATCCACGATATACAGCAGCAGCGCCACGGAAAGGTGGGTATATTTGTTCAGCACCATGGCCAGAATGTCCGTGCCGCCGGTGGAAGCCCCCTGCCGCACGATTAGCCCAATGCCTACCCCCATCAGCAGTCCGGCAAAGATGGCGGCCAGCAGATCGTTCCCCGTGAGGGCCTGGATGCCGGGGATGCGTTGAAACAGGGCCAGCAGGGCGGGGTAGAGGATGCTGCTGGCGATGGTGGATAAGGCAAACTTGCGGCCCAACGTCCATGCGCCCAGGATAAAAAGCAGCATGTTCAGGATGAATACGGAGGTGGCCAAATCCACCCCGAAAATATGGTCCAGCACCAGGCTGATGCCGGTGGAACCGCCCATAATGATGCTGTTGGGCACGATGAACCCGCCGACCCCTAGGGCGATGCACAAGTTTCCGGCCAGGATGCCGGCGCACAGCTGCAAATGCTTCTTTTGCAAGGCAGGAACCTCCTTTTGCGTGATGGGATGGACATAAGAAAAGCCCCTGAAATACAGGGGCTTTTTCATGGCTGCGGAACTAGGATTCGAACCTAGACAATACGAGTCAGAGTCGTAGGTGCTACCATTACACAATTCCGCAATGATGCTTCGCAAAAATAATCCCAGGGTGCCGTTCGCCCTCGTTATAACGCCCGCCTCCTCGGCAGGTGGGTGCGCTGCAAGTGCTTCTGCGTGCCAAACAAAGAAGGCGGCATAGGCTTGCTCGACGGACGCTCCCGGCATAAATCTGTGGGTTTATAACCAAAGCGTGACGCACACCGCAGGATTACATTGGTGGGATTAGTTGGGATCGAACCAACGACCTCTACGATGTCAACGTAGCGCTCTGACCAGCTGAGCTATAACCCCTTGCGCAAGTAATATTATACATGAATTTTGGAACTTTGCAAGCATAAATTATTTTGTCCCCGCAAAATCCTTTTCCAGCGCCGGGGATCCATGCTATACTAATAAGGGCGGCCGGCGGCCGCAAAGGGTGCGAGGCCTACCGTTCCGGATCCCAACAGGGCGGGGAAAGCCCCGCGCCCCGGGGGGAGGCCGCCGGGAGCCGATCGCGATAGAAGGAGGGGAGCAACATGCCGTTCTTTTCCGAAGGGGTAACCAAGATCAAGCTGACCATATTGTATTTTCTGAACAAACTGGGCTTTGGCATCACCAAGGATCAGATCACCACCGTGGGGGGGACGTATGACCTGGCGCCCTATTTCGACCTGCAAGGCGCGGTGGCGGAGATGGAGGAGGACGGCTTCCTGGCCGCGGTACCCCGGCCCTTTGGGCAGATCTATGCCCTTACAGCCCGGGGGCAGCAGGCGGTGGAGCTGTTTTACGAGCAGCTGCCCACCTCCCTGCGGGACGACCTGGATACCTATGCGGATGAATGCCGGGAGACCCTGCGGCACCAATGCCAGTACACGGCCCGCATCGAGGGGCAGCCCAACGGCTCCTGCATCGTGCGGATGATCTTCATGGAGCGGGACGAGCAGCTGCTGGCCATGGAGCTGCTGTTCCCGGATGTGAAAAGCGCCAACCGGGCGGCGGCCATGTGGGCGGATAAGGCCCAGACGGCCTATTGCTATTTGCTCAGCTGCCTTTCCGGGGCGCTGGACTAGCGGGCAAAACGCCAAAAAGCATAAGCCGGGCGCAAAGCGTCCGGCTTCAGCTTGTCGAGAAACCTCTGGCGAATGGAAGATCGCAGCCATTTTAGGCTTTCATCGGATTTGGCGACATGCGCGTCAAATCCGCAAAAAGCCTTGCGTAGCAAGGGT
>OJRG01001187.1_pt1 | contig 10322 bp, 8 predicted proteins | sample 1599121 | NCBI WGS metagenome assembly OJRG01 (sample SAMN03922528, study PRJEB24848) | human gut metagenome | isolation source: stool sample | host: Homo sapiens | place: Germany | collected 2010-05
CTGCCTGTCTCGTGGGCACGGAGATGTGTATAAGAGACAGGCATATTGAGGGCGCGGCCGGAGGTTCCGACAGGCAGACCGCCCTCACCCTGTATTTTGGGGCCGTGGATATACGCACCGTAATCGCGGATCTCCACGATGACCTTGAACTGAGGGTTCTTGACGTCCACCCGCAGGTAGTTGTGCCTGCCCAGCAGATAGGCACCCAGCTCCCGCATCAGTTCGGGACTGGTCATGGGGAAGGTCTTATCGGAACGGCGGGCCTCGACCTTGAAGGTCTTGATGCCGTGGAGGCTGTCGCCCAGATAATCCTCGGCGGTCTGGCAGATGGTGTCGAAATCCTTCTCACAGACCACAGCACGGCTGAGGGCCGCGAGGCCGAACACCTTGCTCACCCGCTCAAAGGCGAGGTCCATATCAATGTCTTCCTCTTCCGGCTCCATGTAGAAGGTGGACTGGGTGCAGTAGACGCGGAACTTGCCCACCGTCTTGAGACGGTAGCGCAGGATCTTCATCATCGTCGATTCAAACTGGTTGCGGTTGAGGCCCTTCAGGGACATTTCGCCCTGATAGCCCATAATGACTTCTCTCATCGTTACTCCTTACTTTTTGATTCTCTGCAAGTGCTTCATGCCATCCTCAAAGCGCTCGAGGAAGGCGTCCACATCCTCCGGGGTGTTATCGGCACAGAAGGACACCCGGATGGCGGTGTCGATGGCCAGCGGGTCGCGCCCCATGGCTGCCAGCGTGTGGCTGGGCTGACCACGCCCACAGGCGCTGGCAGAGGAAACGTAGATCTGCTCTTCGGCCAGAAAAGCCAGCATGGTCTCGCTCTTGATGCACATCTCGCTGAAGTTCAGCACCTCGGGCACGGCGTTCTCCGGGCTGTTGATGACCACCTCCGGGAAGGCCTTCAGCCCCTCCCGCAGCTGCCGGTTCAGCGCACGCATGGCAGTGTCCCGGCTCTTCATGGTCTTTGCAAGACGGGTGGCCGCTGCGGCCAGACCCATGGCGTAGGGCAGGTTTTCGGTGCCGGGGCGCATCTGCCGCTCCTGCTCGCCGCCCAGATAGGGCGGCTGGAAGGCCTGCACTAGCCGGTCGGAGAGGTAGAGCGCGCCAATGCCCTTGGGCGCGTGGATCTTGTGGCCGCTCACCGAGAGCGTATCGATGTTATCCAGCTTGATGGGCACACGCATCCACGCCTGCACTGCGTCCACATGGACGATGGCGCGGCTGTTGCGGCGCTTTACCTCGGCGGCAAGGCGTTCCACATCGTTGCGGGTGCCGATCTCGTTATTCACCATCATGCACGCCACAAGAACGGTGTTTTTGTCCACCCGCTCCAGCATGGCGGCAATGTCCAGCGTGCCGTCTGCCCGGGGTGCTACCACGGTAACGTCGTAGCCCTGCTTTGCCAGCCGCTCCAGCGGCCGCTGCACACTGGGGTGCTCGAAGCCGGACACCACGATGCCCTTGCCAAAGGTGCGGGTCTGCACCGCGCCCAGCAGCGCCAGATTGTTGCTCTCGCTGCCGCAGGAGGTAAAGTACAGCTCCCGGCTTTTGCAGCCCAGCGTGCGCGCCACGGCGGCGCGGGCGGCGTTCAAAGCCTCTTCACTGCGCGCGCCCGGGCCGTACAGGCTGGAAGGGTTTGCCCAGTGCTCCCGCATGGCCTTGTTTATGACGTCCGCCACCTCCGGCGCTACGATGGTGGTGGCCGCGTTGTCCAGATAATGTAACTGAGGGTTTTGCAGCATATATGGATTTCCTGCTTTCTGTCGTTGTTTTCATAATAACCCAGAATAAGTATAGCACAAACCCTTGGATAACGCAAAAAATTTTCTGTATTTATGGGAGATTTTTGTAACTGTACCTCCTTGACAAACACCCCGGTGGTGTGCTATCTTTACAGCATAGACCGCATCCCTGCTGACGGAACCTTGTGGAGCACCACAGTGCAGGGGTGCTGGGGATGTCAATGCCGACCGTCTGGGCAGCCTTGCGCAATTGCTGCGCAAAGCTGCCCTTTTTTGCTATCAAGGAGGATGTCTGTATGAAGACCGATATCGAGATCGCGCAGGAAGCTAAAATGAAGCCTATTACCCAGATCGCAGCTCAGCTGGGTTTGAAGGAGGAAAGTGTGATCCCCTATGGCCGCTACAAGGCCAAGATCGACCACCGGCTGATCCACAACGCCAAAAAGCAGGGCAAGCTGATCCTTGTCACTGCCATCAGCCCCACCCCTGCCGGTGAGGGCAAAACCACCACCAGCGTAGGTCTGGCCGATGCCATGAACGCACTGGGCAAAAAGACCATGCTCTGCCTGCGCGAGCCCAGCCTTGGCCCCGTGTTCGGCGTAAAGGGCGGCGCTGCCGGCGGCGGCTACGCACAGGTGGTGCCCATGGAGGATATCAACCTGCACTTTACCGGTGACCTGCACGCCATTGGCACTGCCAACAACCTGCTGGCTGCCATGATCGACAACAGCATCCAGCAGGGCAACCCCCTGAACATCGACCCCCGCCGCATCACATGGAAGCGCTGCATGGACATGAACGACCGCCAGCTGCGTTTCATCGTGGACGGTCTGGGCGGCAAGGTGAACGGCACCCCCCGCGAGGACGGCTTTGACATCACCGTGGCCAGCGAGGTCATGGCCATCTTCTGCCTTGCCACCAGCATCTCCGATTTGAAGGAGCGGCTGTCCCGCATCGTGTGCGCCTATACCTACGACGGCAAGCCGGTGACTGCCGGTGAGATCGGCGCAGCCGGTGCCATGACCGCCCTGCTGAAGGACGCACTGGACCCGAACCTTGTGCAGACGCTGGAGAACAACCCCGCCATCATCCACGGCGGTCCCTTTGCCAACATTGCCCACGGCTGCAACAGCGTGCTGGCCACCAAGCTCAGCCTCTCGCTGGCAGACTATACCATTACCGAGGCAGGCTTCGGCGCCGATCTGGGTGCGGAGAAGTTCTTGGATATCAAGTGCCGCTACGCCGGTATTGCTCCCTCTGCCTGTGTGCTGGTGGCTACCGTGCGTGCCCTCAAGAGCCACGGCGGCGTAGCCAAGGCCGATCTGAACCAGCCCAACCTCGAAGCTGTCAAGGCCGGTGCTTCCAACCTGATCCGTCACATCGACAACCTGAAGAACGGCTTCGGTCTGCCGGTGGTGGTTGCCATCAACGCCTTCCCCACCGACACCGCCGAGGAGCAGGCCTATGTGGAGCAGGTGTGCGCCGAGCAGGGCGTGCCCTGCGTGCTGAGCGAGGTGTTCGCCAAGGGCGGCGAGGGCGGTAAGGCACTGGCTGAGAAGGTGCTTGAGATTCTGGAGGATCGTCCCATCCAGTACACCTACCCGCTGGAGATGCCCCTGAAGGACAAGATCAACGCCATTGCCACCAAGATCTACCGCGCCGACGGCGTGAATTACAGCGCCGCCGCCAGCAAGACGCTGGCCGAGCTGACCGAGATGGGCTACGGCAACCTGCCCGTGTGCATTGCCAAGACCCAGTACAGCTTCAGCGACAACGCCAAGCTGACCGGTGCACCCACCGGCTTTACCATGGAGGTGCGCGAGGTGCGTCTGGCCGCCGGTGCAGGCTTCGTGGTCGTCATCTGCGGCAACATCATGACCATGCCCGGTCTGCCCAAAAAGCCCGCCGCCGTGAATATCGACGTAGACGCCGACGGCAAGATCACCGGCCTGTTCTGATAAAAAACTGATAAACATAAAAGGCGCTGTCCGCAGGGACAGCGCCTTTTATGTTCTTTTTACTCCATGGTGTGGCTGCAAAGGTAGTCCACCCATGCAGCATAGCCCTCCGGCTTGATGTGGTAACCGTCCGGCTGGGCGTAGCTTTCGATCAGGTCGCCGTTTTCGTCTGCCAGCACCTCCCAAAGATTGAGGAAGTAGCAATCTTTTTCCAGCGCAATGGCGGCAAGTTCGTTGTTGATGCGGCACAGGCGGTCCCGGTTTAGCCCTGCGTGGTTTGCCTGTGTGCCCACCTCCGGCCGTACCGGCGTGATGGACTGCACATAGATCTTTGCATCCGGCAGTGCCTGACTGATCATATCCAGCATCAGGCGGTAGTAGGTCAGAAAGCTGGTGTAATCGGTGTCCCGCCCCAGCACGTTGCTGCCCAGCAGCACGTAAACGGCCTTGGGCTGCTGGGCGGTTAAAGCGTCCAACGGGATCTCCGTCACGCCGTCCGCCCGCTTGCAGCTGGTGCCGTTGACAAAGGCGTTGGGGCCTACCCCCTTATAGGCGCAGAACTGCGCCCCGGGCAGACCGGTATCGTAGATCTGCAGCCCCTGCGTCAGGCTGTCGCCCACAAAACTGACCTGCGCAAACCAGCTTTTTTCCACCGGAGCGCTGGCCGGCAGCGCCGCCATGCGGAAGTCCAGCGCGGTCTCGGTGCTGTCCTCCAGCGTCTGCACCCGGAGCTGCCGCGCCAGCGGGTAGTTGACCGTGTTCCATGTATTATCCGTGGTCACCTGCCGCAGAATGGTGTTTTGGCTCAGGACGGTATCCACGCGCTCCCGGTGCAGCACCTTCCACAGGATGCCGATGGCGCTCAGCAGAGCCAGAAGCGCCAGCAGAGCAACGATGATAAACACCCTGCGCCAGCGCCGGTGCAGGATGCGCCGCCGGTATTCCTGATAATCTGCCATTGTCGTTCCCTCACTTCCGGCCCGGAGTACGGGCGGTTCTGCTTATAGTATAGCATAACTGCACCCAACAGCAAACCCCATTTGCCAAAAATGTGCTGTCGGTTTTGCACGGTACGGGGCTGTTTTGGTGCAAAACCGACAGTACCCTGCCGCAAACGCTTGCATCCCATAGGCAGGATGTGTTATACTAAGATGAATCAAACGACAGGGAGGCTTTCACGATGGCATATACACCGAAATTAACTTATAAAGGCAAGCCCCTCGTCCGCAAGGACAACGAGCTGTATTACGGCAGCATGACCGATCCCTATGTGCTGTATCTGCAGATCCTGACCACCACCCCGGTGGGCGAGCAGCAGGTAGCCGACAAGGTACACCTGATGCTGCTTTCTACCGATACCACCAAGGCACCGCAGGAGCGCGTAGCGCGCCAGACCACCAAGCACGGCCTGTACAATGCGCTGGACATTGGCGGCATCTGGCTGCAGAAGGCCAACGAGACCCGCTGAATCAAATTAAAATGAACAATGCCGGACAGTCTGCGGACTGCCCGGCATTGCGTTTTTACAGGGACGATTTGGAATGGCCTTCGCGTGTGCTTTGGCCATATTCATAGGAATTTCTTTTTTAGATTGCAACTTTGGAAAATCTGCGGATTTTCCAAAATTGCCTTTTCACGGGCGATGAAGAAGCGTTTACTCCTCGGTCACCTCAAAGTCCAGCGGCTCGCCGCAGTTGGGGCACTTGGGTGCGCCGTCCAGCAGCTCGTCCTCCTCAAATACGGCGGTCTTTCCGCAGGCGGGGCAGGTCACCTCGTACTGCACGGGGCCTTCCTCCTGCTCCTCGTCGTCATCCTCCAGCGCGACCTCAAAGGTCACGCCGCAGTGGGCGCAGTTGGCTTCGCCTGCATCCAGATCATCCTCGCTGACGTAGACGGTCTCGCCGCAGGCGGGGCAGGCTACCTCATAGAAGGGCTCGCTGGCGATGTCGTCATCTCCCGCATCCTCATCCTCGTCGGCTGCGTCGTCGTCCTCGTCCTCGGCATCCTCGTCCTCGTACAGGTCGGCTTCCAGATCCTCCAGCTCCTCGCTCAGATCGTTGATCTGGTCGTAGGCTTGGGTCAGATCCTCGTCCATGGCGGCAATGGCATCGGCCATCTCGCCCAGCAGTGCGGCCATGGCCTTGATGATCTTGCCCTCTTTGGTGCTCTCATCCACGCCCAGACCGTCCACTAAGCCCTGCAGGTAGGCTGCTTTCTTGTTCAGTTCCATCTGAAATGCCCTCCTAACTTATCATAAAAAAACCGGGCAAACGGTTGCCCGCTGCCCGGTATGCGACAAATGATCAGACGCGCTCCATATACTCGCCGGTGCGGGTATCGATGCGGATGTGGTCGCCCTCGTTGATGAACAGAGGGACGCGGATCTCAGCACCGGTCTCGACGGTAGCGGGCTTCAGGGTGTTGGTAGCAGTGTTGCCCTTGACACCCGGCTCGGTCTGGGTGACTTCCAGCTCGATGAAGTTGGGGATCTCGACGCTGAACACCTTGCCCTTGTAGCTCAGCAGCTTGCACAGCTCGTTCTCCTTGCAGAACTTGAAGTTATCGGGCACGTCGGCTGCGTTGACGGGGATGTCATCGTAGGTCTCGTTGTCCATGAAGTGGTACAGGTCGCCATCCTCGTAGCTGTAGGTCACGTCCTTACGCTCGATGAAAGCCTGCGGGAACTTTGCGGTGGGGTTGTAGCTGGTCTCGACCACAGAACCGGTGATGACGTTCTTGGTCTTGGTACGGACAAAGGCAGCGCCCTTGCCGGGCTTGACGTGCTGGAACTCAACGACCTGAAGAACCTGGCCGTCCTGCTCAAAGGTCACGCCATTGCGAAACTCGCCTGCAGAAATCATAGGAATTCCTCCATAAATTTAATCTCAGATGCTTAACGCATATCTCTATTTATTTTACCCAATCTGCCCCTGTTTGGCAAGGGGTTTGGGCAAAAAAGACGATAAAAACACAAAATTTTTTACACATTCCGCGCTGCGCGGTACATTTGCTGCATCGTCTGCGCGTCCTCGGCCTGTGTGCCTGCGCTCTCGCAGATGACCACCGGCGCAAGCTTCCGCTCTGCCAGCAGCTCCATCAGGGGCTGAGGCTCCGGGCCGAACTGAGTATCGGCAAAGGTCCAGTGGCGCTTTTCGCCGCCCGCTGAGTACTCGATGCGGGAAAAATGCACATGGAACTGCCGGGCGCGGTCATCGCCCAGCAGCTCGGCCATACGATCCAGAATGGCGGCATAGTCCGCCTTGGTCTGGATGCCGCCCAGCGTGCGGGCGTTCAGGTGGCCGAAGTCGATGCAGGGGGTGATGCGGCTGTCCACGCCGCACAGCGCCAGCACCTCGTCCAGCGTGCCCAGCTGCCCTACCTTGCCCATGGTCTCCGGGCACAGGGTCATATCTCCAAAGCCTGCCTCGTCCAGCGCAGACACGGCGCGGCGCATGGTATCCAGCGCCTTTTCCAGCGCCGCCTCCCGGCTCTGTTTGCCGCAGCTGCCGGAGTGGAAGATGATGCGTCTGCCGCCCAGCGCCCGGCACACCGCCGCGCTTTGCAGCAGGTACTGGATGCTGTTCAGCCGCTTGTCCTCTTCCAGACTGGACATACTGATATAATAAGGTGCATGGACGCTGAACAGGATGTCCCGCTGGGCAGCAAGGGCAGCCATGCGGGCGGCCTTATCCAGCCCCAGACGCACCCCACGCCCGCACTGGTACTCAAAGGCGTTCAGCCCCATTTGGGCGGTGTACTCCGGCACATCCAGACTGCTTTTGTAGCCTTGGGCGGCAAAGCTGTCGCTGGTGCCTGCAGTGCCGAACCGGATGTTCCAAGCTTCACTCATAGGGTCTTACCTCCCCGGTCGTAGTACTTCTGCCAGTGTTTCTTTTCCCACTTGCGCTTGAGAATGACCTGCGCACCCAAATCCGGCCCGCGGGGGATGACCATCAGCCCGGGGATGCCGTACAGCGCCGCCACCATGCGGTCGGCGTAGAGCTGGTCGCCCACCATGGCCATCTGGCGGTGCTTTACGCCCATGCGGTGCTGCGCCACCATCAGCGCAAAAGGCAGAGGCTTGGCAGCGCGGTACAGGTAGGCAAGACCCAGCTTTTCGGCAAAGGGGCGCACCCGCTTTTCCGCACCGTTGGAGACGATGGTCAGTTTTACCCCGGCCTCGCGCATGGCGGCAAGCCACGCGGCCACCTCCTCCGGCAGCTCCTGACTGCGGTCTGCGGTCAGGGTGTTGTCGATATCCAGCACCAGAGCCGTGATGCCCTTGGCGGCAAGCCATTCCGGCGTGATATGGGTAACGTCCTTGAAAACATATTCGGGGGTAATGAGCATAAATAGACCCTCTCAGTCTGCCCTGCGCAAAGCAGCTTTAAAATGAAAATAGGGGAACCTGTATAACAGGCTCCCCTACATCGGCGTTAGCAACGCGTTTAAAATCTAAAGCAACGTGCGATTCCAAGCAAGTGATTACTTGAACTTGCGCTTGCGGGCTGCTTCGGACTTCTTCTTGCGCTTAACAGACGGCTTCTCGTAAGCCTCGCGCTTACGAACCTCTGCGAGCACACCGCTGCGAGCAGTGCTGCGCTTGAAGCGACGCAGTGCGCTTTCCAGCGACTCGCCCTCTTTAACACGAATTTCCGACATCTTATTCCCTCCCTTGGACCGTGAGGCAGGAATTTCGTTGTTACATGGTAACTAACAGTAGACAGTATAGCGCATTTTATCCGGTTCGTCAACCTTTTTTTGAAAGTTTTTGCTCAAAACTTTTGAAAGATTTTTGAACAGACGCTCCCGGGTGTTTCCTGCGCTAAATCCGCCTCTGCGGGTGATGATATGTTCGCGCTTATTCAGCGGAGCAGCAGTTCTCAGCCCTTGGCAGCCAGATTGACCAGACGGCCCTTGACGTAGATCTCCTTGACCAGCTGCTTGCCTTCCAGCGCGGCAGCCACAGCAGGGTCTGCCTTGGCGGTGGCAATGGCGTCCTCGGCGGTGATGTCTGCGGGCACCTTCAGACGTGCCTTCACCTTGCCGTTCACCTGCACGGCGATCTCCACAGCAGCCTCCACGCACTTGGCTTCCTCGTAGGCAGGCCACGGATAGTAGGCCAGCTGCTCGTCGTGGCTGTGCCCCAGCTTCTCCCACAGCTCCTCGGTCATGTGAGGAGCAAAGGGGTTCAGCAGCTGCACCAGCGTCTCAAACTCGGCCTTGGTGGCGCCGCCGTTGTCGTACAGGGCGTTGACCAGCGTCATCAGCTGGGCAATGGCGGTGTTCATCTTCAGGCTCTCGATATCTGCGCTGACCTTCTTGATGGTCTGGTGCATCAGGGTCTCCATGGCGGGGCGGTAGCCCTCGCCCTCCACCAGCTTGTCGCTCAGTGCCCATACGCGGTCCAAGAAGCGGTTGCAGCCCGCAATGGCAGAGGTCTGCCACGGTGCAGCCTGCTCAAAATCGCCCATGAACATCTCGTACAGACGCATGGTGTCGGCACCGTACTGGTCCACCACCTCGTCGGGGTTGATGACGTTGCCAAGGCTCTTGGACATCTTCACGATGGGATGGCGTGCCATCTCGCCGTACTTTTCTTCCAGTGCCTTCTCGGCGGCCTTCTGGCTGCCGTACTCCTTGAGCAGCTTCTCCTGCTCCTCAGCGGGCAGGTTGACGAAGCTGTGGGGGTTCAGGCCAAGAATCATGCCGTGGGCGGTACGCTTCTGGTAGGGCTCTGCCGTGGGCACCACGCCGATATCGTACAGGAACTTATGCCAGAAACGGCTGTACAGCAGGTGCAGGGTGGTGTGCTCCATACCGCCGTTGTACCAGTCCACCGGAGACCAGTATTCCAGTGCTTCCTTGGAGGCCAGAGCATCCTTGCAGTGGGGATCCATGTAGCGCAGGAAGTACCAGGAGGAACCAGCCCACTGGGGCATGGTGTCGGTCTCGCGGGTAGCGGGGCCGCCGCAGCAGGGACAGGTGGTCTTGACCCAGTCCTTATGGCGTGCCAGCGGGGACTCGCCGTCCGGACCCGGCTCAAAGTCGGTGATGTCCGGCAGGGTCAGCGGCAGGCTGCTCTCGGGCAGGGGCTGCCAGCCGCACTTGTCGCAGTGCACCATGGGGATGGGCTCGCCCCAGTAACGCTGACGGCTGAACACCCAGTCGCGCAGCTTGTAGTTGACCTTATCCTGGCCCTTGCCGTTGGCTTCCAGCCACTCGATCATCTTTTTCTTGGCGTCGGTGACAGACAGACCATCCAGGAAGCCGGAGTTGACCAGCGTGCCGGTGGCAACATCGGTAAAGGCAGCCTCGTCCAGATTGGACTCGGTATTGCCCTTGACCACCTCGATGATGGGCAGGCCGAACTTCTTGGCGAACTCCCAGTCGCGGGTATCGTGGGCGGGCACAGCCATGATGGCACCGGTGCCGTAGGTGGACAGGACATAATCGGAGATGAAGATGGGGATCTGCTTGTCGTTGACGGGGTTGATGCCCATCACGCCCTCCAGCTTCACGCCGGTCTTTTCCTTGTTCAGCTCACTGCGCTCGAAATCGCTCTTGCGGGCAGCCTCAGCCTGATAGGCCGTAACGGCATCCGCATTCT